>ERZ1740067.120-NODE-120-length-62815-cov-42.490838_pt1 | contig 62815 bp, 66 predicted proteins | sample MGYA00581736_ERZ1740067 | MGnify/ENA primary metagenome ERZ1740067 (study PRJEB43018, sample SAMN04849236) | marine metagenome | isolation source: floating plastic debris | place: Pacific Ocean | collected 2008-08-27 | study: EMG produced TPA metagenomics... | reverse complement strand
GACCTGCTCGCCTGATGCCAATCCTGCTCATCGCTTTGGGGCTGGGTGTGTTGGCATACCTTTATTGGAAGCGCAGCAAAACGACACTGTCCCGCGATTGCCGCTGGAGACAGGACAAAAAGAACGGGTTCTGGCGTTGCGCCTTTTGCGGTGCCATTCATCCTGGTGACACCAGCCCCCGAAAGTGCCTGCGCCAAAGGCTTTGACGCAAAGAAGGACGTAAGCTCAGGGCAGGCGGTTGACTTGGCCTGTGGCAACATCAATCGACCAGCGGGCCACACCTGTTGGACAGCACCTTGGCTCACCCTCTTTCAGCACACTAGTTGTCACCTCGATGCGATCCGCGTGCCAGACAGGGTTTTGCGGGCTCTGTCCGAAAAGACCATCGACCTGACGAACCAAAGTCCAGTTTGTTTGACCGCCCGTGAAAATTCCAGTGTGGATTGAAACGGTTCCTGCAGAGCCCGGCACATGGGCATAAACGACCCCGAGAGCACGTTGCGAGGTCTCGGGTGTGGCGCCATCTGGAAACCAGACCGAGGCGACCATCTCGCCGGTTGGGGAAAGCGTCCGAACGAGCAGGCCATCGAGATCGCCCCAAGCCTGGGCGAAGGTGCTTTGAGCTGTAAACGCCGCAAACAGGATTGCGATTGCATAGTTTTTCATATGTTCGAACACTCTTGTGTAGCCAAACTTCAATCCGCAGGCTGCGGCGGTCAAGCCTTGGCTGCCGAAAGGGCGGGGACTTGCCTGTTTGATCTGATCGGCCATAGTCCGACCGCCAAAGGAGACCGCAAATGCCCCAATCGAAAATGCCAGCAGACGCTAGTGCCCGCCGCGCAATCGCCCCGGTGATCTGCTATCCGCCCGACACGCTGCCTCGCCCTGATCAGATGTGGCTTGACACCTTGCGGGCAGATTTGGGCAAGGTCGATGAGGTACTCGTTTCGCCCCGCGAGGCGCGGCTGTTTCGCGCCAAGGCTGGGCAGGTCTTTCGAATTACAAGCGTCGAGGGGCCGCAGGTCGGGGATCTCAACCTTTGGAATGCCGATGATCTTTCCGAGCACTTCTTTTCGGGTAAAACCCGCGCCTTGCACGGCACGCATGTCAGCACGGGCGACCGGATGTGGAGCACGCTTCCGCATCTGCGACCGATGGCGACCATAATCCATGATACGCTGGATTGGTATGGGATTGATGCTTTCGGCGGGGGCGTTCATGACGTGATAGGCACGCGCTGTGATCCGCATACGCATCATCTTTTGTCTGGTGAGCAATATCATCATTGCTGTCACTCGAACATAACCCGCGCTTTGATCACCGAGTTGGGGATCGACCGTGATGTCGCAGAGCTTCACGCGCATGATGTGCTAAATGTCTTTATGTGCACAGGTTTCACCCGCGATACCGGTCAATACTTCATGAAAGCCAGCCCAGTGCGACCGGGCGACCACATAGAATTCTTGGCCGATATCAACTTGATCGGCGCGCTGAGCGCTTGTCCGGGCGGGGATTGTTCAAGCACGCATTCCAGCGATGTGGCGCAATGTTATCCCCTACTGATCGAGGTGTTTGATCCCAAGGCCGAGGCCCTTTCCGATTGGGCGCCAGCCTTAAGAAACGGGTATGATCGCAGCCACGGCCTTTAGGTGAATGCGGCCTCAAGTGCGATTTCCACCATGTCGCCAAAGGTCCGTTCGCGATCTTCGCTGGGAAGCGCCTCTCCGGTCTGCAGATGATCACTGACAGTCAGAATGGCCAACGCCCGGCGATTGCGCCGGGCTGCAAGAGTGTAAAGCTCTGCCGCTTCCATTTCGACCCCAAGAATGCCGTGTCGGGTCATCTGTTCGTCGATATCGGGGCGTTCTGCATAAAAGACATCCGAGGAGTAGATGCCGCCAACATGGGTTTTGGTGCCTTTGGCCTTGGCTGCGGCGACGGCTGCGCTGAGCAGATCGTAATCGGCGCAGGCGGCGAAGTTGAATTCTTTGAAGAATGATGATGAGGGTGACGTGATCGTACTTGCCGTCATCGCGATGATCACATCGCGGATGGCGACGTGGGGCTGCATCCCTCCGCAGGACCCGATGCGGATCAAGGTCTGGGCGTCGTAGTCGCGGATCAATTCATTGGCATAGATCGACAGTGACGGCATTCCCATGCCAGAACCCTGGATCGTGACGCGGTGGCCCTTCCAGGATCCCGTATAGCCAAGCATCCCGCGGACATCGTTGATCAGGGTTGCGCCTTCCAAAAAAGTCTCTGCCGCCCAGCGAGCGCGATACGGATCACCCGGCATAAGCACCGTCTGTGCGATCTGATCTGACTTGGCGCCAATATGAATACTCATGGCCTCGATCCCCTTCGGTGCCCAATTAGCTTAAGCACGTCCAACCGATAAAACTATCGCAAATAGACGACCTGACTTTATATTAACGTGTATTAACGATCGAAAAATAAATCTTAGATTGATCGCTCAATCGAAGGATGAATTCGGTGGTTCCATCCTCCGATTAAGATATCAGATCTGGGTCAGATTTCCAATTTCTTGGGATCTGTTCCCTTTTCAATGGCTTCTTTGAACCATTGTGGTTGGCGCCCCTTGCCAGTCCAAGTTTGGCTTGCATCCTTTGGATTGGCATACTTTGCAACAGCGCTTGCTTTCGCACGGCCTTTAACAGTGCTACCTGTCAGTTCTGAAAGGGAAAATCCGAACTTGGCCGCAGCCTGTTCAGCGGCCATCTTAGCTTCTTTTCGATCTCTTACCTCGGCGTCTTTCAGAGCCTTTTCAGTGTCGCGTTGAAGTTGTTCCAGCTCTTTTCGAGTCATCTTTGTTAGGTCGATTGCCATTTTGATCTCCGGTCTATTTTTTAAAATTGTCCGGTAATAAACAGCATTCAAGGCGCAGCGCAATGGCGCAGCGCATAATTCTTCATCGAAATAGTCAGGTCGGCTCTATTCCGCTGCCACTGCCTTGGGATCGGCAAGCGTAACGATATCCATCATGATCGTGTTCAATTCGAAGTCCTTTGGCGTGTATACGCGCGCAACTCCCATGCCCCGCAGCCGTTCTGCATCGTCATCGGGGATGATACCACCGACGATCACAGGAATGTGGCCAAGATCGGCTTTGCGCATCCGCTCCATCAAGTCCTGGACAAGTGGCAAATGACTTCCCGACAGGATCGACAGGCCGACCACATGGGCATCATCCTCAATGGCTGCTGTCACGATCTCTTCAGGTGTCAAGCGGATGCCCTCATAAGCGATGTCCATCCCGCAATCGCGCGCGCGGACGGCAATCTGTTCGGCACCGTTCGAGTGTCCGTCAAGGCCGGGCTTCCCCACAAGGAATTTCAGGCGGCGCCCCAGCTTGTCGCTGACCAGATCAACCGCGTCGCGAAGATCATCAAGACCCTCCGTCATGTTCGATCGGGCCATGCCGACGCCGGTGGGACCGCGATATTCACCGTAGACGCTGCGCATCTGCGCAGCCCACTCACCCGTTGTCACACCGGCTTTCGCGGCCGCAATGGAAGGCTCCATCACGTTACGGCCTTCGGCTGCAGTAGCCCGCAGATCGGCGAGAGCGGCCTCAACGGCAGCCTGGTCACGGTCCGCCCGCCAGACATTCAACCGGTCTATCTGATCCTGTTCGACCGCCGGATCAACAACCATGATGCCGCCATCGCCGGTCATGAGAGGGGAAGGCTCTCCGGCCTGATACTTGTTCACACCGACAACAACCGTTTCGCCCTTTTCGATCCGGTTCAGGCGCTCCGCATTGGATTGGACCAGTTGCGCCTTCATGTAATCGATGGCTTCCATCGCGCCGCCCATGGCATCAATGTTTGACAATTCGTGCCGCGCGCCCCTCTTCAGCTCTTCAACTTTTGCGTCGACCGCCGGATTGCCATCAAAAAGATCATCGAATTCCAGAAGATCGGTCTCGAATGCCATGATCTGCTGCATACGCATCGACCATTGTTGATCCCAAGGGCGGGGCAGGCCAAGGGCTTCGTTCCAGGCGGGCAATTGCACGGCACGGGCACGCGCCTTCTTGGACAGCGTTACGGCCAGCATTTCAATCAGAATGCGGTAGACGTTGTTTTCGGGCTGCTGCTCTGTCAGGCCAAGCGAATTCACCTGCACGCCATAGCGAAAGCGACGGTATTTCGCGTCTTCGACGCCGTAGCGCTTGGCGCAGATCTCATCCCATAGATCGACAAAGGCGCGCATCTTGCACATTTCGGTCACGAACCGAATGCCCGCATTCACGAAGAAGGAAATGCGGCCCACCAGCGCCGGGAAATCCTCGGCAGGAACACGTGGTTTCAATTCATCCAAGACCGCCGTTGCTGTGGCCAGTGCAAAGGCCAATTCCTGCTCCGGCGTCGCACCCGCCTCTTGCAGGTGGTAGGAACACACGTTCATCGGGTTCCATTTCGGCACATGTGTATAGCAATACTCGGCGACATCCGCGATCATTTTCAATGAAGGTTTCGGTGGACAGATGTATGTGCCGCGCGACAGGTATTCCTTGATCAGGTCGTTCTGCACCGTGCCTTGCAGCTTTGAGACATCTGCGCCTTGTTCCTCGGCCACTGCGATGTAAAGCGCCAGCAGCCAAGGTGCCGTCGCATTGATTGTCATCGAGGTGTTCATCTGCTCTAGCGGGATCTGATCGAAAAGCGTGCGCATATCTCCCAGATGGGCGACCGGCACGCCCACCTTGCCGACTTCTCCTCGTGCCAGCACATGATCGCTGTCGTAACCCGTCTGGGTTGGAAGGTCGAATGCCACCGAAAGGCCCGTCTGTCCCTTTGCCAGGTTCCCGCGATAGAGCGCGTTTGAGGCCTTGGCTGTGGAATGCCCGGCATAGGTGCGGATCAGCCAGGGGCGATCTTTCTGGCGTTCTGTCATGGTCGGAGCCTCCGGAATCGGTGAGCAACAATATTTCGTTTTCGGAGTGATACTTGAAACTTTGGACAAGTGTCAATTCGCTGCGTTGCGGCATTGCGTGGGGCGATGCCAAACCATCCGCTTGGCCGAACGAAAGCCGAAGACCGACTGAAGCGGCCCCATATTCGTATCCCCTTCTTCGACAAAGCCTTCGCGCTGGTAAAGCGCGCGGGCGCGGGGATTGCTGTCAATCACGTCCAGCCGGACGGCGTCCAGCTTCATATCAGTGGCGTGCGATTTGATTGCCTCCAGCAAAGCCGATCCAATACCCCGACCCCGCGCCGCCTCGGTTACACAGATTCCGTCCATCAGCAAAAGGCCTTCCTCGACCTCTCGCTCAAGCACCAGCAGAAGCGGAACGCGCCAAAGCGTGCCAAGAAATCCATAATGCCGCGTCATGTCGGAAACTCCGCCGCCGACCAGCGCGCCCTCATTTGTCTTGTATCCCGCGACACCCAGGATACGGCCCCCTGTGTCTCTGGCCACCAGCCCGAATTTCGGATCGAGCACGTCAATCAGAAAGGAATGTGCAAGCAAGGTCGGTCCAAGCACCGAGTTCAGCTTTGCGCCGAAGGCCTGCCAATAAAGCTCTGCAATAATTGGCCGTTCCGCGTCCAAAAACCCAGGTTTGATCGTGAAATCGGTTTTGCCGTTCATGCGCTTTGATATTTACCCTAGGCCCGCATCCTGCAAGTGTCTGGGGATGACACAAACCGTGCAATTGCCACTTTGGCTTTTTGTCCTCATCCTGTTGTTTGCGGCTGTCACCGCGCTGAGCCATTTTCTTATTCCGTCGGTGCGCTGGTTCTTTCGGCGCCGTCTGGAACGCGCGGTTGATCGTCTGAACAAGCGCCTGACCCGCCCGATCGAGCCCTTCAAGCTTGCCCGCCGAAGCGACATGATCCAGCGGCTGATCTATGACCCAGAGGTCAGTCAGGCCATTCTGGAGCACGCGCGCAAAGAAGGCGTGCCCGAAAGCGTCGCCTTCGAGACCGCCAAGCGATATGCGCGTGAAATCGTGCCCAGTTTCAGCGCCTTCACCTATTTCAGTTTCGGCACAAGGGCCGCGCGCTGGCTGGCCAATCTGCTTTATGACGTGCGCACGGGGGCGGACAATGAAAAGGTCCTCAAGGCGATACCGTCCGATGCAACGGTCGTTTTCATCATGAATCATCGCAGCAACATGGATTACGTGCTTGTCACATATCTCGCCGCGCAAGCCTCGGCGCTCAGCTATGCGGTTGGGGAATGGGCGCGGATATGGCCGTTGTCGCGGCTTTTCAAATCGATGGGCGCGTTCTTTATCCGCCGCAAATCGCGGGGCGCACTTTATCGCAAGGTGCTGGCCCGATACGTTTACATGGCCACGAAGGGTGGCGTAACCCAGGCGATCTTTCCCGAAGGCGGTTTGAGCCTTAACGGGCTGCTGATGCCGCCCAAGATGGGACTGGTCTCATATGTCATTGAGGCGGCCCAAAGCGGCTGCAAGGTGGTCTTCGTGCCCGTGGCCATTAACTATGACCGGGTGCTGGAAGATCGCGTCCTTATTGCCGCATATGAACGGGGGGATCGCCGCTTTGGCGCACGGGTCTCGGTCCTTTTGCAGTTCATCGCGCAGAAGATCTGGCTGGCTGTGCGGCGAAAGTTCGTTCGCTTTGGCGCCGCCGCCGTTGTTTTCGGGCCGCATATCCCACTTGAGACCTACAGCCTGCCCACTGATCTTAAAGAGGTTGCCGATGATCTCGTGATGCGCATCCGGGCGTTGATGCCCGCACTTGCCGTCCCACTTCTGGCGCGGCACCTGCTGGAAAGTGATGAAGGCCTTTCCGAGGATACGCTTGTGGTCCGTCTCACCAATGATCTGGCCAGAGCGCAGTTGCCGGATCTGGAACCAGCCCTCGACCCGGCTGCCATGGTCGCAACGGGTCTTGGCCTGCTCAAAAAGCGCGGGATGGTTGGGCAAAGCACAGGTCATTGGCGTGCGGTGGCCGCCGAGCAGAAGACCCTGTCCTTCTACGCCAATTCGATTTCCCACCATTTCTCCCCCGAACCCACATCCGATGCTGCGCCTGCAAAGAAAATTTCTGCAATCGCAAGGTCATAAAGTTACAAAAAAACGCCTATCAGGGTTGCTTTATTGCGCATGCGTCCATATTGACCTCTGAGATTGTAGTTCTGCGCTGCGGCAGAGGTTTCACATTATGGAGGCTACCATGGCACTCGACACCAGTATCGCATCTTACGAGGCTCCTGAAAAAGACCTCTACGAAATGGGTGAGATCCCCCCAATGGGATATGTTCCCAAGCAAATGTATGCTTGGGCTATTCGAAAGGAGCGTCATGGAGAGCCTGACACGGCCATGATGCAAGAGGTGGTTGATGTGCCGGTGCTCGACAGCAATGAGGTGCTTGTGCTCGTCATGGCCGCTGGTGTGAACTACAATGGTGTCTGGGCCGCCCTCGGTCAGCCGATCAGCCCGTTTGATGGTCACAAGCAGCCCTATCACATCGCAGGATCTGACGCGTCAGGCATCATCTGGGCCGTCGGCGACAAGGTCAAACGCTGGAAAGTGGGTGATGAGGTTGTCATCCACTGCAACCAGGACGACGGAGATGACGAACATTGCAATGGCGGCGACCCCATGTATTCGCCAAGCCAGCGGATCTGGGGCTATGAGACACCTGACGGGTCATTCAGCCAGTTCACTTGCGTGCAGGCTCAGCAGCTTATGCCACGGCCTAAGCACCTGACCTGGGAAGAAGCGGCCTGCTACACGCTGACACTTGCGACCGCCTACCGGATGCTCTTCGGTCATGAACCTCACGACCTCAAGCCAGGTCAGAACGTGCTTGTATGGGGCGCTTCGGGCGGTCTGGGATCCTATGCGATCCAATTGATCAACACTGCTGGCGCCAATGCGATTGGTGTTATCAGCGATGAATCCAAGCGCGACTTCGTCATGGAGCTGGGCGCCAAAGGGGTTTTGAACCGTAAAGACTTCAATTGTTGGGGTCAGCTTCCAACGGTCGGCACGCCGGAATATGGCGAATGGTTCAAAGAAGCGCGGAAGTTCGGCAAGGCGATCTGGGACATCACCGGCAAAGGCGTCAATGTCGACATGGTCTTTGAGCATCCCGGCGAGGCAACGTTCGCTGTCTCCACCTTTGTTGTGAAGAAGGGCGGGATGGTGGTGATCTGCGCAGGCACCACCGGCTTCAACCTGACATTCGACGTACGCTACATGTGGATGCACCAGAAGCGCCTGCAGGGCAGCCACTTTGCGCATCTCAAGCAGGCCTCGGCCGCAAACCAACTGATGGTCGAGCGCCGCCTAGATCCCTGCATGTCAGAGGTCTTCGAATGGAACGACTTGCCGCAGGCGCACATGAAGATGATGCGCAACGAGCATAAGCCCGGAAACATGTCCGTTTTGGTTCAGGCCCCCAAGACGGGCCTTCGCACGCTCGAGGATGCTCTGGAGGCTGGCAAGTAACTGCCCACGAATCAATTTATGGTTGCCTGACGCCCGCGAATCACACGTTGATTTGCGGGCGCCTTAGTTTAGAATTCCCGCCTTGTTAGAATTCAAGGGTTTGCAAATCGGACCCTCACCATTTTGGGGGAGGGGAAATATGTGAATTTCATACGCCAGTTAACACATGTTAGAGTTGTGTTAATCTTCTGTTAACCAACTGAGAGTGAGTCTGGATATGAAAAGCGACTGGATCTTGGATGTTCTCACGGACCTCAAAACCTTCGCCCGTGCCAACGGACTTCCCGCGCTTGCGGAGCAGCTCGACGATACGGCGATCGTTGCGATGGCTGAGATTTCCGCCTTGAGGGAAGCACAATATGCTCAACGCAGTGACGGCGAAGTCGTCGTTGGAAGATATATTGGAGGAACTGGAGCAAGCTGAGGGCTTAGGGGCCCTTCAGACGGCTTCAGAACGTCTGCGGGACCATTTCGATGTCGACCATATCGTTTATCACTGGGTCGACTCTGCGGGGGATCAATACGGATGCGGGACATATTCAGATGAATGGCGTGATCACTACCTCAAGCAAAATTACCTGCGCGTTGATCCTGTTATCATTGGGTGCTTTCAACGCTTTCACCCGGTGGATTGGAAACGCCTCGACTGGTCCAGCAAACAAGCGCGCGCTTTCCAGCAGGAAGCCATCGAATACGGCGTGGGCAATCAAGGCTTCTCTGTCCCGATCCGGGGACCAAACGGCCAGTTCGCGCTTTTTACCATCAGCCACAATTGCGACGATGATACCTGGGCAACATTCACCGAAACCCATCGCCGTGATCTCATACTCATCGCGCATTACTTCAATGAGAAGGCGCTCGAATTCGAGCCAGGGCGCATACCCGAAAACCATCAGCCGCTATCTCCCCGAGAGATCGACGCGATGACCCTATTGGCTATGGGATACTCACGGGCGCAGGTGGCTCAGACCTTGTCGATTTCGGAACATACCTTGCGGGTTTACATCGAAAGCGCCCGGTTCAAGCTGGGGGCCATGAACACCACACACGCTGTTGCACGTGCCATGAGTCGTGGTCTGATCGTTGTCTGACCCCCGTTGCCGTGATCAACGCTTAACCGCGCGCCTCACTTAATCACCCTTAACGTACGCTGCTCTAACGCTTTGTCCATCAGGCACATCAAGCCACCGGACAAGGAGACAGACATGCTGCGTTACGTTTATGCCGATCAGCTCAAAAATCACCCGAAACTCGCGGCATCAATGTTCCGCGACAGGGCGGACCAGTTCAAGACGCGGCTCGGTTGGGACGTCTCCGTGGATGCTGAAGGTTTCGAGCGCGACCAATATGACGATCTGAACCCGCTCTATGTCATCTGGGAAAATGTCGATGGGTCCCATGGCGGCTCTATGCGGTTTTTGCCGACAACCGGGCGGACCATGGTAAATGAGCATTTCGGCAGCTTGATGAGCGGCCCGATCACAAGCCCGACGATCTGGGAGTGCACCCGCTTCTGTCTCAACCGCAACGCCGAAAGCCGTGTTGCGGCTGCTTTGATGCTTGGCGGCGGCGAAATCATGCAAAATTTTGGGGTTCATCACTTTGTCGGCGTGTTCGACGCTCGGATGGTCAGGATTTACCGCATGATCGGCTCTTCTCCGGACATCCTTGGCTTTGACGGTGAAGGGCGCGACAAGATCAGCGTGGGTCTTTGGCACTTCGCGCCTGAAGCACAGGCAAAGGTGGCGTCTCGCGCAGGCCTTTCCCTGGAATTGTCGCGTCTGTGGTTCGCCCGCTCTTTCGGTGATACCGGCGCACCAGCTTACGAATTGGCCCGCACCGCCTAAGCCCACTGGTCGATGGCGCGCCCGCCAAGTAGGGTCGCGCCATGACAGCAATCTCTCTTTCTGATGATCAGGCCGGCGCTTATGACAGTGTCACCGAACTCTTGCGGGATGCAGGCATTGACCTCGATCACGAGGCGCTAAGCCCACCGCGCGAAAGCGGCGAAAATGTTCTGGCCATCACCGGCAAGGCCGGATCGGGCAAGACCTTACTTCTGGCAGAACTCTACAAGGCGCTTGAGCGGGCCGGGGTCGAGGTCGTCTCGGGCGATTACGAAAGCCGCAAGCGCAAGGATCGCCGCAGCCTCGCCATCCTTGCACCCACCAACAAGGCGGCCTCGGTGCTTCGGTTGCGCGGTGTGCCTGCCACGACAATCCACCGCATTCTCTACACACCTGTCTACGATCCCAAATATGAAGAGATCGCCGAATGGCTGGCGGGCAATGCCGATCGGCCAGAGGTCGAAGGCCTGACCGACGAAGCACTCGACCGGGCATACTCTTTCTATCAGGGCAATAAATCCATGCCCGGTGCGCTGGCGGCGGCGGGCTTGCGCGGGTCGGATTTCATCACCGGCTGGAAGCGGCGCGAGGAACCGCTGGATGTGGGTTTCATCGATGAGGCTTCGATGCTGGATGACCGTCAGTTCGAGGACTTGAAAGAGATTTTTCCGACGCTTCTTCTTTTCGGAGATCCAGCGCAGCTTGCCCCCGTAAATCAGAGCGGTGCAATGGTTTTTGACCGTTTGCCAAGCCCCCGCGTTCTCAGCCTTGCACGTATTCACCGGCAAGAGGCCGATAATCCAATCCTCGATCTTGCACATGCCCTTGCTGACCCCGAGCTTGACTTTCAAAGCTTCGAGCAAATGATTGAAAGGAAATCGAAAACCGATGATCGGATCGTATGGGGCCAGCGGGTTGAGGTTGATCTGATGGCACGCTCTCCGGTTCTCGTTTGGCGCAATGCGACACGGATCCGGCTGATCAACGCCTTTCGAAATGTCTATGATGCCCCGATGGATGCACTTTTGAAGGGCGAGCCGCTGATATGCGACGGTATCGAATTACCATTGAAACACAGGAAGAAGCGGCTCGATCTTGAAGCCCGCGGGCTGATCAAGGGTGCACAAGTGGTCTATCTCGGAGAAGGTCGGAAGCCCGGCTTCTCAAGGCTGCACGTAATGGGGGCCGAGGACCCCGAAGTGTCTGCAGCTTCTATCGTAAAAATAGAAAAACCCGATGAAGAAGAGCCTTTTATCCCCTTTGCGGCCCGTATGGGCGCTACTTTTCTCCATGGTGCTGCCGTAACCATCCACAAGGCGCAAGGTTCCCAGTGGAAAGATGTGCAGGTATTCGCGCCCGATCTTTACGTCGCCGCCCGCACCGGACGTTCCGAGGCGGGACAGGCCCTCTGGAAACGCCTCGCCTATGTCGCGATCACGCGCGCCCAGGATAGGTTGATATGGGTGGTGCGAAACCGGCTGTCGAAACCGTCCGAGGCGCTGCGTGTTGATGATCTCAAGCGGATGACCAAACCGGAACTGTCTCTGACTGCTCCGGCGGGTGACATGATTTAGAATCGTTCCAAACCTTGACGGCACCGCCGCTGACAAGCATATCTGAGCCAAGCGCAGGAGGCTTCCGATGTTTATTCAGACCGAATCGACCCCAAACCCAGCAACACTTAAATTTCTGCCGGGCCAGACAGTGCTTGAAATGGGCACCGCAGATTTCCCGACGATCGAAGCGGCCGAGAAATCCCCCCTCGCTCAGCGTTTGTTTGCGGTAGAAGGCGTCACCGGCATTTTCTTCGGGAATGATTTTGTAACAGTCACCAAAGTCGATGCGGTCGATTGGGACCATATCAAGCCCGCCTTGCTGGGCGGCATCATGGAGCATTTTCAGTCGGGCAAGCCCGTAATGGACGAAGGTCATAAAGCCGCTTCTGGTCATGCCGAGCACAGCGGTGAAGACGCTCAAGTGGTCGGCCAGATCAAGGAACTGCTCGACACTCGCGTCCGGCCAGCAGTCGCGCAGGATGGCGGCGATATCACCTTCCACGGCTTTGACCGCGGCGTTGTTTACCTGCACATGCAGGGTGCCTGCGCGGGCTGTCCATCTTCGACGCTTACGCTAAAAATGGGCATCGAGAACCTGCTGCGGCACTACATCCCCGAAGTCACCGAAGTGCGTCCGGTTGCCGTCTAAAATTACCGGACAGTGCTATTGCGGGGCGACGAGGATCAAAGCAGCGTCAAACCCGTTGACCGTCGCCTATTGTCATTGTGCGGATTGTCGTCGCGCAAGCGGCGCGCCAGTAGCGGCTTTCGCGGCCTTTCCTGAAGATCTTGTTGAAATCACATCCGAAAAGGTGGCCGTAGCCGCACCGAACCCCGGTGTGCGCCGTGCTTTCTGCAGTGCTTGCGGCAGTCCGATCTGGTCGAGCTACGACTATATCCCCGGACAGATCTATGTGTCCCTTGGGCTTCTTGATCAGGCGGCGGACCTTGCCCCAAAGCTTCATGCACATGCGGATGAACGTCTGACCTGGCTCCACATTGACGATAAGCTCGATCGCATCGAAGGATCGTCGCGCGACACACTTAACGCCTCGACCGGATCCGAATGACCTGTATCCTGGCTTTTGACACGGCCGGTCCATATTGCGCGGCCGCGCTTCTGAAAGATGTGGACGTCGTCACGAAATCCGAAGAGATGGCCCGCGGGCAGGCTGAACGTTTGATGACCATGCTGCAAGAGTTTTTGCAAGATAATTCAACGTCCTGGGCAGATCTGACGGCTATTGGCGTCGGCATCGGTCCGGGTAACTTCACTGGTATTCGCATCGGTGTCGCAGCGGCAAAGGGGCTGTCCATGGGTTTGTCTATCCCGCTTCATGGTGTTGACGGGTTTGAGCAGCGCAAGCGCCTTGGTCTTGCGCCTGTCATCTCCGCGCCCCGACAGCAGATCTATATTTTCGATCATGGCGTCCCCAGAATGATCTCGTCGCAAAACAGCTCGCTTGCCCCAAGCCAACCAGATCCTGACCAAATTGCGCGCGCGATAGCCGAGGACACGGTCGCACGGGGTCTTGACGCGCCAAACCCGGCTGCGCCGCTTTACATTAAGCCCGCTGATGCCGCACCGGCGCGCGACAGCGCGCCACCAATCTTTCCATGACGCCGCAGGCCATGGCGGCGCTTCACATCCGCTGTTTTCCACAAAATCCATGGGATGCCGCCACGTTTGAAGGCTTCCAAAAGAATAAGAATGTTTTGCTTCTCAGCGATCCGCAGGCCCTGGCGCTGGCCGTTATCCAGTCTGTCCCACCCGAGGGCGAGATCCTCACATTGGCGGTCGATCCCGATCAGCAGCAGCAAGGGATAGGTGGCCGATTGCTCGACACAGCGTTGGTCAAAAGTGCGAGCAAAGGCCTCACCCAACTTCACCTTGAAGTCGCTGCGGACAATCGCGCCGCCATAGCGCTTTATCTCTCGCGCGGTTTTTCCGAGATCGGTCGTCGGGCAAGCTACTATCCCCGGATCAACACGCCGCCCGCCGATGCGCTGCTGATGCAATGGCGCGCAAATTCCGCCTAGAGCGGGCGGCGCAGCGTCATCGGCCCCGATGCAGTGGAAAAAGCGGTTGACCCTGCCTGCCCCCTGCGGCCTAATTTGCAGCGATCACAAAGATCTCCGGGGCCCAAACGACATCAACGAAAAAACCCCGAAAATGAGACCACTGGGAGATGACCATATGACATTCAAGCAAAAGTTTCTGGGCTCGGCCGCGGCACTGGCTCTGTCGGCCGGAGCAGCGCTTGCCGAACCGGCTCTGATCTTTGATCTGGGCGGTAAGTTCGACAAGTCCTTCAACGAAGCGGCCTTTAACGGTGCCACCCGCTGGGCAGAAGAGACCGGCAACAACTTCCGCGAGATCGAACTTCAGTCGGAAGCGCAACGCGAACAGGCTCTCCGCCGTTTTGCCGAAGCGGGCAACAACCCGATTGTCATGGCGGGCTTTGCCTTTGCGGATGCGCTCGGTCAGGTGGCCGCCGACTATCCCGATACCAGGTTCACCATCATCGATATGGTGGTCGATGCGCCCAACGTCCGCTCGGTCGTTTTCAATGAACATGAGGGCAGCTATCTCGTAGGCATGATGGCCGCCAAGGCTTCAGAAAGCGGGACGGTCGGTTTCATCGGCGGTATGGACATTCCGCTCATCCGCAAATTCGCCTGTGGCTACGCTCAAGGCGTAAAAGCTGTGAACCCCGATGCGACAGTGGTCGCAAATATGACCGGTACGACCCCTGCGGCGTGGAACGATCCGGTAAAGGGGTCCGAACTGACGAAGGCGCAGATTTCCCAGGGCGCAGACGTGGTCTATGCGGCTGCGGGCGGCACGGGCGTGGGCGTTCTTCAAACTGCGGCCGATGAAAACATCCTGTCGATCGGCGTCGACAGCAACCAGAACTACCTGCACCCTGGCAAGGTCCTGACCTCGATGATGAAACGCGTCGACAATGCCGTACATCAAGCCTTTACCGACGGGGCCGAGATGGAGACGGGTTTCCAGGTGATGGGCCTGGCAAATGGCGGCGTGGGCTACGCCATGGATGAACACAACGAGGCGCTAGTCAGCGAAGATATGAAGTCGGCCGTTGACGACGCTGCGTCAAAGATCTCCTCGGGTGAGATCACCGTCCACGACTACATGTCCGACGACAGCTGCCCAGTGCTCAGTTTCTGATCTGCCGACCAGACTGCAAGCCAAAAACCCTCGGCGCGGCTGATGTGCCTGATACCTTCTCTGGGTGAAAAATATCCTGGGGGAGGCGCGCAAGCGCCGGGGGCAAAGCCCCTAAATGGATACACCTACCCATGACCGCGCCGGCCATCGAACTCAAAGGTATCTCCAAAGCCTTCGGACCCGTTCAGGCCAACAAAGACATCTCCATCCGCGTCAAGCCCGGTACGATTCACGGCATCATCGGTGAGAATGGCGCCGGAAAATCAACACTAATGTCGATCCTCTACGGCTTTTACAAGGCCGATGCAGGTGAGATCTTCATCAAGGGTGACAAGACCGAAATCCCGGACAGCCAAGCCGCAATTGCCGCAGGTATCGGCATGGTATTCCAACACTTTAAATTGGTGGAAAACTTCACCGTTCTCGAAAATATCATCCTCGGCGCCGAGGATGGCGGGCTGCTCAAGCAGTCGCTCTCCAAGGCCCGCAAAACCCTCATCGAGCTTGAAAAGGAATACGGGCTAAACGTTGATCCTGATGCGGTCATTCAGGATCTGGGCGTTGGGATGCAGCAGCGAGTCGAAATCCTCAAGGCGCTTTATCGCCAGGCAAACATTCTTATCCTTGATGAGCCGACAGGCGTCTTGACGCCGGCCGAGGCCGATCAGCTTTTCCGCATCCTCGAACGACTGAAAGAGGAAGGTAAGACCATCATTCTGATCACGCATAAATTGCGTGAAATCATGGATATAACCGACACAGTAAGCGTGATGCGCCGGGGTGAGATGACAGCGACCGTGCGCACCCCAGATACCAGCCCCGAAGAATTGGCCGAGTTGATGGTGGGCCGCAAGGTGCTTCTGCGTGTTGACAAAGCACCAGCAAAACCAGGCGATACGATACTAGATATCAAAGGCTTGCAGGTCAAAGACGACAAAGGGGTTGAACGTCTGAAAGGCATCGACCTGCATGTCCGCGCGGGCGAAATTCTCGGCGTGGCGGGCGTTGCAGGCAATGGCCAGTCCGAATTGCTTGAGGTTCTTGGCGGTACAATGACCGCCGCGGGCGACGTTACCTTGAGCGGTGAACCCGTTGATCTCACAGGAAAACACTCCGACGGCCAATCCCGCCGCAAGCGCGGTATCGCCCACGTGCCCGAAGACCGCCAGCGCCAAGGCCTCATCATGGACTTCGCCGCTTGGGAAAACACCGCTTTCGGCTATCATCACGACATCAACTATCAACGCGGCGTTCTGATGAACAATGCTGCGATCCGCATCGACACCGCCGCGAAGATGGAACGGTTCGACGTGCGCCCGCCCAATCCCAACCTCGCGGCCAAGAACTTCTCGGGGGGAAACCAGCAGAAGGTCGTCCTCGCTCGAGAGATTGAGCGCAACCCTGACCTCTTGCTTATCGGTCAGCCCACGCGCGGGGTGGATATCGGAGCCATCGAATTCATTCATCAGCAAATCGTCGCTCTGCGCGATCAGGGCAAAGCGATCCTCCTCATCAGTGTCGAACTGGACGAAATTCTCGGGCTGTCAGATCGCATCGCGGTGATGTTCGACGGCCAGATAATGGGTGAACGCCTGCCGTCAGAGACCAATGAGAAGGAACTGGGCCTGCTGATGGCCGGCATCACCGACACCGACAAACCGCACAGCGCAGAAGAGGTCGCCCAGAACCTCGCGCACAGCCATGGCGAGGTGCGCTAGATGCAAAAGATGCCGCAATGGGCCGAAGTTGTCCTCGTCCCCCTGATCTCGCTTTTTCTGGCTGCGATCCTCTCGGCCCTCGTCATCCTCGGCATTGGTGAAGACCCAATTGAGGCGGTGAACCTCATGATCACCGGCGCGCTCGGCTCGACCTATGGTTGGGGCTACACGCTCTATTACGCCACCAATTTCATGTTCACCGGCCTCGCCGTGGCCGTCGCCTATCACGCGGGTCTCTTCAATATCGGGGGTGAGGGGCAGGCAACGCTTGGCGGCCTGGGCGTGGCGCTTGTTTGTCTGATGCTGCCGTGGCCTCACTGGTCTCTGGCGCTGATCGCCGCGATCCTTGGCTCCGCGCTGTTCGGTGCATTCTGGGCGATGATCCCTGGTTATCTGCAGGCCAGGCGCGGCAGCCATATCGTAATCACGACGATCATGTTCAACTTCATTGCCGCGGCACTGATGAACTACGTGCTCGTCAACATGCTCCGTCCGGCGGGTAGCATGGATCCGGCGACGGAACGCTTTCCCGAGGCCGTCCATTTGCCGTCGCTTCATGACGTTCTTGCCGTCTTCGGCATCAATTTCTCAAAGGCCGCGCCTGCGAATGTCTCGCTGCTGATCGCCATGATCGCCTGCCTTCTGGTCTGGATTCTCATCTGGCGCACCCGGCTTGGCTACGAAATACGATCCTTTGGCAAATCCGAAAGTGCCGCCCGCTACGCTGGCATTGCGCCCGCCCGCATAACCATCATCACCATGCTGCTGTCGGGTGCGTTGGCGGGTTGCATGGCCATCAACAATGTCATGGGCGAGGCGGAGCGTCTGGTTCTGAACGCGGTCGAAGGCGCAGGCTTTATCGGGATCGCTGTCGCACTCATGGGCCGCAGCCATCCGTTTGGCGTCTTCCTCGCCGCGATTCTTTTTGGATTTCTCTATCAGGGTGGCGCGGAACTGGCCCTCTGGACTTCGATTCCACGCGAACTCATCGTCGTGATCCAGGCCCTTGTGATCCTCTTTACGGGTGCGCTTGACAACATGGTGCGTGCACCTCTGGAGAAGGTCTTTCTTGCTATGCGCCGCGCGCCTAAATCCGAACGCAAGACTCAGGCGGCGGAATAGATCATGGAGCTTTTGTCCCTTTTTGATCTCGCCGTTCTCGACAGCACCATCCGGCTTGCCACACCGCTTTTGCTCGCTTGCCTCGCGGGGCTTTTCAGTGAACGCGCGGGCATTTTCGACATCGGGTTGGAAGGCAAAATGCTGGCGGCTGCCTTCTTCTCCGCCGCTGTGGCTGCTGTGACCCAATCGGTCTGGCTTGGGCTGGCCGCCGGGATTGCTGCTGCCATGGCGCTGAGCGCCGTACACGGTCTGGCTTCAATCACCTTCAAGGGCAACCAGCTCATCTCGGGTGTGGCCATCAACTTTCTCGCCGCTGGGATGACCGTCCTGATCGCGCAGGACTGGTTTCAGCAGGGCGGGCGCACGCCCAGCCTGATCGGCGGCGGGCGCTTTCCGCCTATCACGTTGCCTTTCGTCGACGCTGTGCGCGGCATCCCTTTCATCGGCCCGATCTATGCCGAGCTGATCTCTGGTCATTCAATCCTTGTCTACGTCGCGGTGCTGGCCGTGCCTGGCACATGGTGGATTCTCTTCCGCACCCGTTTTGGTCTGCGCCTGCGCGCCGTTGGCGAAAACCCCGCAGCCGTCGATACGGCCGGCGTTTCTGTGGTGGGCTTGCGCTTTGCTGCCGTGGCGATTTGCGGTGTTCTTTGCGGCATTGCGGGTGCTTACCTCGCGACGGCCCTCCAGGCAGGCTTTGTGAAGGACATGACGGCGGGCCGGGGATTTATCGCTCTGGCGGCGTTGATCTTTGCGAAATGGCGGCCATGGCAGGCCCTGTGGGCCACGCTGCTCTTCGGTTACCTTCAGGCGATCGCCCTGCGCCCGGACATCATCGAACGCGCCTTGGGCTTCACTGTGCAGGTACAGCTTCTGGACGCGATGCCCTACATTCTTACGGTCGTGATCCTCGCAGGTTTTGTCGGCAAGGCCATCCCGCCACGCGCGGGGGGAGAGCCCTACGTCAAGGAACGTTAGCACTTCGATCCGGCGCTAACCCCACCTTAAGAAACCCGACCGTTCGGCGCATTGACCGGCGGTTTCGCCGACATGGCACTGACGCAATACCGACGTGATACCGATACAAAACAGATGTGGCTTTCGCCCTATTTTTCTGGGTTAATGTGCGAAGCGGCTGCATAAATGGCGCACAACCCACCGAACGTTGCGGCCCGCCTCTGGTGAATAGCGCCAGATCTGCATCATCCATCGGGCCAGTTTGCCCAGAGCGGCCCCGCCATCTTGATTTTGCACCTGCAGCAGGACTAACACGTGACATGCAAATCTACCTGCCCATTGCCGAGGTGTCGGTGAATGCCTTTCTCCTTCTGGGGCTCGGCGGGCTTGTGGGCATTCTCTCCGGTATGTTCGGGGTCGGCGGCGGTTTTTTGATGACCCCGCTTTTGTTTTTCATTGGCATCCCGCCCGCTGTGGCTGTTGCCACGGAAGCCAATCAGATCGTGGCCTCTTCCTTCTCTGGTGTACTTGCGCATCTCAGGCGAAAGACGGTGGATCTCAGGATGGGTACGGTGCTGCTCATCGGCGGGCTGGTCGGGGCGGCACTGGGCGTTGTGATCTTCAACTACCTGAAATCATTGGGGCAGGTCGATCTTCTAGTGCGGCTTTGCTACGTCGTCTTCCTCGGTGTGATCGGCAGCCTGATGTTCGTGGAAAGCCTCAACGCTATCCGCAAGACGGCCAAAGGCGCGCCACCGGTCAAGCGGAAGCACACGCTGATCCACAAGCTGCCGTTCAAGATGCGCTTCCGCGTGTCGGGCCTTTATATCTCAGTGATTCCGCCGCTGCTGGTTGGCCTCTGCGTAGGTATTCTCGCCGCAATTATGGGGGTCGGGGGTGGCTTTATCATGGTGCCTGCCATGATCTATCTGCTGGGCATGCCGACCAAGGTTGTTGTTGGTACGTCGCTGTTCCAGATCATCTTTGTCACAGGCTTCACGACACTGTTGCATGCAACAACCAATTTCACAGTGGACGTCGTGCTGGCCGTTCTTTTGTTGGTGGGCGGGGTGATCGGCGCGCAGATCGGCACCCAGATCGGTGTGCGCATGAAGGCCGAACAATTGCGGATACTGCTTGCCCTCATGGTCTTGGCCGTCTGCGGGAAACTGGCGCTCGATCTGCTTCTCATGCCGTCAGAGCTTTACTCGGTCCGCGCCGCTGAGGGGCATTAGGATGCGCTGGTTGTTAGCATTTTTGCTGATCGCGAACGTCTCCGTCGCGGAAGAGGTCGTTCTGGGCCTCAGTCAGGACGAGGTCGCGATCACAACGCAATTCGATGGCTCGGAGATCCTGATCTTTGGTGCCGTCAAGCGGGAGGAAGCGATTCCGGAAGGCCCGCCTCTCCAAGTTATCGTGACTGTAGCCGGCCCCTCTGAACCTGTGACGGTGCGGCGCAAGGAGAAACGCTTTGGCATCTGGGTGAACACCGACGCGGTCGAGGTCGACCGCGCCCCCAGCTTCTACGCTGTGGCCACCAGTGGATTGCTGCGCGAGGTGCTCAGCAATGTCGAAGACCTGCGCAACAAGATATCGGTCCCACGCGCGATCCGATCCGTCGGGGCGCCCATGTCGATCAACGACGCGGGCAGTTTTACCGAAGCGCTCATTCGTATCCGCAGGGCCAACCAGCTTTACCAACTCTTGGAAAATCAAGTGGTTGTGGATGATCAGACGCTCTTCCGCACCTCGATCCGTTTGCCTGCCGCACTGACCGAAGGGGCCTATCGCACGCGGATTTTCCTGACCCGGAAGGGCAAGGTCATCTCTCAATACGAAACCTCTATCGACGTGCGCAAGGTGGGCCTTGAACGCTGGCTGTTCACACTCAGCCGCGAAATGCCCCTGATCTACGGCCTGATGTCCTTGGCTATCGCGATCGCTGCGGGTTGGGGTGCTTCTGCCGCATTTCGCCTGATACGCAACTAGGTGATCGCCTCAAGCTTTTCCTTGCTCAGATCGCCCGGCACGATCGTGATCGGGATGGGCAGCGATCCGGCACTGCGCGACAATTGCGTAACGAGTGGTCCAGGCCCCTTCTTGTCCGTGCCAGCCCCCAGCACCAAAACGCCGATTTCTGGATCCTCATTCACCTGCGCGATGATCTGATCCACCGGCTGTCCTTCGCGGATCACAAGTTCCGGGTCAACATGCTGCTTGTCACGCATCCATTTTGCGAAGACCTCGAAATGCGCGTGGATTCGTTCGCGGGCTTCTTCCCGCATAACCTCGCCCACTCCGATCCAGTGATTGAACTCATCCGGCGGGATGACCGACAGGATCGAGACGCCCCCGCCCGTATGGGCGGCCCGCATCGCGGCAAAACGCATGGCATTCAGACATTCGCGGCTGTCATCGAGCACGACCATAAATTTGCGCATCGCGTCCTCCGTTCCGGCGATGAGCATGACGCAAGCCTGCGCAAGGCGCAATCACTCCCGTCCGCCGACTGCCCAAGAAATAGCCGCTTCAAGCCTGTCGTTGCCCCAGAAAACCTCCTCTCCAATGATCATGATCGGTGCGCCGAAGACGCCACGCTCGATTGCTTCTTCTGTCATCGTCTTGAGTTTCTTTTTGTTCTCAGGGCTTTGTGCTTCCGTGATTACCGTCTCGGGATCCTGCCCGAGCGCGTCCAGTAGATCCTCCAAGACCTTGGCCTCCCCGATATCTAGATCCATGGCGAAATTCGCGTCGTAGACCGCGCGGATGAAGCTGCCGACCCAATCGCTTTGGTCAAAGGCTGCACAGATGCGCGCCGCCAGAAGGCTGCCCCGCGGAAAACTGGAGGGCTTTCGCAGGTTTAGCCCCTGTGCCGCGCAGACTCGCTCGAGATCTCGCCACATATAGGCGCCCTTGACTGGGAAGATGTTGAAGGGACTGTCCGTCATACCCTGCTGGGCAAAGACTGGCCCCAGAAGAAAGGGCCGCCAGATCAGATCGACCTTCGCCCCGATGCAAGCCTCTTCCACTCGCATGGCGGCCGGATAGGAATATGTGCTGGCAAACTCGAACCAGAATTCGAGCGGTTTGTTCATGTCTCGGACGCCGCCCAGTCCCAATACATCTCACGCGCCCGCCGTGTCACCGGGCCAATCTGGTATTGTGTATCGTCAAAGGCGGTCACGGGCGTGACCTTCATCATGTTGCCGCTCATGAACACCTCGTCAGCGGCATGAAAATCCTCAAAACTCAGCACCTTTTCATGCACCACGATGCCGTCTGCCCGCATATTGGCCATGTGCCGCGCACGCGTGATCCCCGCCAGAAACGTGCCGTTCGGGATCGGCGTGAAGACTTCCCCATCCTTAACCATAAAGACATTGGCCGTCGCACTTTCAGCCACATTGCCCATGGCGTCGGCGACAAGCGCATTCCCGAACCCCTTGGCCCGCGCCTCAGAGAGCATCCGTGCATTGTTTGGATAAAGGCAGCCCGCTTTGGCATCGACAACGTTGTCCTCAAGGACAGGGCGGCGAAATCGGGTGCGCGTTAATGTGCTAGAGGAGTTTTCCGCAGCCATCGGGATCACTTCCAGACTGACCGCAAAACCCGTCGCATCAGGCAGCGGCATAACGCCCAGATGTCCGCCATCCAGCGCCCAATACATCGGTCGGATATAGACGGCATCGTCCGGCCCATAGGCGGTCAGCCCCTCTTTCACGATCTCGAGCATCTCTTCAGTGCCGACCGTGGGCGTAATCATCAGCGCTTTGGCCGACCGGTTCACACGCGCGCAATGCGCCGCCAGATCCGGCGCGCGTCCATCAAAGAAGCGTGCGCCGTCAAAGACTGTGGTGCCGAGCCATGCCCCGTGATCAGCCGCCCGCATGATCGGGACATCCCCCTCATGCCAGCGACCTTCAAAATACGTGCGAATGTGCGTGCCTGTCGCCACCTGTCCCCCCTTTGCCGGTCGTTGCGGCGCCTAGCCTTTGCCTGCCGGTTTCAGTTGATACACCCCTTCGGGCAGATCCAGCGCTGCGGCCAGATCGCGCAATTGTTCCGGTGACAACGTCACCTTTGCAACCCTATCCGTGCGCGGATCGTACTGTTCGACCGTGATGCATTCGGCAAAGCCGTGCACGACCACGTCTTCGAGCAAAGGCACCTCGCCCTCGTCCACAAGCGTGATCACCGTCGCGTCGAAATCGTGTTCGATGGTAAACATTCGCGCAGAGTACGTCATAGCCCCGTCAATGCAAGCCAACACGCCCGCGTGATCAGGGCTGGAACCGGCCCAGTCGCGTGATAATATGTTTGTCGAAACGAAGGGAAGGTCCGGTATGGTGTTTGGACGTGTGTTTGCGGTTCTTGGGTTGTGTGTTGTCCTTTCTGCCTGTGATGAGGTTGTTGTGGCATCCGCGCCCTCGGGGCCGTCCGGCCAGGTTTCGCAGATACCTGATCAATTCCGCACGTCGAGTGAGGCCGCTCAGGCCTTTGCGCAGATGACACGGACCATGGAACCTGTGGCCGAACGCGAATGCAGGGCGCGCACGCGGGGCGTTAACTGCGACTTCAGAATTCTGGTGGATGACCGTCGAAGCCAGCCGCCAAACGCATATCAGACGCTGGACGACAACAATCGACCTATCATCGCATTCACCATTCGCTTGATCGAAGATGCCCGCAACGTGGATGAACTGGCCTTTGTCATGGCACACGAGGCGGCTCATCACATCGAAGGCCATATCGGCCGCCAACGGGAAAATGCACTGGCCGGGGCCGTGATCTTTGGCGGACTTGCTACGCTTTCCGGCGGTGATACCAGCTCAGTTGAAACCGCGCAGCGGCTTGGGGCCAGCGTGGGCGCGCGCAGCTATTCCAAGGAATTTGAGCTTGAGGCGGACGCTCTTGGCACCATCATCACCGCACGCGCGGGCTATGATCCACTTCGAGGTGCTGAGTTTTTCAACCGGATTCCAGATCCCGGCAATCGCTTCCTTGGAACGCACCCGCCCAATGCGCAGCGGATCGAAACGGTGCGTCGGACGGCAGCGCAGCTTTAACGGGCATCGTTGGGCTGCACGATTCTTACAATGATTCCCATGAGCGAAATCGCGACCCAGAACAGCTGGATCATCGCCGAGGCAAGATTGAAGTTTACGGAAAGGCCGATCAGTACGCACGTGGCCGCTGACAGGTTAAGCCAGAAGTAAACAAGGCTGTCACTTGTCAGAACGCGAAAGGTCAGAAACGCGTAATTGGTCACATAGATGATGAAGCCACACATACCAATAAGGTCAAAAACAGAATAAAATGGAAATTGAGTCATCCGCCGCCCTGCAAAATTTGTCTTATAAAATATGACTTTGTTTAGCAGGACTACGAAGCTCGCGCAGGTCAGGTAATCCTGACCGCTGTTTTGGGGATCAGACAGGTGTTGTGGTGGCCATTGCGATCGCAGCGAAAAAGCAGCTTGAGGCGGCCAGCACAAAGGCGTGCCAGATCGCATTTTGATATTGCATGTTCTCTCTTGAGAAAAAGAATGTGCCAGCCGTATAGAGAAGCCCGCCAACGGCGATAAGACCCAATACTAGACCCGGCAGACTGGTCCACATGAGCGGGATGAGAAGAACGCTCATCCAGCCCATGCTAAGATACAGCGCCAATGACCCTTTCGCATCCGTCGCCCAGAACCGCATTTTTGCCCATGCGCCGATCAGTGCAATGATCCAGACACATCCCAGAATGATGTATGAGAAGAATGACCCCATCAAAACGACCAATGGCGTGTAAGTACCCGCTATCTTCAGATAAATCGCCGCGTGGTCGATCCGGTGAAGAAGGTCTCTGGACCGCTCCCACGGCAATAGGTGATAGGCAGCTGAGGCCGTCAGCGAAAAAAGTAGGAAGCCAAGATATGCACCCACGGCGGCGACTTGGACGACAGAGGCGGACGGCGCCAGATGCAGCATAAGCATCACAGCCGCCGTCCCTGCTGCCATCAGGCCGGTGACATGGATGGCCGCATCGGTCAGAACTTCGCGAGCTGAATACGCATATGCCATGGGGTCAGCGTATACGATCCGCGATCACGCACCATGCGCAATCTTTCACAAATGCGTTTCCAGATTACGTCGTTTCTGACGTCGCAGATGCCAGCGGTAGATCAGCGGCGCAAGAACATAGTCATATATGAAAATGGCCAAATGCCTGATCCCTGGAAGGTCAACCAACCGGGCAATCCAGCGGTAGCGGGGCATGTCACGCCAGAGCACGATAAACGCCGAGATACCCGAATAGAATTGTTCATCTTTCAGCACGTAAAGACGCCGCGCTGCATCATCCCGGCTTAACCCCCAATCGGCCATTTCCGAAACATTCAGATCCTCGAAACGGATGGAAAGCGCCTGCCTTTTAGTATAAGCGGCGTAGTGGCTGATCTCAAAGTTACAGACCGGGCAATCTGCATTGTATAGCACCCGCGTTTCATCAGACATCACCGCTATCTAGGCGAAGACAACCATCGGCCAAGGGGCAATCGGTCGCTATCCGGGTTTGTTTCCATCGATCCAACGGGACATCAGTTGTCTGTTCTGGAAACACTCCCGCGGGATCTCGCGGCGTTTCAACCGCGCGATCCGTTCGGCAAAGGCCACCTGCTTTGACGAAGGATAAACCGCCCATTGCGCGCGTCGCTGATGCGAGACGTCGCGCTTGCGCGGTGCTGTGGGCTCAAAAAGGCCGGGCAGATAAGGTGTTTCAGACATGCTATGTCCCTCCTTGTACTCAATATGGAACAAAAAGTGAACATTTGCAATATCTGAACCTGAGACCGTCAGAAGGTCTGATCGTAGTCGCCGACATTTGGTTCGGTGCGAATGACAGCATCTACATCCGAAAAGATCGCGCGCAACTCGTCTTCGCTTTCCGGGCTTTCGCAGACGACCACAAGGTTCGGTGTGTTTGACGAGGCGCGGACAAGGCCCCATGCGCCGTTATCGAGAATGACACGCGCGCCGTTCACGGTGACCACTTCCTTTATCGCCTGACCGCCAAGCTGCTCGCCCGCTTTGGCCTTTGCCGCCAGCTTCTGGACGATTTTTGCAAGTGTGTCGTACTTTTCGGTGTCGGCGCAGTAGGGCGACATCGTCGGTGTCGAGAAGGTTTTTGGAAGGGCCTTGCGCAGATCCGACATGGACATGTCTGGATTGCGGTCCATCAGCTTGCAGATTTCCACTGCGACGCGCATACCGCAGTCGTATCCACGCCCGATGGGTTCGGCGAGAAAGTAGTGTCCCGACTTCTCAAAACCTGCCAGTGCCCCAATTTCCTTGACGCGCCGCTTCATATGGCTGTGGCCGGTCTTCCAGTAATCTGCCTTGACGCCGTACTTCTGCAATTCCGGGTCGGATGCAAATAGCCCCGTGGATTTCACATCCGCCACAAAGGTCGCACCAGGGTGCAGCTTGGCCAAATCGCGGGCCATGATGACCCCGACCTTGTCGGCGAAGATTTCTTCGCCCTCATCATCGACCACGCCGCAGCGATCGCCATCGCCGTCAAACCCAAGCGCCAGATCCGCGCCCGAGGCTTTGACGCTGTTGGCCATGTCATGCAGCATCTCCATGGCTTCTGGGTTCGGATTGTAGTTGGGGAATGTGTAGTCGAGTTCGATGTGACTCGGCACGACTTCGACCCCCAATCGTTCAAAAAGGGCAGGAGCAAATGCCGCCGCTGTACCGTTCCCTGTGGCGCAGACGACCTTCAGCTTACGGGTCATCTTGAAGTCACCGGCCAGATCATCGAGATATGCTTCACGCACGCCGTCAACGAACTCATACCCCCCTCCCGACCGGGCCACGCCTTCACCGCTCAAGACAATGTCGCGCAGCTCAGACATTTCATCGGGCCCATGCGTGAGCGGCCTGTCAAATCCCATCTTGACACCGGTCCAGCCATTGGGGTTGTGGCTTGCCGTGACCATGGCAACGGCCGGGACATCCAGATGAAACTGGCTGAAATAGGCCATGGGTGACAGCGCGGGACCGATATCTTTGACCTGGATGCCCGCTTGCATCAGACCCACGACAAGCGCGTTCTTGATGGCCAGCGAATAGTCCCGGTAGTCGTTCCCGACAGCGATGACCGGATCGATCCCGCGTTTGTGCATCTGTGTCCCCAAACCCAGGCCAAGTGCAGTGATGCCGGGCAGGTTGATCTCATCGGGGTACTTCCAGCGGGCATCGTATTCGCGGAAACCCGTCGGTGTGATCATCGGGTATTTGAGGAAGTCCCAAGTGTTCTGAGCGACATCGGAGGCCGGTTTGGTCATCAAATCTCTTTCTTTCTTTAGATCGTTACAGAGCGAGCGGCCGTGTTTTGGCAAGCGCATCAAACGCCATCAATGTGTCAATCAGGTGAGGCATATCCGACAGATGAATCATGTTGGGTCCATCGGATGGGGCGTTATCCGGGTCGGGATGGGTTTCGATGAAAACGGCCGCCACACCGATTGCGACAGCCGCCCGCGCCATGACTGGCGCAAATTCGCGTTGCCCACCGGACGAGCCGCCCCTGCCGCCGGGCTGTTGCACTGAATGCGTGGCGTCCATGACAACCGGATAGCCTGTTTGGGCCATCTGGGGCAGGGCGCGCATGTCTGCGACGAGCGTGTTATAGCCAAAGGACGTGCCGCGTTCTGTCAGAAGGATCCGGTCATTGCCGGTGCTTTCGATTTTAGTGATGATATTGGGCATCTCCCAAGGGGCAAGGAATTGACCTTTCTTCACGTTCACCACCGCGCCAGTGCGCCCCGCGGCCAGCAGCATGTCCGTCTGGCGGCAAAGGAAGGCGGGGATCTGGATGATGTCGGCCACTTCGGCGGCTTCGGCACATTGCGCTTCGGTGTGCACGTCGGTCAGGGCGGGCACTCCGATCGTTTCTTTGACGGACTGGATTGCTTTCAGACCGTCCTCGATCCCCATGCCGCGCTGACCGCTTAGCGACGTGCGGTTGGCCTTGTCATAGCTGGCCTTGAAGACATAGTTCGCCCCGCTGGCCGCGCAGGCTTCTTTCATGGCGCCCGCGATGTCGTGACCCATCGCCTCTGTTTCGATCTGGCAAGGGCCTGCGATCACCGTCAGTGGTCCGTCATTGGCGATCGTGAGATCGCCGATCTTTATCTGTTTCATCCTAAGTCGTGACCTGTTCCCTGAGGATCGATGCCGTCAGCGACACCATGAGGTAGATGCCTGCAAAGATCAGGAAAGCCAAGATTGTATTCTCGAATGCGCGGGGATATGACGGTTCTTCGCTCGCGACCGGCTCAACAGCGACGGTGAGATAGCGTACCTGTCGGTTGGCCTCCATCCGCGTCTGTTCGACTTGCTGAAGGGCGGATTGCAACAGCGCGTCGCGCGTGACCAGATCGGCCTGTGCCATCTTGATCCGAACCGAAAGCTGAGCAAGCGAATTCTCTCCGCGGCTCGCCGTGATCATACGCTCATTGAGCTTGTCGAGTTGATCCTGCAGCCGCAGCACCTCGCTGCGCGCGCCCTCCACCCGGGCCTGGTTGGGCCGAGGGTTGTCGAGCAGGGCCGCCAATTGCAGTTCCTTCTCGATCAGCTGTAATTCGACCGTATTTATCTGACCGCGGAGCGCTGTGATTACGCCTTCGGGGTCGATTGTTGAGCTTTCGACCTGCAATTTTACCAGTGCTTCCTGGGCCGTGCGCCGCTCTTCCTCGGCGTTTTCGTAGCTGAGCAATGCGTCGCGCATCTGGTCTTCGCGCTTTTGCTGGCTTAGGTTGTTCACCCGGTCTTCGGCATAGGCGATCAGCCGCTCGGAAAATGTTTGGGCGATCTGTGGATCCGCTGCGATCACTTCCATGCGGATCATGCCTTCCGTTGGGTCAAAGCCGATTTTGACATTGCGCTTATAGGTCCGGTAAGCCTCTTCGTTCGTCGGCTCCACCGTCAGGCGCTGGATCGGATCGATCCAGTTTTGCGTGAAATGTGCCTTGAAGCCCGCATCCCGATCAAGGCGCAGCATAGCGTCTTTTGACTGCATGTAGCTTTGCGTGGCGATACTGTCCGCATTGGTGGCGAATTGTGTACCCGAGAGCAGCCCCCCGATGCCTGCACCGCCCTGATTGTCAGACTGGATGATCAGGAATTCCGACTTCGTTGCGTACATAGGTGTCGCCACAGCAAAGAAGTAGTAGCCCGCGATCAGGGTCGGCAGACCAACGAAGAAGGCCAGCCGGGTCAGAAGCAGCGCCACCTTGCGGCGTCGCCGCGCCGCGATTTCCTTCTGGATCCGCTCGATTTCGATCGCGCGCCGCTCGCTTGGCGACATTTCGGTCGATGGAAGATAGGCCGCGCCTGCGGTTGTCTGCGGTAACGTGCTGCCGCTCTGGGCTTCAGCCTTTTCGCTCGCTCTGTCCCGTTCTTCCGCACCCCCTTTGACGACAATCTCAAGCATGTTGCCGTGTTGAAGCGGATCAATCCCCCGTTCCCGCAACATGCGAACGGCGTCATAATCTGAAGTTGGCTGCAGGCCGTGTTTGTAGGCCACGCGCCTTGCCATACGCAATTGCCGGCCCGAAAGCCCTTCTTGCCGAATGGCCTCGATCGTCTGGCCTGCATTCTGATCGTCGCCAAAGGTCGCGTCGTTCGACTGACTATGGATTGCCTCAGAGGCACGCCGGACATCACCCTCGTGAGAGCCGCGCCTGATGCGGTACTTCTTAGCTTTGGGTTTCGTAGTCATAGAGCTGCTTTGCCTCTTCAAGCGTGTCGAACATGTGCAACTGGCCGTCCAGAAGCACTGCGGCGGATCGCGCAAACCGCTCAAGCGTCTTGGCTTGATGCGACACGATGATGATTGTCGTTGTCCGCAGGCGTTCCCGAAGGACTTCACCTGCTTTTTTGTTGAATTCCACATCTGTGCTGGAAGGCATACCCTCGTCGACCAGATACATGTCGAAATCGAGGGCCAGCATTAACGCGAAGGAAAATCGCGCTTTCATGCCCTGCGAATAGGTTCCTACTGGCTGATCAAAGTATTCTTCGAGATTGCACAGCCAGCGGCAGAAGCTTTCGACATAGTCCGGATCGAGACCGTAAAGGCGTGCGATATAGCGGGCGTTTTCCATGGCTGAAACCCTGCCAACCACCCCCCCCATAAAGCCCAGCGGGAAGGAGATGTTACAGCCGCGCCGGATCTCGCCCTCATCCGGTTTTTCGAGTCCCGCAATCATGTTGATCAGGGTGGTTTTACCAGTCCCATTTGGAGCCAGAACGCCGAGAGAGTTGCCGAGGTCCACCCGGAAAGACACCTGATCAAGGATGACCTTGCGTTGGGTGCCGGTCCAGAAGGACTTGCTCACATTTTCGAACTCAAGCATCGCGTTACCGGTTTTATCACAAAGGCCCACCCCCGTCAGGGGGCGTGCTGACCCCAGTTACCAAACCTCTCTGAACCGTTTATTGACTGAGTTTGGCAAGTTTAAGGCTGATTTAAGCATAATTCTATCGTAACCGCTCAGATTGTTGGCGGTTTCGCGACAGATCTATTGGCGTTGCTGATCTTTGCTGGCTGCTTCTCCGGTCATAGCACGATGCCCTCGCCGATACATATGATTGCAGCGACAAATCTGAAGAGCGCAGATGTTCGCGGCATCCCGCGCTGCGTTGGCCGACGCCGATGGGTCAGATACGTCGACAGTTGTCGGCAAAAAGGGATCGCGCAGCACGCTGTCAGCGCCTGGAGCCGTTTTCAAAGAACTGCCGTCGCGCATATCGCCCCGGCTGCTCGCCTTCTCTAATCCCAAGGGGGATCGGGGTGTAAATGCCTGGACCAATTCGGTTGGTTCTGATCCTACAGATTGCGTCGCCGACAGCCGGTAGGCGCGGTCTTTATGCCATAGCTTGCCAAAGAAGACCGGCTATCAAAGCGCCGCAGAGACCAAAAGCAAAATAGGCGGCAAAGACGCGCGGCTTGACAAGGGCCCAAACGGCAACTGCTGCCGGAATACTGCTAACGCCGCCAGCGATGACAAAGGACATCGCCGCCCCTTGCGCCATTCCCTGATCCAGCATCGCATCGATCAGCGGCACGGCTGCATAGCCATTCAGATAGGCGGGTGCTCCGATCACAGCGCCCATGATGATGGGCCCGATACCTTCGCCACCTAGGGCGCCTGCGATCCATTCCGCCGGAACATAGCGCAACATCAGCGCTTCAATCGTGTAGGCCAAGGTCAGCCACTTCAGAAGAAAAAGTGCATTGCTGATCGCGGTGTTGCGAAAGACAAGCGTCCGCTCGGGTTTGGTCCAGAAGCGCCAGACTGGTTGACCGGAGAAAGGTTTTTTGGCCCCGCAGCCGCCGCTAATCGCAGTCTGCTCGCGAAGTGGGTCAATAAAGACCGGTGATTTAGCCAGCAGGTGTGTTCCGAAGCCACCCAAAAGACCCAAACCGACCGCCGCGAGAGCCTTCGCAATAGCAAACTCCCAGCCAAGCGTGCCTGAAGTGATCAGAAACATGGCAGGATCCATCAGGGGCGAGGCCAGCCAGAAGGCCATTACGGCACCGATCGGTGCGCCGACTGCCAGAAGGGCCGCGATGAAAGGGATCACCTCGCAAGAGCAGAAGGGAGACATGCCACCAAGGAGAGCAGCCAGAATGATCATACGAGCTGGGTTGCCCTCGAAAACCTTGGCGATCAGTGTCTCCGCATCTGTTGCCTTTAGATAGGCCACCGCGAAAACGGCAAAAAGGATGAAAGGTGCCGTGTGCAGAACCGCATTGGTTGCAAACTCGACCGTGGGCCAGAATTGTGAATGGTCGAAAACCGCAACCAGAGCAAGAATCAGCCCTGTCGCCAACCAGGTTTTGTCAATACGGCGCGGAACGGGTGGGGTTGTGGTTGCTGTGTCAGCCATTGTCATGATCCTCGCAGGGAACTGCGCTATCAGCACAGCATTCGTTCAGCAGAAATTCGGACAGATCACGAACCTTCTCATAGGCGATGGCAGCGCAGATGATCGAACGTCCCTTCCTCTTTTGTTGAACAAGTCCGGCTTGGGCCAGAAACTTGACGTGGTGTGTCAGCGTTGACCCGGTGACCCCGCATCTTTCACCTAATTGGCCGATAGTCAGTCCCTCCGGGCCCGCGCGCACAAGCGCGCGCAGTACGCCAAGTCGTTGTTCAGATCCCAAAGCGGCAAAGCCGGTTGCGGCGCGGGTCAGATCCAGATCGTCTGTCAAATTCATTTTCATGTTTCTAGTTTCATAGAAATAAAGATTCTTCGCAACACTTATTTCGAAATTGTTCGAAATGTTTGCTGGCAGCCCGACGGGACATATCTGCGAGACATGTCGATCAAGTCCGAACTCAAGAAATGCCGGATCTGCGCAGATCGTTTTGCGGCCACGGAAACCCAGCACAGGCCGCGTCCGGTCGTGTGGTTTCGGAATGGCGCGCGCATTCTTTTGGCGAGCCAGGCTCCGGGCGCCCGCGCACATGCGTCCGAGCGCCCTTTCACTGACCCGTCGGGCGACCGGTTGCGCGACTGGCTGGGGGTGTCGTCGGAAACCTTCTACGATCAGACGAAATTCGCCATCGTACCTATTGGTTTCTGCTTCCCCGGCTACGATGCGAAAGGCTCCGATATCCCGCCGCCCAGGATCTGCGCAGAAACCTGGCGCGATCGGGTCCTGACCTATGTCGGACCCACACAACTTCGGATATACATCGGAGGCTATGCACAGAAATGGCACCTAAAGACCCGAAGAGGTGTGACCGAGACAGTGCGCGATCAGCCCAAACTCGATCCGGATGTTTTCGCCTTGCCGCATCCGTCTTGGCGCAATACCGCATGGATGAGGAAAAACCCCTGGTTTGAAGCTATGGTTCTGCCAGCGCTGAAAACGCGCGTGAAAGAGGTGCTTGATGCCTGAGACGCCGATTGACCTGGCACATGCAGCGATGATGGCCGCGCCCGATGACCCTGCGGCGCGCTTGCGCTTTTACGAGCGTGTCGGAGATGCGGAGTTGTTCTTGCTTTTGGAGAAGGAGGCTGATGGTGACGCGATCGCACCACAGATCTTTGATCTTCCGCAGGCAAGTGTGGTTCTGGCCTTTGATCGCGAGGAACGCATTTCCGACTTTTTAGGCAGGGCGGCACCTTATGCGGCGGTATCGGGGCGTGCTCTGACGCAGATGCTACAAGGTCAGGGTTTGGGTCTCGGCCTGAACCTGGAAGTCGCCCCGTCATCCTTCTTGCTTGATGCCGATGGAATCCACTGGCTGTCTGAAACGCTGAACAACGCGCCCAAAGAGGTGAGTGCGGAGATTGCCGAATTGTTGGCTCCTTCGGGCCTTCCCGAGACACTGATTGCGAGCATCGACAAAAAGCTTGCCATAGCGGCCGGATTGGCGTCGACAGCTTATCTGGTCGCTGTTCGTTACGGTGATGGCGGTCGCGGCCACATGATCGCTTTGATCGATGTTGCAGCAGGGGCGGATGAGGCCCTGGCCCAGGCGATGTCAGAGGCCCTTACCTTTTCGGGTATCGAGGCCGGGTTCCTCGATGTCGGTTGCTTTGTCTCGACCGATCCGATGACGGTACGTTTGGCGCGGGTGGGCTTGCGCTTTGATCTTCCGCAGATTGTTCCCACACCCGACAGGACGCCTTTGGCGCCCGGGTCGGATCCGGCAAAACCGCCGATCTTGAAGTGATTTGATGCTTCGATCACGCATTATACCCTGTCCTCACATCGCCGCGAGGCGGGGTGCAATGATTACGGGCAGGTAGATATTGTCTGAATACCCGAGAAGATCGGGCCATCTGCAAAGGATACCATTCATGAACCGCTTCACCCTCGCAATTGCCGCAGCCGCCACTGCAATCACTGTTTCGACCTCCGCCTTTGCGGGCGACCAATTCGTGGACGGCACCGGCTTTGCCGTGTCGGGCTATGATGTTGTCGCCTATTTCGACTTGCCGCAAAACCCAATTGGACAGGCCCAACCGGCCGCAGTTCCGGGCGATGCAAGTATCACTGCCGAATACAACGGCGCGACATTTGCTTTTTCGACCGAAGAAAACCGCGACCGTTTCGCTGCAGATCCGGCGACGTATGCGCCACAATACGACGGACACTGCGCGTATGGCGTGTCCAAAGGTGGTAAAGTACCGGCAAATCCAAATCTTTGGCGCATTGTTGATGATAAGCTCTATCTCAATATCACAAAAAATGTGGTAGGGTTTTGGGAAGAAGATGTACCAGGAAATATTACACTTGCTGAAAACAATTGGACCAGCATCGAACCCGATCCAGCTTCCGACCGCGCGATCCCTCAGTTCGAAAGCTCTGCACCGGTCAAATAAATGACTGACGGCTCCGGGAGTGGAAAACCGGGCCGAAGAAAAGCCCCGCTGCGCTCGTCGCGGCGGGATTTCGGGCTAATGGCCACTGCCCTTCTGGTTGGCGGATCTGTTTGGGCGTCTCGCTGGTACAACATCAACGCAAGCACAGATGGGGCAAAGCAGATCTCTGCCCCCGCCGCGCATCGGCGTGCAATGTCCGGTGGGATCTTTTTTATAGACATTCGGCGCCCCGACGAATGGGAGCGCACGGGCGTCGCGGAAGGTGCGGTGGCCCTGGATATGCGCGACCCCAACTTCATCGACATCGTGCAATCTGCGAGGGCCAGACAGCCGGAGTTACCCATTGCCCTGATCTGTGCGCGTGGAGTGCGGTCGTGGCGCATGCTAGGAAGGCTTGAGGCCGCAGGCATCTTCAATGTGATGGACGTGCCGGAAGGCATGCTTGGTTCCGGAGCTGGCCCAGGTTGGTTGGAACGCGGTCTGCCACTCGTCAAATACAAGAAGGGTTGAATGATATGCGCAGCTTTTTTGCCGCATTGGCTCTGACGGTCGGAGCCGGACAAGGCATTGCTGGCTGCGGTGATGCGCCCGATCCCTGCGAGATTGGAAGCGGATCTTATCACGTTGCTCTGCCCGAAAGTGATCCAAAAGGAACAATCGTTTTTCTGCATGGCTGGGGTGGCAGCGGTTCGGGGACGATTGCAAACCGGACTTGGGTGCCTGCGGCCCTCGACGATGGCTATGCAGTCATCGCGCCCAATGGCTTGCCACGCGAAGGACGTAACGGCGGGCGGTGGTCGTTTCACCCCGATTGGCCTCAAGCGCGGGACGAGATCGCCTTCTTGACGGCTGTCCGGGATGATGCGGCAGGGCGTTTTGACCTTGATGCCGACCGCATGGTGCTGGGCGGGTTCTCGATCGGTGGTTCGATGACCCACTATCTTGCCTGCAACGCGCCTGATACATTCTTTGCATACATACCGATTGGTGGCGCCTTCTGGAGGCCACATCCAACGGAATGTGCTGGTGATGTGCGCTTGCTACACACCCATGGCTGGCGAGACACAACCGTACCGTTGGAGGGTCGGGTTGTCCGGGGTGAAGACGTTAACGATCCCCAAGCGCTTATACAGGGCGACATATTTTACAGCATGCGGCTCTGGCGGGAACAGAATGGTTGCGTGCATTTGCGTGGTGATGCGTTCGAAACCGAAGACGCATTTTGGTCACGTAGCTGGGAGCGTTGCGACGCTAACACGGCATTGCAGCTTTCCCTGTTTCCCGGGGGACACGTCATCCCAAAAGACTGGGCACCGTTGATGCTGCAATGGCTGGAGACGCTTTAGCCTGCGCTCACTCTGCAGGGATCGAGATGTGTTCCAAGTCGGCGCGAAAGGCGGCGCGCGTCTTGCGCGCGCGCGACACAATCGCCGGTTCATGAAGCGTCAGCGGATTGTCCAGGCGGAACAACATCGGTGCACGCGGCCCAAGTGGTATGGCGCTCAAGGCGGACAGGGGCAAGGTCAAGAGCAGGCTAATCATGATCGGCAGCAACCACGGCGATATAAGCCCAGCTATCAGCCCTGTCAGCAATAGAATGCCCAGAACTGTCTCAACCCAATGAAACCCAATCAGCGTCCAAAGCGAATGTGCTCGGGCGTTCCTGCTTTGCGGGACCCAACCGTCACCGCGCGAGAAAAGGCCGCGTAGCACGGCGCGGGTCTGCTGGATCATGAGGATCGGCGCGTAGATCACAGACAAAATGATCTCGAAGAGGAAGGCCGTGAGGAAAGACGTCAATCCTCCGAAGCGCCTCACAGCCCTTTGGTTGACTGCGATCAACGTTGCGGCTGTGACCTTTGGCAACAGCAGCATGGCGTACATGATCACAAGAAAGACCATGCTGCTGAGGTGGGTCATCTCGGGGGGCCAGTTAGGGAACATCGGGTTGGCTTCGTTGAAGTAACGGATAACGTTTGTTTCGGAGTCGCGGCCCAGCAAGGACCAGAAGACCAGCAGCACGAACCAAGCAGGCGACATCAAGTACGCCATCGCGCCTTGAAAAAGATGGAAGCGCGACACAGGGTGCAATCCCCGCATGCCAAGCAAGCGAAGGTGTTGCAGATTGCCTCGGCACCAGCGCCGGTCGCGGATGACATAGTCGATCAATGTTCCGGGCGTTTCCTCGAAGCTTCCAGTGATGTGCGGCAGAAAGCGTACCCGCCAGCCTGCGCGACGCAAAAGCGACGCTTCCACGAAGTCATGGCTCATGATCAAACGTTTGCCAAAAAGACCTTTCAGGTGCGGAAGGCCAGCCGCCTCAGCGAAGGCGCGTGTGCGGATGATCGCGTTGTGACCCCAGTAATTGCATTCGGTCTGAGCCCAGGCGGCAAGCCCCTCTGCGAGAAGCCAGCCATAGGTCCGGTTCGAAAACTGCTGCATCCGTGCAAAGAGCGTGTCGGCTTCGATCAATTGAGGGTAAGACTGGATCAGACCCGCCTGGGGATCTGCCGCCATCTCATCGGCCAGTCGGCGGATGGCACGCCCACTCATCAGGCTGTCGGCATCCAGTACCAGCATCGCATCATAGTCAGCGCCCCAGCCGGTGATCCACTGACCGAGATTGCCGACCTTCTTGTCGGTGTTTTTCTCTCTCCGGCGATAGTAGACGGGGAAGGCCGCCTTCTCTGACAATGCATCAAAAGCCGCCTCTTCCTGTGCTGCGATTTCGGGGTCCCGCGTATCGCTGAGGATAAACAACGTATAGGCGTGATCACCCGCACAGCCTGCGAGGTCATCCAGCATTGCCGCTGCATTGCCGAACACATTGGAAGCCACCTCGTTGTAGATCGGGATAAGCAGGGCCGTGTTCAACTGGCCCTTCGGGTCAACGCGTCGATCCTGCCTGTGGGCCAAACCGACGCCAACGGTGCTGACCGCCAAAGTCACCCAGACGAAAGTGAGAGCGATGAGGCCCAAAAGTACGTATTCAAGCGCTGTCAGACCTGATTGCTGAAAAAGGTCGAACATGCCCCAGAGGACCAGGCCGGTGAGTGCCAATGCCGGGATGAACACAGCCATCCGCCAAAGCCGCATGTAACGCTGTCCCTCTTCAGAAAAGCGGCGCGTTGGCTGACGGCCGAAGTCCTGTACGGGCATCTCCAGAGGGGCTGGTTTAGGCATCCTGTGCATCATTCGGCCGTCCATCGGTAAAGCCAAACCTCGCTCAGCGGGGCGCCATCGTGGCGCAACTGTACCCTGAATTCCGCCAGGGTTGCGTCACCGGGATAGTGCGTAAAAGCAAGGCGCGGCCCATTTGTTTCTGGATTGCGTTGCAAAATACCCTTACCTGCCTCTCCGGCCGTAATGCGAATGATCGGCTCGATCTGATCGAGATCTTCCGGTACGCGAGCGTCACCTTCGAAATCGATGACATAAACACGCCCACCTTCAGGTCGGGCACCCGCAGCGGTGTTCAGGATCTTCAGTGGCGGCGCTGCGATCGAAGCGGGGGACGGACCCCAATCCAAGCGATAAGTCATCTTGTGCGATGCGCCCGCCGCTATGGTCTTAGACGATCGCCAATAGGCGACAATGTTGTCGTAGATCTCCAGGTCGGCGGGGATTTCGACCAAGGCGACATGGCCACGGCCCCAGCCTTCACCCGGCGTAACCCAAAGCCCAGGACGGTTGTGATAGTAGGCTTCCAGATCCTTGAAATCGCCGTATTCGCGAGACCGCTGCATCAGGCCGAAGCCGCGCGGATTGTTGTCCGAAAACGCGCTGATCTGAAGAGAGGCCGGATTGGCTAGCGGACGCCAGATCACCTCGCCAGAACCGTTGTGCATTAGAAGGCCATCGCTGTCGTGGACGGCCCGGCGAAAATCATCAAACCGGTGCCGGTCCATATCATCAAAAAGAAACATCGATGTCAGCGGCGCTATCCCCACATGCGCCAGGTCAGTTCGCGCGAAGATCTCTGCCTCGACATCCATGGTAAGTGTTGAGCCATGGCGAATATTGAAATGATATGCGCCCGCGCAGGACGGGCTATCAAGCAGCGCATGAACCACGACATTGCCCGCTCCAGGTGTTGGACGTTCGACCCAAAATGTTGTGAATTCGGGGAACTCTTCACCCGCCGGATCCGCTGTTTTGAGCGCAAGACCTCGCGCTGAAAGGCCGTAATTCTGTCCTGTTCCAATCGCCCGGAAATAGCTCGCACCTTGAAAGACCGCGAATTCCTCAAATTTCCCTTCGGTTTTCAGCTCCGATCGCAAGCGTAATCCAGAATAGCCCAATGAGGGATCAATTGGCATGTTTTCTGGAAATTGCTCGTAGACGCGAAAGACGGCTTTATCGAAAAGCAATCTGCGTTGTTTGGCAGCGTCGACCGCATAGATCGTGACGGGCCGCGGAAAATAGAGCCCAGGTGGAAACACATCCAGTTCGACCGGCGTTTCCGATCCACGCCAGAGCGCATTTTTTACGTTGAATTGCAGGGCGCGATATTGATCATAGTTCAGATCGCGCCATGCCGCCGGAATAAGCTCGCCCTCTGAGTATGGCTGCATGGCGAGTTCTTGTGCCATGAGATGAATATCACCCCGGTCAAAAGGCGCTTCGGTTCCAAGCTGCAAACCGCGCTGAACATCATCAGCCAAGGCCCCGCCTGGCATTGCCGCGATGGCTGCGATGTATTTCAGGACGTCACGGCGTAGCATCAGGCCTTCTTCTTCCAGGGTGATGATTTGAACCATGACGCGATGTAGGCGGTTGCCATCAACACGCAAGCGCCGCATAGATTTACCAGCAAAACAGCGCCGATCTCTCGGCCAAAAATATCCATCGCAAAGCCCATGATCCGTGCCGTGAACATCGAGACGACAAAAACGGCAAGAGATTGCTGACCGACCTTGATGATGACGGGCAGAACTTGCCGCCAGATGCGCGCAAAGACATGGGTGCCGCGGGCGATCAAACGATCCCCTTTGTTCCCCGCTAGCACCCAGGCCAAGTAAGCCAAGGCGAGAAAATGAATGTAGCGCAGGATACCAAAGCCTGATTTGTCAAAGAGGGCACGGTTTTCAGAGCGCCATTCCTTTGCCCATTCGAATCCGAATTCACGAACACCGATATTCGAAAGAGGGATATTGGCGATCACAATAAACGCCGCAGTTCCGATGAGAAGGGGCGTGACTGGTGGTTTCGGTAGCCACCCCCGCATGAAGGCAAAGCCTGTGAAGAAGATCAATTGCCAGCCAAACGGATCAAAAAACCATTGACGATCTGTCCAGGGTTCCGCGGGTAGGCCCAGATGCGGCAGGCCGAAGACACCCATCAGTGATTGTTGCGCTCCAACCCATGTCACAGCTATGAAAGCGGCGACTGCCCACAGACTGATACGGGACAGGGCCATGATTATGGGCATCATCACCAGGACGACCATATACATCGGCAAAATATCGAAATAGTTCGGAACGTAGGTCAGTGTCATCAGGCCCAGAAATATTTCCGGGTTGGACCATTTCTCACTTTCGATAAAAAGCGGCCAAAGGTTCAGCTGACCCCAATAATTGCGGTCTGTGATCGCCAATTCTGTAAGAAATATCGTCAGGGCAACGGTCGCGCAGAAAAGGCCGATATGTGCCCAATAGACCTGCCAGACCCGAAAGCCCACCCGTGCCGTGCCCAAACGCCAGCCGGATCGATCGAATGTTCCGCCAAAAGCGATGGCACTGGCCATGCCTGAACAAAAAACGAAAATCTCTGTAGCGTCCGAGAAACCCCAGCGAGCGGGGATCCACAATGTCAGGAAGTTGCCAGGCGTATGCGCGATAAGGATTATGAACATAGCTATCCCGCGAAAGAAATCCAATCGCAGGTCGCGTACGCGCGCACGGTTGGCCGGGATGGCCTTGGTCTGGCCTACGGCATCTGATGGATCGGCAAAGGTCATGGCCGTGGTCTCGTAGTGGGCCCTTTACTGCGCCGGGATTCGGCGGGCTTGGGCGAGGCTTTCAAACCGTGTTGTCGCAAATCGATCGGCATGTCCGCCGCGGCGGGCCAATCGATCTTCAAGAACAATTTCTACTTGATCCGTGTGACCTGCCCTCAGGCCAGCGTCGATTGTCATCCGTTCGAAAACGTCGCGCTGCGCGTGGCTGCCACCGATGGTTTGCATCGCGGGGCGTGCAGCGACCAAACTGCGGAAAGCTGTATCGTAGCGGCCTTCGGAAAACGCGTTGAGCCCGACCAAGGCCGCCTGTCCGGGATCGGCAACCCTTTCTGCCATCTCTCCGGGATGGCGCGCTCCGATGGCATAGCGATGTTGCATGACCGCCTGCGGTTCCGAACGGCCTGCCGCACTAAGTGCCAGCATATAATGCAGATCGGCAAAGACCAGACAGCCGTCATCGACACGACTTTCGGCAAGATCGGCAAGTTCGTTCCATCGGTCCGAAACGTCGATGCCTTCAAGCTCCAGGCGGACCAGCAGCGACGTCGCGTTCGATATGTCGCGGTAATCGTCCGTCTTGTCCTTGCGAATTTCCTGATCGTAAAGCGCCAGAGCCAGATCCAGGTCGCCGCGATCCAAATGCAAAAGTGCTTTGTGCCACCAAACATGGTAGCGGAAGTTGTTGCAGTGATCCCAAGCGCTCACGTTGCTGTCGATCAGCCGGATGCCATCGTCGGGCCGGGCAGTCATGTCATAAACATGCGCGACCGCATGCAGACCCCAGGCATCATCTGGCGCGCTTGCGAGCCCGGCGAGACCAGTCCGCTCTGCCGCTGCGTAGTCCCCCGTCTCCTCAAGCGTGAAAGCATAACATCCCAGCAAGTAGCCGCGACATTTATGAGCTTCATCATGCGCAGGCAGGATCCTCTCAATGGACCGGCGCATGCCTTGCCCGTCACCGAGAATGAAACGTATCGCGTGGCTGACCTTCGCTGACAGCGTATCCGCCGGATTGGCTTGCAGCGCCCTTTCCATTGCTTGGATGGCGCGTGACGGCTCGCCTGCCAACCAGCCACTTAAAGCCTCTACCCAAAGCCGTTCGCGTTTTGTCGCCGGGTTGTTTGAAAGAGCGGTCACTGCTGTCTGATGCGCATCGCGCGCAACTGAGATCAACTCGGACCGCCCCATCATAAGTGAGAAAAGGCCCTTTGCCGCATGTCCCATCGCAAAGCCGGGGGCAGCATCAAGAACTGCGCCAAGGTGAATTGGAGTTTGCTGACCGTGCGAAAGAAACGCCAGGATCATCGCGTTCCAATCATCGACGGTATCGCTACTCTCAAGACTGACTTCGCTTTGACAGACATCAAATTTCATTCTCGGCGCCTTTCTTAGAGTGGCCTGCGCTTCAAACTAATGTAAAAATTCACCCAAATCAGCGTCGGGTGGGGCGCTCACACGCAAGCGTGAAGTTCCCATACGTTTTCTGTGAGCAAAACGTAACCAAACCATTCTAAATGGGCGGGATTCCGCAAGAATTTCTGCTCATTTCTGCGGCAAATCAGCGTCTTGGGGCGCAAGTGTTTCAAGAACCGCTGCCGTGTCCTCTCCAAAACGTGGAGGTGGACGTCGATACTGCACTGGAGTTGCAGAGAACTTGAGCGGATTCGCCAAAAGGTGAAGCGCGCCGCCCTCCAGATCGGGATGTGGGACATCGACGACAGCCCCGCGGGCCTTTGCCTGGTCTGACGCCAGTGCTTCGCCCACGGTATGTATGGGTCCGCCAGGCACTTTAGCGGTAGCCATCCGCTTTAGAAGGGTGGCACGGCTCATTTGTCCTATCGCCTCTGAAAGCAATTTGGTCAAAGCAACCCGGTTCTCGATACGGGCAAGGTTGGTCGCAAAACGCGCATCGTTTCCGGTTTCGTCCAGATCGAGCAAATCGCAAAAGCGGCGGAATTGCGCATCGTTTCCGACGGCGACCAATACGTGACCGTCCGAACAGGCGAAGGCGTCATAGGGCACAATGTTAGGATGCGCGTTACCGCGCCGTTCCGGCAGCTTTCCGGATACGAGGTAGTTGCAGCCTTCGTTGATTAGCCAGGCCATCGACGCATCGACCAGACTGAGGTCAATATGCTGGCCCTCGCCCGTCCGGTCGCGGTGGCGCAGGGCAGCGAGGATCCCGATTGTCGCGTACATACCACACATAACATCCGCGATGCCAACACCGACCTTCGTTGGTGCGCCGGCGGGATCGCCGGTTAGTGACATGATCCCCGCAAAGCCTTGCGCCATCAGGTCGTATCCCGGCTGATCCCTGTTCGGCCCCGTCTGTCCGAAACCGGATATGGAACAATAGACCAGACCAGGATGTCTGGCGGTCAGCGTTTCGTGATCGAGGCCATACTTAGCCAGGCCGCCTGGTTTGTAGTTTTCGATCACCACATCTGCACGTGACGCGAGTGCTTGCGCAACCCGCTGACCTTCCATGGTAGAGATGTCGACAGCGACGGATTTCTTGTTTCGGTTCGAGGACATGAAATAGGCCGACAAATCCGTCGGTTGGCCGGCCGCGTCCCTGGCGTAGTTGGGGCCCCAACTACGCGTATCGTCACCGCCCGATTTGGGGTTTTCAATCTTGATCACCTCGGCGCCCAGATCCCCCAGCATTTGGGTGGCAGTTGGCCCGGCTAGGATCCGGCTGAGATCAAGGACGAACAGGCCGTCCAATGCCATGGGTTTAGATGCGTCCGTCATAGGCACCCCGTTCGATATGCGCGGCGATCACGGTAAACGTATCGGCGCGCAATGCTGCGTCCAGCGCCGTCTGCAATTCGATGCGGGAGGTCACCTTGTGTCCCACCCCGCCAAAGGCGCGTCCCACGGCGGCAAAGTCGTGCGTGCCAAAATCGACACCTGCATTCGGCAATTGCCTCTCGCGTTGCTTCTTTTCGATCAATGCAAGGGACGCGTCGACAAAAATCAGGAATATCGTTTTCAGACCAAGTTCTTTCGCGGTCGAAAGCTCTCCGGCGACCATGAGGAAACCTGCATCTCCGGAAAAGCTGACAACCTTTCTGTCCGGCGAAGCAATTTCTGCGCCCATGGCCAGTGGTACGGCGCATCCCATCGTGCACAGTGCAGAGGATTGCATGAGCCCGCGTGGTTCGTAGCATTCCCACATCTGACTGAGCAGGATGCGGTGTGCTCCGCTGTCGGCTGTGGCCAAGGTATCAGGCGGCAGGATCTTTCGGCATTCGTCGATGATCGCTGCGGGGCCCCAGACCTCATCATGCGGAAAGGCCTGTGCGAGCTTTGCCTTCGTCGCTTGGACTTCGGATGGCGGCCAGAGCGGCCCGGTGCCATTTGCCAACCGCTCGCAAAGTGCTTCAAGCGTCGCCACGGGGTCTGCGATGATGTTCGTGCTTCCCTGGTGCATGTAATGGGTGTTTGGAACGGTGGTGATGTCGATCATTTTCTGACCATCTGTCAGGAAGTTCCGCCAGCCCGTCCGCATCTCGATCGGGTCATATCCCAGTCCAATGATCAGATCCGCCGTCGCGAGCATCGGCAGCAGAATGGCGTCTGCCTTCGGTGAAAGACCCGCACCGCCCAGGCACAGATCGTGATATTCCGGGACCAAACCCTTACCTTTGTAGGTAGTGACAATGGGGATGCCCAGAGCTTCGGCGCACTTGGCAAGGGCACTCGCACCAGCTTCGGAGATCGCGTCGAGCCCCGCAATAATCGCCACCCGCTCGGCGACTTTCACCTGCTCGGAAAGGTTGTCGAGAACGGTGTCATTTGGGATGACAGGCACTGCGGTACTGCGATGAACTTTGCCGTCCGTGGCAGCGGCGACGGCGACCGAAATGGGCACATCGATATGCACTGGTCCTTGTTGTGGTTGCGTCGCGATCGCCAGAGCCTTGTCGGCAATGACATGCGCAGCACCTGCCGTCAGCGTGAAGGAGGCTTTTGTGATGGGCCGAAAAACCTGAGTCTGGTCAAGCACCTGATGCGTGTAGGTTTGCGCCTCATCTGCGTCGATCGCACCTGCAAGAACAATGAGTGGCACCCGGTCCTGCTGAGCATTGGCGACCGCGTTCACCCCGTTCAGCACGCCGGGCCCCACGGTTGCAACCAGAATTCCAGGTGCACCGGTTCGGTGCCATGTTCCTTCGGCCATGAAAGCGGCTGCGTTTTCGTGTTTAGCCAGAATGAAACGGATGCCAGCACGGGTCAACGCGTCGACGATCGTCAGAACTTCACCCCCCGGCATTCCGAAGGCAAACCGGCATCCTTCCTGATACAGGCGTTGTGCCAGCGCATCTGCCGCTCTCAGCGTTTCACTCATCTGAGCCCCTCATTGTGTCCCGCCTACATTTCACGCAGGCGCCCGGGCCGCAATTCACCCCTGCGTTGGCAATTGTTACAAATCTGAATAGCTTAAAGGCTCCCGGCCAGCCCTATCGGCGCCGGTCGCGCCGGGATGACATGGGTTGAAACGCCACACCCACATGCGCTTCGCAATAGGGTTTACCTTGTTGGACAGGCAGCCCGCAAAACCAGAAATCCTCAGTCGCCGGATCACCGACCGGCCATTTGCAGGTCCGTTCGGTCAGTTCCATCAGCGTCAGCTTCTTGGCCTTTTTCTCAACCTCGTTCACCTTGGCCAGCGCTTCCGGGCTGATCTCGTTCGCCGAGGGTTGAGGCGGCAGTGGCTGACCGGCCGGAATGATTTGCCGACGTGCGGGTATTGGGGGGCGGGCTTCCTGCGGCTCAGGCTTGATTGCTGGCTCGGTCTTCAGTTGCGGTTTTGCAGGTTTCGGCTCTGCCTTGGGGGCCGGTTTCGCCTTGGGTTCCGTCTTGGGCGTGCTGGTGCCGCCTCCGCCTGTGCGGTTCGACAAGCCAAGCCGATGGACCTTGCCGATCACCGCATTGCGCGTAACGCCGCCAAGTTCCTTGGCAATCTGGCTGGCGGATTGGCCTTCGCCCCACATCTTCTTCAAAAGCTCGACACGTTCGTCTGTCCAGGACATGAGGCTTCCTTAGCTAAAAAGCGGCCCCACTGACGGGCCGCTTATGAATTTCTCTCAACGCTTTATTCTAGTCACACGGGCCGGAGTTACAAGCGGCGAAGCGACCCTGACCAAACCTGTTCAAGAAATGGGTGACATTTCTTTCTGGCGCTCTGTGCAAAAACAGTCTACTCACTCTCCCCATGATGTATGCGCTCCATATTCGACGACGCACCTGACGCCCTCAGCCAAGGCTGTTCGCGCGTGTACAGAACACATCATATCTCCGAAAATCGTTGAACAAATCACACCTCTGTTGCACCAAATGGTCTGTGCATCAGAGCGCCAAGCCAAAAGGATGATCAGATGATCACTTCCATCCTGCCGACATATTCGCGTGCCCCCCTGTCATTTGACAAAGGTGAAGGCTCTTGGTTGATCGAGACGGATGGCCGACGTTTTCTGGATCTTGGCGCAGGGATTGCCGTGAATGCGCTTGGCCACGCACACCCTGCGCTTGTCGCTGCACTGACCGCTCAGGCGGAAGCACTTTGGCATGTATCGAACCTATATCAGATCCCCCAGCAGAAGGCGTTGGCAGATCGACTGGTCGATCTGACCTTTGCCGATACCGTTTTCTTTACCAATTCGGGCACGGAAGCTTGTGAACTGGCCGTTAAAATGGTCCGCAAGTACTGGTTCGAAAAAAACGAGATCAACCGCGCCGAGATCATCACATTCAGCGGATCCTTCCATGGCCGCTCATCTGCCGGGATCGCTGCGGCAGGGTCCGAGAAAATGACCAAGGGATTTGGCCCGTTGCTGCCTGGTTTTGTGCATCTCGACTGGGAAGATCAGGATGCCCTGTCAGCGGCTATCACCGACAAGACAGCCGCCATCATGATCGAACCGATCCAGGGTGAAGGCGGCATTCGGCCTCTGCCTGACCACTATCTCAAGGACTTGCGCGCGCTTTGCGATAAACACGGTATCCTCTTGATCCTCGATGAGGTGCAATGCGGGGTCGGGCGGACGGGAAAGCTCTTTGCGCATGAATGGGCGGGAATCTCGCCTGATATCATGATGGTGGCAAAAGGCATCGGGGGCGGCTTCCCATTGGGTGCCGTTCTTGCCACCGAAGATGCGGCGAGCGGGATGACCGCAGGCACACATGGGTCGACCTATGGTGGCAATCCGTTGGGTTGCGCTGTCGGTTGTGCGGTGCTCGAGGTCGTGGCCGAGCCTGGCTTTCTTGCTGATGTGAGTCGCAAAGCTGGTACGTTTCGGCAGGCGCTCGAAGGCCTTGTTGCCGCACATTCGGATGTTTTTGAAGCTGTTCGCGGCGCTGGCCTGATGTTGGGGTTAAAATGCAAGATGACCAATTCGGACGTGGTCTCTGCCGGGTACGATCAGCACATCCTGACCGTACCCGCCGCTGACAATGTCGTCCGACTACTGCCGCCGCTTACAATCACTGAGGGTGAGATTTTAGAAGCGGTCAGTAGATTGGATGCGGCAGCATCAGCGCTAGAGGCGGCCTGATCGACCTCAATCTCGACCAATAGTGCCACGGCTCAGAGGGCGAAGACCTCCGCGAGCCGTCCGAACAAGAGCTCCAGATGAATCACTTTCTAGATATTCACCAAACCGATCCTTCCGCCCTTAGGCATATCATAGATCATGCGCGCCACATGAAGACTGCGCGACATGGGAGGCCGCGCGGCGCAAAAGATGACCAACAGCCACTTGACGGTCACATGGTCGCCCTCATCTTCGAAAAGCCTTCGACGCGAACGCGCGTGTCATTTGATGTTGGCGTCCGCCAAATGGGTGGTGAAACCATGGTTCTGTCCGGCAGCGACATGCAGTTGGGACATGGCGAGACGATTGCGGACACGGCGCGCGTGCTCAGCCGCTATGTCGACCTGATTATGATCCGGACCTTTGATGAGGCTGTGCTGACCGAGATGGCGGAATATGCCAGTGTGCCTGTAATCAACGGCCTGACGGATCGTACGCATCCCTGCCAGATCATGGCGGATGTGATGACCTTCGAAGAACATCGCGGGCCGATCGCCGGCAAGAAAGTCGTCTGGTGCGGGGATGGCAACAATGTCTGCGCCAGCGTGATGCATGGCGCCGCACAGTTCGGTTTCGACGTGGTTTTCACCGGGCCGGAACAGCTCGACCCAGAGACTGAATGGCAGGGACTCTTGCGCAAATCGGGTCGAAGCTTCACGATCGAACGTGACGCGGAGAAGGCCATCGCTGGCGCGGATCTGGTTTTTGCCGATACGTGGGTTTCCATGCATGACGCACAGTCCGCGCGTGAGCGACGGCACAACATGCTGAGACCTTATCAGGTCAATGAGGCACTGATGAAACATGCCAAGCCCGAAGCGCTCTTCATGCATTGCCTGCCTGCGCATCGTGATGAAGAAGTGACGAGCGCTGTCATGGACGGCCCGCAATCGGTAATCTTCGACGAGGCGGAAAACCGGCTTCACGCGCAAAAGGCGATCATGCGCTGGTGTCTTGGTGTCTAAGAAACGGATCGTCGTGGCCGGTGCGGGCAACATCGGCTGCTACATTGGCGGTTGTCTGGCGCTTGGCGGCGAGGATGTCCGGTTTCTAGCCCGCCAGAGGGTTATCGAAGCGGTTGGGCGGTCCGGCTTGCATCTGACGGACCTCTTCGGCCTCGAAGAACAGATCGAAGATCCCGGTATGACAGACGATCCGGGGATACTGGCGGATGCTGATATCGTGCTCGTCACCGTCAAATCGTCAGCAACCAAAGAAATGGCGCATCTAATCCAGGCCAACGCGCCCGACCACTCTAAGGTCATCAGCCTGCAAAACGGCGTCTGCAATGTTGGCATTTTGCGAGAGTTGCTGCCCGATCGGGATGTTCGGGCGGGCATGGTACCATTCAATGTCGTTCCAACCGGACCTGCTGCATTTCATAGGGGGACATCGGGTTCCATTCAGCTTGGGCCCGGTGCTTCGCCGCTGTGGAACTCACCCCACATCGATTGGCGGGTCGTCGACGATATCGAAGCTGTCCAGTGGGGCAAGCTGCTGATAAATCTGAACAATGCGATCAACGCGCTGAGCGGTTTAACGTTGTTGGTGCAATTGCAAGATCGCGCGTGGCGACGGGTTATGGCTGACCAGTTGGTCGAAGCGCTAAAAGTGCTGAAGGCTGCAGGGATCCGTCCAGCCAAAAGCACATCAGCACCGCCGCACTTCATCCCGCATATACTGCGATTGCCGACGCCGCTTTTTCCGCGGATTGCGTCGCAAATGCTGACGATTGATCCAAAGGCGCGTTCGTCCATGTGGGACGATCTCAACCAAGGTCGCCTGACCGAGGTCGATGCTTTGCAAGGCGCGATCCTTGATCTCGCGGCGCAGCACAAGATCGCTATGCCATTGATGACAAAGATTCTGGATCTCATCAAATCTGCTGAGGCGGCGGGCGCGGGGTCTCCCGGTTTGTCCCCTTTGGATCTGAGGCCTGACCAGGCTTGTCGCCCCGGCGGGTCCCGGTATGGTCGGCCTGACAAAGAAGGGTAGGTTATGACGCTTGCTGATATTGGTGTTTATGGGCTTGGCACAATGGGGAGCGCGCTGGCGCTTAACCTCGCTGAGAAGGGTTTCGAGGTTGCCGTCTCGAACCGCGAAGCAGATTGGATCCCGGATTTTCTGGGCCGAGCCGGAAGCCTTGCAGAGCAGCTTCAGGGCCATGCGGATCTAAAGGGGTTTGTCGCAGCCCTCAAAACGCCTCGGGTGATCTTGTTCATGATCCCCTCCGGTGAACCGCTTGACGCTATGATCGAAACTGTAGCCCCGTTTCTACAGAGCGCTGATACACTGATTGATGGGGGCAATGCGGACTTCGCCGACACAAACAGGCGGGTTGAGGACCTGGAGCGGACGGGCGTTCACTTCGTCGGAATGGGTGTCTCTGGCGGCGGCCACGGCGCGCGCCACGGACCGTCCCTGATGGTCGGCGGATCGGATCATGCTTGGACGCAACTGCGCCCGATGGTCGAGTCGATTGCTGCTCGGTTCGAAAACGATCCGTGTGTTGACCATCTTGGCCCCAATGGGGCAGGCCACTTCGTCAAGACGGTGCATAACGGGATCGAATATGCCGATATGCAGATGATTGCCGAGGTCTACGGGATCCTGCGTGATAAGGCCGGAATGTCGGCTTCCCGGGTCGCCGAGGTGTTCGATGCTTGGTCCGATGGACCTCTCAGCTCATATCTCGTTGAAATAACGGCTAAAGTCCTCGCTGCCAATGACGGCCAAACCGGCACGCCCATTGTTGATCAGATCCTGGATCAGGCGGGGCAGAAGGGCACGGGACGTTGGACCGTGATCGAAGCGCTGAAGCTGGGCCAATCCGCCTCTGCAATCGAAGCGGCCGTGGGCGCGAGAAGCTGGTCGGCCGAACGGGACGCGCGGCGAATGGCTGAGGGTCTGCTGGATCCCGGATCGACGATGCCAATATCTATCGACCTCGCCCTTCTCGAAAGTGCATTGGTTGCCGGGCGCATCTTATCACATGGTCAGGGCTTTCGTGTTCTTGCCGCCGCATCCGATGCGTTTGACTGGTCGCTTGACCTTGCCCGCATTGCCGAGATCTGGCGGGCAGGATGTATCATCCGATCCCGTCTTCTTGATGACATCGCGACGGCCTTTCGCAGCGATCCGCCCTTTGGCCATCTTGTCCTATCAGACACGATCCGGCCCGCTTTGTCGCTTGGTGTGCCAGCCTTGCGCAAGGTCGTGTCTGGCGCCATTGGGGCAGGGCAGCCGGTGCCTGCGCTTGCTGGCGCTTTGTCTTGGTATGACAGCTTGCGCAACGGCCGCGGAACGACAAATCTCATCCAGGCACAACGGGATTTCTTTGGGACCCACGGGTTCGAAAGGCTGGATGACCTCGGTGCAAAACACCACGGGCCTTGGGCTTAGGAGCGCCGCTTTGCGCGAAGGGTCGGATCACTTTGCATTGGATCCTCAGGCCATGGATGCTTCGGATAGCGGCCCCGCATGTCCTTGCGGACATCGTCATAGGATGTGGCCCAAAACCCAGGCAGATCGGTTGTCACCTGAACGGGGCGCCCGGCAGGGGACAGCAGCGTGATCTGTATTGCGTCGCCCCGGATTTGCGGATGCTGCGTGACCCCGAACATCTCTTGCAAACGCAATGCGATCGCTGGATGCGCGCCTGAATAATCGATTGCTATCTTTCGCCCCAGCGGTGTTACGAAATGTCCCGGCACTTCTGCCTCGAGCCTGCGTTGATCTTCCCACGACAAAATCGCGGTCAGGGCTGGCACGACATCAAAGCTTTTCCAGGCTTCAACTGTGCGCACCGCCCCAAGATGCGGCAGAAGCCATTGCTCCAGCGTCTCCATCAGATGCGGCTCTCTAAGGTTCGGAAACGGGGCTGACATCCTTGCTGTTCTTGCCATCAACCTTTTGGCCGCAACCGAAAGCGGTAGTCCGAGTTGCCTTACACCGTCGAGCATCGCCGTCGCGACAGCCTCTTCCGGGGCGTCCTTCCAGCGGCGGTCTTCAAGAACCAACGCGCCGAACCGCTCTTGCCTTCGTGACAGAACCTGCCCCTCCCGTTTTGACCAGACACACAGGTTTTGCCATGCGATCTGATCAGCAAAAAGCGCTCGAAAGGTGCCCTCGTCCAGCGAAACTGCTTGTCGGATACGGGCGTCGCCACCGCGACCGGCATCCAGATCGGTCGCTACGATCAGGCGGGTGGCGATGGGCGAATTGCTCTCAAACGTGGCGCCCCTGCCATTGGCCAGAAGATAACGCGGCGCTTCCCCCTCGCGCCTCAAACCGACCCGATCTGGGTAGGCAAGAGCCGTCTGTCCGGCCACATCAAGCGTAGGCTTGTCTTGGCTCAGCCTCGCCAGTCTTTTGGCCTCTTGTCGGATGCGGCTTGCCGCACTTTCTTGCAAAGCTCCGTCATGCCGTCCAGTTTCTTGCAGCGCGCGGATGCGCAAAGACAGATCCGGCCCTGCATCACGCATCGGATCCCTGTCTGATAGCAATGCGGCCAACAGCGCGGATTGGCGCCCACCACGGCCAAGCATATGTCCCAAACGTGGATGCACGGGCATTTTGGCCAGGGCCTTGCCGTGGTCGGTGATTTGACCAGTGGACGAAAGCGCACCCAGCAACTGAAGAAGGCTGCGCGCTTCTGATAGGCGTCCGGCATGCGGTGGTGTGACGAAATGCAAATCTGTCTCAGACGCTCCCCATGCGGCAAGTTCCAAGGCAAGACTGGACAGATCGCCGACGACGATCTCGGGTTCCGGGTAGAGGGACAGCGCCCCGTTCTCCCCCCGCGTCCAAAGCTTGTAGCAGGCCCCTTCCTCGACACGGCCTGCGCGTCCGGCCCTTTGCGTGGCTTCTGCGCGGGTCACTCGTTGGGTGACCAGACGCTGCATGCCAGAATTTGGATCGAAAAGCGCCCTGCGGGCTTTGCCGCCATCGACAACGATCCGAATGTCCGGGATCGTCAGTGAGGTCTCGGCGATCGACGTGGCGAGCACAACTTTGCGGCCTGCCTGCGCTGGTCGGATCGCTTTTTGTTGCGCTTTGAAATCCATGGCTCCAAAAAGCTGTGCTATTTCGGTGTCCGCATCAACCTGACTGCCAAGGAGCGCCGCCGTTCGACGTATCTCGCCTTCTCCTGGCAGGAAGGCCAGCAGCGATCCACCCCTTTCCGAAAGGGCGCGCAGGATCAGATCTGCTATTGCGTTTTCGAAGCGGACGTTCTTCTGCCCCGGTTTTGCGAGGTAGATGTCTTCAACGGGAAAACTCCGACCTTCCGCTGTGATGATGGGAGCCGCCATTACATGGGCTACAGGGGCAGCATCCAGTGTCGCCGACATCGCGAGAAGCAGAAGATCGTCGCGTAGCGCGTCTGCAACCTCCAGGCACAGTGCAAGGCCTAGATCAGCATTGAGGCTCCGTTCGTGGAATTCGTCGAAAATCACGGCGCCGATGCCAGGCAGGTCAGGTTCAGCTTGAACCATCCGTGTGAGGATGCCCTCTGTGACAACCTCAATCCGGGTTTCTGATCCTGTCTTGGCCTCTCCGCGTATCCGGTAGCCGACGGTCTGGCCGGTTTTCTGGCCGAGCGTTTCGGCCATCCGGTTCGCTGCAGCCCGAGCGGCCAGCCGTCGCGGTTCCAGCATGATGATTTTGCCGCTTACAAAGCCGCCCTTCAGCAGGGCCAGGGGCACCCGCGTCGTCTTGCCCGCACCGGGCGGTGCCTGCAGCACAGCCCGTCTTTGTGCTTTCAGGGCGCTAAGCAGTTCAGGCAGGACAGCGTCTATGGGCAATGGATCGGCCATGAACCTGCTTATGGGCCAAAGGGCAGGGCGCGCCAACTCTGGACATTTATTTCGCCCTGCCGGAGAAGGCGGTATGGGTCTTGTGGCTGACATAACCGATCTGGGGACGCGTATTGCACTGGGCGAACGGCGAGCGCTGGCCCGTGGGATCACCCTTATCGAAAGCGCGCGGGCAGATCACCGGCTGCAGGCGGCGCGCTTGCTGGAAGGCTTGCCAAAGGATCGCGAGGCCTTGCGCATCGGGCTTTCCGGAACCCCCGGTGTGGGTAAATCCACATTCATCGAAAGCTTCGGAATGATGTTAGCCGATCGTGGCTTGCGCATTGCCGTGCTTGCCGTTGATCCAAGTTCTGCCCGGTCGGGAGGATCTATCCTGGGCGACAAGACCCGGATGGACCGGCTAAGCCGTCATAAAAATGCTTTCATCCGGCCGTCGCCCAGCCAGACGCATTTGGGTGGGGTTGCGCGCCGCACGCGGGAGGCCGTCGCACTGTGCGAGGCGGCCGGCTTCGACATCGTGCTTATCGAAACAGTGGGTGTGGGCCAATCTGAGACGGTCGTTGCGCAGATGGCTGATCTGTTCCTGTTGCTGCTTGCCCCGGCCGGCGGAGATGAATTGCAAGGTGTCAAACGGGGTATAATGGAGATGGCCGACCTGATCCTGGTAAACAAGGCTGATGGTGATTTGAAGGCTGCGGCCACACGCACGTGCGCCGACTATGCCGGAGCCTTGCGCCTTTTGCGCAAGCGGCCTCAGGACCCGGATGGCTTTCCCAAAGCGATGATGGTCTCGGCGGTTGAGACGACGGGGTTGGAGACCGCGTGGGAGACCATGCAAACGCTGGTGGATTGGCGCAGGGATGCCGGGCATTGGGTCCGACGCCGCATCGAGCAGTCCCAGTACTGGTTTGCTGAAGATGTCCGGGCGGGGTTGCTTTCCCAGCTTGACGCGCCTCGGGCGCGCAACGAAATGCTGCGCCTTGGCGCGCAAGTGGCAGACGGTGATCTTGCACCTTCAATTGCGGCTGATCAGATGCTTCGATGGCTCTCAGCCGTGAAGCGATAGCATATGCCCGGCGGCGGGATCGATCTGCCCCTTGAGCATCTGCAAATAGCGCTCTTTCGTATGCTCCGGTCCGCGCTCTTCGATGATTTTGGTCCAGCCTTCAGCCATGGCGATGAAACTTGCCCATGCAGCGCCGAGCCTTTGATTGAAGCCCGCGCCACCCCATTCGGCGAGGCGGTCCTGCGCATAGCTGGGCGCAAAGAAGAATTCCGGCTGTGGCCCCGGCAAGTTATCGAGCTTGGGCTGCGTATTGTGCCAATGGGTCAGACCGACACGGCAAGAATTCTTTAGGTCGTTCTCGAAGTGGCCATGGACGGCCCGTAGCAGATCAGAATTGCCAGCCATATCAACGAATGCGGCAAGTTTCCGAGGGATGGAAGGCACATCCTCATAGATGAATACGGTGTCATAGCAACCCAAGCCTTTGACAAAATCGACATTTCCAGGGCTGGTCAGCCCGATCACTTCAACATCGTCAATCCGATTGCTGTGCAGCAAATGCGCAAGCCCGATGGCTGTTTTGCTCGATGCGCTGGATAGCAGGATCTGTGTGGATCCGAATGCGGAGTGTTTGCGATGCAGATCATCAAGCAGAAACGAGGTCGTAAAAAGCGGGCGATAAAGGCTGATCAACCCTTCCCGGTCCGGGCTGTAGGTCGGATCCGCAGCGACATTCAAATAGGCGTTGTAGATTGGTGACATGGGCTGCCTGTGGGCGGCTGCATCGGCAAAGCCACCCGATTTGACTGCGCCCGGTTCGACCGTCAGATGGGTCGCCATTGGGAGGTAGCCATAAAGCCGTGTTCCCACTGCGATGTCTTCCACTGCTGAGGCAATGACCTCTGCAAACCCCCAGACCGGCACGCGGCCAAAGCCTTCTTCATCGACTGGGAAAAAGTTCCAGTATCCCATTGCTTCAGGCGCCACGGCATAAGTGATATTGTTGGCGGTCAGGGCAAACTGATCGACCCGCAAAATGCAAGTGCCCGGCGCGGGCGTGTCCGGCATATCAAGCGAGACGATGCGCGCATCGGACAGGTCTGCGCGTTTGACGACCAGTTGGTTTCCGGTGATGGACATGCTGCTTCTCCCTTTATGGAGTCCAAAATGCGCAGGCCGGTCCCGACGCCGCAAGGGTTTCGCTACGGCGTTTTGTAATGGGGTGGGTCAAAGCGGCTTGACCACTTGCGCGATTCCACCTAAAGGCACCAGACTAAATTCAGCGCGCTGCGATTGCGGCGCCTCTGTTGTTCCAGCGTTGCCATACCTGGCCGACAGATAGCCGAAAAGGACAACCCCATGTCGCGTGTATGCGAACTGACCGGAAAAGGCCCGATGGTTGGCAACAATGTCAGCCACGCCAACAACAAGACAAAGCGGCGTTTTTTACCGAACCTGAATGATGTGACCCTGCAATCCGAAACTTTGGGGCGCGGGATCAAGCTTCGGATCTCGGCGCATGCATTGCGAAGTGTGGATCACCGCGGTGGGCTGGATGCTTTCCTGGCCAAGGCAAAGGACGGCACCCTTTCGGCCAACGCGCGGAAGGTTAAGAAAGAGATTGCAAAAGCCCAGGCATCCAACGCCTGATTCTGAAAATCGAATGATAAAGGCCCGTCTGCCAGTCAGGCGGGCTTTTTTGTTTTTCGTCTTACCTAAGCAGATTGTCGACCCATTTCGGGACGGTCTCGCTCGCTTTGCCAAAATGCGTCTCTTCGAAGTCAGAGACGGTGACCGAAGGCTCAAGGTTCAACTCGACCGTTCGCGCACCTGTCATACGCGCCAATTGCACAAAGCCCGCCGCCGGATAGACATTGCCCGAGGTCCCGACCGCGGCAAAGATATTGGCACGGGACAGAGCAGCCTCGATCCGTTCCATTTGATAGGGGATCTCCCCGAACCAGACGATGTCCGGGCGGGCTGATGGCGCTGCGCAAGAGGGGCACGCATCGCCAGGCGCCATGCGAAGGGGCGCAGGCCAGCGATTCTCGCAGCGCGCACAAAGGGCCGAATTTAAAGCTCCATGCATGTGGACAACGTTCTGACTGCCTGCCTTTTCGTGCAGATCATCGACATTCTGCGTCACGATCAGCACTTCGCCCTTGTGGTGCCTCTCAAGCCGCGCCAGCGCGTCATGCGCCGCATTGGGTGAGGCCTCCGCAGCTTGTGCCCGGCGGGCATTGTAGAAGTCCACGACAAGATTAGGATTGCGGGCAAATCCTTCTGGCGTGGCGACATCCTCGATGCGGTGCTGCGCCCAAAGTCCACCTTCATCGCGGAAGGTGCCAAGCCCGCTCTCCGCTGAAATACCGGCGCCAGTCAGAATGACGATTTTCGACATGATGAACCGGACTCCCCATTGTTTTCATGATGCTGTCATAGAAGCCCTGACAGCGCATCTATTTATCAAATCGAAAACACCTGATCCCTGTTGTGGAAACTGGAAAACACCCATTGCTGGGCTTTTTCAGATCAATACCAATGCAGTTGACAGGGAGGTCGTCAAATTTCATGCTGCGGTTTTTTGGTTTTTCCGAAAGTTCAGCTGTCGAGCAATCGCATTTGCCCGCTGAGCCAGGGCAGCTTCGAAACGGCCGGATCGATCATGTGAGCCTGAAGCAGACGGCGCATTGTATTTGCGACATCATTCGGCACGCCGCCCGCCCAATCCGCGCTGGCATAGAGGGAAATCGTGCGGGCAAATGGCTTGAAGGGCAGGGGGTGTGCGTCGACCTCAGCGTGAAACCGGCCCGCGCGCATGAAACCGAGCGGGGTGGTGATCGACCAGCCGATCCGCCGGGAAACCATAGCCATCAGTGCAAGGTGGCTCCCGATCTCAAAACGGTTCTCAAGCTCGACCTTTTGGCGGGCGAGATGTGCTTCAATCTGCCTGCCGATCAATTGCTCACGCTCGTAACGCAGGAAGGGCAGGCGTCGAAGCTGATCAATGCCCGCGCCATCGATGAAGCTGCCCTTGGGTGTGACCAGTATGAAAGGATCACGGGCGAGGGGGTATTCGATCACCCCTTCCATCATGACGCCGGTGCTGGCCGAAATGGCGATATGAAGGCGTTTGCTTATCAGATCGTCGACGATTTCGTGGCTGAAAGCCGTTACCATCTTGAATTTGCAGCGTTTGAGGCTGTCGGCGAGGGTCGTGACCAGCCGGGGTGTGAGGTCATTGTCAAAATCATCAATGATACCTATGGACAGCGCGGAGAGGTGCGCGAGATCCATCACCGTCAATTCGGATTGGGCCAGTCGCAACTGCGCAAGCGCGGCTTCCGTGCGACTGAGAAAGTTCTGGCCAGCAGGCGTGAGGAGCATTGGGCGCTTGCCATGGTCAATCAACTCGGTCGCCAAGGCCGTTTCCAGATTGCGCAATTGTTGACTGACGGCGGGTTGGCTCAGCCCTGTCAGCTCCGCTGCCTGCGCAACCGAGCCTGTGGCTGCCAAAGCCTCAAACACTTCCAGTCCGCGCAGCGTCACCCCTTTCGCCAGCATCGGATCTCCTTCACCAGTTTTCAAAAACTTGAAACTGTTAGGGGCCTGCGTCAATGTGTTTTCTTGGATTGTTCACGGCGTCCGATACCGAACCTCCAACGTGTTTTGGGTGTCGGGCGCCCGCATTGCCGCAGTAAAAATGGGGTCAAAACCCATATCTGTAAAACGTCGGTACGACGTTGGTATTGCGTCAGTGTCCGAGATGTAAACAGGCACGTAGTCTCCAGAACGCCTGGTATCTTAACAAAAAACAAATCGCGCCTTTCGCAAGAGCGAAGGTCGATATGCGAAGATCATCTGGAACCGGTCCGATCGCGACCCCAAAACATCGAGGATCATCAATTATGGGTGTGAGCCATCTCAAAACCGCGCCGGGTTTGCCGCCGCAAACGGCAGGGGATACAAGCGAGATCGTGCGGCAGATGCTGACGCGGATCAAGGCAGAGGGTGAAGCAGCCGTACGCGACTACGCCGAGCGATTGGATGGTCATGAAGGAGATATCGTTGTTCCGTCCGAGGCGGTGGCCGCAGCGGCCGACAGACTGACCGCGGATGAACGCGAGATGATCGCCTATGCGCACGACAACATTCGGCGCTTTGCCGAAGCGCAGCGGGCGACAGCAGGAGATATGGAGATCGAATTGCGGCCCGGTCTGGTCGCCGGCCAGCGCTATATCCCGCTGAGTGCGGCGGGGTGCTATGTGCCCGGGGGACGTTATGCGCATCTGGCTTCGGCCCTAATGACGATCACAACAGCGCGGGCGGCGGGCGTGCCTTTCGTGACGGCCTGTTCGCCACCGCGGGATGGCGAGATTCCGGCCGCCATTCTTTATGCAATGCATCTCGCGGGCGCTGATCTGGTTCTCGCCCTGGGAGGTGTTCAGGGCGTGGCAGCCATGGCGCAGGGCCTCTATGGCGCGCCGCCTGCGGATATTCTGGTGGGTCCTGGCAACCAGTTCGTCGCAGAGGCCAAGCGTCAGCTTTTCGGCGGCGTTGGCATCGACATGATTGCAGGACCGACCGATAGCCTTGTGCTGGCGGACGCGTCGGCGGATCCTATCACGGTCGCTTGGGATCTCGTGGGGCAGGCGGAGCATGGATACAACTCTCCCGTTTGGCTGGTGACGGATCACAAGCCTTTGGCCGAAGAGGTCATGCAGTTGGTGCCACAATGTATCGGGACCCTCCCGGATGTGAATAGGGACAGCGCGCGATCGGCCTGGGAGTCTCTGGGCGAGGTTATGGTCGTTGAGAACCGCGAAGAAATCGTGGTGCAGGCCAACCGGATCGCACCCGAGCATCTGCACGTTCAGGCGGCCGATTTGGAATGGTGGAAGCAGAACCTGACAGCCTACGGTTCGCTTTTTCTTGGGGAAAACACGACGGTGGCTTTTGGTGATAAGGCATCCGGGCCCAACCATGTGCTGCCGACCAGTGGGGCGGCGCGATATACCGGTGGCTTGAGCGTGCACAAGTTCCTCAAATGCGTGACCTGGCAGACGGTGACGGAGGACGCGATGCCGGAGCTTGCGCGGGCCACGGCGGTGATTTCGCGTATGGAGGGGATGGAAGGTCACGCCCGAACGGCGGACATTCGGCTTGAAAAGGCGGACGCCCCGATCAAGTTTGCGGGTCAATAGGCCCGACATAAAGAGGAAAGACAATGAACCTAGCGAAATTTCCCCGGGTGCGGCTGGCGCATTTGGCCACGCCGCTGGAATTTATGCCGCGCCTGACAGAGGCTTTGGGCGGGCCAGAGATCTGGATCAAGCGCGACGACTGCACAGGGCTGAGCACCGGCGGCAACAAGACTCGGAAGCTCGAATATCTGATGGCCGAGGCGATGGAGCAGAAAGCTGATATCGTACTGACGCAAGGTGCGACACAGTCGAACCATGCGCGCCAGACGGCGGCAGCCGCAGCCAAGCTTGGCATGGATTGCCACATCCTGCTGGAGGACCGGACCGGCTATAACCATGAAAACTACCGCTACAATGGCAACGTCCTGCTGGACGTGATCCACGGGGCGTCAATCGAACATCGTGGGCCGGATCTGGACATGAATGCTGAAATGGAAGCGGCGGCCGACAAGATGCGCGCCGAGGGACGCAATGCCTACACGATTCCCGGCGGCGGCTCGAACCCGACGGGGGCGTTGGGCTATGTGAATTGCGCCTTCGAGATGTTGAACCAATTCAATGATATTGGCCTAAAGGTGGATCACATTGTCCATGCGACAGGCTCGGCCGGGACCCAAGCTGGCTTGATCACCGGGTTGAAGGCAATGAATGCGGGCATTCCGCTTTTGGGCATCGGGGTGCGGGCACCGAAGCCAAAACAGGAAGAAAACGTCTATAACCTCGCAGTGAAAACGGCCGAGAAACTGGGCTGTCCGGGCGTGGTCGCGCGCGAGGATGTGGTTGCGAATACCGACTACGTCGGGCCAGGTTACGGAATCCCGGCGAAAGACACGATGGAGGCCATTGATATATTCGCAAAGCACGAGGCGATCTTGCTGGACCCGGTCTATTCCGCCAAAGGCGGTGCCGGACTGATCGACCTGATCCGCAAGGGCCAATTCAAGAAGGGCGAGCGGGTCGTCTTCCTGCACACCGGCGGGGCTATCGGCCTTGCGGGCTACACCCACGAATTCGACGTCGCTGCGGTGGCATGAGGCCCGCATGAACCCAGTCGGCATTCTTGGCGGCATGGGGCCAGAGGCCACCATCTTGCTGATGCAAAAGGTACTGGCAGCTGTCCCGGTCAAGGACGATGCGGACCACGTCCCACTGATTGTTCATCAGAATCCGCAGGTGCCAAGCCGCATCAGGGCGCTGATTGAAGGCACGGGCAAAGATCCCGGGCCCGTTATTGCGAAGATGGCGCGCGATCTGCAGGCGGCCGGGGCGCAGGCGTTGGCCATGCCCTGCAATACTGCACATCACTATGCCGGCGCTTTGCCCGAAGACCTGCCATTTCTGAATATGATCGATCTCACCGGAGCAGCCCTGGCTGGCAAACGGGTCGGTATGCTGGCGTCCCCGGCTGTTCGGCAGGTTGGTGTTTTTGAGGCGACGTTTGAGGAAAACGGGATCGATGCTATCTACCCAGATGATGACTCTCCGGTTCTTGCGATCATTCGGGCGGTTAAGGCCGGGCAGGGCGGCGACGTTCACGCGCTGGCGGATATCGCCGAGGATCTGATGCAACGTGCCGATCATATCTGCTTGGCTTGCACTGAACTGAGCCTTCTTGCCCGCGACCTGCCAAATCGGATCCCTTGGACGGACAGTCTTGATTGTCTGACAGACAGGATCATCGATTTCGCGCGTACTTGAAACGCGCTTGGCTCGAAACAATCGGTTGGTGGCTGTTGGATGCGATATCCGACAAGTCGCACTTTCCCGTGCAACTGCCGAAAAGCCCTTGAAAAACCCAGCTATCGGGCGCATGTAAGGGCCCGTCCACAGTCAGGTGGGCGATCTATGAAGGAGAGACCATGGCCAAGGAAGATACGCTCGAATTTCCCGGTGTCGTAAAGGAACTCCTGCCTAATGCGACGTTTCGGGTCGAGCTGGAAAACGGCCATGAGATCATCGCACATACGGCAGGAAAGATGCGCAAGAACCGGATCCGAGTTCTGGCAGGCGACAAGGTTCAGGTGGAAATGACGCCATATGATCTGACCAAGGGTCGGATCAACTATCGCTTCAAATAGGCAATGCTTGTTCTGGGGTCCGGTAGCCCCCGTCGGCTTGAGCTGCTGGGGCAATTGGGCGTGGTGCCGGATGCCGTACGCCCCCCCGACATTGATGAAACACCTATGAAGGCTGAGCTGCCGCGCCACTATTGCGCGCGGATTGCTCGGGAAAAGGTGTTGGCCGTGGAGGCTGCAGCGGATGATGTCGTGCTTTGCGCGGACACAACTGTCGCCCTTGGTCGGCGCATTCTGGGCAAGCCTGAGGATGCTGAAGAAGCGCGCGCATTTTTGCAGAAGATGTCTGGTCGGCGTCACCGCGTCATCACGGCCGTGGCTTTGCGCAAGGGAGACAGAGTCTGGGAAAAGGACGTGGTCAGTCAGGTGCGTATGAAGTGCCTGTCGAAACAAGAGATCGAGGCCTATCTGCGCAGCGGTGATTGGCGGGGTAAGGCGGGCGGCTATGGCATCCAGGGCGCGGCGAGCACGTTCATTCCGTGGATTTCCGGCTCTTTCACAGGGATTGTGGGATTGCCGCTGGCCGAAACGGCCGCGCTTTTGCAAGCGGCCGGCATGAAAGTCTGGACATGAAGGGGCGCGTCGTCTTGCTGGATGAGGTGAACGGCGCCCGGGCGGCGGCCCTATTGGTGGATGGTCGTCTCGAAGATCTGCTGATCGACCCGCCCGAGGATCACCCGCCCGGCCCGGGCGCCATCTACCGCGGTGTTGTTGATCGGCCGATGAAAGGGCAGGGCGGTGTTACAGTCACGCTGGGCGAAGGTAAAAAAGGATTCTTGCGGCAGGCCAAAGGTCTCGCTCCCGGAGAGCGTTTGCTGGTGCAGGTATCGACCTATGCAGAGCCCGACAAAGCCCAGCCAGTGACGCAAAGACTGCTGTTCAAAAGCCGCTACGCGATCCTGACGCCGGATGCCCTGGGGATCAATGTCTCGCGCAGCATTCGCGATGATCATGAACGAGACAGACTGCTAGAGATCGCACATGACACAATGGCACATCGCGACGGCGGGCTGATCCTACGCAGTGCTGCGGAAGGGGCGAGCGAAGAGGCCGTCGCCAGTGATATCAACCAAATGACCGAGCTGACGCTGATCGTGTTCGAGGATCAATCGGATGATCCCGAACTGTTGCTGGATGCCCCGGACGCGCATGAATTGGCTTGGCGCGATTGGGCCACACCCGCTCCGGACGACGTACGCAACAGGCGTGGTTCATTTGATGATCTCGGTGTTTATGAGGCCATCCAGGCGTTGCAGGGTCCGAATGTGCCTTTGGGGGGCGGGGCACACGCGCTGATCGAGCCAACGCGCGCCCTGATTGCGGTCGATGTGAATACCGGGCGGGACACGTCACCGGCAGCCGGGCTCAAGGCTAATCTTTCCCTAGCTCGGGATCTGCCGCGCCAGTTGCGCCTGCGGGGACTCGGTGGGCAGATCACGCTGGATCTCGCGCCGATGCCAAAGAAGGACCGAAGAGCGTTCGAGACCGCATTGCGCCGGGCTTTCAAAGCCGATGACGTGGACACGACGCTGGCGGGTTGGACACCTTTGGGTCACTATGAATTGCAACGCAAGAGGGCGCGACTGCCTCTGAGCCAGGTACTGAAATGAGCTGTCCGATCTGCAAGTCCGAAACCGTCGCCACCTATCGCCCGTTTTGCTCGCGCCGCTGCGCAGACATAGATCTGGGCCGTTGGCTGCGTGGATCCTATGCGGTCCCGTCCGATGATCCGGACGACCTGCAAGACCTCGAAGAAGGCCCGTCCAAGCTGCATTGAACACTGGTGAAAAAGGCACTGGACACCATGCTTTACAGGTCCTAGAACCCGCTCACCCGAATGAACGACATTCACCCGTGCCCGGGTAGCTCAGGGGTAGAGCAGTGGACTGAAAATCCTCGTGTCGGT
>ERZ1740067.119-NODE-119-length-62873-cov-12.834219_pt1 | contig 62873 bp, 57 predicted proteins | sample MGYA00581736_ERZ1740067 | MGnify/ENA primary metagenome ERZ1740067 (study PRJEB43018, sample SAMN04849236) | marine metagenome | isolation source: floating plastic debris | place: Pacific Ocean | collected 2008-08-27 | study: EMG produced TPA metagenomics... | reverse complement strand
TGCAAGCTTTTTCTGGCAATAGTGGCTTATCTGGCAATTCTATCGTGCCATCTACCTCCTGGAATAGCCCTGTGCTCTAGCTTTGAGTAGTTTTTCAGGGACGACTAACTATCGAATCAGCAAGCTAAGCCACTTAAGCCCCTCTATGCGAGACTAAGAGAGTGTATTTTCATTGCTGAGAATATGGTTCTCTCACTTGGAGCTGTTGTGGAAGTCTTAACTGGTTGGAAGAAGCTCACTGGAGGGATACTCTTTTTTTCTGTCCTGACTATGTTTCGCACAAGTAATTTGCTTTCAGGAAAAGGCGACCTATCAACGCTCTTGCTCATTGCAGTACTTTTCGTACTACCACTACTTTTTATAAAACCCGACTATCAGCTCAGGAACCCTATCCTTAAACTAGGATGCTTTCTGCTTGCATCATCGGCTCGGGGAGTAGGAATAGGGCTATTAGCGTGCGCAGGTCTCACGTTGAACCGATGGTACAATCATCCAGACAGTGGTCAGTTGGAACCCCTTTTTACAGCGTTAACTCTATGCGCAGGCTCTATCTTGACCTCTGAGCATCGTCTGTATAGACATGTCAAGGATATGAGCACGAGCTAAAGCTTCACTGACGAATCAGCGCCCTTGGTCAAACTGATGTGGTCGCTTTCCTCTGTGCGGCGTTCTTCAGCCGCTTCACAAACTCCGACCTGCGATCGCCCGTCAGCACCAGCTGCTCAATCGCCCGCGTCATCGCCACGTACAACAGTCGCGCCTCATCAGCAATCTCTCCTGTACGATTCGGCAAATAGCCCAGCCCAGGAATAAAGACCACCGGAAACTCTAGCCCTTTACTGCTGTGCATTGTCACCAGCTTGACGCTTGGGCTTAGCGGATCAAAGTTACGGCTACTGCTGTTCTGATTGACCCAAGCCACTGGAACACCTGCTCGCTGTAACTCTGTGAATGCTCGCTCACCCATCCACTTAGCCCGGTAGATGATTGCCATCTCATACCAAGGAATGCCTCTTTCCTGAAGCGCTTTTGCTCTTTGCGCGATATAGGCTATCTCCGCTTTGTAGTCCGCGCATTTCACTAGCTCTGGAACTGGCCCTTCTCGTCCTGCACTATTGGGTGCGACCAGTGGCGGTATATCGTCATCGGCACTGAGCGTAGGCGGCATCATCTCTTTAGCGAACTCATAGGCCAACATCAGCACTTGGGCCGTGTTGCGATAGTTAAGCTTCAAGATTGTGGTTCTGCCCTGTGCTTTAATCCCCAGGCTTTTGAAGCTGAACTGACGATTGGCTCTCTTGCTATAGAGGTTCTGGGCGTCATCATAAAGCACCAGTAGAGAATCGGTGACGGGGTTCACCATCTGTGCGACTAGCTTCAGCCATTCTGGAGCAAAGTCATGCCCTTCATCAACCATCACCGCGCCGTACTGCCCCTTGGGAATATGGCCTACTTCAACAGCATTGATAACAGCCTGCTCCAACTGTCTGATGTACTCTACGCCTCGATATCTTTTGGCATCAGGGCGAGGTAGCCGGTAGCGTTTGAGCACATCAATACACCAGCCGTGAAAGTGACGTACAGTCACCAGCTCGCTCAGCCCCTTTGCAGCAGTTAGAGATCGCAGTTGAGAAGCCAGCGCGACATTGAAGCAGAGCACCAGCACTGACTGATTCGCCTGCGCTAGATGTTCACAGCGATAAGCCAGAATCAGCGTCTTACCGCTGCCAGCAACACCATGAATTACCCGATGCCCCTCACCGATATTTCGGGCTAGTTGCTCTTGCTGCAGGTCCATGACTTTGAGCACTTTGGGAATCGCTGTTTGCAGTGTCTCCTCCGGCTCATCGTCAAAGAACGAAAGCTGCTTAGTAGAGATGCGCATCTCTGGGTAGAGGTGCCAGCGAATGCGATCAATCTGCTCAGACGTGAGGGTGATACCGAAGTTGTAATGGCTCATCGCCCAAAGCCGCTCTTGGAAAAGGCCAGCATCAACGCTTTGGGTCATTTCGTCTTTGCAAATGACTAAGTGGGCATCCATGACCTGAGCCAGTACTGGCTGCGAGTCGAACATACGACGAGTGATGTTGGCTAGCACCACACCATAGGCGTACGGACAAGAAAGCTTCCCTTTGTAGCGGCCTTCTTTCCGAACCAGCGCCTCGTCTTTTTCCAACAGTGAGCAGATGGCTAGCGCGTAGTCCCTGGCTTGGTGCAGCGGGTTATCGACCTTTTTGACGCCGGAGGGTGTAGCAATCTCAAAGCTTCTAGGATCGACAGATTGAATCGTATCCAGCTTCCAATCTTTGACCTCTAGGACAAATATGCCGCGTGATGGGTGCAAAATAATGAAGTCGGGGTGCAGCCGTTTGGAACCGATTGGCACATCGTACCAAAGCAGGTAGTCGTCTTCGAGATTAGCTTCAAGCCGTTGTGCTAGCCGCCTTTCTCCAGAGGTCATACGGCTAGCGCTGCTGCGATAGGAAGGGATAAGAGTGGCCATCGTCAAAGCCCAGTAGTGCCTTAAATATGCCCACTGTTCCTGGCAATGTCCAGGGTTACGCCATTCGAGAAACTATTGCGGCGGTCTCTAATTTATGACTCGCAGGCAACACCATCATTGTCTCTATCACGTCTTGATGTGTAGTTGGCATCCCCTGGAGTGAAATTGCTACCGACACCGCTAGCCGCCAGCTCTTTGCAGGTGCCACTGACATAACCGTCTCCGGCTTCTACAACCGATGGTGCTGCTTGTGCTTCTGCCACTTCCGCCTGCCGCCGCGCTGCTGCCTGTTCTTCTGCCTGCTGCTGTGAGATCGCCTCAGCTTCCACGGCGTCTCTCTGCGAGATCGCATACTCGTAGTTACGCTCGTACTCAGCTATCTTTACTTGCGCTTGGTTATAGTCGTAGCTGTTGAGGGGAATGTCACCAAGCGATGTAATTGCATGTTGCCATCTGTCAGCAATACGTTTCCAGTCCGCTGCTGATTCTGCGGCAGCAAGTTCTGCTGTCGCCGCTGTCGCTTCGGCGATCGCATCTTCATATGCAGGCGATGGCTCAGCTTTTGGCTGCACCGAGGCGTCAGGAGCTTCGACAGTCGCGGGCTGGTGGACGGCAACAGAGGTCGGCTCGCTAGGTTCGCTAGTCAGCGCTGATAGCAGCAGGATGCCTGAGAGTACAGAACCCCCAACTTTACCGGCACGGGGCCAGCGCGTTAGCCACAGCAGTGGGATGCCAAGCGGCGGAAATATCAGCAGGCTACCGATAACCCACCGTTTCTGTTGATACCATTTTTTACTATTGTGATGCTTTGACATGAGTGAATTGGGAAACACTGACCTCGTCCTACGGTGCAAGCGCTCTAAGAAACGGACATTTTAGAGCACATCAACGGAGCTTGAAATTAAGTTCTTGCGGTCTTCACAAAACGGTCTAGCGACACAGGTCACCGGGAACCCTCGAATAACAAAACCGAAGTAATTCGACTATGTGGAAGCAACTCCGAGCGCTCTTCCCTTCTTCCCAACCCAGTCAACTGACTATCAGCAGCCACGGCCAGGAAGCCTGCGGCCTTCCTTTCGATCAGATCAAAGATGTCATGAAGTGGTTGGGGCAGAGCCTGATAGCGGCTGGCTATCAAGCTAAAGCACATATCATTTGGGATAGTCCAGAAACTGACATCAGCCTAGATGCCCTACCGAAAGGCAGCTTGAGGCGCTGCGAGCCAATCTTTCTATACCGCTGCGGCGAGCGCCCTATGACGCCTCCAGCAAAATACTATTGGCGACTGATGTCGGAGTATCCAACTCTGCGGATGTACCAGCTGGAGTTGAAATAAACGTAAACAGCAAGGGCTGTTGTAAGGCCAGAGCAGTGCCTTGACGCCAGTTCGACTAAAATAGGACGCTAGTACTAGATATAGTCTGGCGTTCAGGCAATGAGTGAGCAACCGGCTGAATATCTGCAAGGCGTCGTTGAGCGGCTGACCTTTCACTCAACGGAGTCTGGCTACACTGTGGCCCGGTTCAAGGTGCCGCGTACGCCAGAGCCTGTGACCGTCACTGGCAGCTTCGCCAATATTCAGCCAGGGCAGACGCTTCACCTAACTGGACAATGGCGCAATCATCCCAAGTACGGCGAGCAGTTCCAGGTCTTTAAGTACCGTGAGACCAAGCCTGCGACCTTAACTGGGCTAGAGAAGTATCTGGGCAGCGGCCTGATTAAAGGGGTTGGGCCAGTCACGGCAAAACGCATCGTGGCTCACTTCGGGCTAAAGACGCTCGATGTGATCGAGCAAGAGATTGAGCGCTTGCAGGAGGTGCCAGGCATTGCCAAGAAGCGCGTGAAGATGATCCAGACGGCTTGGGAAAGCCAGAAGGTGATCAAAGAAGTCATGCTCTTTCTTCAGGGCAACGGGGGCTCGACCACCTACGCGGTAAAGATTTTCAAGCAGTATGGACAGGATGCGATCTCTGTTGTTAGCAAGAATCCCTACCAGCTAGCGCAAGATGTTTATGGCATTGGCTTTATCACCGCCGATACCATCGCTCGCAATCTAGGCATTGAACCAGGCTCTCCTTTTCGCTATCGCAGTGGGCTAGTGCATGTGCTCAATCAGGCGGCTGAAGATGGCCACTGTTTCTTGCCTCAAGGCGAGCTAGTTCCTAGTGGCATTAGATGCCTGACGTTGGACAATCATCAGCCAAGCGCTCAGCAGTTGGAGCAGTTGATTGTCCAGATGGGCAATGACAGAGAACTGATGCTGGAGGCACAAGCCGACTATCGTGCTTGCTATGCCCCACCGTTCTATCAGGCAGAGCGGAATCTAGCGACGCGAGTGGAAATGATACTGGCTGCGCCACTGGAGGTGGATATGCCCAGAGTCCGGCAGTGGATAAAGCGGTTCATTGACCGAGCGGGCATGACACTCTCCGAGGAGCAGCAGCAGGCAGTAGGCATGACCGCTAGTCAGCGGCTCTGCATTCTGACGGGTGGGCCAGGGACGGGGAAGACCTTTACGACACGTACGATTGTGGCGTTGTGGAAAGCGATGGGTAAGTCGATTGCATTGGCTTCTCCGACTGGGCGGGCAGCACAGCGACTGAGTGAGGTCACAGGGAAAGAAGCTACGACACTTCATCGGCTGCTGGAGTTCGACCCGAGTAAGATGTGCTTTAAGCGAGATAGTGATGACCCACTGCCAGTGGATGCGGTGGTCGTCGATGAGGCGTCGATGCTCGATCTGTTTCTAGCGCATTCTCTGCTCAAGGCCATTCTGCCCACGGCGCAGCTCCTGCTGGTAGGCGATACTGACCAGCTGCCCAGTGTAGGGACTGGGAACGTGTTGGGTGACCTGATTGCCTCAGCGCAAGTGCCGGTGCTGCGGCTAACGCAGGTGTTTCGGCAAGCGCAGGCCAGTCAGATTGTACAGAATGCCTATGCAATCAACCAGGGGCGCTATCCAGCATTGGTGTCGGTGTCGGAGAATCCTGCTACCGATTGTCTGTGGCTCGGTGCGCCGGAGCCGGAAGACGGGGTGCGCAGTATTGAGATGATCCTCAAAGAGCTGATGCCAGCGATAGGGTGCGATCCCATTCAAGATGTGAAGGTGCTGAGTCCGATGACGGGAGGTGCAGCAGGGACACGCAATCTGAACCAGGTGCTTCAGCAGGTACTGAATCCACCTGCGCCAGATAAAAGCGAGATTGGCCGAGGGGGTCTGGTTCTGCGAGTAGGCGTTGGCGAAGCCTCTCCTGGGAGAATCGCGTCATTCAGCGGGTGAATGACTACAACCGGGAGGTCTTTAATGGCGATCTCGGTACGGTCGTCGTATTGACTTGGAAGAGCAGGAGGTGACTGTCCTGTTTGGCGATCGCCAAGTCGTCTACGACCGAGCTGACTTGAACGAGATTACGCTGGCTTGGGCCGTCACGATTCATAAAAGCCAGGGCTCGGAGTATCCGGTAGTGATCATGCCGATGTACATGCAGCACTATCTGATGCTCAGCCGCAATCTGCTCTACACAGGGCTGACGCGGGCGAAGCAGCTGGCGATTCTTGTGGGGCCAAAGAAGGCAATTGGGCTGGCGGTACGGCAGGTGAAGGCGCAGGAGCGATATACGCTGTTGCGGCAGCGGCTGGCCGAGGAGGTGGCGTAAAAGCTCAGCGATAAAGGCATGAGCGACTGTAAGTGGCAGGTCTGCGGCTAGCCAGGGCGAGAGGGTGTTCTTTCTGGATGCCGTCTCTATAGGCGCGATCTCTTTCTTAAACCTCAGCAGCCGCGCAAGGAGCTAGCAACGTTCAGAGTGGAGCTGAAGTCTAGGCTAAAAGAAGGCACAGCCTACTGCTTAGCTGTGAAGGCTATATGTCATGTACTCTTGGAAGACAGGGATAAAGGATTCGTTGGCCTTGATCTCTATGAGTGTCTAAATAGTTTCTTTAATTTTCCTGTTAATTCAAGGAAACTAGGTAGCGGATAGATGCCTGAGCCTTCAGTATAGAAGGAACGTCACAAGGCGATCAGGAGAAAACTTAAATTGAATTATAGCAAGGCGATAAGCCAGCTTGTGAGTTTGTCCATTGTCTCTATGAGTATCCTGCTAGGGAGTTCCAGTGCAGTCAAGTCTCAATCTGCAGATATTCAGTTCTCCTGTGGCTCTGTTGGTACCCAGCCAGCTACAGTTGCCCGTACGCCTAATGGTGAGGAGGCTATAGTGATATGGGAAAGTCCTCTAGGAGGGTTTACGGCACGAGAAAGATGCGAAATAATTTCTGCTAGATTCCAGCGTCACTTCGTACTAGAGGACAATAACTTTATCAGACTATTCAATATAGACGGATTTCCGGTTTTATGTGCGATATCGGTACCTGAAGCTGCTAATGGTTGTGAGGGTGAACTATTTACAGTCCTTTCATGGAATAGTGCAAGCACAATCCGTCAACAGATGGAAAGCGTACCCTGGTATATACAAGGACCAGTAAGGCAATCTGGCTCTGATTATGTTTCGTTTGACATAGAAGCATATATTCTCAATGAACTCACTGAGCCGAGTGATAATCCGGGGACTTTCCTTTTGAGCCAATAGAAAGCCTATGGATAGAATTAGACGGCTGGGTGAAAGAAGTTGCAGGATTCTCGTAGGGTTCCTTCTTTTGGTTCATCCTCAGTGCTTAAAGAATACTGACAGTAGAACAGATACGATGGCTTCTGACAATACCTTACGAGTTGAGGATGTGGCGAGGTATATAACAGTTAGGGTTGCCTCTGAAAATACGTGGGGATCAGGAATATTAGTATGTGAGCAAGACGGAACATACATTGTTGCCACTTCTCAGCACTTACTATCTACAGGCACCAGTTTTAACATTGAGACTGTAGACAGTCGGAACCATACCGCACACGTTCTGGACTCTTCTATCAGAAGTCTATACGATGTAGGCTTTTTGAGTTTTACGGAAGCAGAAAACAATTACAGTACTGCTCAGGTAGACCCAGACTCTGACTCTGTTATGGACAGCAACGTTTATGCATCGGGGTTTCCCCTCGATTTAGAGTCGGGACGTAGTGACCGTCTTTTAGTCACAGAGGGCGAAGTTGAAATGGTTCTCACCCAGCCTCTGTTTAGTGGATACCAGATAGGCTACACGAATTCAATTACGCAGGGTATGAGTGGTGGTCCGCTACTAAATCGAAGAGGCGAAGTTGTAGGTATCAACGGACTACGCCGTTTTCCTCTGTGGGGTAACCCGTATGTACATCAAGATGGGACGGAAGTGTCTGATGCTGATGAAGAGACGTTACGTCAGCTAGCTTGGGCCATTCCCATATCGACAGTATCTTCAGAGTTAAGGCGTAATTGTTCGTTGTAGTGCATTTATCTATCGCTTCCTACTGTCGTGTCGTCGATAGCCTCATTATCATTTCACAGCTATAAGTTGCCCTAACTAGGGCTCTGTTATATATGTCAAGGACTCACTCTTTTATAAAGGCATCTATCTGTTCTCTAGCCTCAGTATTCCTATTGTTCTATTTTTCTGAGAGTACCCTTGCACTATCCGATGAAGAGTTAAGAAGTAAAGTGAATGGAGTGACAGTGAGAATCCTCGAGCGTAAGTGTAATCCTCCTGAATTTCCAGATTCGGAGCCTACATGCTGGGATGACCCAACCGGAACAGGGACTATTATTGCTAGAAGTTCTAACACTTATTATGTTCTTACTGCAAGACATGTTGTTGATAATAATACCGGATACAAAGTACTAACGTCTGATCAGAAGATTAGAGCAGCTGACGCTGGTAAAGTCGTAATATCGGAAAATGATTTAGCTGTCATTGCATTTACGGATAGAAATGTCTATGACATAGCGACTATGTACAAGGGGTGCTTCCTAAATAGGAGTCTTACTAGAGCTACTGAGCTCTCTTTCGATGCAGTTTTTTGCCATTCCAACAGCGGCGTCCCAGTTAACTTACCTCTGGTACTCGTTGCTGGATATCCAATAGGAAGTGACAGCCTCAAATTAAGCGTAGGTTCTTTTATAGATAGAAACCCTACATCTCTTGAAGCTCAAATTCCATATACGCGGGGATACGAGTTTCTTTATACAAACGAAACAGATAGAGGTATGAGTGGAGGGCCAATTTGGGATGCTAATGGCCAGCTAATCGGAGTGCATGGACAAAGCGAGAAGGACGTATTCAGTGGAATTCCCTTTGGCTATAGCGTAGGAATTCCTATCGACTTGTTCTTTAGAGAATTAGATGAGACCTTCTCCGACGGTATATTTTCAGGTTCGGCTCGTAATCTAGATATATCTGTTTCTGACATATCGCCATTTCCGTTTTCTCAAGAATCTATCAACCACTTTAGTGAAGAAATCTCGTACAGTTGCTTGAGTAGTGGGGATAACATTGATGCAACAGCAAATTCTACTATCAGAATCATAGAAGCTACCAACAGACTGTACAGAATTGGTCAGTATTCGGAGGCTTTAGACTGCCTAAATCGAGCACAGGTCGTTGATCGTAGTTCTCCTAGCATCCTTTTTGCGAAGGGATTTCTTTTGATGAAGATGGATAGGCTTTCGGAATCGTTAGAGGCTCTGAATGCGACAGCTCAAGTCAGTGAAGACTATTCTGATGCTTACGTTGTTTGGAGATGGCGAGGAGTTGTTCTGAATAGACTAACTCTCTACGACGATGCACTTAGTTCCTTTGCAAGAGCGGCAGAGTTGTATAGAGGGCAAACTAATGAGATATATCCTCAAGCGTGGGCTAGTATTTTTTCTACTATCCACGACCTATCAGATGCTATGAATTCCGAGGCGATAGACTGGGATACGTATAGCACATGGAACAGCAAGGGCGATAAGTTGCTCTCTTTGGACTTGTACAAACCAGCGATAGAGGCCTATAGATCATCACAGCATTTTAACGGGGTAGATGACCATTCCGCATGGGGCGAGCTCCAGTCGTTAATTGCTCTTAGCAACCAGAATCCATCTCTAGAGATTCTGGCTAGAAGTTCGTCTGTATCACACGTGGACCCCGTATGGTATTACTCTTATATATTTAAGCATCTTCAGGATGTGATTCAATCAGATAAGGAGACTGGGGAACTATCCCAAACGCTAGACTCTACTTGGGATAGATTGATCGCAGAATGGGAGGGAGCTTCTTCTCCCTTCTCATATGCATCTAGCGCGTTTACTGATTCTTTCTCTGTACGGCTTGACCCTTCATCAGTTACAGAGCTCCCTACTGTTAATATCAGCTCTCTGGAAACCAACTCTGAAAGCATAGATGTATCTTATAGAACTTTATATGAAATGGTTGAAGAGTTAAAGGTGAGAAATCTGAATGTTCAAGCTTTTCATCTTTGCTCTTTGAGTGCTGCATTTTACTTTGATATGCAGCAGCATAATGCTGTCTTGAGGCAGATGGGTAGAGAATCGATGCTACCCACTACCCCAATTTACGTGAGTTGTTCCCATAACGGTTCGTTCCTCTCAACCAATCGGGACATCGATCTTTCAACTGATGGAGATGCTTTGACTCAAGACACAATTGTAATTAACGTAGATACGGCTAAGCCAGAGCTAATCCGGTTTGGGTATGAAATTGAACGCTTCTAAGAAAGCGACACAATGCTTACAGAATGTACACGATAGCCTCTACCGCTTTTCTGCCCTTCAGATAATGTTGTTTTTGTCTTCGGTCAAGCTCCATTAGTATTGAATTGGCCGTACGACCTTTCATCTATGAGCGTAATTTTAAAGGGCTTTAGTAGTTTTTTATTGATGAAATGGTAGGTAAATGTCTTGAGTAATAGAAGGCAAAAGATTTATAAGCTATTGCGGAACTCTAATAGAGAGTTGGGCATCCTAGCAAAATATCTGAAAAAAGTACATTTATTTGAGATATTAGATTACTTGGGAAAACTAGTAGTGCTTGTAGCTCTTTTTACTTTTTTTAAGGAGTCTGGAACAAGACAAAAGCTAGCAAACTATCAAGCTTGGCAAGTCGTTAGTATGGCAAGTGAGAATGAGACTGATGGAGGAAGAATTGAAGCACTACAGGATCTGTCAAAAGCAAAGCAGTCTTTGGCCGGTCTAGACGTTGAGGGTGCTTTTCTATCCGGAATTAATCTCAAAGGTGCACTTTTGACGAAATCCAATTTAAGTCATACCGATCTGAAGAATGCAAATTTGAGCAGTTCAAACTTAGAAGCAGCAAATCTATCAAATGCAGATTTATCAAGTGCGAACTTATCGAAGTCGAAAATGACAGCTGCCGACATTCAAGAGGCTCGATTGAACGGCGCTACCTTATCCGATTCTGAACTGGCTTTTGCGAAATTAGACAATTCTATCCTGACAAGAGCTAATTTAGCAGATGCTGATCTGTTGCAGGCTTCATTACTGAACACTAATCTAGACGGTGCCGACCTAAGTGGTGCTAATCTACTAGCAGCCAACTTAGCTGGTGCTACATTACGCGACGCGAATTTAAAGGGCACTAATCTGAAAGGAGCCAATCTAACTGGTGTGTTATTGGGCAACGCAACTCTGTGTAACACAACTATGCCCGATGGAAAAGTGGAAGACAAAGATTGTGCTTCACTCTAGCGTAGTAGTAACTTTAAAATTCTCATTTTGTATGCGTTTCGGGACTCTGCAAAAAGCATGTCTCAGTATCCGTTACGACTCAAACCCCACTTATCTACATCGCACTCCTATCAGCACCACATCAAGCCAGTCAGACGCCTAAATGTTAGACAGAGCATTGAACCATGCCACTTTCTTGAATAGCATCAGGGCCACAAGCATCTTTCCAAAGTATGTCGAAAGTTTCTTCGTACATTTTTAGATCATTTACCCTGTATGAGATATACCCGCTCGATTCACGACCATCTTTGTCCGATATCATCATCGTCACAAACGAATTCGCAGGCACACGCTTATTTTTACAAACGAGGAAGTTTCGGTCGCTGCATGGGTGTATTCCTTTTGAGTCAACTAACTCTTCTGAGATAGTTTTTACTGCAATACCAGCCTCTATGTGAGCGCACAAAGTACTCTGCATCTGGTCCATAGGAGAAGAGTGAGGAATAATGAATAGCCTTTTGATATCAACGCCCTTAGATGATATCAAGGAGCTTGTATTCAGGAGTCTTTTCCCAATAGAACTGCTCCACCATGTACCCAACGGGTCATGATGAACAGCAGAAATTTGATAGTGATCTGAGTCAATTTGAGAAAGAAGTTCAATGACTGTCTCAGAACGAGCACTACCATAAATCTCAAATTTGACCTGTGGCATCACAGTATCTAATAGAGACGGCTTGCAAAAGACAACCTTTTTGATGTCTAAATTCGATAAGTTTGCGCTCTTTAAGTCAGCTCCGCTGAGGTTTGCACCATCAATAATTACAGAGCTAAAGTCTACGTTCTTCAGAATAGCTCCTGCCAAATTGGCACCTGTTAAATCCGCTGTCTCTAATTTCGCAGACGTAAGATCAGCACCTGTAAGGTTAGCCTTCCTCAAGTTGGCATTACTCAGATCTACATACTGGAGAGAAGCCTGACTCAAATTTACGTTAGATAAATTCGCCCTATGTGCTACTCCTTTATCAAGATTAGCTCTACTCAAATTCGCACCCTCTAGAGACGTACCTTCTAGATAGCATCTACTTAGATCGGCCTTGCTAAGATTTGCATCTTTTAGATTCGCCTTATCAAGTTTTGACCCAGTCAGGTTTGCTCTTTCAAGATTGGCATTTGATATATCTGCATAGGAAAGATGCACATCTTTGAGTACAGCACCTTCAAGATTTGCTTCTTTCAAAATGATGTGGCGCATATAGCTCAGAGAAAAGTCACATTCACGAAATGAAGCATCACTAAAGTCACATTCATCAAAATTAGAATCTCTAAAGTTTCTATTGTTAAAATCTCTTATCTTGTGATTGTTATATTGTTCCTTGAGATCCTGAGAAATTTGAAATTTTGCACCCTCAACTTCAACATCCACAGTTTCTTCTAAGTTAATAGCATGACTCTCATTTATAAAGGCTATAATCTCACCCACGGCTTTAACGTAAGCATAGAAGCATGCTTGGATAGAGTCTGGACTAGAATGATGTTTTTGAACTTTAACCGCACCAGCCTTAACAACAGCCGAAGCAACAACAGAGCTTCCTGCATGCCCTTCAATATCTAAAATTTTAATAGATACGCGCTCATAGGCTAACGCACCCAAAGCATCGGACACAGCGTCATCAAGTGCATCAAGTATTGCTTCCACAGAACTGCTTGAGGAGGCTGAACCAAAAACTCTTTTATTTTCTTTTTCAACGTTAAGCAATGTTACGTGAGCATTAACGTTGCTCCCTTTAGAAGAAGCCAGATTAAAGTCTTCTACCTTCCACTTTTCGGCAATAGTTGATGAGTCTGAGTAGTTCGATATGCTCGCCTCATAATCATCGGCCCTTTCTCTGTGCTCATAAGACCACTTTTGAAGAAAGCTAGAAGGAGAAAAGGTTTTCGCGTAACCACATTTTGCAAATTCTTCAATATCTGAAGATGAGATAATCAGAGACGCATCAATCTTCTTCGCACGTTCCACCTGCAAACCAACAGAGACTCGAATTGAAGAGTACTCAAACCCTTTCTTCATCGATTCAAGATCTAGTGCGCATATGCTGAAGTATCGAACTAGGTTAAATAGTAGGTAGTTTGCGTTTTTATTGCCTTTTAGTTGTCTGGCTAAACTCCAAACTCGCTGTAATCCAGACTCAGAGACATATGCATGTATTTCCCTTGAAAATACAAGCTTGAGAACCTTCTTCATATCCTTGAAAAACTTAGATGGTCTTCCCAAAAGGACATCCAGTAATATGTCAGCGTCAATCAAAACAGACGGCAGACCAGTAAGATCTATTTCTGAATATTGCGCTGTTTCAGTAGCTAGCTTGAGTACTGTGTGAAAGCAGGATTCGAGACCTGGATTAGTATTACTATTCATGCTCAAAACGTTATCTTCTGCATCATGACTTACTTTGATATCCTTCATAAATGGCAGCCTCAAGGTAAAAGGTCAAGAATCAGAGAGCCGTTCGGCATCAATAATCCGGTTGATCACAGTCTGTAGGCTTAGCTTTTTGGACTGGGCAACCGCTTGAAGATACTTCTTGTTTTCTAAGCTTAATTTTGTTAGAAAAGATTCATCATCGCTTCGTAAAAATCCCTCTAAAGTCTCTTCACTCATCTTTCTTTTGAATAAAACATTATCTATAGTCTCTCGAAAGCAATCATATTTCCTGATTCTTTCGCTCTCATTTAGTTCCAACGTTAATGAAATTATCTTATAAGACTCACATGCGTATCGTTTAACTGTTTCTGAAGAAAGATGATGCTCTTCTCTAAACTTCTCATAAACTTGAATCGGCGAAGTAAAGTTATCTCTGTTAGAGCCTTCATACATCGCATGGAAAAGGGCCTCACGGCTGAATGATAGCTTACCGCTCTTAAAGGTTTGTTTAGAAATAACACTCTTCGCATACTCTATGAGACCCCACTGATATAGCGTGTCTAAAATATTTTTAGATTTTTGAGTTTGGGTCATTCCGCATTGCCTCTGTTAAAGACAGGCTTATATAAATTTCCTGAAAAAGGGCATAACAGTCTTATAAGCTATCGGTACTTATACGTATCGAGTTATCTTGAGAGTATCAGGACTAAAATGAATTTTCAATGAAGAGGTAACTTTGAGTCACTCTTTTATGCATATTTTTCCAAAGAAACCTTTCATTCGTAATAGGCAGAATCAGTGATGGCTAGAAGTTGGGAAAAAGCGCCGACTCAACCTGTCAGCGCTTAAACATATCAGAGGTTATAAAACGAACTAATCGAGAAAGGTACGACAGTCATCATCACTACTTATCCAGCAGACTGTACATTTACAGAGCGACTGTCTCCCGATTGCTCCCAACTTTGTAGGCTGTCGAGTATAGCCGATGAGAGTCCGAAGTTCTCAGGGTAGTCGTACCTTTCTGATCGAGCATAAATGTGATTACGCCAGTCTTTTGCGCCAGGATCGTTATGATGTTTGGGGTGATTTGGACTATCACCTGGCAAGACTAGCAATCGGCTCAAGAAGTGAACAGTAAAGAGCTTCAACCACCAGTAGCCCCAGGAGACAAAGATCTTCCAACAAGAGCTCTCAACGGCAACAGGCGGAGGAGTATCCGTTAAATAAATTGCTGCTGTCATTCGTGGGTCTTCAAGTGTTGGACAGCGATGCTCAACAAGTTGACGTAAAACTGAGCAACACTCAAAGAGAACTGATATAGGAATGAGCCAGCTAACTAGGAAAAACCGCAGATAGCCTGCATGCACAATGAGGAATAGAATACTGCCCCAAAATAAACAGCTCCAGACATTATGGTGAAGCGACGATGATGCAAAACAGGCAACGACTCTATGGGAGAAACGTCGAGAATGATAGAAGGGAGACACAAGAGACGTAATCACCGAACGCTGTAACTCTCTAAGAGTAGCCCCAGGATTCAGTCTCAAATCTTGAGTCCAGAAGCTGTATGTTTCGTCCCCTGGAGTCATAAGCTTCTGTAGATTGTGGTGTGTGTGCATATGCGCACGCTTATAAGATCTGAAGTCTGTAGAAATCGTGACGATGCTAGACACTTCTCCGAGCAGTGTATTAGCCCAGCTATGTTTGAGAACCGAGTTATGAGCGGCAGCATGCTGCAACGTCAGCCGCAACAATCGGGTTCCATGCAAAGTAAGAACCCAACCACACGGAACTAAAAGCAGAGAGATTCCACTGTCGCGTAAACCCAAGGAACTAGCAGCAACCCCGATTGCAATAGATAGTGCGCACCACACAATGTAAACAATCGGAGGAATGGAAAGAGGATGTAGGCCAGGGAGCGGCTTCGCTGAAATAGTCACAACTAAGATTTTTAGGAGTGTTGGAAGATCGTTCAAAGCCTCCCAATCTTTGTTTTGCTCACTGAACGAGTAAGCATCAAGTTCGTAATCGCAGAATACAGTCTTTGACTTTGCAAAGGTATCAGCTAGCATTAGCTAGAGCCTCCTATTCATTTGATAAGGGTAGGTGGTCAATCAGAGAGGAAGGGAAGATCGACGTGGAAATTGCTCTTCCTTTCCCCTCTCTGCAAACTAAACTCCCTTACGCAGGAATCAGTTCATTTGCTCATCAGTATCAGTGAGTATTCTTGTTTTTACAACTCTTTTGAGTGAACAAAAGTGCCTAGTTTTGAGTGACCTAAAGTATTCAATTGACACTAAAACAACATTAGAGAGAGTTGTTTTATGTTCTACGCTTTTCCATCAGGAAGCTCCCTGTGCGAGATACGTGATAAAACGCTCACATCAATCTAAAAGTACTGGCATGCAAAGTTTTTAGAGCTGAGTAACTGAGTAGTACACTCTTTGTTGTGGCTGAGGCCACAGCTTCTGTGATGCAGAGAATCGTCAATCCCCTAGAGCAATAATCCGCAACTCTTAGCGGGGAAAAGGCCAACGAATCCTTTATCCCCCTGCGTCATAGAAGCACCTGATAGCCTACGTTTTTATTTCATCTTGTGCCTGCGGTTCACTAACCACTGCCATCTCTTCATAAGGTAGCCAGCTCCTGAAGCCGCCCCCAACCTTCGGCCCACGTGGATGGAACTCCCCCTGCCACTGCCACGCTTCGCCCTGCCGGTGCAAGATGAGATCGACCCAGCGCCCCTTCGTCCACTCAGGCAGCGGCGTATTCTCTACCACGAGCAACCTAGCCCCGCGATCGCCTTTCTTTTTGAACCCATAGCCGACTAGCACCGAGAAGCGATCGCTTTCTACGTCCTGTAGCGTCCCACAGACAAACATCTGATCGACCGGCGGCGAGTCTTCATGAGGTTGCCAGTCATCGTCGTTGATGAACGAAGCGAGGGTGATGCCGTCTTTGTAAAACGCAGGATAGAAGGAAAACTTACCGCAGCGTTCCCCATCCGATAATCCCAGCAGCCGAAGGGCCAATCTTGATTTGCCAATCGAACTGACCCGAAACGCAGCGCCGTCTGCTGTCACTATCTCGATGCCACTGTCTACCGGCAAGAGACACCCTTCTATCCGTCCGAGAGCCTGCACCATGCGCCGCTGGGAAGGCGGAGGAAGCTTACGTTTTTTTCGCTTCTTCTGCTTTTTCTGCTCACTAACAGGAGTGGTATCGGGTACACCGTCTGCCGTAGGACCCGTTGTACTCTCTTGAGCAGCTTCAACTGTCTCAGTGCGGAGATCGCCTTCTGTAGATGTGCTCTGCCCTGAACGCTTAGATGGCATTGCTCGATATCCTCATGCGGCCCTGGCCTCAGTCATACTGGCTCAGCCGTTTACCAGCATCCAAGCTAGCGCATAACGCCATCCGTCCATCTCTACCAACAGCAGCGGACTTCCAATACAACACGAGAGGGAGCAGTAAGCCAAGGCAGTTCGCTGCGGATAGTGGGTTCTATAGCTAAGCGGGTGTAGAGAGGTTGGTTACGACTGAGCCGATGGAAAAAATAAGCTTACGAAAAACTTTTCAGGGCTGGGAATTTGCCAGCGAGCAAGCCCTAGAAGATTTTGTTTGGCATCATCTGGACGACCTGCTGCAAGTGAGCCCATTCCAGCGACAGCTGCCGGTGATGGGCGAAGTCTGCGATATCTTGGCACTCACCGCAGAGCGGCAGCTGGTCATCATTGAATTGAAGAATGCAGAGTATCGTCACGTTGTGCAGCAGCTCACTCGTTATTACAGCAATCTGCTGTCAGAGCGGCCCTTCTCAGATACCATCGATTACGAAAAACCTGTCCGTCTAATTGCCATCGCCCCTAGCTTTCATCGGCACAACTACATCGACCGGCAGTACAGCCGACTGTCTTTCGAGTTCATTGCGGCGAAGGTCAAAAAGGCTGAGCAGTTTTATCTAGAGCTTACGCCTGACGACACCGATAGCCTGATAGCTAAAGCCGCTCTGCCCTACCAAGAACCGGAGATAGGCAATCAGTATGAGGATGTAACCGAAGCTCCAGATTTGCTGCTCGAATGGCTAGGCAGTTGCTCAGCAGATGAGCAACAGGCTTTCTTAAGGACGAGAGCGCAAGTGCTCAGATTTGACTCTAGAATTCGGGAAATCGTAGGCTCCAAAAGTATTCAATACGGCACCGGCAAAACGAAGCTATGTGCGGAGATTTGCTTGAGTAAACGTCTTCAGCGTCCAGTCCTTTTTCTCTGGCTAACTTTACCGACCTCCTGGAAGGCATCTGGGAAAGCAGAGCGAGTAGGTCGATTGAGACTTTGGTTACAAGATGGCGAATTAACCCACGTGGGTCACGTCGTTAAGGGCCTGGGAAAAATGCGCTTAGAGGAGGAGTGGAAAGCCATCCCGAAGGACCAATGGCCACGACGGGCGCTTGTCTACAACCTGAGTCATCGTTCACACACTCCCGTTCCTATAACGGGATATGCGCGTCTCGCTTTAGGCATTGAAAGCAGTCCCGATTATCTAGAAGCCTGCGTGTCTACGGCGTTACAGAAATGGCTTGAAAAACTGTAAAGCTAATTCTCAAAAATTCTCCAGCAGTTGCTGTAACTCCGATCCTGAATCTTGCTCCTTGATTGGTTTCTTCTGACGCTGCCTCGGTTTCTCCTTGCGCTTCGCTAGCTCCTCTTTTTTCTCAACAGGAGCCTCTGGTGTATCGCGCTCTGTAGATCGAGCTTTTATTCGTTCTAATAATTCAGGATCTAGGGGTATGAGTGCGATCGCCTAGTTGTGCAGCAGTTGATGAGTGAGTTACTGACCGAGCGTGGTGGTCAGCGCCTGAGAGACGATGAGATAGGGAAGGTCGGCAGCATTTTGCTACAGGGGCCGGTGGCGCAGCAGCTGAAGCAGGCAGAGGGTAAAGACGCGGGTGTGGCGTATGCGATGGAGGTGCTGACGAAGGCACAAAAAGCTGTTGAGAAAGCGCAGCGCCGTAGCCGTGACCAGGGAATGGAACGATGAGAATAGAGGGCCACGAGGATAAAGAATTCGTTGCCCTTGTATGTTGAAACACGGCTATCTGGGTACAGCTCCTCAAATGGCTGTATTAATTGAAAGTCAGGATATGAACATTCACGCCTTCTCAAAATTGTTAGGCGACTGAGAGGAAATTTTTGCTTGCCTCAGATTGAAACACGGTGGCCTTTAAGCTGAGTGCTAACTGAGGCTCTATCACCCTGAGGAGTTGGGTGACATCATCGAGTGTGGCGAAGGACGTATTCCACTGAAGGGAGAGCACAGCTAAGGTTTCCCCCTGATAAGAAAGTGGGGTGACGAGATGGGACTCAGTCTGGCCAGCATAGAGAGGTTCGTTAGCCTGTCGCTCATCGGCTTGAATATGTAGGGCCGATTGTGTGCGCTGCGTGGCTATTGCCGTCTTCACCAATTCATTAGCTTGGACGGCCTCTCCTGTCGTTGCCCCGTAGCAGCCAGCCGTCCCATTTCCCAAAAGGAGCAATGAGCAGGCATCTGTGCCCAAAATTGTACCAAAGCCGTCTGCTAAAAACGTGAGTGCTTCAGTCTGGGTCATGCTCTGAATGGCTAATTGACCGGCTGTTACAACCAATTTAGAGAGTGTCTCAGCCCGGTGCAACGCCTCATGTTGATGGTTTATGAGGTCGTAGGTATCTGAAGCTCGGTCTACCAGCTGCTGAAGGTCGTCAGGATCCCAAGGCTTGGTGATGTAGCGATAGACCTGTCCGGCGTTGATCGCCTCGACTAAATCTTCGACATCGGTAAATCCTGTGAGGATCATGCGAACGGTATTAGGAAAGTCAGTGACTGTTTTACTGAGAAACTCAGTACCCTTCATCTCTGGCATTCGTTGGTCGGAGATAATCACGGCAACTTCGCCTTCCTTCTCTAGTAGATCTAGTGCCTCGATACCGCTCAGTGCCCTCAAAACCTTAAAGTTTCTGCGAAAGGTGCGGTACAACAAATTGAGATTATCAGGCTCATCATCCACGACGAGTATGCGCGGCTTTTTGGAAGGTTTTTGGCTAATCAGAGTCAAAGGGCTAAAGGGATTCATCTGTGTTCTCCTCGTCGGCTCGGTAGGTGCAATGACGCCGTCGTCATTCAGCAATGGCACGTACACTCAGTAAGCCCAAGCACCGACTAAAGGTCAGCATCCAACGTAGGCTACGCCTTCCAGCCCTCTCCTACAGAGTGATTAGCCGTCAGGGAACACTGAAACAGATATTTCTTTCTAAGACGGGCATAGGGTTAACGATGGCAAGTTTAGATACAGGCAGGATGTCAGACCATCACATCACAGAAACACTCTATGAGGGGAGTCGCACCCTGGTTTCCCGAGCCACGAGGCTAAGCGATCAGCGTACCGTTGCGGTCAAGAGTTTGCGCAGCGAGTATCCTAGCTTTGACGAGTTGCTTCAGTTTCGCAATCAGTACACGATTGGCCATCAGCTCGATCACCCTGGGTTAGTGCGGATGGAATCATTGGTTGCCGCAGGCAACGGGCAGGCCATTGTCATGGAAGATTTTTCCGGTCTTTCTCTGGCTAAGTATCTCAATCAGACCCTAGAAGCAAAGCGACAGTTGCCTTTGACAGAAGTGCTCTCTATTGGGGTGCAACTCGCGGAAATTCTGCATTACCTGGGGCAGCAGCGGGTAATTCATAAAGACATCAAGCCTGCCAATATTTTGATTCACCCCCAGAGTAAGCAGGTAAAACTGATTGACTTTGGCATCGCATCACTGCTGCCTCGCGAAACCCAATCGTTGAAAAGTCCCAATGGATTGGAAGGGACACTGGCGTACCTAGCGCCTGAACAAACTGGGCGGATGAATCGCGGCATTGATTACCGAGCTGATTTTTATGCGCTGGGCGTTACCTTGTTTGAATTGCTGACTGGGACTTTGCCCTTTCAGGCAAATGACCCGATGGAATGGGTTCATTGCCACATGGCGAAGCAGCCGCCTTTAGTGAACGATTTAGTGCCGATGCCGCTAGAGGTTGCGAGCATTGTTCACAAGCTGATGGCAAAAAGTGCTGAAAATCGCTATCAAAGTGCGCTTGGCCTTAAGCACGATTTGGAAACGTGCCTGTATCAGTTGAAAGACACAGGCACCGTTGAACCGTTTGAGATTGGTCAGCGGGATGTGAGCGATCGCTTCATCATTCCCGACAAGCTATACGGCCGCGAAGCCGAAATCAAAGTCTTACTAGAGGCGTTTGATCGCGTCGCTAACGGCAACTCAGAAGTCATGCTAGTGGCTGGTTTTTCAGGGATTGGAAAAACGGCAGTGGTCAATGAAGTCCATAAGCCTATTACCCGACAGCGGGGATATTTTATTAAGGGTAAGTTTGATCAGTTCAATCGCAGCGTTCCCCTATCGGCTTTTGTGCAAGCGATTGTTGCGCGACACTGACATTGGCGGGTAAAAAAAGCAGGTTGTCGTGAATGGCGAAAGCGGAATGAGACCGACTACGGCAGCCGACTGACTCAAGCGATACAGCAACAAGGCAAAGAAAAGGGCACAGGTAGATCTCGAACAAAAGAGAGCTATATCCGATGCCCAAAGCCATTCACTTATATCAGAAGAGAGCGTATATGAACGCACGGAAACTGGGATTGCCCCAGTCAGACTCGTCGCAGATAGCGGAAATATCAGAACGCACGGGCCAACGGATTGATGGGGGAGATCACCGTAGCAACCGCGCGTCGGTAGTCACCCCCCTCCCCAGTCGAGACCCTTTAGTCGGGGTGTGGACTGAAGAGCTAGAACCGATGCTACGCCGAGAACCAAGGTTAAAACCAACGACTCTATTTGAGTACTTAGAAGAGCAGTATCCAGGGAAATATCCAAAGGTGCTGCGAACGCTGCAACGCCGGGTACGAGAATGGAAAGCATTACATGGCCCGGAGCCAGACGTGATGTTCATGCTGGGGCATGAACCGGGAGTGATGGGGATATCGGACTTCACGACCCTGAAACGTGTGACGGTGACCATCAACGGCGAGCCATTCGAGCATTTGATATATCACTATCGTCTGGCCTACAGCGGCTGGCAATATGCGCAGATTATCCAGGGCGGAGAAAGTTTTATCGGCCTCTCGGAGGGGCTTCAAAATGCGCTAGCCGCCAGTGGCGGTGCCCCGAAAGAACATCGTACGGATAGTCTGAGTGCGGCCTATCGCAACTTGAGCAATGCCCGTAAAAGCAGCCTGACCAAACTCTACGATGACCTGTGTGACCACTATCGAATGGTGCCGACACGCAACAACAAAGGCAAAGCAAATGAAAATGGCAGTATCGTGCGATTCGTTCCTACGCGAAAGGCCACAAGGCTAATAAGGTAGGGCGTCTGAAAGATAACCCCTTCTGGGTGGAGTTCGCACTTTAATCTCTTTCAGATGATAACTTGATGTGCTTGTAGGTGAAGCTTCTGGCAACTATCAGAAAGCAAGTCCTACCCGCCCGGTATAAGGCGTGAAAGCATAACCCCCATTTCAACGGTTTAGCGCCAATGAGATGAAGCGGGGTTAAATGTCGGCAGTCTAGTAGCCTCAACTGGATATCCCGGCTAGCAAGTGTGTATGGGCAAAGCATCGCTTGAACGTATGTTTTAACCATCGTTACGTTTCCCCAGTGAAATCGGCTGACGTAGCTTTAGGCCGTGCCATACGGCACGACCTGACGAGCTACAGACACTGGAAACAAAAGTTACTGGCTTCGGAGCCTTCTTGTGATTGCTAAAGAAGGTTTTATACCCAAAGCAAGCCCGGTGGACAGTACGGCCCTAACCACACAATCAAAGGACATTAGGAACGAAGTAACGCGACCAGTTTCTGCTCTGAAAGGTCGAATATTCAGAGACGGTACTAAGACCGCAAGAACTGGCGTGAAAGATGGTCTAAGAAGCCAACGCCTGGGGTAATGTCTAGGATATGCAGACGTAGACCCGATAGTACGGAATGAAGAGCCTTTAGTCAGAGTAAAGACGATGACACACTCAGCGATGGGTAGTGATGAATGGGCAGCCATCGACTGGAAAGCAGTCGAGAAAATGGTTTACCGACTCCAAACCAGAATCTTCAAAGCCAAACGTCGTGGTGATACCAAGCAGGTTCACAGACTCCAGAAACTACTGATGAAATCTCGCTGCGCCAAGCTTCTGGCAGTCAGACGGGTAACGCAGGACAACACCGGCAAGAAAACAGCAGGTGTGGATGGGGTGAAATCCCTGGAACCACAACAACGGCTTGCCCTGGTGAATGACCTGTATCTAACGGACAAATCCAAACCGACACGCCGGGTGATGATACCAAAGCCCGGTACGACGGAAGAGAGACCGCTGGGTATTCCCTGCATGATTGAAAGAGCGCGGCAAATGCTGGTGAAACAAGCACTAGAACCCGAATGGGAAGCGGCCTTCGAGGCTAACACCTATGGGTTCAGAGCGGGTAGAGGCGCTCACGATGCTATTGAAGCTATCTTCGCGAGTATTCGGTACAAAGGCAAGTATGTCTTAGATGCTGATATCTCGAAATGCTTCGATAAGATCAACCAGAAAAAGCTGATCGCCAAGCTGAACACCTTTCCTACAATGACTCGGCAGATCACTGCTTGGTTAAAGTCAGGAGTTGTCATGGATGGCAAACTATTTCCAACCAACGAGGGCACACCGCAAGGCGGTGTGGTCTCTCCAATGCTGGCTTTAATCGCCTTGCATGGTTTGGAAACAGCGATTAGAAGTTGCGTCAATCAGGGTAGAGCACAGCGGTCTCTAGGTGTTGTATTTTACGCTGATGATTTTGTCGTACTTCATCCATCGCTAGCGGTCATCCTACAGTGTAAGCAAGCGGCAGAAGACTGGTTAAACGAGATGTCTCTAGAATTAAAACCTAGCAAGACCCGCATATCTCATACGCTAACGCCGTATGAAGGAAATGTTGGATTCGATTTTCTCGGATTCAATATTAGACAGCATCCAGTTGGTAAACACCAGTCTGGACGCAACGGTGTGGGCCATAAGCTAGGCTTTAAGACTATCATCAAGCCCAGCAAAAAGAAGATTGTGCTACACGTTGAGTTAATAGGAAAAATCATTAAAAGCTACAAGGGGGGACCTCAAAAGGGGTTAATCCGTAGACTAAACCCGATAATTCGGGGATGGTGCAACTATTACTCAACGGTCAGCAGCAAGAAGACTTTTGGCTACTGCAAAAACATTGTTTGGTCACAGTTGCGAGCTTGGGCAAGATACAAAACCGGAAATTTTGGTTCTAAGACCTTAGACAAATACTGGCACCGCATTGGATATCGGTTGACGTTCTCTACTAAAGAGGGCGTCAGGCTCATTGCCCATTCCGATACGCCAATCAGACGTCATGTAAAAGTCAGAGGGACTAAGAGCTATTTTGATGGTGACGTTATCTACTGGGGAAAAAGAAGAGGCAGACATCCTGAACTACCCAACCGAGTAGCCTTGCTACTAAAGAAGTACAAAGGAAGATGTCTTGAATGTGGATTGATGTTTGTTGCAAACGATTTGATAGAGGTTGACCACATAATTCCTAAACAGGAAGGTGGAACAGATACGTTCGATAATCTGCAACCGCTTCATCGTCATTGCCATGATGTAAAAACTGCTCGGGATAACGCCCGTAGAAAGGAGTCAGAACAGAACACTGACCTGGTTCCACTCGGAAGCGTTCAAACACAGCAAAGGTGCTGGTGACAACAGCCGTACTGTTGAGGAGCCGTGTACTGGGAAACTCGTAAGCACGGTTTTGAACGGGAGGGTGACAGGGTGACCTGTCACTCGACCCTATTGAGTCACCCCATGGCCATTTGAAGAATCGCATCAGGCAAGCGATTTACCTGCGTGGCAGCCACGACTTTGCGACCATTGCCGAGTATCAAGCCGTGATAGACAAAGCCATCGCCGGTCTCAACCGTCAGTGCGTCGCCAAGTTTGAAGCCGAACAAGGGGCGCTGCAACCGCTGCCCAAACGGCGGGTGGCGGACTACGAGATCCTCAGCGCGAAAGTCAGCTGTCACAGCACCATTGATGTGCGCTGCATCCTCTACAGCGTGCCGTCACGCTTGATAGGTCAGCAGCTAGAAATTCATCTTTACCATGACCGGGTAGTCGGCTACTTTGCTCGGCAGTCCGTGTTTGAGTTAAACCGAGTGCGCGTATCTGGGAAAGGCCGCAGGCGCGGGCGCTGTATCGACTATCGTCATCTCATCAGTGGCCTGAGAAAAAAGCCCCGTGCCTTTCTCTTTTGCAAGTGGCAGGCAGACTTGTTACCCACGGCTGAATTTTGTGACCTGTGGCAGCAGATGGCAGAGCAGTTCGAGCGCGACCAGGCCGCCGTGTTGATGGTCGAAGCACTCTACATTGCCGCCACCTATGACCAAGAACAAGCCGTTGCCAGCTATCTCAGTAACGCCCTAGAGAAACGACAGCTCACCCTAAGACATCTACAGCAACAGTTCATGCCCAATGAGGCGGCTAGCCTGCCACCGATAGAGACCCAACAACATGCCCTCGACAGCTATGACCGACTCCTCAGCCACACAAACGACACGAACGACGACAACCGCGACACCCAAAACAACACCGAAAGCGACAGCCACCGTCAGCCCATATCAACAGCTGAGCACATTGCTCAAACAGCTCAAGCTCATCCACATGCTTACCCACTGGGAAGCTACAGAGAACCGCGCTTTGCAGCAACAATGGTCCTATGCTCAATTCTTACTCAGCTTGTGCCAACAAGAGGCAGACAGACGGGCCCAGTCCCGGCTAAAGCGGGCAAAAAAGGAAGCACAGCTACCCACCGTAAAAAGTTTGACCAGCTTTGACTTTGACCATTGCCCTACCTTCAACCCAGCGCCGTTGATGCAGCTGGCCGATGACGACAGCTGGCTCGACAACGCTTCCAATTGTCTATTTTTCGGCGCGTCGGGCGTTGGGAAAACGCATCTGAGTTTGGGATTGGCTCATGCCATGTTGGAGAAGGGGCGACGCGTCAAGTTCTTCAATGCGCTCGCACTCGTCCAACAGCTACAGCAGGATAAACAACAACTGTTGCTACCGGCTCGGTTGAAGAAGCTCGACCGATTTGACCTACTCATCCTCGATGACCTCGGCTATGTGCAAAAGTCTGAGGCGGAAACCTCGGTGCTTTTTGAACTCATTGCTCATCGCTACGAACGAAAAAGCTTACTCATCACTGCCAATCAGCCTTTCAGCCAGTGGGATAGCATCTTTCCCGACTCCATGATGACAGTCGCTGCAGTTGATCGACTGGTGCATCATGCTGTCATTTTTGAAATCAAGGCTGACAGCTATCGACAGCAGCAGGCTGCGGCACGGCAGCGAGAGTAAGATAGCCTGCTTACACTGAAAAACTTTTGTTGGCTGTCATTTAGATCGCACTCTGTCATTTAGATCGCACTCTGTCACCTTAGGTTTAGGCTGATAGTCTCATGATGAGGCTAGTTAGTCTCTATAAAGTGTCACTCAACCCGCCAACCTCTCTGTCGCGTCAGTCTATGACCTTGACATTCAACAAGCGATAAAAGAACTGATGGCACAGCTGCTGGCAGAATCCGATGCTCAGCTGGCAGCATGGAAAACTAAAATCCTCCATGCTGTGGGTGCGAACGGTCAAATTTTAATTGACGTTATCCCCGAACTAGAGCGCATTATTGGCGAGCAGCCTGTGGTTGCAGACCTCTCGGGTACGGCGGCTCAAAATCGCTTCAATACGCTGCTGCGAAAGTTCATCGCCATCTTTACCCAGGCTGAGCATCCGCTCGTGCTCTTTTTAGATGATTTGCAGTGGGCTGATTCAGCCTCGCTGGAGCTGATCAAGGTGTTGTTGGAAGATAAACAACACCTTTTCCTCCTGGGAGCCTACCGAGACAATGAAGTCTCTCCGACTCACCCGTTTATCTTGACGGTAGAAGCGATCAAGAAAACAGCGGTTAGCGTCAATACGATTACCCTAGAGCCGCTCAGTACGGCCAGTATGAATCGACTGGTCGCCGACACCTTGTCCTGTAATGCCGAACTCGCGCAGCCGCTGACTGAGCTGATTGTGGGAAAAACAAAAGGCAATCCCTTTTTCAGTACACAGTTTCTAAAAGCCCTGTACGAAGACGGCTCGATCACCTTTAACCCAGAACAACGCTATTGGGAATGTGACATTGCTCAAATCCGTACGTTAGCCCTTACCGACGATGTGGTCGCGCTGATGGCTCAGCAAATTAAAAAGCTGCCTGAGACGACTCAAACCATTCTCAAACTCGCGGCTTGTATCGGAGCCCAGTTTGATCTCTCCACGGTTGCCATTGTTGCAGAGCAATCAGAAACCGCAACCGCTAGTGACTGTTGGAAGGCGCTTCAGGAAGGCCTGATTTTGCCACAAAGTGAAGTGTACAAGTTTTACATGGGAGAGACGGAGAACGCAACCTGCAACGGCGACTCTCCTGGCCGTCAACAGGTCGGCTATCGCTTTTTACATGATCGTGTTCAGCAGGCAGCCTATTCTCTCATTCCAGACGACCAGAAGCAGGCGACCCATCTCAAAATTGGTCAGCTGCTATTGGCCAACACATCATTGGCCGAGCGTGAAGAAAAACTTTTCGACATTGTTAACCATCTCAACGTTGGGAAATCTCTCATTACCCAGCCCGCTCAGCAGCAGGAATTGGTCGAGTTATCATTGGCGGCTGGTCGCAAAGCGAAGTCATCTACTGCCTATCAGGCTGCTATTGACTATTTCACTATCAGTATCGAACAGCTCACAGATGACTGTTGGCAATCTCAGTATGCGCTCACCCTTGCCTTGCATGAAGAAATGGCAGAGGCGAGGTATCTCAAGGGTGACTTTGACCAGCTTGACGAGATTGCTCAAGCAACTTTAGGCTCTGCCAAAACACGCTTAGACAAAATCACCACCTACGAGATTCAAATTCAAGCCTGTTTGGCGCAAAACCTACTAGCAGAAGCGATTGAGATTGCGCTTGGCGTTCTCAGACAGCTGGGGATTCGGCTGCCGACAACGCCTAATAAAGCCCAGGTGATGTTGGGATTAGTCAAGACCAAGCTTATCTTGTTTGGCAAAAAGCCAAGAGATTTAGTCGAGTTGCCAACGATGAGCGATCCTGAAAAATTAGCGGCGATGCGTATTCTCTCCAGTGCTTTGTCAGCGGCCTTTATCGGCGCACCCAAGCTATTGCCCCTGCTCGTATTTGAGCAGGTCAATTTGTCGGTAAAGTCTGGCAACATGCCCCTTTCTGCCTTTGCCTATGCCTGGTATGGCACTATTCTATGTGGTGTTTTAGTCGATATGAAGGGAGGCTATGCATTTGGCCAGCTCGCCCTATCCGTTTTAGAACGGTTCCAGGCCAAAAATCTGCGCTGTAAGACTTTTCATACGGTGAATAGTTTCATTAACCCCTGGAGCCAGCACGTGAAGCTCACCCTGGAGGGTATTGAGGCGGCTTATCAGAGCGGCGTAGAAACCGGTGATGTAGAGTACTCTGCTTGGGCTGCTGTGCTGCAGGGGTGCCATCTATACTGGGTAGGAGCCGAACTGAGCAACTTAGAACAAACGCTGCAACACTACGAAGCTGCTGTCAGTCAATCGAAGCAAAACAACGCTTCGGTCTATATCAACATCTATCGTCAATCAGCCTTAAACTTACTCGGACAGAGTGAAAATCCCGGTGTGCTTGAAGGCGCTTGCTATACAGAAAGCCAGACGCTCCCGGCGCAGATAACGGCAGGTGATCGCACTGGCCTATTCTTTTCCTATGTAAACCAACTGCAATTACGTTATCTATTTGGAGAGATTGCCAGCGCCGTTGAAATTATCAAAAGCATAAAACCATATGAAGAAGCTGGAATGGCGCTCTTTCCAAATGTCCCACTTTACCTGTACGACTCGCTAACGCAGTTGTCAGCGGTAGGCAAAGCCAACACATCTGAACGCCAGCGGTTGCTGAAACAAGTCATTAAAAATCAGAAAAAACTGAAGAAGTGGGCAACGTTTGCCCCTGAGAATGTCCTGTACAAGTGGCATCTGGTGGAAGCTGAGCGGTATCGAGTAATGGGTCAGACAGATGCGGCCGCATCTGAGTACAACCTTGCTACTGCGGGTGCAAAAGAACATGGTTACATCCAAGATGAAGCCCTGGCTAATGAGTTGGCTGCTAAGTTCTACTTGAGCCAGGAAAAATCAGAAGCCGCCACAGATTATATGCAACAGGCCTACTATGGCTATGCAAAATGGGGGGCCAAAGCCAAGACAGACCAGCTCGAAAACCGCTATCCAGATTTATTACAACCGATTCTACAGCAGGATCCACAGCCCCTAACCCCACTAGAAACCTTTGCGACCATTGCGGCCCCTAGCTTTTTGATGCCAACTCAAACGTCAACCCGCTCTTCTAGCACCAGCATCAATGCATCATTAGACTTCTCGGCGATTCTCCAAGCGGCTCAGGCACTCTCTAGCACCCTTGAACTCGATGAATTACTGCATCAACTCACCCAACTTATTCTACAAAATTCTGGCGGGGACTTCTGTGCGCTCATCCTGCCGAATCAAGATGATGTGTGGTGCGTTGAAGCGATCGCTAACCTAAAAACCGTCAGCCTTTTCTCAGAACCGATTGAGCAGAATAGTGAGCTCCCTTTAAAACTCATTCAATACGTCAAAAACACCCAACAGTCGGTAATGCTTGACGATTTAGTTACGACTCTACCTGTGATTGACGAGTTACTTACTCAACAACATCCTAAAAGTCTTCTTTGCTTGCCCATCCTTAACCAAAGCCATTTAATCGGTCTGCTGTACCTCAAAAATCAATCGACCAGCGGCGCGTTCACAGAAGACCGCGCCCTTATCCTCAACTTCCTCTGCTCGCAAGCTGCAATTTCGCTCGAAAATGCCCGTCTTTATCAGCAGGCTCAAACCTACTCCCGACAGTTAGAAGAATCCCAGCTGCAAACAGTTCAAAATGAAAAAATGGCCACTTTAGGCAACTTAGTCGCGGGTGTCGCGCATGAAATCAACAACCCGATTGGGTTCCTCAACGGCAGTGTCAAAAATGCCAATGGCTATTTGCAAGATCTCCTCGAACATATTGCGCTTTACAAAAAACATCACCCTAATCCAGCCGAAGAGATTCAGGAAAATGAAGAAGATATCGACTTAGACTTCTTGTCTGATGATTTTCCTAAACTGCTTAGCTCAATGCAAGGCGCAACTGATCGCATCAAAGGGATTAGCGTCAGTCTGCGAACGTTCTCGCGCGCAGATACCGAGCACAAAGTCAGCGCTAACCTCAACGAGGGCATCGACAGTACTTTGCTGATCTTAAAATATCGACTAAAAGCCAACGAAAATCGCCCAGCTATTGAAGTCATTCAAGAGTACGGCCAGCTACCTGAGATTGAGTGCTTCCCCGGTCAGCTCAATCAGGTCTTTATGAACATCTTGGCCAATTCGATTGATGCGCTCAATGACGCTAGTCAAGAGAGAAGTTTTGCTGAGATCAAGGAAAATCCCAACCGCATTACGGTGCGTACACAGATGGGAGGAAGCCGCGTAAGCATTGAGATATCAGACAATGGTCCGGGAATACCTGAATCAGTTAAGCAGCGCATCTTTGACCATTTGTTTACCACCAAAGGCGTGGGGAAAGGCACGGGACTGGGCTTGGCGATCGCTCGAAAAATTGTCGAAGAGAATCACGGCGGCACTCTCAAAGTCATCTCTCAGCTCGGGCAAGGGACTACCTTCTCGATACAACTTCCTATAAAAGGAGAGTAAAAGAAAGCATTGTCATTTCTTATAAAGCGTGCCAGCACTTTGTACTACGTCTAAGAAGGCATACCTTCTGGAACCACATCACAAGCTGTCTTGATTAATGTCTCATAACTGTATTCTTAGAAAGTCTTAGACTTTCAAATACATCAAATAAGCTGATAGATGCTTCCATAGTCATACGAAGATTTTCTTTAAATCTATTGCACCGCAATTGTTTCGTTGCGATCACTTTGCCATTGCAAGCAGTAATTTGCTGATGATTTGCTCGCGTTCTACTATTCCTATAGGCTTTCTATCTTCTCCCACTATCACAAAAGTATCTGAATTTTGTAGGGTCATCTTCTCAAGTGCATCGATATTAGTTGAATGCTTAGTGAGTTTTTCAGTTACGGCACCAGGGTAATGCTTCAGTTCTCGTATGGAGGAACTGTTTATATAATCTATGAACCTCTCATTATCTCTGATCTCTAAAATTCTAATAATGACTTGCGTGGGAAAGTAAAGTTCATATTCTTCATTCTCGTTTAAAATGACTACCCCCTTGAATGTTCGATACTGAGATAGCGCTTTTATGTATGCTTTCAATGCCTCAATAGTGTAATAATGCCCTGGAAGTCGCTTTAAAGAAAGGGTCAGTGTAACTGGTGTTGATTCACTAAGGCTTTTCTGCGTTCTTTGCAGTTGGCTAAGTCCACCTTTAGCAAGCATTTCCATCTCTCTTATAGATGCCTCAATGGTCTCCAAGGTCGGCTCGATAGTCTTCTGCGCAAGTTCAGAGAACTTAGCTTCAGTACCAAAAGCCTTAAACTCAACAATCCTTCCTGACACAACCATATATATCAAGATAGGAAAAATTAGGAAAGCTATATAGGTTGTTTCTTCTTCTAATCCAAGACTATTTTTAGCAATCCAGATAGAAAGAAATCCCAAGATGCAGAAAGAAAGCGTTATTAAGATAGATTCCGTTTTCTTGGAAAGAACAAACTTTCTCATAGTCATCTGCCATCGAAATTATGCTCTAAATTTAATCCATAGACTGTATCCTGACTAGGGAATTTACATGTAGCAGAGTTTTCTTATGGCTAACTCAATTCCCCTATAAGCTAGTAGCCGTTGTTGGGCCTTACTCAGTAGTCTCAGAAACGACCCTTTGCAAGACGAGTGAGGGCCGTTGATCTGCGATCGCAGACCTAAAACTTCAAAATCGTAGCAAAATAGCGTACCGATAGCATCCTTGTTGCCATTTTATAGAAGCCTTTTACAGTAAGGGCTCTAGCGTCTAACTTTCTGGATGCTTTTTAATATGCCCCTCAAAAGCCCATTTTTCGGTTTCAATTTTTGTGGAGTCCGTAGAACTTACCAAAAAAGTGAGCGAAATCGGCTACAGTCGTCTGATAAACGATGTTTGATACGTTTGCGATCAAGATGCGATCTGTGGCTTCGACTGCTGTGCAGCAAAAGGTGATCACCCGCCGGGGTCGGGAGGGCAGTGCGACGGCGTTCAAAACGGTCGCGCCGATTGAGTTTTTGATTGATAATATTCGGCTACAAATTAATCGCGATATTGCGACGGTGGCGTATTGGGGTGCGGGCAGGATTGAGGCGGTGCTGTGGCTGACAGACCGAGATGTGCAGGGCGACTTTATTCGCTTTCGCAAGGCGCACAGTAAAACCAAGCGCTATCATCAGGTGCCGAAGTCGGGGTTACTCGCTCAGTATTTGGCAGGGTCTGAGTTTGCTCCTGGTTATCTGTTCCCAGCGAAGGGTAAGAAAGGCAGGAAGACGCAGCGGTATTTCTATCGGACGGATGAACAAGGCCAGCGCCAGAAGCTGAAAGGAACAACTTACGACCGGCCTGTGCGCACGGCCAGCGGCTTTGACTATGCACTGGGACAGGCAGTGCGGCGAATTATGTGCAATGACGATCCGAGGATTGACGCTCAGATTGCCGCGATACCTGAGATTCAGCGCTTAGGCCGTGGGGCGTTCTTTGGGGTGAGTTCTCATACGTTCAGGCGTTCTCAGGCTCAATATCTGTTCTATACATTGGATTGGGAAGCAACAGAAGTGATGCAAATTACGGGACATCGTTCTCTCGATGCGTTCTATCACTACATCGATTTTCATGGGAAGGATTTGGTGGAGCGGATGCAGGCTATTACCCGCTCAATGGTGCAGTGAGCAGCGGCTAGACTATGAGCAAGGTTTGTTGTTTTCTAAGGATCGATGGAGATGCCAAGTTCTTCACAGTCGCGATCTGGTGGCAAGTCTATATGTGCAGGCAGTTGTGTGTTGCAAAGCTTAGCTTGCGTTAGTTGCCCTGTGCTTAGGCCTACTGCTCCTTCCAGATTGGCATTCCCAAAGTGAACCCCTTCTAGGTTGGCAAGCATTGACATAGGCCCTTCCACTTCCAGATTGGCATTCCCAAAGTGAACCCCTTCTAGGTTGGCGTTTTCTAGGCGAGCCCCTTCCAGATTGGCGAACCACAATCCACCTCCTTTCAGATTGACATATTCCAGGTCAGCACCTTTCAGATTGCTCCCGAAAAAGTCAGTCCCTTCCAGGTTGGCACCCTTCAAATTAGCTCCCTCTAGATTGGCCTGCCTAAAGTGAGCCCCTTCCAGATTGGCATTCTCTAAACGAGCCTCTTCTAGATTGGCACCCTCTAAGTCAGCTTCTTTTAACTGGGCATACACCATGCTAGCCCTTTTCAGATTGGCACCCCCTAAGTCAGCTCCTCCCAGATCGGTGACGAGAAAGTCAGCCCCTTCCAGATTGGAATCCTGCAAGTGAGCCTCTTTCAGGTTGGCACCTCCTAAGTGAGCCCCTTTCAGGTTGGCACCTCCTAAATACACTCCTTCCAGATTGGCATTATCTAAGACAGCCCCTTCTAGATTGGACCAAGACAAGTCAGCCCTCGGCAGTTGGATATTCTGCAAAAAGACACCTTGATTTCTCACAACAAACGAAGATTTTCTAGGAAACTCACTGAGATTGTCTTCAACAATATTATCGGAACCCTCAATAGACAAATTAATGCCAGCCAAACTCTCGGCATTCCATAGGCAGATCGAAGAAGGCGCACAAACCCAAGGAAACTTGCGCCGCCAGTTCGCTCCCGGTGACGCATTGAGAAATTCCAACGCTTGGATCCGGCCCCCGCTGCCTGCCTGCCCATGCGCATTCGTAATCGTTTGCCAAGCGTTCAGCACCTCGGCATTTCGACGTTGTTTCTCTGAACCAATGTACGTCGCTACTGCGATAATCAGGCCGATGTTACCGACTAGGCCCAAGAGGCTGAGTAGGGCTTGATTATTGGCCCAGGCGAGCAACGGCTCCCAGGTGTTTTTCTCTAGCCCGATGAAGGGGCGATGGAATCGGTAAAGGGCCAGGCGCAATCGACTCTGGACTATCCTCTCTGCGATCACCCAATCCGTAGTGTGATCACCAGGGCGATTGAGTAACTGACGCGTTTGGTATAGCCCGTAGGCGATTTCCTCGGTACGTGATAGCTGATTTTGTGAGGGACTTTTGAAGGCGGATAAGGGGGTAGACTCGGGACGCTTTTTGAAAGGTGGTCTCATGGAGGGGCCAAGAGTAACTCTACTCATTAGTTATCACCAGGACTCGGGACATTCCTGCACACAAGAGAGACTCCTAGCGCTAGAAAGATCAGCGGTGCGCAGTGTAGAGTAAGTCAACTGTACTTACTGCTTGATTGCCGCTGATGGCCTATGACTGCTGAAAGTCAAAATGAGGAACCTTTTCAGGATGGGAGAGGCGATCGCAACCTGCGTATTCAAGGGAGTGTGGGTGAAAGCAGCATTGTTGCGGGTGATCAGAATACAATTCAGCACATTAATGTGTTTAGCCCTATTCAGATTAGAGCAGCTATATTACAGCCCGCACAACCTATCAACAAACAGGAATATCGCTGGCGACAGGTTTTAGTTGATAACGTTAAATACTATTGGCTTGAAGGGGTTTTAAAGAAGTCTCTACACAATCAGGCGTTAATTGAATTGGGTTTAGAAGAACGGAGCCAGGCAGTGGCCTCTCCATTAAGGGGCGTTGGTGAATTTCCTGATGAGCCGGGTCGAACGTTTCCTGACGGCACACAAGCTACTGCCATTTTTGATGAGCTAGGGGCCGGTCGTACCCTTTTGATATTGGGAGAACCCGGCGCAGGTAAAACAACAACTCTGCTGAAACTAGCGCAGAGCCTACTCGAACGCATAGGCGATGACCTGAGTCAGCCGATTCCCGTCATTTTGAATCTATCCTCATGGGCCAAAAAGCGTCAGTCGATTGCAGAATGGCTAGTGCAAGACCTTTATGAAACCTTTCAGGTGTCCAAGTCGATGGGGAGAACCTGGATTGAAGAGGAACAGCTAATTCTGTGTTTAGATGGACTTGATGAAGTTGAATCCCAACACCGAGATGATTGTGTACAAACATTGAATCAGTTTATTCAAGATCATGGTCGAACGGAGATAGTTGTGTGCAGCCGTATACTCGACTATGAATCACTTTCCGAACGGTTGAGACTACGAAGTGCCATTTACGTCCAGCCTCTGACATTCAAGCAGATCAGTCACTATCTAGAGCAGGCAGGAGAACAATTAACAGCGTTAAGAACAGTGCTAGCCCAAAATTCTGACATTAGAGGATTCGCATCCTCTCCACTCATTTTGAGCATTATGAGTTTGGCCTATAGAGACTGCCCACTAGAGCAATTTCCTAAGTTGACTAGCATCGATGTTTTTCGTCAACGACTGTTTGAGACATACATAGAGCGAATGTTTCAGCGACGGGGACCTACTCTTCAATATTCTCACATGCAGACGAATTACTGGCTGGGGTGGATTGCTCAGAGAATGGTTCAAACTTCTCAGACCGTATTTTTGATTGAAAGAATTCAGCCTAGCTGGCTACAAACTAGAATTCAAAGAATTCGATACTGGATGACAATTACGCTTGGTGAAGCGCTTGTTGTTACACTTGGTCTTACGGTGAGTCTTGTGCTGCTTGAACTGCTTACTGGACTGCCAAGAGGACTATTTCTCGGGTTATTGACATCACTGAGACTAGGCATTACTGGTGGATTGATTACTGCGGTGTTTTGGGGCACGGTTTCTGGAATAGGTACTGTATTAAACCGTAGATCAAGCGTTGGTTTCTTAGCAGATATTAAGACAGTAGAGACTTTAAGGTGGTCATGGCAGGAGGCAAAGAAGAGTTCTCATTCTGGATTGAGCGTTATACTCATTGTTGGACTCATTGCTGGACTCGTATCTGGGCTAATGTTGGGACTCACAATCTTCGACAGTAACGTTTGGAGCAATCAACTTGGTAGCGTTGTGATTATAAAAATAATTTTGCTTCCATTTGTTGTACTGCTTTCTGGGTTTTCTGTTAGCTCAGTGATCGTACTATTTCTGGTCCCGCTTACTGCAGTAATTACAGGCTTACTGGGTGGGTTCAAAGGCCCAGAGGTGCAAAAAAGAGGAAAACCGAACCAAGGTATTTGGCTTTCCTTTCGAAATGCTTTAGTCCTTACCCTATCTATTAGCATAGCTAGTGGAATTATCTCAGGACTATCTACTTTAGCCATAAGCTTACCTGCGAAATTGACTAGTGAGACTGCTAAACAACTAATGCTTTCTTTGTTTGATGGCGTAAGATTCGGTCTATTTTGGGGCTTGATTCTGGGTAATATTAGTGGATTTTTCTATGGTGGCATAGTTTGTATCCGGCATCTTGCCCTGCGTCTAGTGCTTTATCAGACAGGTGATGCTCCCTGGAACTATGCCCATTTTCTAGATTACGCAGCTGAACGTCTTTTCTTACAGAAAGTAGGAGGAGGCTATATCTTTATTCACCGAATGCTACTAGAGTATTTTGCCCAAATGAAATTAGACCCGGCACGGAAAAACAACGATCCTAATCTGCGAATATAGTAGACGCTACCAGCGGGCTTCCAAAACACAGAGACACAATGCACGTAAAGTTTTCAGCGTCTTAGAGCCTTAATAGGGTGTTTGTAGAGTGCTCTAGAGAGAAATGTAACAAGATTGATGGAATAGCAATGGTTTCAGTAGTGGGTAAATCGCTTAAAGGGCCGGTATAGCAGCTACCGGTAGAATGGATAAGTTCTGGTGGGATACAGTGAGTCGGCGGAAGGCGCTCACACTCGCGTCACATCTAATCTTTGATGTATCGCAATGACTGATTGTGAGACGCCTGGTTGAGATGGTAGAAACCATCGAGATTATAGGCTTCCATGTGTATCACAACTTGTTTCATAATCTATGTGTCGGCAAAACTGAGCCTTCACGAGTTCTGATACAAAAGCTGAAGTACGAGTACCTGATGCAGTAATCTGATAATAGTCTGCACCAGAAAAGGTGCAATAGTGGCTGACAATCAAAAACGTATTCCGGCACTGTTCTATCGGTCTATGTCTGGTAAGCAGCCCGTTCGAGACTGACTGATGAAGCTAGATGTTGCTGATAGAAAGACGATAGGTGCAGATATCAAAACTGTTGAGTTCGGATGGCCTATCGGGATGCCGACCTGTAGACCGATGGGTGAAGGACTTTATGAAGTTCGCTCGTCTCTAGCTGGCGGCAGGATTGCCCGAGTCCTCTTCTGCATATACGACAGCCAAATGGTTCTACTACATGGCTTCATCAAGAAGACTCAGAAGACCCCGAAGCAGAAGCTGAACCTAGCACTCGAAAGAAAGACCCAAGTTGAGGCTAGATCATGACTCATAACCCACATATCGGCTCTTCTCTCGATGAGCTACTCGAAGAAGACGGCATTCTATCCGAAGTCAGTGCGATCGCCATCAAGCGAGTTCTCGCATGGCAGGTAGCTGAGGCAATGAGCAACCAGGGCTTGAACAAGTCTCAGATGGCAGAGCAGATGAGGACAAGCCGGACATCGCTTGACAAGCTACTCGATCCTGAGAACACATCAGTTACCCTAAAGACACTGGAACGAGCTGCCACCGTTTTGGGTAAGCGTCTACAGATAGAGCTAGTTGATATAGATTCAAGCAATGCAGTAGTAGTCAAGTAACGGTAATTTCGTTTGAGGGAACGTAACAACGTAGCTGCCATTGAGGTAATTAGCTCATGCGTAACAGGGGTGCTGTAGTTAGCTAGGCCAAATAGAGATGTAGCAATGAAACTATAAGCAATGTCTGACTACGTAGAGATGCGTGGAGAAACATCAAGTATTTAGAAAAGCAGTTTGAAGATAATGCGAAGTCAGACTAGGGAAAGCATTACTGTGTGAGACTTTGAATTGAAATGTACAACTACAAGCGATGCAGATTAGAAAACGAAGCATCCAGCTACTCGCGCTCAGCGCGATGGCCCTCACTACCTTCGCAATTGTTCCGTTACACAGTCAGAGTGAAGTACTTCGTAGTGACTCGTTACTTATAAAACAGGTAGATGCTGAAGCTCAGATCCTTCAAAGTTTCATGGCTAAGAAGAGTTTAGTAGAGCAGTTCTTCTCAATGCCTCAAGCTTTGGCTGAGATTCAAGAGGACTCAAGAACTACAAGTGGTATCAGTGTCTATATGAGAAGAATTCACGGCATAGTGTCTGATTTCGACTTAGAAAGATCTGAATCGTTAGTGAACCCATATAACGGGTATGTGAGTGTTACCTACAGAGAGGAAAAGTGTGGCTTAACACCTGAACCTTCGTCAGACTACGCTTCCAGTGATTTTGTAACGGAGGAAGACGCACTATCAGTCCTTGAAAGCTGTCCGTATTGGCAAGAAGACAATGGTCAAGACTATGACCGTCAGTTAGTCTTCCTCTTTGAGTACTCTGAATCGAACTGGCAGCTTACAGGTATAGACCGCTACTCTCGCGGTAGAAAAGTAGCTACAGACCCAGGTCTCGACCTAGCGTTTTATCCTGGGATACCGCCGACTAGAAGCCGTAGATCTGTTACTAATGAGATGCTTATCCAACACAACTCGAAGTGGAGTGACCTAGTAGATTCACTTCTGAACTGAGACTGTAGCTCAGCTAACTACATAGACTGGGTGTGATGCTTGCTCAAATTTTGTGTAGTAGACACAGGTACCCATCGTTGATGGCGCAGTGCAGTAAGCCCAGTAATTAAGGGCTCTGTTTTCCTCAAGACTGCTGAACGGTTACTCCGTCTAAATAACGATAGACGCTAGCCTTTGAGAGATTGTATTCTTCCATCAGAGTTTTGATGAGAGCACCATCTTGCCGCTTCATTTGTAGCTCTACCTGCTCATCCTCTGTCAGATGTTTCCGTCTGCCTAGATGAACGCCGTTGGCTTTTGCGTTGCGGATGCCGTCCATCTGCCGCTCAGCGCGGATCTCAGTCTCAAACTGTGCGATCGCACCAAGCATGTTAAATAGCAGCCGACCAGTGGCATCGCTCGTATCGATACTTTGGTCGATCACCTTCAGATTGACGCCCTTCTTTTGAAGCTGCTCAGCTACCTGACACAGATGCAGCGTAGAGCGAGCCAGCCTATCGAGCCGAGTCACCACCAGCGCGTCGCCGTCTCTGACATACTCCAGGCAAGCCTTTAGCCGTGGCCGAGTGCTAGAAGTGCCTGTCTTCTTCTCCTGAAAGATCTTGTCACAGTCTTTGAGCTTATCGAGCTGCACATCAAGACTTTGACCGACAGAACTGACCCGCGCATAGCCGACTGTTGACATAATCTACCTCAAACGTCTCACTACATCTTAAATGTTTTGAGAACACTATTTTGAGACATGGTTTGAGACATGGTTTTACATATGTCTCAGAAGGTCTAGATAATGAGACATCTTGATGCGACGGCTTTTATTGAGGGGGCGAACTCTCTAACTCTAATGCAACCAATTATGTGTAGGCTAGAAACTCCTGTACAACAGGAAGCACAATTTTCTTCTCCGTGACAGCTTGAAAGTGGTCTAACCCATCGATGAAGCATAGTTTTGCGCCGCTACTTTTTATGTCGTCCGATTGTCTTTTCAAGATTGAATAAGTTGGTTCATCGCTAGTGCCAGCGTATACCAGTAGCGGCGATCGCAGCATCGTCGGCTCTATTCGTGGCCAATCTGCCATTGCTTTCGATATGGCTAAAGCTATTTCGAGGTCTGCGTTGTCTACAAAGAAGCGTTCTTCTGCTGAAAGTGTGGATAAATCTAACTGGTTCTGCGCTTGTGCTTCGACTGCTGCTTCTAAGCTAGGAATATTGCGCTTGCCGTACTCTATCAAGTCCTGTCCAAAGAACGAAGCTGCTGCTATACCGCCCAATAGTTCTCTATTGACTGCTGTATGTAAACAGATAGAAGCACCTAGAGAGAATCCCCAAACGAAGTAGCGATTAACCTTTGCATCTTCAGCAACTGCGTCTATATCTTCTAAGAGTCGCTCGACAGCATAGGCTTGCTTCACTTTCGGCTTGTCGCTCTCGCCATGCCCCCTGATATCGACCGTGATGACTGTGTACTGTTGTTGTAATTCTTGAACGTATGAGAGCTCTGTCCAAACTCTTCGGCTTTGTGTGAATCCTCCGTGTATTAACAACAGCGCTGAACCGTTGCCCTTTTTATCGTATGCAATTCTACAACCGTCCTTAGATTCGACAAACCTTGTCATATAGGTTCGATCTCCTGGTTCGATAGGGAAGCTGCTTACACAGAGTACCGGAGCTGGCAATCAGGAGCTTAAGCTTGGACTAGAGCACTGATTACTGAGCGCGAGACTTCTATATCCTATGTATCAAAATCAGTGATTGCATATAGTTTTGAAACATCGCTTGTAGGCGAAAAGTCAGGATATGCCTTTACTTTACAACTTAAGACTGGTGGCAGAGTCAATGTGTCAGAAGGGTTCGTTTTTGGGACCTTCTAACTTAGAAAAGACCATAGAGTAGAGAATGCAGCTATGTCATATCTTTGTGGCTTTTTAGCGTGTCTCATAATTAATGAATATTACAAGTTGTGAGACAACTCTATCGTTCCAAAAACTTCATTTCCTGAACGCTCATAGATTTTGCATTCTGTAGGGTAAGCTGCTAGCTACGTCGTGATTATAAATCTTACGATGAACACCGAAGAGCTTCTGCAAAGGTATGCTGCTGGGGAAAGAGACTTCAGCGGCATCGTAATTTGGGACGCCAATCTTGTCAAAGCCAACTTGAGAGGTATCAACCTGTCCCATGCGGATCTGAGTGGGGCTTGTTTGATTGCCGCTGACTTGTCCGAAGCCAACTTGGATCAGATTCGGTTGGAAGGCAGTGATCTGACTAGCGCTATCTTGAGACAGTCTAGTTTGAAGGGAGCTGGACTTGAGGGTTGTCAGTTGGTTAATACCAACTGTCGGGAGGTCAATATGACTGAAGCTAAGCTCTGGGACAGCTGTATAGATGGGGCTTTGTTTTATAGAGCTAATCTCTACAGAGCCAAGCTGGTTGTTAGCAGTCGCTACGGGACTGACTTCGGCGATGCCGACATGAGAGAAACGATGTGCGAGTGTGGGAAGAGTGCCGCTTTTTTCGAGAGAAGCAATTTGCTGCATGCTTCTGGCTTTGTCCCCCAAAAGACCGATACCTTGATAGAAACCATCATGCCCGATGGAACTATCAAGGATGATAGGCCCTTGATTCGAAGTTGAATTTGCTCCTATATAGTCCAAAAAACGGTCGTTAATTTAGCAGTCGAATTCCTGCTATCTCAAGTTGTGCGATCTCTCACCATCACTCTGTTTCATTCGCTTAAAGTGCTCAGAAAAAGGGTGTTTTCTGAGCGCCTCAGTAACGTTTCTTCGTGATGGCAGCTTTGCGATTAGAAACTTGGTTGGCCCTTGTCTGGGAATCCTGATGCGTGTACCGTCTTTCTGCTTCTTTGCAGATACCGCTCAATGGATTCCTTTAACCGAAAAAACTGCTGGATACCTTTTGCTAAGTTCTTAACTGACAGCGGTGTTATCGCTCGCCAAGCTGCCGAAGTAATAGGATGTTCAGAGGCTACAGTAGTCCGCATACTGTCGGCTCAGACCTTACCATCAGACAAGATGATGAAGCAGATCGCGATCATGCTTCAGATTGGATTCACCCCCTATGCCAAACTATCCAAAGCACAGAAGCATAAGGTAGCGGAAGCGATAGGTACTGTTAGCGGTGGTGCTATCGGCTTTGGCTCTGTTGGATTAGCCGTCAGCTCACTAGGTGCTGTTAGTGGCTTATCTGCTGCTGGAGTTACTTCTGGACTAGCCGCTATGGGTTCTATAGCTGGTGGCGGAATGGTTATAGGCGTGACGGTTGCCTCAGCTATTCCCGTGACGATAGGTGCAGTCGGATATGGTGTGAGCCTTGCATCGCGGCGATTCTTTACCAATCGCCGACTCAACGCAATGGATATAGACGAAGAATGGGAAACGTCCATTCAAAACTTGCTAGAAGGCGATGCTATGGTGTGATGTCGTTGACCACCCAGCTGCTCCCGTGTGGACGTGGAAATGTGTGTGCAAGTTTTAGTTAACCCCAAAGAACGCCAATTATTTGGCCTTAGAACGCCGATTGATCACACCACTGCCGTAAAAGTCGGTTTTTGACTCCAGCTGAGGCTTTTTCTAGGTGTAGGGCGGTATGGAGCCTCAAGGAAGTAGAAAAAAGGAACCCCTCAATGAGTTGAGGGGTTGCCAAGTCGTAATATGGAAGGACACTATCATGTGCCCTCTTGTGATCGCAGTGACGCTAGCGACAGTATGTGCGATGGCGATGCCCACCGTAGGTGATCGCCCTGGATGGAAGACCTCGCGATCGCACTTTTGAGCAATAGGCGGTAGGATTTACCCAGTCGAGCGATGAGCAATGATGCAGACGGTGAACTACCAAGTTGAAATCTGGCAGCGTCAGGACTGGCAAAAAGACACTCGGCATTACTCCGCTGAACTTCGTCAGAATCTATTCGGCCAGTGGGTAGTGCTACGCCGCTGGGGACGAGTAACGGCTTTACAAGGCCAGAGTTTAGAGCATCCCTGCGAGAGCTACAAGCAGGGACTGGAAATTTTAGGCGCGATTGAAAAACGGCGATCACAGCGCGGCTATGTTTGTTGCTAAGCGATGAGCTACCTGTCTGTACTCAACGTTAGGTTAGCTGCGCGTCTGGCAACCGGTCTAAATGTAGAGGGCCCATACAGAAAAAGCCTAGACCTCGCCGTACTAGCTCATCAGAGTAGGTGGAAAAATCTAGACTTGTTGGCGTGTGAAGTAGAAAAGGATGCCTGAGCTAATGAAGCACGGAACCCTCAGAGAGAATAAGATAGGCATCCAAACCTTTGACGCTGAAGCACTGAGCCGAAGAAAGGAGGGCTCAGTGCTTGAACGAAGGACCATTGCACCCGGCAGTTGTTCTACCGAGTACAGCGGCTGAATGCTTAGCTAAGATTGCTTTTGTTACGACGGGCTCTTTCTTCTAGTCGCGTCTCATGGAGATTTTCAACGGCTTTAGATTGATTGCTGAGAAAGTCCAATCGAGTTTCCTGGATGTTGCCGACTGCTTTGGTTTGATTTTCGAGGAACTGAAGACGAGTGGCCTGAACATCTTCAACCGCCTTAGTTTGATTCTCTAGGAACTCAAGGCGCGCTGATTGAATGTGGTCAACGGCTTTGCTTTGGTTATTGAGCTGCTCTAATCGGACAGCTTGGATGTCGTCGATCGCCTTAGTCTGGTTGTCGAGGAATTCGAGGCGTGTGGACTGAACGTCATCAACGGCTTTGGTTTGACTTTCTAGGAACTCAAGGCGTGCTTCTTGGATGTTCTCAACGGCTTTAGTTTGTGTGTCGAGAAACTCGATGCGACGTTGCTGGATGGAAGTAGACGGAAGGGGCTCAGCAGCGTTAGCAACAGGTGCGAAAGTGAGCGTTGTAGCAGCGAGAGCGAGAGCGGAAAAGAGGATGTTTTTCATGAGTTGGCTCCGTGGGAATCAATGCGTTTGCTTCATTAATTTCAGAATGCCATGGGTGGAAGGAGGCCAGCTGAGGGTTGATTAAGGGATAACTGAGAGTAAGTGAATAGGAGTGGACGAAAGCCCCCAGGTAATTCTCAGCGTCCTCTCATGGATGAACGAGAGTGCTTGTCTGGGTCGCTTTGGCGTGCCAGTCAACTTGGTCGAGCTTACTACGACGATTCATCGCTAGGCGCAGCTATGCCGTTTCAGGTCGCTATTCCCCAGCGGTTTACAATGTTGCTCTACTTATATTGTCTGGTCATGATCTCGATTGAATCTTTGAGCCCTGCGTATGTAGCCATCGACCTGGCTGTATCTGATAGCTGCATCATCGTCGCCTGTTCAAGTACTGAAGAAGCCGCACGAGCTTGTACTGATGCGATCGCTTATGGACTCAGGGCAAAAGTAGAAAATAATCGGCTCATACTTCGATACTGATAGGCGAATTGGACTACGCCCTATCTTCGGTCTATCAGTCATCTGGCTGTTACCTGAACCTGAAAAGAATGAGTTAGCCTGTTTCCAACCTGCTGGAAGTTGTGCCTCAAGCAGACACCAGCACTCGAAAGAACGACAGGACGGTAACAGTCAGATAGAGCAGCAGGTTAGCTAATCGCACCGCAGACAAACATACGAAGCTACAAGATGAGAAAGTTACCGCTTTGCTGTAATTCCTGAACGATTTGTGTTCGTCTCCCTGCAAATAAATGCAGCCCATCCTGTGCCCTGGTCATTGCTACATACAATTGCCTATGATCGCTCTCTGCTTTTGCTACATCTTTGTCGTGACAGCCCCAGAATTGTTCGACCCACAGCAGCAGCACTGCCTTGAACTCTAGGCCTAGCGATGAGAGCGCCGTGACAACTCGCACCCCTGATCGCTGGAGTATTCAGCACTTCTACTCCTGCTATTTGGGTCACCCTATTTGCGGGCGTTTGCTGGGGGGTGCCATATGACTAGAGGCCATGCGAAAGCCAAATCCTACTGAGGGTTCGCCTTCTCCTAGTCCATTTAGGTCGATGACAATAGCTGTAAATTCTCGATATTCGTAAGTAACCACAATTAGGTCACCGCTCTTTACCTCAGATATCGATAGCTGCCTTCTAACTCAGTTCCGAATTTGTGAGAATAGATTCAGCCTATATCATGTCAGTCGAAGCAGATGGATGCATTGCAAGAATCAATCGCCACTATGAGACTTATTGATTAGACCTGGTAATTGATTTCACTTCTGCTGAATCACGATCCTTTTCTAATCGTTCTCAGATGGCAAGAGGTCTTTCAGTTGTGCAACAATCCGCCTTACTTTTTTCATTTTGGCAGTGTCATTTAAGATCAAGTTCTTCGATTTTGACAACTGTGCAGCAACTGCTTTTAGCTCCATTAACTCTTCTCCAGACCTTTTAGATTTAGTCGTTGGACGTGAAGTTTTTTCTGGTGGATTTTTCAGCATGTCTTGAACACGAGATCTGACGGCGCGGACAGACAATCCATCTGAGAGAGATTCTTGAAGAATTTCAGCCTGTGTTTCAGGATCTTTGATCCGAGCAATAGCTTTTGCTGCAAGATACGACAGGTTGTTCTCCAAATGAGCAGTTTTTAATGACTCTGGTAGCTTGAGTGTGGGTAAATGCGCTGTGCGAAAGGTTTGTAACTCTATCCCAAATTCATTTAGAACTGAGATGATGAGTTGCAGTTCCTCGCTTACATCATTAGTCCTCTCACTCGTAGTAACGTTACTACGGGTTGTTCGATCATTGTGACCTTCTGTATTAATTATCTCAATTAAGAGCTCTTGATTGATGCTGTAACGAGCTTCAATCAACCTCAACAAACCAAGTGTTTCTTCTAGCTTAGTTAGATCTTCTCGGTGTAAATTTTCACCCAGAGCAAAATCCAGTGCTTCCTCGTCAGTAAAGCTTCCGATAAAGCAGAGCACGTTAACTAACTCAGCCTGATTTGCTGCCAGATATCTTCTCTCACCGGCAACCAATTGATATTCTGACTCAATTTCTGGATGTGCTCGGACAACTAGGGTGCCTTTAAATCCATGTTTTCTGAAACTTGCAGCAAGCTGGGATACGCTTTTTTCGCTGAAATATTGTCTTGGTTGGTTCTCCCATTTATGGATTTTATCTAGTGGAATCGCGACGGGTTCGTCTGCTAATTCTGCTTTCTCAAAGGAGTTGTCAGCGGCCAGATTCTCTATGGCCTCCATCATTCCAGCTAATTTGCTCTTGCGGCTCATTTAAAGATCTCCTCACCTACATTTACATATTGATTCCACACTGTCTTTGCATTTTTATCCTTTGATTTGTTCGCAAGAATTCCATCCAGCGGTAACTGTTCGACAAATGCGTAGCGCGATATGGTGCTTTCAAATACTGGTACTTTTGACTCGCCTAGCAGATCTTTAATTTCTGCGGATGCTTTTATGGAATTAGGCGGAATCATTGTTAACAAAACTCGGAAAGGTGTGCCTATTTCTTTAATCCTTTTCACAGTCCTCATCAGAGCTGCTATATCCATCGGCCTTGTAGTAGAAGGCAAAACCATCAGATCACAGTTTGTAGATATTTCTTCTAGTTCTTCTGACGATGGGCGAGCTTTTGTGTCTATCACAATATGCTCTGGACGAACTGACATAATACGCTTGGGCGCTAGATTTTCTGTCGTCACCTCAAATGGAAGTTTTTCCTGTCGTGCCCAGGACACAGCAGAACGGTTTTCATCAGAATCGATAAACAGAGTAGTGGCTTTTGATTGCAAAAACGCTGCTAAGTGAACAGCTGATGTCGTTTTAGCAATTCCGCCTTTGTAGCCAGCAATGGTGATAATCACAGCTTCAATCTTTTAGGTGGTTTATGCAAAATATTGATTGATTATGCCGCTTCGTGCTTTCAGGCTTATCGCTTTACTTGCCTGTGAATTTGCTTGGCAGAAGGAGCGCAATTGGACAACAGTATACTCAGATCTGGGTCAAAAAAGGACGTTATTAAAATGGATTTTTTTGAAAATGGATACTCGTAGTAACGTTACTACGAGTACTTGTTTGACCGTCAGGCGCCTTGTAGCTACCTGAATGACCTGTGAGCGATAGACAACTGATTGGCCATCTGTCAGAAGATATAGCCGTTAAACTCAGTTAGATCATGAGGAATCGACTTGAGCAGGTCATTAATATCATCGAGGCCAACCTCCTCTGGGTCAAAGGACGTATCTAGCCATTCGAGCCTTAATGCATGTTCAGGATGCTTGGGGTCTTTAATTGCTTTTAGCAACGTCTGATAGCCCCACGTCCCCCCACAATCCTCCGGTGGGCAAGCCCTTTTCGCCTTGATGCAGACAGGATAATGAGTATCACTTTTGGCAGACAGTACTTTCTCAACCAAGACTTCATGCACCCAAGAATCGCCGAAGTCATAGAGATAGCAAAACTTAAACTTCTCCCCCGTAATGAGCTGACTCAATATGATCGACGGCTCATCGTACGTATCCAACTCATCAAGACCTAAACCGGGCTTGCCCAGGGAATGCTCCATTCCCTGAATTGCAAACGAGTGTAGATGAGACCCCGTCCAACCCATAGCAAACTGAATAACCCAGTGCAAATGCTCTAATGTCGTGTCACCGCCCACCTGCACTCGTCGCCAAATTGCTGGACGGATGCCTCTGAGCGTGACCTTAAGCTGGTAAACAGACTGAGCCTTCTTTCCAAGAGCCGCCCTACGAGCGTTCGAGAGAGGTAAGCTAGGATGAATTGACGGGTGCTGTTTGCTGTTCTCAGTTCCAGTCGTTTTGCCGAGTCCGAATTCAGAGGTAAGACTGCGACGAACAGCCTGCTCCTCACGATTGTCTTTGCTTGACGGCCCATACATCTCATCAAACTTCTCCTCCATCTTGATATCCAGAGCGCGATCGCCATATCTCGCAAATACTCGCGCCGAACGAATTCTAACTAACCGTTGAGCTAACATCGTATCCATTCCGGCAAGTACCAATTCGGTCGCGCACGTATGTCTTAATCTGTGTGGATGTACATCTTCGAGTCCAGCTACCTTCGCTAACTCCTTCACCAAATCGTATATTCCTCGGTAGCCTAGTCGCTTCCCCTTACTGTTGTTGGATAGGCTAACAAACAGCGGTGACTCCTTCGCCGTATTAAACCCCTGCCGTATCATCCAACCTAAGTAGCTATCAAGCGCGGCAATTGCCTCCGGTTTCAGGGGTACAGTTCCATCACTTCCCCACTTTGCGCCTACAATGTGAACTCGCTTGCCGTCGTAGCTACCAACGTTGAGTGCAGATACTTCACCGGCTCTTAGCCCATGCGAGAGCAGATGCAAGATAGCAAGATCTCGCGTCTCAGACTCACCTCTGTAGTTCAACCCAACAAACAGCGCATTGACCTCTGTCTCTGCCAAGTCGCTAGGTGGCTTCGGTGGCTCCTTCACTACCTCTACAGTCAACGTTGGATCGCGTGTAATGTAGTCCTTCACCGTCAGCCACTTAAAGAAGCTCTTCAACGATGCGATCACCTGATTGATCGACGCAGGCGACAGCGACCCACCTCGCTTGCTCGGAAGCTGCTTGAGATGCTGCTTATACCTGTCTATATCCCGATGCGCTGCCGCCTGCCAGGGCTTCTGTAACCACTCGTCGAACTGGCGTAGATGCCGCCTGTAGACCTTCTTTGTATTCTCAGACAGTTCCCGCACACGTAGAAATTCCTCTACCCTCTGCCAGTTCAAATCAACAGGCGGTGCAGGCGGCTGCGCGGCTGGCCGACCCACCTCAATAAATTTTGGTTTTGGCATCTCGCGAGGCATCGAAAAAGCACTCCCTACACTTGAGAATCAGCCGAGCGGTAAAGCCGCAGCCCACCTTAACCACCCCACCTACCCCGTAATTCTACTTCAAATAAGTTCCCTTATATGAGTTACGCTAAAAGTTACACTACGAATCAATACGGTCGAGGCGAGGTATGATGAACGTAGCTACAGAGTGCGCTTCAGCGCCTATAGCAACGGACGCGGCTAAGTAGAACATCCCGCCTCTCTCCCCCTCATTTGAACGGAGCTGAACATGAGCTTAGTAATTCCTGACGTTGTGCTCTCAGCAAGCGGACTGAACGAGAAGGAACTGTTTGTAGAAGTCATTCTGCTGCTCTTTCAGCAGGAAAAGCTCAGTCTAGGTAAAGCCGCAGAGCTACTGGATATGTCTCAAGTTCGCTTTCAGCGTCTGTTGTCAGAGCGCAACATCTGCGTTCACTATGACGTAGCTGAGTTCAGAGAGGATATTGAGCAATTGAAGGTTCAAGGGCTGCTGTGATCGTCGTGAGCGATACGTCAGTGTTGAGTGGCCTCGCAATCGTCGGTCAGCTAGATCTACTTCGGGCTCTGTATGGACAGGTGGTCGTTCCCGCTGCGGTTATGAATGAGCTGAGGCGAGGTGCGCAAGATGATGCTCGATTGATTGAGGTTTTATCGATAGATTGGTTGGCAGTCAAAGCTTGTAAGCGTAGTCAGTTGGTAGCGGAGTTGCAGACGGTCTACAAGCTAGATAGAGGTGAGGCAGAGGCTATCTCGCTGGCGTTGGAGCTTGAGGCAGATGCACTACTGATAGACGAGCGGTTGGGTCGAAGAGAAGCGAGTCGTCTAGGTCTCTCTATCACGGGTACGTTAGGCGTTTTGCTGGCTGCAAAGCGGCAGAACCTGATCGGTGAAATTCGTCCGGTTGTAGATGCGCTCATCAGCGAGGCATCATTTCGACTTAGCAACCAGCTATATACAGAGGTGATCACGACTGCGGGTGAAGCCGTTGGTGACGTTTAGCAACTGTCAACTGAGAGAACTGGAGATGTACGAACGATGCCTCGCCGAGTGAACAAGAAGTGTGTTGCGTGCGCTCAGCTCAGTGCGGCTGAAGCACGGCAGATACATGGCTCGGGCGGCGACGGTTGCTGGGTCGAGGAGCGATGTAAGCGAAGGCGATCACACTATCGCAATCGGCGCAGGGTGAATGAAGAGCGCCGGTTGCAGTATCAGCAGCAGCAGTCTGTCCAGAACAGCCGCGAACAAACAGAGACGGTGTCGCTGCCGGTTGCTGAAGAAGACTCGGTTCCCTACGCGAACCTTTACATCTGGCGCGAGAAGCGAAAAGATGCCCCCGTGCATGCGATCGCCGCTTCTGTATTCCAAGACGGGAGAAAGGTTTTGGACGTAGAGCCGATTCACTGCGCAGGCTACCGGCGACGACAGTTAGAAAACTATGTGCAGCGAGACGTGATGGGCTACTTGAAGGCTCGTTTTGGCATCACGTTTTTTACTGAGGAGATTCGGCTGGAGCCGATCGAATGCCAGATTGCTGGGTGCCCGTATCACGACCGTCCGTCTGTAGGGGAAGGAAGTGATGGTTAGCGTGCATCAGCTAGAGCTAAACTTCAAGGTTGCGCTCGAAGAAGCGGCAGATGTGCCGGAGCAAGCGAACGTGTTGGCGCTATGGGAGGAGTTTGAGCAAGACCTGTCGGCGTTGCCGCAGCGTGAGCAGCTGCGCGTAGCGGGCGCATTACTATCGGAGCTGGCTGACTTATGCGAAGCGAAGTCTGAAATTCTCTGGGAGGACTGGCAGGATGCGCACAACACTGAAGGCCCAGTGATGGGCGATGGCTGGCTGAGTGGATTGACTCGGCAGACGCAGGAGCTAGACTTCTCAGAGTTGGTGAGCCGGTCGTATGAAAAGAGAACAAGGTCTGAAGAAGATGTAGAGCCGGAAGAGTCAATAGCAGGTGATGCGGACAAAGCGAATGTGATCGCCATGCTCGATGCCATTGAAGAGAATGAACTCAAAAGTCAAGCATTAGCCGTTTCGCACTCGGAAAATGTATCAGAGTGGATTGAGGCGATCTCATCTACGCTGCGCTTAGGTGAGGCGCAGCGGCTGGTCGACTTGAAAAGAAAGCTTAGGATGCCACTGGTCACGGTCTGGTTAGCAGCATTACTAGGCGGATTTGACGTCGAGCAAAGGGGCGGATTTTACTCGACTGACAAAGTTTGGATTAGTGCTGCAAGGAAGGAGCAGTGATGGCGTACGAAGGCGAGCAATCGAAGCGTCAGGATTGGTAAGGCGTCACCCGTGCGAAGTGCAGCCAAAGGCAGCTACGGCAATTGGTGTTTCTTTCACTCAATATCAACACCACGTTGTTTGGTTACATGGATAAAGCTGTTTGTCTTGTGAAGAGGAAGAAGATTAGTGTTGGAAACGTTTGAGAAAGTAGCTACCCGTAGCCCTTTCGTTGAGTACTTCGGAGAATTCAATGGCCGCGGTGACCATACTGGCTATGCGGTTACTGCTGATGGCCAGTTTGAATATGCTCAATTTTGTCTAGAGCTAGCGGCAGAGGGCTTAGACGTTATCGCGGAAGACAGGCCGCTGATTGATCAGCAAGGCTATGGACAGATTTATTCATGGGATAGAGAGATGTTTGATAAGTAAGTTGAACAAGAATGGTACAAGCCAAGGTCACAATTCAGTAACTTGATACCGCGATGGCAGAGCCCTATTGGAGCGATGACGTAGTCAACTATAGGCGATCACAGATAGGCTGAAGGAGTTGTCTTCTCGTTGACTGAAGCGCTAAGATAATCACTCTTTGGTTCGTGACATCAAGCGAGCGTATTCTCCTCTAGAAAGCAGGTGACTATTGAACAGTTTATACTGCTATCAAGTCATTCTTTTAAGGTTTAAGGTATGGAAAAGCGTCCCCTCAAAGAACGCCCAAACACACTCTTCATGCTGGGCATATTGACTATCAGCTTTTTGATAATCACCCGGCAGATCTTTTACGATTTTTCAGCAACTCTAGAGACGAAAAGCGTAGCATCACTCTCCGTACCACAGATAGTTTCCTACATGCAGGCACCAGTTGTGCTATCGGTGCTTTTCGTATGGAAAGAAAGAGAGTTGAAAGAAAGAGAATCGGGGGACTCGGATAATTGACTAATCGACACTGTCAACCCTGAGGAAACTGTCAACCCTGAGTAGCCAAAGTAGGACATGTAGCCAACTGATAGGCTAGGAGCGATCACCTGCCTCTTCCCGCTCCTCGATGAACTGTCCTCACTGCTAAACGTCTCATGTCTCATCGCTCCAGCGGAAAACCAGCCTGGGTTACGAGATGTTTCGTTGCAAACGCTGTCGTTGCACCTTCAACGAGCGTACTGATACGCCTTTCAACTGGGGTGGTTCAACGGCAGGTGTGTGATTCGTTCAGCTTAAACAGACAACTGCCTGGGGACAGCTGGCCACTAATCTTTGAGTTTTGGGGTTTTCAGAAAAGTGATTTAACGAGAAATTGGGGGTTTCAGGGCTTTATCAGTAAGCGATTTAGTCCAATTTCAGTCCCTCAATTCATAACCGTAGGTTTTTACGGGGATGCCCCCGCTGGTCCTTATTGTAATTAATCGTGCTTACCTACTTAGGAATAGAAACCGCTAGGATTACCCTGGCAGAAGGTTACATTTTAAATCCATAGCGAATCATAAAAAAGGAGCTAAGGATCTATTCCTTCAGTATGATAGAGCGATGACTGAAATTTGAGGAGGCAGGCTGAATGAGTAGATTTATTAGCAGACTTGTCGAGAGATTGATTGAAGGCCTTCAGGGTAGATCGAAAGAGAGATACGGCATAGTTGAACACAACACAGAAGACTGGTCCGTTCTCGAACCAGACTTCAATAGTCCTAAAGCGACCCGAACCGTCTTTACCAACGCTCAATATCCCAGTAAAAAGGAAGCCGAAAAGAGCGCAGAACGTATGCGCCTCCATGGACCTGGTAGCAAGGCCAGCGGTCATATTAAATATGAGGTAGTATCCGAGACAGAACTCAATCGGCTAATTGCGGAAGGCGTCGTTTTAGAGACAGAACGTAGCAAGATGCAGAAGATTGAAAACTGGCTAGAAGCAAATGATGAGGATTACTCGGCGTGGCTCAAAACCAGGTAACACTTTCGATGCAATCAGATAGTTCAGCGGTGCGATCTCATAGTTTATAGCCTATTGCCCTCTGTCCCCCGTGATTCTTCTAGGAGAGGCTTCGCCAACGCCCTTCATGAGTCCAGCGCTTAGGGCTTTAAACTCAAACACTAATGCACTGCAATACAGTCTCTAACCTGTAGGATATCCAACCAAGTTAAAGTACCTGCGAGCACCGTTCTGTCATGCAAACACTTTTGGGATGCCAGCAGCAAGCAATTTAGTACGTACTAACTAGCCTAAAACGAAGAATTTCGGAAGGATAAATTTGTCTCAAAACTCGTAGCATCTATATTTTGTAAAACACACTGAAAAGCCGTAAAGGTAGAGTACAGCTGCGTTTTTTACTTTATGATCGATAATGAAGTGAGATGCTCCAGAAACGAAGGTTTTTGGCACTATATGCGTTGTGCATTACTGGAGAGTCGTCCAACAGTACCCGTAGTTACTGAAACTCCTTAGAGTAGAAACTAAAAGGAGTTCTTAAGGCTTACGGTTGGGTATTCAATCTAAAGTAAAAAAAGAATATATAGTGGTCGAATTGTATGAATCCAGGAAGTAAAAGGCAACCTATTGACCCTGTGAAAGCGAGAGTAGCTATTCTAAAGTGTGTTCTTATTGACTCGATATTTCTAGCTTGTTGGACAGGCATGACATGGGGGTTAGATCATATTTTGTCCTTAGTAAAGATTAGCAGCCATGTAGATAGTGTTGCACTGAACACATTTCAATGGATTTTTGGAGTTTCGACTCTAGCTCCCATTATGATCTACACCATCTTTGATATAGCTAAGGTCTTTATTCGAGCTTATACAGAAATAGAATATATCTGGGAGACAAGACATGCATATCCAAGATCTTAGACTTCCTCTGGAACGAGGGTTTAGTGAGGCTCGCGAAATCTACCTAAACAGACTAGCCTGGATCAGCGTGGCCGGTTTGCTAGGAATAGCCGTCTCTATTTTTGCAATATTTCCTATCTCATCATTTCTCTTACTCTTGGCTTTGATAACGCTGTTGTTTACTCTTGTCTATATAGATCCTGATAGTCGAGTGTGGTTACTTTTGTTGAGCATTCAACTATCAGCAATAATTTATATAATGAGTTTGAGTTGGGAAGAAAGACCAAAAGATAATGATGAGTATTTGAAGTGGACCCAAAAGACTAAACAACTTGAAAGGGCAGTTAAGCTCTGAAGGATCTACGTAATTGATACGCTTTCAACGAGTATTACACACCACCTCTTTTTCAGAACAACTTTCGTAATACATTTCATCAGGGGTCCGATAATTCAACGACTGATGGGGTCTTTGTCGGTTGTACCACTGGAACCAAATATTCACCTCCTGAGCCAAGTGTTTTCCGTCATCAAAGGCTTTGAGATAGATCAACTCGTACTTCAATGAACGCCATAGTCTTTCAATGAAAATGTTGTCATAGCAGCGTCCTCGTCCGTCCATAGAGATTGCCACCTCAGCCTTCTTTAGTGTGCCAGTAAAGACATTCGCGGTGAACTGAGCACCTTGGTCAGAGTTGAATATCGTCGGCGTTTGATACCGCAATAGGGCGTCCTCCAACGCCTCGACACAGAATGTTCCATCCATAGTGTTGGAGATCTGCCAGCTCAACACTTTTCGACTAAACCAATCCATCACAGCAACCAGATAAAAGTGACCTTTGAGCACAGGCAAGTAGGTAATGTCAGTACTCCAAACCTGATTGACACTGGCAATATCGACACCTCGAAGCAGATAGGGATACACCTTGTGCTCGGGATGTCGTTTACTCAGTTTTGGCTTCGGATACACCGCCTGTAGCCCGAGCTGACGCATCAACCGCTGCACACGCTTACGATTCACCTGATAGCCTTGCTGAGCTAAGTGAGCCACCATCCGACGACTGCCATAGAACGGGGTCTTCAGATACTGCTCGTCAAGCAACCGTAGCAGCGTCAACTCTTCGTCCGAGGGGCCGACAGGCTGATAATACAGACTCGCCCGACTGATGCCGAGCAGCTCACACTGGCGAACCAAGCTCAGTTCTGGATGCTCGGCATCTACCAGGGATTTTCGGGTAGTAGGCCCAGTTGTGCTGAGCGCTCGGCTAAAAAATCGCGCTCCACCTTCAGCTTGCCAATTTGACGATACAGTTCGTCATTCTCAGCTTTGGTGTCAGATTGAGCTTTGCCAGCCGATTTGCCGTTGTCAAACAGTGTACTGGCGTTCTCTAGAAGCTCCCGCTTCCAGGTATTTATCTGAGTTGGATGAATCTCATGCTGTGCTGCTAGTTCAGCCGTTGTCTTATCACCTCGGATGCAGGTGATCGCTACTTTGGCCTTAAATTCTGGACTGTACTGTCTACGTTTTTTGCTCATGAATTACTCCTATCATTTTTTGAGTGATTCAGAGCTTAGCTACCTGTCTACTTTTTCGGGGCCACTATAATTATCAAAGTCTGAATAGCAGCGTTGTTATAAAATAGGCTTTCTTTTTTTCATCTTAATGACTTTAGTTTGTTTGACCTTCTCAAATTTTAGACCTTCTGAGCCTCTATGCTAAGAATGTTCCATTTTATATCTCGTTTTTTGATTATCAAAAACGTTAAGCCTTTTTGATACATACAAAAGAAACAAATAGAGATGATTTGATTGCATTATTGCAACCATTCAACGTCATGCAGCAGAAACAAATAGCTGGGTTCAGCTAGCTCTCGGACTAGGTTGAGCAAGAGTCTAGAGGGAGTCAAAACTTAGGCGGTGCTCCCCCACTGTTCGGTAGCCTTATTCTGAAATTTATTCCACTCTTCCAAAGGCTGTTGTAACAGAGTGATTGCCTCACTGGCTGGCAGGGCCCTTTGAAATAGATAGCCCTGACCGTATTTACAGCCTAGTTTTTGTAATTGGCGAAGCTGAATAATATTTTCAATGCCTTCAGCAACGACCTGCATATTCATCGTTTCAGCCAAATTGATAATGAGTGAAACAATTCCTAAACTGCTGGGCTCGTGAGTAATGGCTTGTACAAAAGACCGATCCACATTGAGGCGGTTTACAGGGAGAGTGCGTAAATAGCTTAACGACGAATACCCTGTGCCAAAATCATCAATGCTGAGCTGAATATCGCGTTGGTTGAAGGCTTGCAGTACCTCTAGAGCACGATTACTGATTATTGCTCCCTCAGTAAGTTCTAGTCGGATACGATGAGGTTGTACGCCTGCTTTTTCGAGGATACCTTGAACTTGGTCCACTATGCCAGGTTGAGACAGTTGCTCGGCGGCTACGTTGACGCTGATGGTGATTTCAGGGCTAATGATACCGGCTCTTTCCCATTGGGCGATTCGGGTACAGGCCATTTCTAGTACCTGCTCTCCCAAGGCTGATATAAAACCCGTTTCTTCAGCAAAGTTGATGAATTCGCTGGGGAAAATGAGGCCTCTTTGAGGATGTTGCCAGCGGACTAAGGCTTCAAAACCAATGATAGTCATTCGCTCTAAGTCGATAATAGGTTGATAGTGCAGCTCAAATTCTCGGCGCTCCAATGCCAGACGCATATCTGTTTCGAGCTGTGAGAGATACCTTGTCTCGTTGTGTGTAGCCTCGTTGTGTATATCTGACTCAAACCAGCAATATTGAGATTGGTTACCACCTTTGGCTTGGTACATCGCGATATCGGCATCGCGCAGTAGGTGTTCGGCGGCAACATAGTTAGTATCTCCCCACACAAGCCCAATGCTGACGTTAATGAAAACTTCGTGTCCTGCAAGGATGAAGGGCCGACTGAATGTTTTGAGAACGTCTCGTGCAATCATGCTCACTTCGTTCCTGTTCGTGACACCTTTGAGCAAGAGAGCAAATTCATCACCGCCAAAGCGGGCTACAGTCTCAATGACAACCTGCTTTTGTCTCATATCTTCTAGGCGGTGGGCAATCTCTTTGAGCAGCTGATCACCGATCCTGTGTCCAAGGGAATCGTTAACTCGCTTGAATCGATCACAGTCTAAAAATGCAATCGCAAACGACTGGCTTTGAGAAATTTGAGTGCGAGCCATCACTTTGCTCAATCGTTTCACAAAAGCCAGTCGATTTGGCAAGCGCGTGAGACGGTCAATGAGTGCTACCTCTAGTAGCTGGTTGTGGGCTAGTTCCAGGAGCTGAGTCCTTTCCTTTACTCTGGCTTCTAGCTCATTGTTGAGCTGTTGCTGCTGTCGTTTTACGAGCTGTATGCTGAGTTGATGACGGACTCGTGCAAGCACTTCTTCTGGTTGGAAGGGCTTTGTAATATAGTCAGCCGCACCATACTGGAAGGCCTGCACTTTATCCGAAGAAGTATCAAGCTCACTAATAAAAATAATAGGAATGTGGGCCGTTTCTATCTCCGCTCGCAAACGTTGACAAACCTCATAGCCATCCATGCCCGACATCGTAATGTCGAGCAAGATTAGGTCAAGGTGGTGAGATTTCGCTACAGCTAGTGCTGCGTCCCCATCTTCTGCTTGATAGACTCGATAATTTTGTTGAGTCAGTAGCTTAGACAGTATAAACAGATTAGTAGGAGTATCATCGACAACGAGTACCCTACCCGTTTCGTAAAGGTTCTGATCAGCTAGAGTAGCAGGAACTATCTTGTTATCTAAGTTGCCAAGTACAGTTTTTTTGTTTGAAAGTTCTTTTTGTTCATGCCAGGCAACAAACGCAACACCCAAACAAGAACTCAAAAGCATAAGAGTATTTGAGGGATTGCCTCTGGTTAGTAGAAGTAGAAATAAAAGACCAATAAAGACACTTGATGCCTGCTTTACCAAAGAAGAAAAACTAGCTTGAGCTTCTATATAAAGTTCCTTTTGATTATATTCTGCTTTTTGCTTAGAACCTTTTACTTGCATACTATCTACCTTGTTTTAGCTCACGCAGGTCAGCCCAGAAACGTCCGAGTACTCGACCAGCCAAAATAATCCAAAGGCAAAAGTCGGACATAACTATTATAAAACAGGCATAACGTGAGGCTCCGAGAGGGTTTTCCTGTAAGCAAACATCAAAACTAGAAAAGTCTTTCCCAATAATTATTCGCCCAATGAGGCTAGGAATTTGAAGGAGGATACTTAGAGCAATCGCGTCTTGGATTGATAAGTAGACAGTTCTCCATAAGTCTCCAACTACTCCTTTCCCTACAATATCTAGAGGTTCCCAGATATTTCTCATTATTTTCTGAGTTTGTTTTCCTACAGCTGTAGTTGCGCTAAAACCTCCCGCCGTGGTTGTTCTAACAATAGTGGATTTGTTAGGAGGTGGTGTCGGGAGTTGGCTCATTTAGTCGATCTATGGTGCTGTCTATCTCAATATACGATGTAGATTACGATGTCACGAGGCGACGGATCCAATGGATGGCTTTAGAAAGGCCGGAGACTACTAAGAAGTTTCGCTTATGCTTTGAAACTCTGCTTCAAGTTTGAGGCTACCTGCCGATAGTATGTAGAGCGGGAGCACCCTACTTGCTCGCAGATTTCATTTACCGTCAGCTCGCCAGCTTCAGCGAGTGCGATCGCAACCTTCACCTGGCTCTCGTCCAATGCCTTTGGACGACCACCCATCCGACCACGCGCACGAGCCGCTGCCAGCCCTGCCCTTGTACGCTCTCGCGTCAAATTGCGTTCGTACTCAGCCATCGCGCCGATTACGGAAAACACCATCTTCCCCGACGCGGTAGAGGTGTCGAAACCATCCTGAATACTAGCGAAGTGTGCGCCTTGCTCTTTCAATCCCTCAACGATACTCAGTAGATCCTTCAACGAGCGGCCCAGTCGATCAAGCTTCCAGATCACAAGGACATCTTTCTTACGGATTTGATCCAGCGCTTTATCCAGTCCAGGGCGCTCAGCTTTGGCACCGCTCACTCCGTGATCGCTGAAAATTTTCTTGCAACCTGCCGCCTTCAAAGCATCCGTTTGAAGGTCTAAATTCTGGTCATTCGTCGAAACTCTGGCGTAGCCTATTTTCACAGTCGCAAAACTCGTAAAGCGTCTTCATTTTTGACACTTTGATTATGGCACAGTTTTTGACACACAAATATAGCCCCAAAAGCGGCTTTTTTGCCACTCTGCCACACCGTCTCACAAACGGTCCTTTAAAACACAGTAGTACAGAGCAAGATCGTACAAACTGAAACAAGGTTTCACCTAGTTAAATACATGAGGGAAGTAACGTTTGGGATAACGATTTCTAATATTGCTTCGTAGTCTCAACGTAGTAGCTGAGTCAAAACTTGCAGATTAGCTGCTTACATTAATGCTAATGTGGTACAGCCGAATTCTACTATAGGAAACATGACGAATTCGACACCACCGCCTGGTCCTCCTTCATCACAGCCGCCACCTGACAAATTATTACGGATATATACGGCCATACAAGAATATTGGAAAAATGCGAAACAACCGATTTATAGAGTTGTAATGACTTTGACCTATTGGTTTTTCTTCAATGTCTGCATCGCTCTCACGCCTCTTTTGATCACATACCTCTTTCTTCCCACATCTCAAGGAAGCATAGAGGATTTTTTTCAGATATTTTCTGTAGAGGGACAACTGGCAATACTATCAGTCGCTCTAGTTGGCGGGGGAATAGGCGATTTACTCGCTAGCAATAAAACCAAGAAATTATCAAAACTTCTAGCTGGTGGGATCTGTACCTTGTGTCTGATTGTTGCTTGTTTTCTCTCTTCAAACACAGTGCAGGCTTCTCAAAATTCAACAGTGGCGGCAGAGACTGTTTTACCTGTTGTTGAAGAGAGTGAGGATTCGGAAACGGAGGCTTCAGTAGAAGCCATTGAACAGCCGTTCCAGGAAGATACTAGTGGTTCTCAGAATATTGTTTCTTTAACTAAAAGGTTATTCTTAATATCGCTAGGCGCGGCTGGTGCTTGCAAGATATTAGTCGCTCTAGAGGATGGTACGGATGAAGGATAAGACATTCGCTGAAACTGATTTCTCGGTACAGATAACCCAGCCTACTACCGCTGAGCCTACTGAGACTAATGCCCCTACTAAACTGCCCTCAGAATTTGCGGAATTGTCTCTATCGATGTTCGCCCTCTTCACAATTATTTTGCTAAGCGACGCATTCAGAGCTCTGATAGCTGCTGTAAAGGTTCTTAAGGATAAAGAAGACTGAGTCATCACAACAATTTTTCAACGCCTTACTAACTCTTAAAGGTTTTGAGATAGTACTTCTGGAACATCTACAGAGACATGCTTTTCTCCATATCCCGAAAGGTATAGGTTTCAAGAAGTTCAAGCATACTATGAACAACAGCATATTACTTGTGCATCTTAGTAGAGTAGAGAACTACTTGCCACGAATAAGCATATTTAGCAATATATTAACCTGTAGCAGACAAGAAACAACTAACCCTTATGGATCCTATTACAACACCGCTCTTGATTCTCGTTTTTGGAAACCTCGCCAATGAATTAATTGAAAATGCTTGCAAAGACTATCTTAAAGACAAGTTTAAGTTGATTTTCACTTGGTTAGAGACCATTGGGGAGCGTGACAAAGTAGAAATCGCATATCAAGACGTTATGGAACAAGCATACGGGGCTTGCCTGGAAATGCTTCTGCTCAATATAAAGGGCTTTGGTTACAGCGACAACGAGCTAAAAGAGTATCAGTTCTCCATCGCCCGATTCATTAGGGATAAAAAAGTTGCAGAAGAGCTATTGAAATCCGTGCGTGAACCTAATCGAAGCGACCACCCATCACCTGAAATTCTTCAACAAAGGTGGGAACAAATTGGAGGACTAGAATTACCGTCTGAGACTCTATGGCAAGCCGTCTCTAGCGCATTTCGACGACAAGCTGCTAAACGAGTTGTCTTGTCCGATGAGCTTCGTGCAATTCTCAATGCTCAGAACTTGCAGCAGCTGAGAGAACTGATAGAACGCCAAGGCGGTGTCAAAACACAGGTTCGCTTAGATAAATATTCGCAACGAATGAGAACAAAGTTCTCGCCTATTGATTTGGCAAACCTGATGCCTGCTTACGCAGACGATCCCGGACGCATGGTTCTTAGCGACGTATTTGTGGCACAGGATGTTCGAGAGAATCCACCACGTGTAGAAATTCCTAAAGATATAGCACAGAAGCTAGAAGAAAGTTGCTATTCGGAAGCCGATAACAACATAGATGTGGTGCTTGACAAACATCAACTTGCACAACTCCATACTAATTATATTAGTCAATCACCGCTCCCAATTTTAGACACTATTGCCGCGAAGAATAACAGGCTACTAGTTCTAACAGGCGACCCCGGCTCAGGAAAGTCCACTCTGATGCGGTATCTACTTACCAGTATCATTCAGATATCTTGCAACGCTCAGCCCAATTCACGGCTTCCTTGGATGCATGATCTTGAGAAGCATACCTTCCCACTTCTCATCGAGCTGAGAGATTTCTATGCTTTACGGCAAAGCAATGAGTGCGACAGTTTTCTGGAATATGTTGCTTATATGGGTAAGACAGATCAATGGTTCCTAGATGATCATTCTGTAAATAGCTATCTAGAAAGTGGCTCTTCGATTGTTATGTTTGATGGCTTAGATGAAATCTTTGATGCAGCAGATCGGCAACGCATCATGCATGAGATTGTCGGCTTCTCTCTGCGTTATGAGCGCGCAAAGATAGTTGTTACATCAAGACCAGTAGGTTATAGAGATAGAATATTTCGCGACGCAAACTTCAAACACTTCGGAATCCAAGATTTAAGCAATCAGCAAATAGAGGCGTTCGTTCAAGGATGGTTCTCACTCACATTCCCACAACAACCACAGCAATCTCAGCAGCGCATTGATAGAGTTATTAACAGCGTCACGGGTTCAAAGTCCATACGGCTACTAGCAGGGAATCCCATGCTACTAACGATTATGAGTCTTCTAGCACGTGAGGAAGAATTACCTCGTGAGCGTTCTCAGTTTTACGAGAAAGCAGTAGAAGTCCTTTGTCACCACTGGGATGTCAATCGTCATCTAGAATTACCGGATGACCGTTATCGCTTAAATGCTAGTGACAAGAAATTATTGCTGCAACAAGTTGCTATGCAGATGCAGTCAGGAAAAGAAAGCTTAAAGGGCAACGTAATTACAGAAAAAGATTTAGAACAGGAGATCCAGAACTTTCTGCTTAAAGAACATTGGCAGCCAAATGCGGTAGAAGCTAAGCGGGCAACACGACGTATAATCCTTCAGCTTCGCGAGCGTAACTACATCCTCTGTATTAGAGGCGCAAACCTATATGGTTTTGTACATCGCACATTCCTAGAATATCTAACTGCCGCAGAATATGTAAAAAGGTTTGATAGACAACCACAGCAAATGACAATTGCCGAGTTGATTTCTCTATTTGAGAGAAATCATGCTCATGATGAGTGGCGCGAAGTACTACGACTAATTTGTGGTCAAATTGACGAGCAATTTGTTGGTCAGATAGTAAGACATTTATCAACGAGATTTACCCAATCTTATTGGGATGGAAATACACCCTTACCTGAAGTAGTACTAGCAGTACTTTGCCTTGGAGAATCTCGTAGCTTTCACAAGAGCCGTGCTGACGTACAGGTTCTTCTTGATAGCATTATCCAATTGATAGTTGAAAGCGAAGGAGGGATTCCAGAAGAAGATGCAAATGGTTACGGCTATCCTACTATCTACTCCTTCCTTATGGATGATCTTCTTCCAGCAGTCGAATCGTTTGGTGATCGGTGGCCCAGGAAACAATACCTAGCAGATCACTCTGTTGAATTTGTCAGTAAGTTGAGGGGAGGCGGAGTATCCGTGTGGGGACAGTTTATCGCAACTGTCACAAATGATCGGGAAGCCGTCAAAAATCTCACAGTCTGCAATCGATTTCTAGTCCGAAGGGCTGCAATTGATGAGCTGGCAAAGCGGTGGCCTGACGAAGCAACGTTAACCCACTTAAGGTTCATCGCCAATAGCGATATCAACGGTTATCCTAGAGCTGCCGCAATTAAATCAATCGTAAAAATATCGAACTCTCAAACGACTAGAGAGTTCATTGTCCAACGTTGTTCTGAAGATGATATCCATTGGATTCGTCGTGTTGCCATGCAGGTTATGGCCGAAACTTGGCAAGATGATTCGACACGGAGCTTTTTAGAAGACCGTGTTATGCAAGAGAACGAGAGCGATCCTCGTGCTCAAGCAATTAGCTTGATAGCAAGCTACTGGCATGACGATTCAGTACGGCATCTCCTAGAAGACCGCGCCGTTAATGACCCAGATGGATATCCTCGTAGTCAAGCAATTAGTTCACTCGCAGAACACTGGCGTGACGATTCAACACGACGCCTTCTAGAAGACCGTGCTGTTAACGACCCAGACGCATCTTTTCGTGGTC
>ERZ1740067.118-NODE-118-length-62914-cov-17.020920_pt1 | contig 62914 bp, 47 predicted proteins | sample MGYA00581736_ERZ1740067 | MGnify/ENA primary metagenome ERZ1740067 (study PRJEB43018, sample SAMN04849236) | marine metagenome | isolation source: floating plastic debris | place: Pacific Ocean | collected 2008-08-27 | study: EMG produced TPA metagenomics... | reverse complement strand
ACACAAAGCGATCTCGCTTCAACCAGTCGTCGACTCCGTCAAACCACCCTCGCTCCGCTGGCACGCGTCCAACTGCGATGGTCATTAACTTGGATCCTCTCGAACTTGTCTGAAAAGTGCGTTGCCACAGTCCCTTACGAGACCTAGACAACTATTTGAAAAATGCCTACCCAGCAAAATAAACCAGAAGTTCAAATGTACCGGGCAATTAATTTTTCTTAACCTACCACACCTAACTAATAACTGCATCGCGATCGCTTCGAATGCTCCACGGGTCGGCGATGCAGCCACTTTCATGGATTTATTGGTGTGCTCTGATTAATTGACTCTATGATAAGCCCTTTGCAATCTGATACAGAGTTTCTCATTTGTTTTTTATTTGTCTTAAGGTTTGACGGTTCTCACGCTTTCTTTCGTGACTTCTAGGGCATCTTTAGCGATGTTGCAGCGATCGGCTCCCAGCAGTCCACCTACTCGTTCGATTGATTTTCTTGAGCAACCCTTCTATAAAATCCCGTAGAATTTTGATGACGCTAACGGCGCGACTTTGACTAGAACATCAAATCTATTGAACTAAGTTTGGCGTTGGTCACGAGCAGTGCTCTGAAAATAGCGTTTACAAAAACACCGTTTATTAAGACGATCAGCAACCCTTTAAAAACGACCTATGGCTGTCTCTGCCCCTTCCGATCGCGATTCCAGTTTGCGCCAAGAGATTCTTGGCTCCCGGCGCTTCAGTAATTATTTCTGGGCAAGTATTGTCAGCATGGGAGCACTGGGTTTTTTCTTATCCAGTTTGTCCAGTCTGCTGAAGGTCAATTTGCTTATTGTGTCTGACCCCACCCAGTTGGTGTTTGTGCCACAGGGCATAGCCATGGGATTTTATGGCACCGCTGGGCTTCTGCTGGCTGCTTACCTTTGGTTGGCAATTAGCTGGGATGTGGGGGGTGGCTACAATTTGTTTGATCGTAAAGAAGGCACGGCAACATTGTTGCGCCGGGGATATCCGGGAAAAAACCGTAAGGTGGAACTGTCCTACGATTTGAAAGATGTAACGGCAGTGCGCATTGAAATTAAGGAAGGGATCAACCCAAAGCGGGCGCTTTATTTGCGCGTAAAAGGACGGGGGGATTTGCCCTTAACTCGTGTGGGACAGCCCATTAGCCTTTCCAGTCTTGAAGATCAGGGGGCTGAGCTCGCCCGTTTCCTTGAGGTGCCTTTGGAGGGGTTATAACCGGTAGGCAAGCGAAGTTTGTATGGGCTTGGGACAAAGTTGGTTGGAATCATGAAATTTAAGCGGTTTGGGATGGCGGCGATCGCCCTGATGCTGGCAATCTCGCTGGCATCCTGCGGATCCAGTCAGGTGAACGACGTGGCGACGGATGTGGACCAGGCGGGGGCAGCAGCTCCTGCGGTGGCAGCTGAAGCGTCACTACCGCCGGGGGCAGACAGGTTGCCTCAGTTAGAGGGGAAAGCTACGGTTGTTCTTGCGGTTAACGGTAAGGAGATCGCCATTGAAGTAGACGGCGAATCGGCTCCGATTACGGCGGGGAATTTTGTGGACCTGGTGCAGCGTAAGGTTTACGACGGTACGGTGTTCCATCGGGTTGTGCGCCAGCCTACGCCCTTTGTGGTTCAAGGGGGTGACCCTCAGAGTAAAGATCCCAATGTGCCTGCAAATGCGCTGGGTACCGGCAGTTTTCGAGACCCTGACACCGGCGCGGCGCGGTTAATTCCCCTAGAAATTTTGCCGGAAGGTGCTGACGTGCCTGTGTATAGCGCCACGTTCAACTCTCCTGCCCCGGCACTGCCCCACACTCGTGGTGCGGTGGCCATGGCGCGATCGCCAGCTCCCGACTCTGCGTCTGCCCAGTTTTACTTTGCCTTGGCAGATTTAGCGCCTTTGGACGGTAGCTATGCGGTGTTTGGCTATGTCACTGGTGATGGCATGGACGTGGTAGACGAGATTCAACAAGGGGACTCCATTGAATCGGCTGTTGTGACCGACGGTTTGGATAATCTAAAGCAGCCTGGATCGGCTGAGTAGGCGTTGCCATTGGGTTTTGAGGATCCTGTGGTGGTGACAGGGCTGGGCGTGACGACCGCTTTCGGGAATCTTGACCAGTCCTGGAACCATCTGTTGGCAGGGGATAGTGCTTTGATAATGAGCCAGCCCTTTCCTGAACTGCCGCCCTATCCTCTGGCGATGATCGGCAAAAAGCCCGCAGATTTACATGAGCTAGTGATTAATGCGACCCAATCAGCCCTTGATGATGCGCAGCTGTGGGATGCCGCAGGGGATATTAACGGTGCAAAGAATTCTGGTACGCCCTTAAAAATGGGGCTTGTGGTTGGGTCCAGTCGCGGATTTCAGGGACGGCTGGAGCAAGAGTGTGATCGCCTATCGCTCCAGCGTTTAGCCCAAGGTTCGTGGTCTGACGATGTGGATTTGAGCCCTTGGTTTTATCAGGCGCTACCCCAGGAGGTGGCGATCGCCGTAGCGCGTCATTTTCGAATTCAAGGACCTCTATCGGCACCAATGGCTGCCTGCGCCACTGGTCTTTGGAGCATGATGCAGGGGCTGTTGATGCTGCGGGCAAACCAATGTGATCAGGTATTGGTGATTGCTGCTGATGCTCCCATTACCCCCCTTTGCCTTTCGGGATTCTCCCGGCTGGGGGCGATCGCCAAAGATGGTATGTATCCCTTTGATATTCATCGTCAGGGACTTTCCTTGGGGGAGGGAGGCGCGGCCTTTGTGTTGGAAACCCAGCGCCATGCCCTGGAACGGGGTGCCTCGATGTACGGGAAAATTTTGGGGCTAGGGCTAACCGCTGATGGTACCCACGTTACCGCTCCCGATGAAACATTGACGGGAGTTGATCGCGCCATTGCCCGCTGTATTGACGGAGATTCGTCTAATAACCCAAACATCCCAAACCCAAATGCTCAAAAGCTAAAGGCGGCGATCGCTTATGTGCACGCCCACGGCACGGGAACCCGGCGCAATGACAAACAGGAAGCGTCTATTATTCAGCGCTGGTTTTCTAAGGGCGTTGCCGTTAGCTCCACCAAAGGAGCTACCGGTCATACCCTTGGAGCCTCAGGAGCCCTGGGAATTGCCTGGAGTTTACTGGCCCTTAAAAACCAGGCACTGCCCCCCTGTACTGGGTTGCAGCGCCCTGCTTTTGACTTGGATTTTGTGCTGCCCAGCAATACTCAAATTCGAGGAAAATCGCTAGACGCCGTATTGTGTTTAGCCTTCGGCTTTGGTGGACAAAATGGGGCGATCGCTTTGGGGCAGCCCGATTTCTAGCTGACTAGTCCCTTACAAGGAAGCATCGCCAATGCTGGAATCCGCAATGGACCCTTGTCCACCCAAATTGGTTTCCGGACTCATTCCGGGGGGAATCGTTTTGGGCGAAGTTTGTCCAGCCCCGTCAACGCCTGACACTTCACCGGACACCAAATCCGTGATGGCCTCATTCAAAGCCCTTGGATCCATAAACAACACCTTTGAATTGGGGCTCTCTCCCAACTTTTGGTTGGCATCCACGTAGCGCTGGGCGACCAAAAACTGCACCACCTGCTGTAGCACTTGGCTGTTCACCGGCTTCCCTTGGAGGGCCGACGAAATCAGCTGGGTTGCCTGCACAATCCCTTCCGCTTCCGCGATCGCCGCCCGTTTACGTCCTTCCGCTTCCGCGATCGCCGCTTCGCGATCGCCCTCCGCCTTTTGAATAGCAGCCCGTCGGTTACTTTCGGCCTCTTTCTCCTGGCGAATCGCCTCATCCAACTCTGGCGGACGCTTAATTTCCTGTAGGACAACCCGTAACACCTTGATGCCCCAAGTGGTGGTCACTTCATCTAAGCGCTCCAGCAACATCCGCTGAATGCTTTCGATTTGTGAAAACGACTGAGCTAAGTCCACCTGACCAAACAGGGCTCGCACCTCAGATAGCACCAAGTTATTTAGGGCTTCGGATAAATCGTCAACGTTGTAATATGCCGACTTTAAATCAACAATTTGCCAATAAACTGCCGCATCCACCTCAATCTTCAATTCGTCGCGGGTAATCACCGACTGTTGCTGAATATCCGTGGTTCGCTCCCGCACCGTCTCCACAATGATGGAATCGACGAAGGGCACTACAAAATTAAGCCCGGGATCCAGCAAACGATGGTAGCGCCCTAAACGCTCCACCAGAGCTTTATTCCCCTGTTCAATAACCCTTGCGGAACCAGCAAAATAGCCTGCTCCCGCCAGAAGGGGAATAATAAGAGCCAGTAAAGTATCCACCCACACTCCTCCTGCCGACGCAGTTAGACAATCGCAATATCAATATTTAAAAACTCGTACCTAAAGATTAGTCTAGGGACCCTCGTTGTCGCAGGCGCTTGACACCCTAACGGTCTAAATATTGAGCTTTTGTAACTTACTGGTTGTAACTTATCTGGCTTAAAGCTTCCTGCTTTGCCTGTTTTGTTTTCTCTGTCAGCTCGCCGTAAGGTTCAGATCAATTTCCACCTGACTTTGCTCAACGCAATGAGAATGCAGGTCCCTAGTCCACAATTAGAGTTGGACGTTACTGATCCGTGTGATTTGTGTCTAAAAATACCTGATCTTACTTTGCTGAGTTTTGGGGCGCTTCCGTATCCCTCGCTGCTTGGAGGCGATCCAAGGTATCAACAAAATCTCGAATTCCTTGAAATTGGCGATATACCGATGCAAACCGAATGTACGCAACTTCACTGACGTTCTGAAGCCGCGACAAAACTAACTCCCCTAGTTCGCGACTGGACACCTCCCGAACGGCTCGCTGTTGTAGCTCCGATTCAATGTCATCAACCATGGTTTCTAGCTGAGAACCAGCAGTGCCCGTTTTTTCGCAGGCTCGAATCATGCCTCGCAGCAACTTTGATCGATCAAATGACTCGCGATCGCCATTGCCCTTGATGACCACGATGGGTACAAATTCCGTGCGCTCGTAGGTGGTAAATCGCCGCTGACAACGCAAACATTGCCTTCGTCGCCGAACGCTTTTCTTGGATTCAGCAGAACGTGATTCTAGGACGCGACTATCGGTGTATTGGCAAAATGGGCACTGCATAAAAAATGAGCCTCGCCAGTAGCCTCGGAAAAGAAACCGCGCCTATTGAAACGTCGCTTAGCTCAATGCCCTAGTTTGCTAAAGCCGTTGCTAGCTTTCTGTTAGAATCTGCAGCCTCTGTGCCCCTTTTGTGACTTTCACAATCAACGCTCGCTGACTTTCAGCGGAAAAGCTCTAAGCAACTTAAGGGGCTATCAGAACGTTAAGGCAGCATTTAAGCAGTGCCTTAAATCAACAAATTATTTTCCAATTTTGGGAGGCTCGCGGAAGGCGATCGCGAAGAACAACGTACCGAGCGCCAACGCCAAAATCAAAATATATGCAGCAGCTTCCATGATTATTCGCCTTAAATTAATTCGCCTTAGAAATGTTCAAAAAACGCCCTGGAAACGGACTCAGAGCTTAACGCTAGTTTACCAAGGCAAGAGGGCGATCGCGCCAGCAATTTACGCACTGCAAGCTTTTCGCACCAGTAACCTAAAAAGGGCAGCCCCATAGGACTGCCCTTTCATCATCGAGAAAATATCTCAACTTTTCCAGCATTAAGCATCAGCTTACTAGCTAACCAATTTAGCGCTGCTGAACTTCGCTACGGCGAGTACTTTTGTCACCCACTTTCAAGAAGGCGCCCCACTCTACCTGCTCGATCATATCCTCTTCCACACCGGCGAATACGTCGCGGAACAAGGTCCGAGAACCGTGCCAAATGTGACCAAAGAAGAACAGCAAAGCAAAGACCGCGTGACCAAAAGTGAACCAACCGCGAGGACTGGTACGGAATACACCGTCAGAACCCAAGGTTTCCCGGTCAAAGGCAAAAGGCTCACCCAATTGAGCTTGACGAGCCCAGCGCTTCACATCAGCCGGATCGGTGAAGGTTTCACCACCGCGCTCACCACCGTAAACCTGAACGGTTACGCCGGTTTGCTCCACAGACTGACGAGACTCTGCACGACGGAAAGGAATATCTGCGCGAACCACGCCATTCTCATCCCGCAAAATCAAGGGGAAAGTCTCGAAGAAGTTCGGTAGGCGAGTAACGGTTAGCTCACGACCTTCAGAGTCGGTAAACACCGGGTGACCTAACCAACCCTCAGCAATACCGTCACCACTAACCATGGCACCGGTACGGAACAAACCACCTTTTGCGGGGCTGTTGCCAACGTAATCGTAGAACGCCAGCTTATCGGGAATCGTCGCCCAGGCGTCCGCTTGGCTCATGCCGGAAGCAATGCCAGCCTCAACCCGGCGGTCAATTTCCTCTTGAAAGTAACCGCTGTCCCACTGATAACGGGTCGGACCAAATAGCTCAATGGGCGTAGAAGCGTTGCCGTACCACATGGTTCCAGCCACCACGAAGGCAGCAAAGAACACCGCAGCAATACTGCTGGACAGTACCGTCTCGATGTTACCCATACGCAGCGCTTTGTACAGGCGCTCGGGGGGGCGAACACTGAGGTGGAATAGACCAGCGATGATGCCGACGATACCAGCTGCAATATGGTGAGCCACAATACCGCCAGGATTAAAAGGATTAAATCCTGAGGGTCCCCACTCCGGTGCGACCGCCTGCACATGGCCGGTAAGACCATAGGGGTCAGAAACCCACATTCCAGGTCCCCACAGACCGGTGAGGTGGAACGCTCCAAAGCCGAAGCAAAGAAGTCCAGATAGGAACAGGTGAATACCAAACATTTTGGGTAGGTCCAGGGCGGGCTCACCGGTACGGGGGTCGGTGAACAGCTCTAGATCCCAGAAAACCCAGTGCCAAACGGCAGCCAAAAATAGCAAGCCGGATAGAACGATATGGGCGGTGGCAACACCTTCGAAGCTCCAGAAACCAACATCGGTTACGGATTCGCCGGTGATGCTCCAGCCTCCCCAGGATTTGTCTACCCCTAGGCGAGCCATAAAGGGAAGCACAAACATTCCCTGACGCCACATGGGATTTAACACCATGTCGCTGGGGTCAAAGTTGGCTAGTTCGTATAGCGCCATGGAACCGGCCCAGCCGGCCACCAAGGCGGTATGCATTAAGTGAACGGCAATCAGTCGCCCGGGGTCATTAATGACGACTGTATGCACGCGATACCACGGTAGTCCCATTGACTACTCTCCTCCTAAGTCTTTATTGGTATGTGTGCGGTACTGAAGGCATGAAACTTAGCGTTTATTCGAGGGCTTACTGCAAAAGAGCTTGCGAATGAGCATGAGCCTCAACACCTCTAGATATGGGTCTTATATAAGAGTCCACAAAGGCAGTTATTTAGGAAAGTGTAACGAGTCGCAACACTGATCGCAAGCAGACTTAGACCGATGGAGGCGTTGGGCAGGCGCGAACTAGCATGGGGCGATCGCCGAAAGTTTCCCTGAAATCCTGGGCAAAATCCTGCTGTTACACGTTGCAAACCGGTGCCGAAAAATAGGTTTTTACTAGGACCTGAAGAAGTAACAGGACGAAATAATGCGTAACAAGGCGCAGCTGGACTTGCTAGAAACTTTAAAGGGTGTCCGCTTGAAAGCAGGCGCGACTCTGGGCAAGGCGCTCGATGACCTGATCAGCGTCCATTAAGCGCTTAAGCACCACCTGACCGATCGCCTGGGACCCGGCGGCTTCGGTGGGTTTCACTTCCAACATGACGACTTCTTTTTCCGCACGGTAAAGCCAGAGAGCTTCCCCTTTTTCCACAATGGAAACGCTCATGCGGTCAATGGTCGGGGAGCGACGCCAGGCAACTTCATTCCATAGCCCATCAGTGCTCCAAACTCGACCAATGCTCCATCCCTCGGACAAAAAGAAGTATTTCATGGGGCTTTTTCCCTGGCTCGCCAACGGGCATTATCGCTGAAATTCACCCCAATGGTTCACGCAGCCTGTGTTCTTGGTGATTTGTGGTGTCCGGCGGGCATCATCGGTGCCGTCTGAAAGCCTTGTGTTTCGGAGGCATGTACCCACAGAAAAGACAACTAACGAAAACAGTTAAACAGTTGGCGATCACCCCTGACCCGCTGCGGATTTACCTGGGTCAGTCGCTACGGTGCCAACGTCGGCGTAGAAGGTGGCGACGACTGTGGTTGGGCATAGGTGCAAGCTTCCGTAACGGCGGGGTCGGGGTCGGCAATGGGCTGGGCGATCGCGGTTAACACGGACCGTTCGATCCATCCTGAAACGGGGGGCTCGCGTTCAACGACCACGTTGGGATTGTCCACGGCAATGGCGCCACAAATGCTGACCTTAAGCCAGCTTTCTGCCGATAGGTCCGTGCTGTCTTGGGCGTTGGTTACTTCCACAATCAACAAGTACTGATTAGTGCTCAGGTTAATCGTAGAGCCGGCATCCATACGCGGGCGACGGCGCAAGGTTGTTGTTCCTGGCAAAGGCGCAATGGTTTGCACAATGCTGTTGGTGCTGAAGGGACTCGCCGCGGCAGCGTTAGGATCGGCAGCGGGCGGTGACGGCGATGTTTCGCTGGTGTCAGCAGGGGCGGTGGACCGATTCGCCTCAATTAAATTGCGTAGGCTGGGCCACAGCAGTGCCGCTAGAAGCCCGGCGGCAATCAGCACCACGGCGATAACCAGGGGCGATCGCCCAGACTTCGGTGCGGGTTGGGGAAGTTGGGTGGGCGTATGAGAGGTTGGCGATCGCCCGGACACTGAGGTGGTGGTGGTGGTGTCCGGCGCCACCGCATTGGCGGGCTCTACGAACGGGTTATTGATGTTGGTGCTGCCCGATGGCGGGGCGATCGCGGCGGGCAGAGTTAACGGCACATCGGTTTCGTGGAGTTGTTCCAAATGACCCTGTACCTGCACCAATGCGGCGGTGGCGTTATCGTGACCGTTGACCTGGTTGGCGAGGCGCACAATATTTTGAGCAACCTGATCTAAAGATTGCCCTTGGCTGACATAGCCATAAATGTCGCGCCAGTAACGCTCCACAAAGTCAAAGTCGCTGACGCCATCGGAACACAATAGGAAAATACAGTCCTCATCAAGCACCAAAGGGCGAATGCCTGGGGATAGATATTCCGATGACCCCATGCCCAAAGCCTGTACCAGGGCGCCACCGGTGGGCGCTTGGGAAATATCCCGGTAAAAACCATAGCCCAGCCGCACTTCCCGTGACGCGAGGTCATCATCAGTGGTGATTTGGTAGCAGTTGTGGGCGGTGATGCGGTAAATGCGACTGTCCCCCAAGCTGGCGGAGTATAGGAGTCGCCCCTGTTGGAGGGTAACCACGGCGGTGGTGCCCATGCGCTGACGCTCTTCCCGCGCTTCTTTATCGTTTTGGGCAGAAATTTGACCGTTGGCGTCCAAAAAGCTTTCGCGCAGGGTCTCTGTGTATGTGCCCCTGGTGGCAGATCTGTCCATACTCGATGGCGCTCCCGTTCTACGGGTCAGATGTTGCCCCAGTTTGGTTTGAATCGTTTGAATCGCCAACATGGAGGCGACTTCTCCCGAGTCGTGCCCCCCCAGTCCGTCGCACACGATGGCAAGGGTGCGATCGCCAGGGGCAGTGGTGCCGCTGCTGGACGGAGGGTAGCAGGCATCTTCGTTGCGATCGCGACTGGGACCGAGATCGGTGAAGGCGGCGACGGTGCTATTGCAGGGGGGCTGTCCAGCGGACCATTCCACGATCCAGTTCTTTAATATCTGGGCGATCGCCGTGCCGCTGCTGTGCCCTTCTTCCATAAGCTGTCCCAGCAGTTGGGTCAGCCCCTGTTTTAGGGGGGCACGACTTTTGCTGGACCAGGCGAGCCATTCTCGCACCAGGTCCGCTGCTTTCAGGGGGCGATTGGACGGCTGATAATCCAGGGATAGCAGGCGTACCCAACTGCCTTCAATGCGAATTTTTTGGGCATTGAGCAATGTGCCTTCGCACTGCAGCCGCTGGAGGGGATCCCACAACATGGCAATTTGCCACAGCCAATTAAGCTGCCGCAAGGTGGTTGCCTGACTCCATTCTTGGCGAATATCCGGCAGACGCATTTCCCCCGTTAAAGTTACCGGAGCATCCTCCAGCAGTAAGCGCGATCGCCCATCCACCTGCACTTGACCATAGGGGATCGGCACTTGAGGGCGCTGTTCAAATAGGCGCAAATACACCGCGATTCCCGTGGGCACTTCATCAGGAGCGTCAGGGACTAGCCCGGGCTTGTGGTCCACAAAAACGCCCCGCCCACACCATCGATAGCGATCGCCCACCAGCCGATTCTTTTGGGGGCCCGCCCAGTCTTCCAACGAAGGGGCGTAAAGGGTCACCACCGATAGCCGCGTTTGACAGGATCCACAAAATGCTTGTCCCACAGGATTGGGTGCCTGACAGGATGGGTTGGGACAAATTAAATGGCTGAGGGAGGCTGACTGCATTGCAGAAAAGGGAATAAACGAGGCGACAACCGCAGGGGGTTGACGGTAGAGCGCACGGAAACCGCATGGGGGCGATCGTGGAACGGGAAGCAATCCAGTTTGATAAATTTAGCCGGATCAACAGCCTAGATAAACAATTAAATAGCTTAAGTGGGTATACAGCCACGATGCGATGTTCAGCACGCCGCCGCATCCTCCGATGGAAACTTGTATGTCCTGGCTATTAACTAACTAGCCATTTGAACCGAAGTTAACCTACATTTTGCGTTACCTTCGGGGTTTATTGCTGACTCTCCAGAGATACCCCACCCCCCCAAAGTTCTATGCCTTGGTTTGTGGACATTGAATCTGAGACCTTCGGTGATGGGGCGGGGAAATTGTCTCCCTGTTGCCGCAGTTGGGTGTAAGTGTCTATGGATGTTGCTAATTGTGCTGGAGAGACCGGCGAGGTATGGCCGGGAAAGAGCCATTCAACCTGATGGTCGAGCAAATCTTGGGTCATGGCGATCGCCGCTTCCAATGCCGGGGCAACTAAGTCGATCACACCGGTGTCACTTTGAGTGGAGTTGTCTAGCCACTCCCCCAGTAAAGACTCCAGAGAGCCGGTGAGCACTGCCCATAGCTCTGCCAACTCGATAAAATTCGGATCTGCTTTATGGCTACGGTGGAGGCGCAATATCAGGTGGACTGCCTCAGTTAGGGTTTTCGGCGACTGGGTTAAGGCACTGCGAATTTGAGATTGCTCCAGATCGGGCCAAAGTTTGTGCAATGCCCAAGTGTCTCTAAATCTGGAGCGATCACCTGTCCAAAGCTGCCCCCTAGGATGGAGCTCATCGGCCGCGGTCCAGGGGGCTAAATCACTGGCTAACTGGTGCAAGCCATTAATAGCGGCGGTTCTTAGATTTGCTATTGAGCCTAATCCTTCCGCATCGTCAGCTCCTTCCGCATTGTCAGCGATTGAAGCCTTTGATAAGGAACCAGCGATCGCCACTGACTGCTGCCATTGGTCAATGCTGCTGCGCCAGGTGTCGTAATGCTTAAGGGCGGTGCGAGCCATATACCAAGCATTTTGCCCATCGCGCCCGAAAAAGTCTGTAAATCGATAGGGCATAGGTCCCACCGGTGCCGTCTCTACGCTGGAGGTGGGCAAATCCCAGCTCAAAATAAAGGGAATCGTGCGACTGCGACCGGGACGCACCGTAAATCGAACGGCGATCGCAGCCCCCAGACGTTCCCCTGGATCCGTTGCCGCTTCTCCGTTTTCATTGGGCAATGACCCGTCTCCGGCAAAGCTATCCCACAGGTCGCTCCCGTCCCCGTCTGGTCGCCACCGGGTGTGGTGGAACACCTCCACCGCCGGGTTTTCTGCCGTGACGATTGCCCACTGGCCTTGATTGACCGGAGGCGCTTCTTTCGTGGTGAGGTAGCCCTCGCTCCCCAGGGCTTGGGTGTTCATCAGGGTGCAGCCCACCCGGAAAAAATCTTCCACCCATCGATTAAAGTTGCCGCCGGATTGGTTGAATTTCAGCGTTGGTGAACCATTGTGATCGCCCACCACGGAGCCAATTAGATTCTCCCAGCTCAACATCACGCTAAGGGTGACGGGAACGTCATTGGGGTTGTAAAAACGCCACTCAAAAACGGCGACGGGGTAGCTACTTTCCTGGTAATTACCGGGCAAAATCGGCGAGAATTGATCGCACAAAATTTGACTTTGAAACACGCCGCCGTAGCTATACCAACTGCGCGGGTAGAGATGGTGTATCACTGCGTTCGCCGTGCCGTTATCTGCGCCAGAGTCGCTCGCTGGATACCACTGCCATTGACTTAGGGATTGATCCTGAGACGGCGAGGGGGCAAGGGCATAGGCTTTGGACGCTTTCCCTTCCACCTGTTCAAAAACTGAAAACTGACAACCGGATATGGGAAATGCGGTTATTGTCTCTTTGGGCTGATTCTTTGAAAGAGGACATCGGAAGCGGAAGGAGCCGTCGGGCGATCGCACTACCCAAGCTGCCCCCAACCCTCCGAGGGGAAACTGCGCCGCCGAATTTTTCCCAGACTCCGCATCCACCGCTCTCGGCACAAAAGTTTGGGCGACGTCGGGAATCTTGACGCCAGCAATGCCCGAAACATCGGGGTTTGTTAAATTTTGCAACATTCCTTCATCGCCCCCCGCCTTACCCATATCCCTACGACTCTCTTCTTACCTAGACTGTCGCCAACAATGACCTAATGAATACTTAACGAAATTTGTCTAGATTGCCAACGTGACGCGCTAGAACTATATAAATCCCCGACATAGTAGAGGTGATCCTTGTGTCTTTAAACACCTGTGACACCGTTGCCAGTCGCTAAATTTCAACCTTCAACTCTCAATTGGGTCATCGCGAGGCACCGATGGAAACTTTGGCATATCCCCATATGACGCTAGCCCACAATCCCCAAAGCGATCCGGCGATCGCTTCTGAGGAACTTATGGTGGTGCTATCGAACTTCCTGCCTAATTGGTGTCGAACCCTTTCTCAGCCCAAATTATCCAGTGCTGGATGGGTGGGCTTTTTGGCGGTGGGCGTTGCCACCAGCAGTTGGGTTGTGGGAACGGCGGCGATCGCCCAAACGAACGCTTCTGGGAACAGCGGCGTTGAATTTATTGAACGCGCCATGAGTGGTGCCGAGGGCAATAAGAGCGAGTCAAGCCTGAAACCCCTTCCCAATTTTCAAATCAATAATGAGCGTCCGACGTCCCTTGCGGATGTGGCTAATGGGGCAACAATGGGCTTCCTTGGCGGCGACGGTGCTTTTCGTGAAGATGTACGTCGCCCCGTTTCCACTACTAACGGCGCTCCCAACGTAGGACCCAAGGCTGTGCAGTATGGTAGCGTTCCCCAAAGGCTGCCCGGCAGCGGCGGATATCTAAGATATGGAATGCGATCGCCCCAGGTGACTCAACTTCAAACCCAGCTAAGGCTGTTGGGATATTTCCAAGGGCAAAGCGATGGCTATTTTGGCAACAGCACCCTTGCCTCGGTTAGGGCATTTCAGCGCGATCGCGGTTTAGCTATTGATGGCGTTGTAGGGGGCAATACCCGATCAGCCCTTTACAGTGGCGCTGGCAGTGGCGGCGCTCCCTTTACTGCCCCGCCTCGCGCCGTGCCCCAAGGGGTTCCCCGTCCCGTCGTTAATCAGCAACAGCAGGTTATCTCGCGTCCCCGTCCGGTGTCCCGTCCCGCTCCGGTGTACACCTCTGGCTCTGCCTGTGGCAACTACTACACGCGCGTCGGGCATCGGAAAGTGTCAGGCTCAGCTTACTCAGGGGGCTGTCGTATCCCTTGCGTAGGCGGTAAAAACCAAAACGTTGTGGCCCTACAAAATCGCCTAAAGACCCTTGGCTATTTCAACTTCCGCAGTACTGGCTACTACGGTCCCATTACTCGCCACGCCGTGATTCGCTTCCAACGTGCCAACGGTTTACGCCCGGACGGAATCGCTGGTCCCAGAACTAAACAGGCTTTGAGACTGAGCATTTAAATCCTAAAGCCGGGAACTGCTGCCACCCTTTTAAAGAGATGGCGGCTGTGGGAAATCGGCTGATGCATTGGCTGATGCATTGATAGATAAAATAAGTCCCCTTCTGGCGTTCTTCACTGGAAGGGGACTTATTTTATCTGTATTTGCTTGTTCCCCTGACTTTTTTCTCCTGACATCTAGAACGCTTATCTAAAGTAGGGATCTGTCGTTACCGAAGTCTCAAAGCCAGTAATCACAGGGGGTCGCTCTAATATGCAAGCTAATATGCTTAGTTCTTAAAGGGCGTGGAATCCTCACTATGTAAGGCTTCTGGCGCTTAATTGATTCACGCCCTAAATCGGCACAATGGAACGCTGACATGACGGGCAAACCGCATGAATTGTCAGTTGGCAGTCCAGCAAGTGATACCCTTCCTTTTCTGCCTGGCGCACCCCAGCTTTCAGCGCTGTATCGTTTTTAAATTCCAGCGTTTTATTGCATTTCACACAAATTAAATGATGGTGGTGATGGGGATAAGGGCGATTAATCTCGTAATGCTTATGCCCTTCCGCCAGCTCCAGCTCGCGCAGAATACCCATTCTCGCCATCAGTTTTAAGGTGCGATAAATGGTGGAAAGGCTAATGCCTTGCCCAGTCTGTTCCAAACACTCGTGCAAATCTTCGGCACTCAGGTGTTTTCCTTCGTCTAAATGTTGAAATGCGTCCAGAATTGTTTCCCGTTGGGGAGTCATTCTCCAGCCACGTTCATTTAGCTCTGCTTTGAGTGATTGGGCAGTGTAGGCATACATGACATTACCTGCTTGCTGTTGTCGATAAGCGTCCCTTGTTGAAAATATACTACCGGACAACGGGATGTTTTTGCAACAAACATCGCTTAATGATAATTGCTGCCGATAGTGCTTTACGGTTTGTCAAGGTTTAGGGCGTTGATTCCTTCAAAAGAGAGTTGTGGCGCTGGTGTTAAAGGTCTGTTATCAACGCCCAGGTGAGCGAAACTGAGCCGCTATGCTCTAGAAAGCTTCCAGGTTCGCCATTTTGTTGGGGGATTTTTCAGGAACTGTTACTGAGTAACTAAAAAGTGGTGCGCCATAGACCCTGTAACGCGTTACTTTTTAAGGCGATCGCGTCACCCCTTAATGCAAAAAAATGATTTTAATTTCATTGCAGCCAATTGGGGGTGGCCAATAGCGCAGCTCAGAACGTTGCGTTTAGTCCCCTGAATACCCTGAGGCGCCAGAAAGTCCACATAGTGTTTCTCTTTTCTCGATAAACCCATGGCAGAAAAAAATATTGAGTCCGTTCTTCATGAGGATCGTTTATTTCCTCCGGCCCCTGAGTTTTCCCAGGCTGCTCATGTGAAGGGGGCAGAGCATTATGAGGCGCTTTATGACGAGGCGAAGGCGGACCCGGCGGCATTTTGGGCAAAGTTGGCGGGAACGGAGCTGGACTGGTTTAAGGAGTGGGATCAGGTTTTAGATTGGCAGCCCCCCAATGCCAAGTGGTTTGTGGGCGGTCAGATGAATATTACCTACAACTGTCTGGACCGCCATTTAAAAACCTGGCGCAAAAATAAGGCGGCCATTATTTGGGAAGGCGAGCCGGGAGACTCCTGCACGTTGACCTATGCCCAGCTTCACCGGGAGGTGTGCCAGGTGGCCAATATGCTGAAGGGTCTGGGTGTGGGCAAGGGTGATCGCGTAGCTATATATATGCCGATGGTTCCCGAAGCCGCGATCGCCATGTTGGCCTGTGCTCGCATTGGTGCCCCCCACAGCGTGGTATTTGGCGGGTTTAGTGCAGAAGCTTTGCGTGATCGCCTGAACGATGCCCAATGTAAGGCGGTGATTACGGCGGACGGCGGATTTCGTAAGGATAAAGTGGTGCCCCTGAAGCCCCAGGTCGATGCGGCGATCGCGGACAATGCTGCCCCCAGCGTAGAGAGCGTGTTGGTGGTGGAGCGCACTAAACAAGGGGTCACCATGGAATCCGGTCGGGACCACTGGTGGCATGAGCTGAAAAAGGAAGCCTCTGCCGATTGTCCCCCGGAGCCCATGGACAGCGAAGATATGCTGTTTGTTCTTTACACCTCTGGCAGTACCGGAAAGCCCAAGGGCGTGGTTCACACCACGGCGGGCTATAACCTGTACACCCACATGACCCTGAAATGGGCCTTTGATATTCAGGACACCGACGTGTATTGGTGCACCGCCGACGTGGGTTGGATCACCGGGCACAGCTATATCGTTTACGGTCCCCTGTCCAACGGTGCCACCACAGTAATGTACGAAGGAGCACCGCGCCCCTCTAACCCTGGCTGTTTTTGGGACGTGGTGGAAAAGTACGGCGTCACCATTTTCTACACCGCCCCTACCGCCATTCGCGCCTTTATCAAAATGGGCGATGAACATCCCAACTCCCGAGACCTGTCGTCCCTGCGAATTCTAGGCACTGTGGGCGAACCCATTAATCCCGAAGCTTGGATCTGGTACCACCGAGTGATTGGCGCCGAAAAATGCCCCATCGTGGACACTTGGTGGCAAACGGAAACGGGCGGTTTTATGTTGACCCCCCTTCCTGGGGCGATCGCCACCAAGCCCGGTTCTGCAACAAAACCCTTCCCCGGCATCATCGCCGACATCGTAGACGCAGAAGGTAACCCCGTGGGCGATAACGAAGGGGGATATCTGGTCATCAAGCACCCCTGGCCCAGCATGATTCGCAATGTGTATGGGGATAGCGATCGCTTCCGCAAAACCTACTGGGAAGGCATTCCCCCCAAGGGCGACCAGCATTTTTACTTCGCCGGAGACGGAGCCCGCCGCGACCAGGATGGCTACTTCTGGGTCATGGGACGCGTGGACGACGTGGTTAATGTGTCCGGTCACCGCCTAGGCACCATGGAAATCGAATCCGCACTGGTGTCTCATCCCGCCGTTGCCGAAGCCGCCGTAGTCAGCAAGCCTGACGAGGTAAAAGGGGAAGAAATTGTCGCCTTTGTGATCCTGGAAGGGAGCGAGCCCGCAGGTGATGAGTTGTCAGCCACCTTGAAAAAGCACGTGGGTAAGGAAATTGGAGCGATCGCCCGCCCCGGCGAAATCCGATTCACTGACGCCCTCCCGAAGACGCGATCAGGCAAAATCATGCGTCGTCTGTTGCGTAACCTGGCCAGTGGTCAAGATATTTCTGGCGACACCTCCACCCTGGAAGACCGCACCGTTCTGGATCGGCTACGTGCCAGCAGTTAACGCGCTTCACGTACCGCTCTTGACCCAGAGCGTATGCCGCCGATGAAGCCTCAGAGACTTCAGAGACTTAAGGCTACAGGTCCTGCAAACCCTGGAATTCGAGGGGCCGGGACCCGGCACCCCCTGGGTTTGAAATTGAGGTGACGATAACTTTTGACAGCCAGATCAGCCCATAGAGCATCAGGTCAGTCCATTCAACCCACAGAGCCTTCTCAGAACATCCGTTTATCGAGCTCTCGCAAGAAGGATTCGTGGGTTGGTAATGTTTTGAAACATAAGTATCAATACCTAAACGCTCTTTTTGCACATGTAGGCTAATCCTTTGAAATCAAGCTCTGGCACGGCATTAAGCCTCGTACTAAGAAGGTAAGTTTAGGAACGCTTATCGTCCCCCCATGTGTGACATAACTAAAATTAAAATCCCTTAGAACCCCGCTTCCGTAGGGCTTTAGGATTCTTGAACTATTGTTAACCATGTTCAAGGGGGCTAAATACCCAGTCTGTAAACGTCTATAATCTTCAAAAGAGAAATTCCCCTCAATCTTGCGTAAAGTCACATATCCGTTGACTTCCGGCGAGGTTTAGGGACTCCTGGATGCTTAGCAAGTCTCGTTGAACTGAAATATTTGCGTTAGTAAATATGAAAGGAATGCAGCTTTTGCTACATCCTCGACCTTTGTTTTAAGAGAGGAGAGTCTCGATGACGATTAGCCCTCCGGAGCCGAAGGCAAAAGTCAAGGTAGACAAAAATCCGGTCCCCACCTCCTTTGAGCGATGGGGCAAGCCTGGACACTTTGATCGCACCTTGGCGAAGGGACCCAAAACCACCACTTGGATTTGGAACCTTCATGCTGACGCTCACGATTTTGATAGTCACACCAGTGATTTAGAAGACGTATCACGAAAGATATTTAGTGCCCACTTTGGTCACCTTGCTGTCGTGTTCGTATGGCTTAGCGGCATGTATTTTCATGGCGCTCGGTTCTCGAACTACGAGGCTTGGTTAAGCGACCCCACGAGCATTAAGCCTAGTGCTCAGGTGGTTTGGCCGATTGTGGGCCAAGAAATTTTGAACGGTGATGTAGGTGGAGGATTCCACGGTATTCAAATCACCTCCGGCTTGTTCCAACTTTGGCGGGCGTCCGGCTTTACCAATACCGACCAGCTTTATGCAACGGCGATCGGTGGACTGGTAATGGCCGGCTTGATGCTGTTTGCCGGTTGGTTCCACTATCACAAGGCTGCTCCTAAATTGGAGTGGTTCCAGAATGTGGAATCAATGATGAACCACCACCTAACTGTCCTCCTTGGTCTGGGGTGTCTAAGTTGGGCAGGTCACCAGATTCACGTTGCACTACCCGTTAATGCCTTATTAGACAGTGGCGTAGCTGTTCAAGATATTCCTTTGCCCCATGAGTACCTTTTCGACAAGGCATTTATGGCTGAGCTATATCCCAGCTTTGCCCAAGGACTGACCCCCTTCTTCACTTTGAATTGGGGTGAGTATGCAGACTTCCTAACCTTTAAAGGTGGTTTGAATCCTGTAACTGGTGGCCTTTGGCTATCGGATACGGCTCACCATCACCTTGCTTTGGCTGTTCTGTTTATTGTTGCTGGTCATATGTACCGCACCAATTTCGGTATTGGTCACAGCATGAAGGAAATTCTGGAAGCCCATAAGGGTCCCTTCACCGGCGAAGGCCATAAGGGAATTTATGAAATCCTTACCACTTCCTGGCATGCTCAGCTATCTCTAAACTTGGCAATTTTGGGATCCCTAACCATCGTGGTGGCGCAGCATATGTATGCGATGCCTCCCTATCCTTACTTGGCGACGGATTACGGCACCCAAATCTCCTTGTTTACCCACCATATGTGGATCGGCGCATTCTGCATCGTTGGTGCAGGTGCCCACGCTGCCATCTTTATGGTTCGCGATTACGACCCGGCGCAGAACGTTGATAATCTTTTGGATCGCGTTTTACGTCACCGTGATGCCATTATTTCCCACTTGAACTGGGTCTGTATTTGGCTAGGCTTCCATAGCTTTGGTCTTTACATTCACAATGACACCATGCGTGCCTTGGGACGTCCTCAGGACATGTTCTCTGACACCGCAATCAAGTTGCAGCCTGTATTTGCCCAGTGGGTTCAGAGCTTGCACTCGATGGCCCCTGGCAATACTGCTCCCAATGCGGGCGCGATCGTTAGCCATGCTTTTGGCGCCGACGTGGTTGCTGTGGGCGGAAAAGTAGCCATGATGCCCATTGAGTTGGGAACTGCGGACTTTATGGTGCACCACATCCACGCTTTTACTATTCACGTGACGGCGTTGATTCTGCTGAAAGGTGTGCTGTATGCTCGTTCTTCTCGCTTAATTCCTGACAAGGGTAATTTGGGATTCCGCTTCCCTTGCGACGGTCCCGGTCGTGGTGGCACCTGCCAGGTATCTGGTTGGGATCACGTTTTCCTAGGACTGTTTTGGATGTACAACTCCTTATCCATTGTGATTTTCCACTTCTCTTGGAAGATGCAATCGGATGTGTGGGGCACCGTTACTCCTGACGGCACCGTCAATCACATCACCTTTGGTAACTTTGCCCAAAGTGCAATTACCATCAATGGCTGGCTTCGTGACTTCCTTTGGGCACAGGCTTCTCAGGTGATTACCTCCTACGGATCTGCACTGTCCGCTTATGGCTTGCTGTTCCTAGGTGCTCACTTTGTATGGGCATTCAGCTTGATGTTCCTGTTCAGTGGTCGCGGTTACTGGCAAGAGCTGATTGAGTCGATTGTTTGGGCTCATAACAAGCTTCGTGTTGCTCCTGCAATTCAGCCTCGCGCGTTGAGTATTACTCAAGGTCGTGCTGTTGGTGTTGCTCACTACCTACTTGGAGGGATTGTGACCACTTGGTCTTTCTTCCTTGCAAGGATCTTGGCGGTGGGCTGATGATTGGTATTTTCGCTAATCGCAACTTTAAGGGATTAAACGTTTAAGGACTTATGGCTACTAAATTTCCAAAATTTAGCCAAGCCTTAGCCAATGATCCGACCACCCGTCGGATTTGGTACGGGATTGCCACGGCTCACGACTTTGAGACCCACGATGGCATGACGGAAGAAAATCTTTATCAAAAGATTTTTGCGTCGCACTTTGGTCATCTGGCGATCATCTTTCTGTGGACCTCAGGCAACCTGTTCCATGTGGCATGGCAAGGTAACTTCGAGCAGTGGATCCAAGATCCGCTGAATGTCCGCCCGATCGCTCACGCGATTTGGGACCCCCACTTTGGGGATGCGGCGGTGGATGCGTTCACCCAGGCTGGAGCATCAGGTCCAGTCAACATTGCCTACTCTGGCGTGTATCACTGGTGGTACACCATCGGTATGCGCACTAATGGCGACCTGTATCAGGGATCTATCTTCCTGCTGCTGCTGTCTGCCGTAATGCTATTTGCTGGTTGGTTACATCTCCAGCCCAAGTTTCGTCCTAGCTTGGCGTGGTTTAAAAACGCTGAGTCTCGCCTAAACCATCACTTAGCTGGTTTGTTTGGTGCGTCCTCTTTGGCTTGGACGGGACACCTAGTTCACGTGGCGATTCCCGAATCTCGCGGGATTCACGTGCGCTGGAACAACTTTTTGTCCGTTGCACCTCACCCGGCGGGCTTAGCGCCTTTCTTTACCGGGAATTGGGGAGCATATTCGGCAAACCCCGATACTGCTGAACATATTTTCGGCACGTCTCAGGGCGCTGGTACAGCTATTTTGACCTTCCTAGGTGGTTTCCATCCTCAAACCGAGTCTCTTTGGTTGACGGATATGGCTCACCACCATCTGGCGATCGCTGTGCTATTCATCGTCGCTGGTCACATGTACCGCACCAACTTTGGTATTGGTCACAGCATTCGTGAAATCTTGGATGCTCACCAGCCTCCCGCAGGGGGCTTGGGCAATGGGCACAAAGGTTTGTACGACACCTTGAACAATTCTTTGCACTTCCAGTTGGCTTTGGCTCTGGCTAGTGTGGGTGTTATCACCTCTTTGGTTGCTCAGCACATGTATGCCTTGCCTCCGTATGCCTTTATCGCAAAGGACTTTACGACGATGGCGGCGCTGTATACCCACCACCAGTACATTGCCGGCTTCATCATGGTTGGCGCTTTTGCCCACGGTGCAATTTTCTTGGTTCGTGATTACGACCCTATTGCTAACAAGGGCAATGTTCTGGACCGAGTGCTTCAGCATAAGGAAGCGATTATCTCTCACCTAAGCTGGGCTTCTCTGTTCTTGGGCTTCCATACCTTGGGACTTTATGTGCACAACGACGTGGTTGTTGCATTTGGCACCCCCGAAAAGCAATTGCTGATTGAGCCAGTATTTGCCCAGTTTGTGCAAGCGGCTTCTGGTAAGGCGCTGTATGGTTTTGATGCCTTGCTTTCTAATCCTGACAGTCTTGCTTCTACGGGAGCTTGGTTGCCGGGTTGGCTTGACGCCATCAACAGTGGAACCAACTCTTTGTTCCTGAGCATTGGACCTGGCGACTTCTTGGTTCACCATGCGATCGCCCTAGGTCTACACACCACCACTTTGGTGCTTGTGAAAGGTGCTTTGGACGCTCGTGGATCCAAGCTAATGCCTGACAAGAAGGATTTTGGTTACAGCTTCCCCTGTGATGGCCCTGGTCGTGGAGGTACTTGTGATATCTCTGCATGGGATGCCTTCTACTTGGCAATGTTCTGGATGTTGAACACCATTGCGTGGACAACCTTCTACTGGCACTGGAAGCACTTGGCTGTATGGCAAGGTAACGTTGCTCAGTTCAATGAGTCTTCCACTCACCTGATGGGCTGGTTCCGTGATTATCTGTGGTTGAATTCTTCCCAGTTAATCAACGGCTACAACCCCTACGGAATGAACAACTTGGCAGTTTGGGCATGGATGTTCCTGTTTGCCCACCTGATTTGGGCAACCGGCTTCATGTTCCTGATTAGCTGGCGTGGTTACTGGCAAGAGCTGATTGAAACCCTAGTTTGGGCTCATGAGCGCACTCCCTTGGCAAACTTGGTTCGCTGGAAGGACAAGCCCGTTGCCTTATCCATTGTTCAGGCTCGTGTTGTGGGACTTGCGCACTTCAGCGTGGGCTTTGTTCTGACTTACGCGGCGTTCCTGATTGCCTCAACTGCGGGCAAGTTTGGATAACCTCTAGCTGTAGCGAGCTTTTGACTGACAAGCTGTTTCTCTGGCGGTCGTCATAACGCTCAACTCTCTCAAAGGGTCTTTGGTATTTGCCAGAGACCCTTTGACGTTATTGCTATTGCTATTGCTGCGCCAATGTTTTGAACGACTTTGCCCAGCGATCGCTGTCTGTTCTCTTAATCCAATAGTTGATCGCGGGTCGCGGTTGAAGACTCTGGAACTTTAACCCGTGGACTATCGACATTGCTATTGAGAGTAGTGGAGAGATGTGTCACCGTAAGCGGGGCGTCAGTGCCAAATTCATTGGCAGACGACTCCGCTTTTTACTGGGCTAAACTACCTTCCCAACACTGTTTCCCCTGTTTTTTTCTCAGAGCACTTTGCAGTGTCTTAAACCTCGTTCCTCGCGCTACCTGTGGTTCAGTAAATCGTTTACTATGGTCGTGCTACTGGGCAAACCTAATCTCATTAGACCTCGGACGTTTGACGGTTTTTCTTTGAGTTGTATTTTGAGAGCTGACCCAAGGGCGATTTATTTTTCACCAATGACCAATTGGTACAAACCGTGGCACTAAAAGCTTTTTCCATGCGCCAGTTAGCCTATTTAGTTGAGGAGATTCAGTGGAGTCTGTCTTCTGGTGGTGTTGACAAAGGACGTGTAAAACGTGGAAATAAGGCTCCGCTGGTGCGTGGGAGCATTGCTTTACAAAAGTCTTCTATTCCAAAAGTTCTAAACAAACGTCGTTTGGTGCGTTTGCTGCCATGGGCGGGAGTTGGGACAGTGGTTGCTGTTATGGATCCCACTGTAACGATGGCAATTTTAGCTGGGGGGACCCTAGGATGGTGGGTCTGGCAGGGGCAAGGCGGAGAGACTCCGGGTATTGTTAATGACTTGAAGGTGCAGGTAGAGCGGCTTAACTTACGACCAGAGCAGCGTCAGCTTGGCGTCGCCGTGGCTTCTGGAGGCGTGATCGCAATTGCTGCCTACGGTGGCTTGGCTCTGTGGAATAGTTTCCACAACCCGTGGCTAGTGGCCGGCGTGGTGGGACAAAGCGCCCTGACCTTGGCAATGGTGTTAACGCTATTGAAGCAACGGGAAACGCGGCAACAGGAAGAGCAAATTAGTCGTTTTGTGCATTTGTTAGATCGGTTATTGATCTCTCCGTCTCATCAGCGTCCAGTGGTGATTCAAGAACTATTTTGGCTAGCGCTAAACGGGCGGCTGGATACCTATCAACAGGGAATGGTGTTGCAGGCGCTGCAAAGCTTATTTATTGGAGTGGACAATAGCGCAGAGAAGTCCCAGATTTCGGCAGCGATCGCCCGCTTTCAACAGATTCAACACTCTATTCCCGTAAATGCCAAGGGTGGAAGGCAAAACGTGCGCGCCCTGAGTGGCACCACCTTGGACAATATTCACATGCCGCTAGGTAATAACGTCAGTCGTCAGTGGGAGCAGGTGGCTCAGGCTGATGATCAGGTACGCTCTTTGTCAGGGCAGCCAGTAAAAAATTCCCGAGTCAATCCTTTGAATTTGACCAAAAACCCCAGGAAAGCCTCCTCATAAATCAAGGGTAAAAGCTTTCGCTGGGCTGCGTTGACGAATTGTCACGTTGTCAAAGGTTTAGCTGTCTTTAGTCTCTTCGTTGGACGTTTCAACGCTGGCGTCACCTTTTACTTCAGGAACGATATTGGGACGATCGCGACCTTCCCAGCCAGCAGGGCGCTTCGAGTTATACCAGGCAACGGAGCCAATACCCACCGCAGCCAAAAATCCGACCACATAAACTGCTGTAAATGCCGCTGGAAACGATGCTCCTGTTTGAGCATTGCCAATGGCGAAAATTGCCGAGCCGTAGGCTGCGAAAGCTGACATGGTTTCTAATTCCTCTACTCTTAAACGCTGGAATGGTCGAATGCGTGACTATTAAGTTTCAAAGCCTCTAGCTGTAGGGGTTTCAGCCCTCTAGCATTTTTTACTTTACAAGGGCGTGTACTCCCCATCACTTAACACTCTTGATGCTCAATAGGTGACACGTCTTAAGCACAGCGTGTCACCGTACGCATTCATACCATCTCAGTCCTTCAACCATATCGTAAAGTGTTGGTGCTACTGGACCTATCCCTGGGTTGAAATTACTCCTCGTTAGAGGTGGGTGGGGGTGCTGCTGGAGGAGCTGCTGGTGGGGGTGCTGCTGCTGGAGGCGCCGCTGGTGGAGGCGGTGCAGCAGGGGGCGGTGGAGCCACAGGAGGCGGTGGAGCCACAGGAGGAGGTGGGGCAATCGGTGCTGGCACTGTAGCGCCACTAGGGGCGGGGGACGGGCCTCCGCCGGAAGGGTTGCCTCCAGACGCCGGGGGATTAACCGTGTCGCTCTTGGGAGGGTCGCTCCCTGGACCACCTTCCTGTGCTGGCTGATTGCTAGGGGATGGCTTTGGCTGCGATCGCTCCTGGTTGTCAGTGTCTTTCTTGTCCTTGTTATCCCAATCTTTATCTTCGCGGGTGCCTTCGCCGACGGTTTTACCTTTGCGCTTTTTCGGCTGGAATTTGCGCCCCTGTAGACTGGGCAGCTTGGGCAGTGGTTCCACCTCTAAGGACTTGACGAGTTCAAGCATCACATCTCTCCAGGTGGCTGCTGCCGCACCACTGCCCCCCCAGGTTCTACGGCCGCTGTCGTTGCCCAGCCATACGCCAGTCACCAACTGGGGGATGTAGCCGATAAACCACAGGTCTTTCGCCTTGTCTGAGGTGCCAGTTTTCCCTGCCACCGGTCGTCCGATTTGGGCCGGTCGTCCGGTCCCTCGAGAAACGACCTGCTGAAGCATCCACGACATGATGCGAGCATCGGTTTCTGACATAGCCTCCGTGGCTTCCGTTTCGTGCTCGTATAAAATCTTGCCGTTGCGATCGCGAATTCGCCGGATTCCGTGGGGTGGAAAATGCTTACCATCGGCGGCAAAGGTGCCGAATGCCGACACCATTTCCAACAGGGTCACCTCATAGGCTCCCAGGGACAGGGCATAGGTGGGCTCTAGCGTGGACTCGATACCCATCTTGCGCGCCATTTCAATGGTTGGATCAATGCCCGTATCCAACATGATTTTGAGGGCAACAATATTAGTGGAGCTGGTAAGGGCTTTCACCACGCTTTGCCAGCCAGAAAACTTACCGCTGAAGTTCTTCGGCTTGTAGCCGTCCACTTTGTAGGGGGCATCCAAGTATTGGGCATAGGGAGAAAGACCTGCCGACACCGCTGCCGCGTATACAACGCCTTTAAATGTGGAGCCAGGCTGCCGGCGAGCTTGGGTAACTCGGTTGTACTGGTTGTCAATAAAGTCCAGACCGCCTACCATTGCGCGAATTTCACCGTTGCGGGGATCTACTGAAACGATCGCCACCTGCTCAAAGCGCTGCCATTTGCCCCGCTGGGCTACGGTTTTTTCTGCGGCGGCGATCGCTGCGTCTTGCCACTTGGGCAGCAGCGTGGTTTCCACCACCAGCCCCCCCAGCTCAATATCGTCCTTGGAAATATACTTAGGCAGCTCTTGCAACACGTAGGACGTAAAATACGGGGCACGCACCTCTAGCCGCCTGGGGGGCTGCGGGTTGAGCGCCAAATCTTCCGCCTTCGCCGATTCAGCTTCGCTACTGGTGATCATGCCTTCCGCTGCCATCACGTCTAGCACCAGGTTACGGCGGCGCTTGGCAACATCTGGATTTTGGATGGGGGAATAGTCCGTTGGCGCAGGGGGCAATCCCGCCAAGGTGGCCATCTCTGGCAAAGTGAGCTGGTTTACGCCCTTTTGGAAATATACCCAGGCGGCATCGGCAACACCGTAAGCTCCCGAACCGAGATAAACCAGGTTGAGGTAGTAATTGAGGATGTCGTCCTTAGACATTTCGTCCTCAATTTTCAAAGCCAACATGGCTTCACGCAACTTCCGAATGGCGCTTTTTTCCTGACTGAGGAATACCATTCGCGCCAATTGCTGGGTGACGGTGCTGCCCCCTTCCACCACATCTCGTTCTCGCAGGTTTACGCCTGCGGCCCGAAGAATTCCTTGATTGTCAACGCCGTTATGATCGTAAAAACGCCGGTCCTCAGCCGCTAAAAATGCCTGCATGAGCTGCTCGGGCATTTTGTCCTTGGTGATTTTTTGACGGGTGGCGGGTCCCTGCTGCTGAAGGATGGAATTGTCGGCGGCGCGGATAGTGATGGTGCCGTCGCGGGAAAAGGTGCGAATGGTTTTGGTTTCCGGCAGTTCGTCCACCATGGCTTCCAAAGAATTCCATCCCCCCCAAGCCAAAATGTTGGTGCTACTGAGGAAGGCAATGCCGAGCCAGAAACCGTAGCGCTTAAAGAACCAGCGTCGCTTTGGCTTGAGTTCCGGGGCGATCGCCGCTTCTGGGGATGAGCTTGGGGTAGGGGGCGCTTGGGGGGCGCTGGAGGTTTCCATGACGGTGGGGAGGGATGGCTAGGGAAAGGATGGACAATGTATGCCGCTTAATGGGTGCCGCTTGGTGACTCAGTTATGGAGCAAGTGAATTCTTCTTTCTGCCTTTCGTCTTTCCAGGGAGGAATTACCTAGGCACTAGGTTTCGAACACTAGTAAAAGCCCAAAACAAACGTTAAATTGGCACCGTTGATACGCCGTGAAGATAGTGGCGACCAGTGATCCCTTGAACATCGGATACACAGGGAATACTATCACGGCTGTTTCTGTTTTTTGTGTGACGGGACCTAGGGTAAAGGGGACTCAAGGGCGATGGTTTGGGCTGCCAGCAGTGCCTTAACCCCCAGTTCTGCACCATCTAGCAGATCGTTGAGCTGGGCGCGGCTGAACTGATTGGCTTCGGCGGTGCCCTGCACTTCAATCAGGTCCAGGTTGCCGGTCATCACCACGTTCATATCCACATCGGCGGCAAAGTCTTCGGGGTAGTTCAGATCCACGAAGGCTTGGTCTTCAATTAATCCTACGGAAATGGCGGCGATCGCCTGCTTAATGGGCAGTGCCTCAATCAACCCGCGATTTTTGAGCGAATTCAGCGCATCTACCAGCGCCACATAGGAACCGGTAATAGACGTGGTGCGAGTGCCACCATCGGCCTGAATGACGTCCGCATCCACCAGCAGAGTAAATTCACCGAGGGCGTCGAGGTCTACGGCGGCGCGCAGGCTGCGCCCAATCAGGCGCTGAATTTCCTGGGTGCGTCCCGACAGTTTGAGGGTTTCCCGGCGGTTGCGATCGCTAGTGGCCCCCGGCAACATTCGATATTCCGCCGTTAGCCAGCCCTGCCCCGAGTCTTTCAGCCAGCGCGGCACACTTTCTTCCACAGACACCGTACACAGCACCTTAGTTTCGCCACAGCACGCCAATACCGAGCCCGCTGCGTATTTGGTGTAGCCGCGCTGGAAGGACACCGGGCGAATTTCATTGGGCTGGCGACCGTCGGGACGTTGCCAAAGCATAGAAGGTCCTCAAGAAAGTTACGTGAAAGGTTACGGGCGGGGCATTGCTTTTGGGATCATACCGATGAACCGAATTGTTGCGCTGTAATTATCGTGCTGTCTCGCCATGCCTCGCCGCCGAACCAAATCCCCCAAGCCCCGCCCGTGTGATAGCTGCCAAACCCCCAGCCTAGTGCGCTATCGCATTCAATATGACGAGTCTCAGGAATGGCAGTTGGTGTGCCCTGAGTGTCAGAAACAGTGCAGCGATCGCCCCCACTATCGCTATGGCGGCACCTGGAAAGCGAGATAAATGGATTGGACGTAGAATGTAAAGATATATTTCCAGTTTTGACGCCCTTCTAATTTCCCCATGGCTCCAGGTTTAGCTGATTCCCCCGCCCGCTCCACCTCTGGTGATCGCCCCCCCGTTGATAAACGGCGATCGTCGGGCAAGTCTGGCGATAAATCGAAATCCATTGTGATTATTGGCGCAGGTATTGGCGGGCTGACGGCGGGGGCTTTGTTGGCTAAGCGGGGCTACAAGGTGGATGTTTTTGACCTGGGCATTATGCCTGGGGGGTGTGCGTCCACGTTTAAGCGGCGAGGATTTACCTTCGATGTGGGGGCAACCCAGGTGGCGGGGCTGGAGCCAGGGGGAATTCACCATCGGATTTTTGAAGAGCTGGGGATTCCTCTGCCAGAGGCGACCCCCTGTGACCCAGCCTGTGCGGTGTTTCTTCCTGGAGAATCGGAACCTATTTCTGTGTGGCGCGACCCCGATAAGTGGCAGGCGGAACGACAGCGACAGTTTCCTGGCAGTGAGCCGTTTTGGAAAACCTTGAATCTTCTATTTCGCCGCAGTTGGGAGTTTCAAGGGCGGGACCCCATTTTGCCGCCTTACCATCCCTGGGATGCGTGGCAGTTGGTTAAAGCGCTGCGCCCGGAAACCCTGGTGACGGTGCCCTTTACCTTTTCCACCGTGGGTGATTTGCTGCGCCAATACGGGCTGGAAGGGGATCGCCGTCTCAAAACCTTTATGGATATTCAGCTCAAGCTGTATTCCCAGGTGGACGCTGATGAAACGGCCTTGCTGTATGCGGCCACGGCGTTGGGCGTGTCCCAAGCACCCCTGGGGCTCTACCATCTGGAAGGCAGTATGCAGGTGTTGAGCGATCGCCTCACGGAAGCGCTGACCCAATACGGCGGCAAGCTCCACCTGCGGCACCGGGTGGAATCGATTCAAGTGCAAAACGGTCGCGTTACCGGTTTAACGGTGCGGCCCCTGAATTCGTCACCAAAATCTAAGGCGGAACACAAGCCCAGCTACACCGTTAAGACCGACACCGTCGTTGCTAACGTGCCGGTGCAAAACCTGGTGAAGTTAGTGGATAATCCCCAGGGGCTATCCCCTGTGGGCGGCGGACTATGGAGTGCCTACCGAGCCCGTACGGAGCGCTTAGAAAATCCATCTGGCGCATTTGTGCTTTACCTGGGCGTGGAGCAAGCTGCCATTCCTGAGAATTGCCCACCCCATCTACAGTTTCTGTATGACTACGATGGTCCCGTAGGCGAGAATAATTCTCTGTTTGTGTCCGTTAGCAACCCCGGCGATGGTCGTGCCCCCGACGGAAAGGCAACCTTAATTGCCTCATCCTTCACGGACATCGAGCGTTGGGATGAATGCTCCGACGATGAGTATGCCCGCTTAAAAGCCGAGTACACCGACCAAGCGATCGCCCAGCTCCGCAGCTATTTCCACCTGACCCCCGACACTATCGTTTACCAGGAAGCCGCCACCCCTCGCAGCTTTGTGGACTTTACCGGGCGCGATCGCGGCATGGTCGGTGGTGTGGGTATGCGTCTGTCCACCTTTGGCCCCTTCGGCTACGGCAACCGCACCCCGATCCCCGGCTTATGGATGGTGGGTGATTCTACCCATCCCGGCGAGGGCACCGCAGGGGTAAGCTACTCTGCCTGGACCGTGGTGCGTCAGCTTGAAGCGGCGATCCCCGTAGCGGGATAAGCCCCTGTGAACTTATGTTGGGAGCGGTTTCTTGCGGCGCCCAGCGGATCGATTTTTGATATACTGGGGCACCAAAGAACAGTCACATTCTAGGAATTAAAGGCATGTCAGCCGCAGTTAGCGAAGTTACCGATCAATCCTTTGACAGTGATGTCATTGGCAGCTCCGTTCCGGTTCTGGTAGATTTTTGGGCCCCCTGGTGTGGACCCTGCCGGATGGTTGCCCCCGTTGTGGAGGCGATCGCAGAAGAGTACGACGGTCGCGTCAAAGTTCTAAAAATGAACACCGACGAGAACCCGCAGGTTGCCAGCAAATACGGAATTCGCAGTATTCCTACTCTGATGATTTTTAAAGATGGTCAGCAGGCAGATATGGTTGTCGGCGCAGTGCCCCAGAAAACCTTGGCAGAAACCTTAGATAAGCACCTCGGCTAAGGATAAATAAGGGCTGACTGGATACCATCAACGCCAGCCTTCTTGGCATGTGTCAGTACTTGCCACACGGCCAACACTAAACTTATTGCCCTCAAGTTTTCGCGCAAGCAACACTTGGGGGCTTTTTAGGGTCTAGGGAATCTAAGGGATCGCCCACTGTATACTGCTTAAGATTCCATTGCTCTCGGCATGCATCCATTCAACGCCCCATAGGGGGTGTTCAGTGACGCACACCGCCCATGACAGTAGCACCCGTTTTCCTGCCTTGCTAAGCCGACTTACCAACATAACTGCCCAGCGAAAAAATGCGGAATTGCTGCGATCTCTCGTGATCCGCGACCTGGAGGCAAAATACAGCGGCTCAATGTTGGGCACCTTCTGGTCTTTGGTGCACCAGCTCTCCCAAATCGCCATTTACACCTACGTTTTCTCCGTCATCCTCCAGGTCAAGCTGAATATCAGCAACGTACCCGAAAGCAACTTCACCTTTGGCACCTGGCTCTACGCTGGCTTGCTCCCCTGGAACACCCTGATCGCCAGCGTTACCCAGTCTTCCCTCGCCGTTCTCAATCAGCCTAACCTGGTTAAAAAGGTTGTCTTTCCCTTAGGGCTTCTCCCCCTTGTCCCCGTCGCCACGGCCTTTATTGAAAGCCTGCCAGGGGTACTGCTGCTTTTGATTATGGACTTTTTGGGCGACCAATCCCTGCCCCTTACTCTATTTTTACTGCCCTTTATTTGGCTGCCCCAACTTCTATTCACCACCGGACTGGCCTACCTCCTTGCGGGGTTGACCGTTTTTATCCGAGACTTGCCCCAGCTAATTTTGATTGTGATTAACCTCTGGTTTTACCTAACGCCGTTGGTTTATCCTGTCTCTGTTATTCCCAACGCCTGGCGTGACTGGGTATTTTGGCTAAATCCGGTGGCAACGATCGCCGAAGTTTACCGAGATTTACTGATTGTGGGCAGCGTTAATCACCTGTCCCAGTGGATATTTCTTGGCGGCATATCGACCCTTCTCTTCGGCATTGGCTGGAAAACTTACCGCGCGTTACGTCCCAGCTTCTCCGACGTTTTGTAGGTTCTACAATCTTCCAGAAACTGGTAGAAAAGCCTTGTGAACGCTGTCAATTTTGTGGCTTGATGCCCCTGTCCCCCGTTAACTTCTGGACCTCTTATTGATTATCCATGGACAATACGGTTATCCAAATCAATAATGTTTCCAAGGAATTTCAACGCTATGAAAATCCATCAGAGCGCTTAAGGGAACTCATGTTTCCAGGGCGATTCCCTGCTCCAAAATTCCAGGCTTTAAAAGATATCAACCTGTCAATTTCTAGTGGTGAAACCCTAGGCATTGTCGGTAGAAACGGCTCGGGGAAAAGCACCCTTCTGCAAATTATTGTGGGTACCCTTCAGACCACCCGAGGGAGTGTTGATTTAAAGGGGCGAATTTCGGCACTGTTAGAGTTGGGCAGCGGCTTTAATCCTGAATTTACCGGCGAACAAAATATATTTTTCAATGCCCAAATGTTGGGGCTGAGTAAAAAAGAAGTTGAAGGGAAATATGACCGCATCGTTAAGTTCGCTGACATTGGAGAATTCCTCAGCCAACCGGTAAAAACCTACTCCAGCGGTATGTTTGTGCGCTTGGCTTTTGCCGTTGCGGTCCATACGGATCCAGATATCTTGGTGGTGGATGAAGCTTTGTCCGTTGGTGACGAAGCATTTCAGCGTAAATGTTTTGCCCGCATTAAAGCGATTCGTGATGAGGGAGGCACCATTCTATTTGTATCCCATGGTGCTTCCACCATTGTGGAGTTGTGCGATCGCGCGGTGCTGCTCGATCAGGGCGAATTGCTATTAGATGGAAGACCAAAACTAGTGGTTGATAAATATCAAAAACTTCTGTATGCTCCCCCTGAAAAAGCGGATGCGGTAAAGGATCAAATTAGACGCCTCAATAGCAGCTTGGCGAAGGCACCACCGGCAGGTAAAAAACAAAGAAAGACGAAAATCGTAAGAGAAATTGCCCATGCCAATGGATTTCCCAAAAAATTAGAGCTGCCGTTTAGCCAATTTCCATTGCCCACAGTGGAATCGGTTAATGCTTCGAACGGGACCGGCGCGTCTTCTGGGATAAATGGGCGGGGCGATCGCCTAGAAGCCAGCTTTGACCCTGACCTAAAACCTAAAACAACGGAGCACTATGAATCCAATGGTGCAAAAATCATTGACCCGATCATCACCACCCTTCGAGGCAAGCAGGTTAACTGTTTAATTGGTCGTGAAGAATATCTGTATCGATACTCCGTGAAGTTTGATAAGGACGTGAAGCAAGCGCGATTCGGAATGTTGATTAAGACTGTACGCGGGTTGGGCTTGGGCGGCGCCTCCCTAGTGGCCAAACGATACTCTGTGGACGTTATCAAGGCCGGAAGTTTGGCAAAAGTCGAATTTAGGTTTAAGTGCTTGCTAAATACAGGGACTTACTTCGTGAATGCAGGCGCATCAGGCACAATTGATGATCATTTCAGCTTTTTAGATCGACAGGTTGATGCTGCGATGTTTAGGGTCGAACAACCGGAAGATGTGTTTTGGGGCAGTGAAATAGTTGATTTTTTAGTGGATCCAGATTTAACCGTTTATGAAGATGCTTCAATGGAAAAGTTTGGTGTGTAGCCACATTTCAATGCAGTTTATTGGATTTAAAATTTCCTCTAGAAGTTAGACCTGACTAGAGATTAGAATCAATCGTAAAAGTTGGTTGTAGAGATTTTTAGGAAGAGCCGTAAAGTCGATGTCAGCTCCCAGAATAATCAATCATTCACCGATAATTGTCACGGGCATGCATCGTTCGGGAACGTCCTTAACGGCGTCAATCCTTAAACAATGTGGAATTGATATTGGCAGCAATCTTTTCTCTGCGGATCAGCATAATCGGCGAGGGTATTTTGAGGACGTTGACTTCCTAGAGTTTCAGCGGAAGTTATTACAAGAATCCTGCGGCGATCGCCAACCGGCATGGACAGATTGGGGGTGGACCGCAGAAGAAAGGTTAGATCGGAGTCACTGGAAAAATGCCCAGTTAGACGCCCAAGAATTAATTTATCAACGGCAGGAAAAAATGTGCTGGGGCTGGAAAGATCCCCGCACCACACTGATGCTTGATTTCTGGAAAGATCTCCTTCCCGACGCCAAATTTGTGTTGGTTTATCGTTTGCCTTGGGATGTGGCAGACTCGATTTTTAGAATTGGACATCCTTACTTTTTAGATAATGCTGATATGGGCATTAGAGCTTGGTTTTTCTACAATTGGCATCTGTTAGATTTCTATCGTCGCCACTCAAGTCAATCAGTTTTATTTAATATTAATTCCCTGTTGAAAAGTCCGAACTTTATCGGAGAAGCTCTTGTGCACAAGCTTGGCTTAGATGCATCTTCCGTGACCCAGCTTGACTCAGCAACGATAATTGAGCCAGGGCTTATGGGAGAAATGAGTATCAACTCAAACTTGGTTCAGGGACTTAACGCGATCGCCCCACGGTATTCTGCATTATTAGGACTTTTGGACTATCATTCCGACTTGCCATCCAGCCGAAATTTTGATGCCCCCCTTAACTTTGATCTTCAGGAAAAACTTCCTGTTGAAAGTGAATTTCCAGAGCGTTATTTGCTGTCTCTTTACGCCCAAAAGTTACAGCAAGAGCGACAATATTCCCAAGATTCTAAGGTTTTGGGCGATCGACTCCATTACTTAGAATCAGCCCTAAGGGTTTATGAACAATCTCGGGTTACCCGTGGCTATGTGCGTTTGAAGCGCCGCTTTTTTGATCGGTTTCAACGGTAGGGCGCTGTTAAATGAGTGTAGATAAAGAATCAGAGCCGTATGTTTCCGTTATTATTCCTTGCTATAACCATGGTCAATTCTTATTAGAGGCGATCGCTAGCGCAGAAAATGAACCGTTAGTTGGGGAAGTGATTATTGTCAACGATGGTTCAACGGCCTCAGTGACCTTGGCGATAGTGGAGAAGTTGGAACGGGAAAGCCATCAAGTTTTTAATATTAAAAATAGAGGATTGTCTGGGGCTAGAAATTTCGGAATTGAACAGGCTAAGTACCCTTATATTTTGCCCTTAGATGCGGATAATAGACTGGTCTCAGGATTTCTAAAAAAGGCGTTGGTGCTGTTAGAAGAAGATTCAGAAATTGGTGTTGTTTATGGCGATCGCCAAGTTTTTGGTCAACAGAATCAGTGGGTGGAAATGGCGGAGTTTAGGGTGAGCCGCCTCTTATTGGGAAACTATATTGACGCCTGTGCCTTGTTTCGGCGGCAAGTTTGGGAAGATGTGGGGGGCTATGATTCTGAAATTCCCGACCAGTTGGGCTACGAAGATTGGGACTTTTGGTTGGGAGCTGTGGAGGCGGGCTGGCAGTTTGCCTATGTGAATCAAGTGGCGTTTCAGTATCGATCGCGCCCTGATTCCATGGTGAGCGGCTGTAATTTACCAGCTAATCGAAAACGGCTTTTTCAATATATTTGCAGCAAGCACTCAAAATTATATTCTGCTCAGTTCGCGGACGTATTTTCTACTAAGGAAGCTCAACGCCTGGATGCTTTAGATGAGGCGTTTCAATACTCGGAGAAAGTGTCGAAAATTAGCGCCGAATTGGCGATCATTCAACAGGAGCGGGATCAATATTTTGAGAAAAATCAAATTTTAAAAGATCGCCTTCAGTGGATTGAGGAGGATTTGGAAAGTACTAAGGCAGTAGGAACTGAAAGAGAAGATTTTGAACTAAAACTTGAAACGGCGATGTCCCAAAGTAACTATTGGCAAGAGGAGTATGGAAAAGTTTTAGAAGAGTTGAATTCTTTGCGCCAGGTACACCACCAACTTTTAACTAGTCGATGGTGGCGACTAAAAGCCAGGATAGGTCGGGTGATCAAAAGACTCGATAAGTAGTTAAAGATAAGTGCGTTTGTGTTGTGGACTTATGATTAAAAGGTTGTTGAAAAAGCTGTGGCGAAGAAAATTTAAATCAGATCAAGCTTCTGTGCCATATTTTCTGATTATTGGAGTGCAGAAAGGCGGAACTACATCCCTTTATAACTATCTTCAGCAGCATCTTCAGATTCAAGAATCGTTGACAAAGGAAGTTCATTTTTTCGATCTAAATTTTGATAAGGGATGGGACTGGTATCTTGAGCAACTAAGGGCAAAAGAACTAATTAATAGTAATGGGAAAAAAGTGATCACTGGTGAGGCGAGTCCTTATTATATTTTTCACCCATTAGTGCCAGAAAGGGTTTTTGAATGTGTTCCAAATGTCAAATTAATTGTGCTGCTGAGGGATCCTGTGGCGCGTGCATTATCTCAATATCACCATGAATGTCGCTGGGGTTTTGAGTCTCTAGAGTTAGGTGATGCTATAGATATAGAGAATGAAAGACTAGAAGGAGAAGCGGATAAATTTATAGAAAATTCAAACTATCAAAGCTATGGCTATCAGCATCATAGTTATGTGAAAAGAGGATTTTATCTGAAACAGCTTCTGTGTTGGGAAAAGTATTTTTCCTCGGAGAATATATTGGTTATTCAAAGTGAATTTTTTGATAAATACTCAGCGTCTGTGCTGGGTAGGGTGACTGATTTTCTAGGGCTAGATGAATTTCAATTCCTGTCTGAATTACGCCACAATTCCGGTAAGTATCCTGAATCTGCGGACGCTCTAAAGTTCAGGCTGGCTGATGAGTTTTTTGAGGCTAACCAACAGCTTTTGTCTCATTTAGAAAAACAGTACCCTGCGAATAATCTGATTGGTTTCGCTCCTGGCGAGGTTAATTGGTTGACGCCGCGCTCAGTCTAAACTGCTTGGCTTGGGCTGAGTTTTTGCTTGCTGAGTTTTGTGTGTGAAATGACGGAGTGGTACTGGTTAGGCATTGGGGCGATCGCCTTAACGCTATATTTCATCTGGTCTGCGGCGACAGAAATGGGAACCAAGCCCATCAACATGGAGCAATGGAAAGCGAAATGGTGGCGAAAGGGAAAATAATGACGGGCTTTTCCTGTAACTGTTTTGCATCAACCGTTCTTGTTGATCGAAGTTGATCGTATTTATTGGCTATGGATAAACAAACATCGCTTTTCTTGCTCCTGTCAGGCTGGTCGTAACTTTAAACTTGGTAACTCTTGCAACCCGTACCCTTGGGGAAAGTTGTTAGGATAGTTCAACATTGGCGCGTGATCAGGACTTCTTGAGAGTAAACGCCCTCGGTGCGCGTCTTCAGAGTGTCGTGGAGTTACCCATGTGCATTTGTGTGAATTGCGAGTACGTTGATCGCTGCCAAACCTACCACGCGGTGGAAGAGCAGCATGAGCAGCCGCACCTAACTGACAGCCCCGATTTTGAGGCGGTTAATCCCACGGTGAATGTGAATATTCGCCACGTCGATTTAACTACCATTGAAATGGAATGGGACGTGGTGGGATGTGAAAGCTTCTACGAGTCTGTGGGTAAGTGGTCCCTGTTGCGCCCTGGCGAGCTGGTACCCACTTAAGGGAAAGTCCGGAAGATTATCGCCGTAGATTTTTAGCTTTATTTGCCTGGCTCTGAAGTTTCAGGCGACGGGTAGCCTCGGGGCGTAATTGCAATCCCCTGATGGTTAAAGGTGGTGCGATTGCCGATGATAACGACGGTGACCATATCAATGGTGTCCAGATCCACGTCGCGGACGGTGGTGATGGTGATGGTTTCGTCGGGACGGTACAGCGATCTCGCCACAATTACTGGGGTGTCGGGAAGTCGCCACTGGCGAAATTGGTCAAAGGCGTAGGCAATTTGGCTGACTCGGGTTTTGGATTTGGGGTTGTATAGGGCGACGACAAAATCAGCGCTGGCGGCGGCTTGGAGGCGTTTTTGAATCACCTCCCAGGGAGTCAGCAGGTCTGATAAGGAAATGGCGCAAAAGTCGTGCATCAGTGGTGCTCCAGCTCGGGCGGCGGCGGCTTGGAGGGCGGTGATGCCGGGATAGGTGGTGACGCTGGGGGTGTGCCCGTCCCAATTTTGCTGAGCTAAACATTCGAGCACTAAACCCGCCATGGCATAGATGCCGCAGTCGCCGGAGGAAATAACGCCCACGGTTAGTCCTTTTTGGGCAAGGGAAATTGCCCGCTCTGCCCGATAGCGCTCTTTGGTGATGGGGGTGCCTTCGGTAACCTGCTGGGGATTTTTCCAGGAGTCTAAAAGGGGGCGAATTAGGCTGAGGTAAAGCTCGTAGCCGATGAGCACGTCGCAGCGGCTAAGGGCCTGTTGGGCCGCAGGCGTGATTTGATCCAGGGCGCCGGGCCCGATGCCGATTAGGTACATTTCCCCGGTGCGCGAGGTATATTCCACGGGAGATCGCGCCACGGCCACGGTGCAAGCCCCGCTTTTATCGCGGAAGGTGGATTTTTCCACCAGTAATGCCTGTGAGCCTGCTTCCTCGCTAGCCGCCATTTGACACGCCGCCTCCGCCACCGCTGGTGTTCCTACCGCTTGTTCCACCACTGCCGACGGGTTGGGTACGGTGACGGCTTTTAACGTATCCGCGTCGTAAAACTGAATGGTTACGTCCCATTGCTGAGCCAGCTCCAGTAGCCCCGCCTCGTCTTTCTTGAGATCCAAAGACGCTAGTCCGGCGATCGCCTCTTTCGCCAGCCCTGCTTTCTGCAACACCGTGTCAATGCTTTGGCTGAGTAATTCTGCCGACGCGCCCCGTTCGCAGCCTACGCCAATCCATAGGGTGCGGGGGTGCCAACAGGCGATAGGAAGATTGCGGTGGCCCAAGTTTGGAGGGTGGCGATCGCTAATCCATAACACCGCTTCGGCGGGATTGGGATCCTCTGGATCTAGCTCAAAATCCACTGGAGCGAGGGCAACAAAAGAATTCCAGTCCGGTAGGTTTTCGAGCCACAATTTCCAGCCACAGGTTTGCACCGTTGCCACGGTTTCGTAGCTGGTGAGGGCTCGCGCCACCCCCAACCAATCGCCGTCCCCGCGCCGCCAGCCGTAGGGATCTCCCAAGGTGTCCACGGGCACAATATTTTGAGACTCCGAGGCGGTGGTTAGAATCGGCTCCACCCCCAACAGCGCCGCCACAGAACGGGTCAGTGTGTGTCCCCCCGCCCCGTGACCACCGCATAAACACTGCACGTAGCGCCCGGTTTCATCTACCGCAATCACCGGTGGATCGGTGGTTTTATCTTTCAGCAGTGGGGCAATTAAGCGCACGATCGCCCCCGTTGCCAGAACGAAAACCAGGGGAGATCGCTCTGTCCACTGCCGAGAAACCAACGCCCCGAGGTTGTCGTATTTGTGAACCCCAGTGCCTTCGCTGGGAGGGTGCTTGGTCCATAGTTCTGACCCAGGGAAGCCCGCTTGGATACGTAGGGCTAGCTGGGAAGCACGGGCAGTGGGGGCAATCACAACGGGAAGCATGGGCGGCAATGGGAGAAGTGATGCGGAATAGGTTGTTGGCAATTAGTAGTTTTCACGGGTGCGCAATTGAGGGCAACCAGTAAAGTTATACGTTTTTTTTCTGAACGCAAACGTATCGTGTACGCGATCGCAAATTCGGGTTTGGGATATTGAATACATCGACGGAGCGAGCGCGGTTGGTTTAAAAGTTTCCTAGGAAGCGGCAAGCCAGCCGTTTTTATTTGGAAATTTTTATCGGGAATTGACGGGGAACTGGCTGGAAACTGGCTGGAGTCGATGGGGAATGGATTGAGAAATGGATTGAGACTTTACGGCGGGCGTTTTGACGGGAGATTTTTTAATGGGGGAATTTTTCGAAAGGGCGGTTGTTGGGCACCCTAATGTCAAAACAGTGTCAAAACCATTTTCCCTTTGAATTTTTAACGCGTCTTCGACTTTTCAGCGCCCCTCCAAATCTTCGCCTATGAGATTTGCCTCCCTTCGATCCCTTTTTATTGGCTTAAGCTTCCTGTCCGTAACGGCATTGCCCGCCTGTGCCCCGCTGTTGTTCCAGCCATCGGCGGGGGAAGAACACCTAACCCAGAGAGACCCCCAAGAGGCGATCGCCGATAAATTCCTAACGCAGGTGGACGCCTATCGTCAGGATGACCAAATTCCTGGGATTGCCGTGGCGCTGGTGCAAGGCGATCGCACCCTACTGCTGGCAGGGCTCGGGAGTCGTGATTTGTCCCAAAACTTACCCGTTACGCCGGACACCCTGTTCCATATTGGCTCCACCCATAAATCCATGACCGCTCTACTGGTGGCGACCTTGGTGGACGACGGCACGGTGAATTGGGACAGCCCCGTGGTGGAAATTGACCCACACTTTAAGCTACGGCGGGACGATTCCACCAAAACCGTTACCCTGCGCCACTTACTCAGTATGCGCAGCGGCATTCCTGAAACGGCGGAGGATGGGTTTGATTGGGAGCAGTCCGAGGCGGAGGATTTGCTGGAGTACGTGGCGAACGTTGAGTTATTGGGTGCACCGGGGGAGCGGTTCAGCTACAGCAATATTTCCATCGCCTTGGCAGGATATTTGGCGGCGATCGCCACCACCGAAAACCCTGAGCAAGGGCTATATAACGCTTACGAAAAACTGCTGCGAACCCGGATCCTCGATCCCATCGCCATGACCCGCAGCACCCTGTCGCCCAGCGCCGCCCAGGACGATGGGAACTATTCCCGGTCCTACACCTTCGACGGCGGCATTCCCCAAGGGACGGTGTCTGAAGATATTGAAGGGGACCCTTTGGCGCCGTCCGGATCCTTAAAAGCCAGCATCACCGATATGGCACGCTACATCAGCACCCAGGTGAACGGCGGCGTGGCTCCCAACGGTCAGAGGGTGGTATCGGCGGCTAATTTGCGGGAAACTTGGCAGCCGCGCTGGGGCAACTACGCCATGGGGTGGGACGTGCAGCAAATTCGGGGAGTGTCGGTGGTGTTTCACGGGGGATCCTATGATAATTTCCTAAGCATCGTTGGTATCATTCCCTCCCACAAAATGGGTTTCGTGATTTTGTCCAATTCCAGCGACGCGGCGGCGGACCTGATGGACGATGCCCCTGGGCTGTTGGTGGATTTATTGGAAGAATAGGGGCGCTGTTAGGAAAATAACAATAGCGCTCCTCCTGAATACGGAGTGTGCTGTAGAACAGTAAGGTGTCATGGGGTATGACATCGTGCCATGGAATGAGCCATGGCGTTGAATACCAATTCTTCAGTTTAAAGAGATCTGATTAGAGAGATCTGAGCCTCCAGCAAAACTGGATTTTAAGGACATTTGAAATTGCCTTAATTTGGAGAATTGGCATAAGACGTACTGGGCTTGTGCAAACGCCGCCGTTAAAAATCAGAGCGCCCCACTATTTTTCCTTCCCTGACTCCTAACCCATGGCTACTTTTGGCTCTCCCCGCTCGCGACTTTGGCATTGTACGGTTTGGCTCCGGGTGATTGCGCCTTTTCTCGGTACGGCGATCGCCCTCCCGCTTTCCTTTCAAGGTATCGCCCAAGCCCAACTGGATCCCCTGCCTGACAATCGCCCGCCGGAGGAGCCCAGCCCCCTGCCGCCCCTGGACGAAATCCTGCCCCAGGATCCCCAAACGCCAGATCCTGGGGATTCTGTGCAGCCTCCTGCGGATGGGGCGGGGGAGGCGGTGTTTATTCGGGGCTACCGCTTTAGGGGAAATACGGTGTTTTCCGACGAGGAGCTGTCGGCGCTGTTGCAGGACTATCAAAATCGGGAGCTGCGCTTTGAGGAGGTGTTGGAGGCGCGTACGGTTATTACCGAGCACTACATCAAAGCGGGCTACACCACGTCGGGAGCCTTTGTGCCCCTGCAAACCATTACCGATGGCACGGTGGTGCTGCAAATTTTGGAGGGGCGGTTGGAGGCGCTAGAAATTGTGGGGCTGGACCGCCTTCAAGATTCCTATGTGCGTAGTCGGCTGCGGCGATCGCTTCAGGCTCCCCTGAATACGAACCGGGTGCTGGAGGCGCTACAGCTTTTGCAGTTGGATCCGCTAATTGAAAAAATTTCGGCGGAGTTATCGGCGGGGCTGCGACCGGGGGAGAACCTATTGCGGGTGGAGTTGACGGAGGCAAACCCTCTGGATTTGGAGCTGTCCACGGATAATGGGCGATCGCCATCGGTGGGCAGCACACGGCTACAGGTAACGGGCACCCACGGCAATTTACTCGGTTGGGGCGACTCTTTAGAAGTGGGCTATACCTATACCCAGGGCAGCGACGCTTGGGATTTACGCTATGAAGTACCCATTAATGGGATGGATGGAACCATTGCGCTGCGGATGGCTTTGAACAGCAGCGAGGTGATTGAGGAGCCTTTTAACGCCCTGGATATTGAGGCGGAGTCACGACAGTTTGATCTCACCTATCGCCAGCCCATTTTTCGTAAGCCGGACCGGGAGTTGGCTTTGGGGGTAACCCTCAGCCATTTGCGCAGTGAAACCCAGCTTTTGGGAGAAGATTTTCAACTGTCGCCGGGGGCTGATGAAGATGGAGAAACGCGGCTAACTAAGGTGGGGCTGTTTCAGGAGTGGACCCAGCGGGATACCCAACAGGTGTTTGCGGTGCGATCGCAGTTCACCTGGGGCATCGACGCCCTAGACGCCACCACCCGGCGAGTGTCCCCCGACGCAGAATTTTTTAGTTGGCAAGGACAGGCCCAGTGGGTGCGCCAGCTAGGTCGTGATTCTCTATTTCTGCTGCGCGGTGATCTTCAGCTCGCGGATCGCCCCGTTGTGCCCCTGGAGCAATTTAGTTCCGGCGGTCCCTTTTCCGTGCGGGGCTATCGCCAGGATCAGTTGCTGACTGACAGCGGATTTTTAGTGTCGGCAGAATTGCGGTTGCCTGTGTGGCGGGTGTCAGAAGCGGATTTAGCTGGCGGTGGCGTATTGCAGGTGATTCCGTTTCTCGATGTGGGTAAAGGCTGGAACTTGGGCGATCGCCCCGACCCTGACCCTGACTTGCTGGCAGGGGTGGGCGTGGGCTTACGGTGGCAGCAGGGGGACTTTCTAACCATTCGCTTGGACTACGGCATCCCCCTCACCGACGTGGATATTGTGCGTGACACCTGGCAGGAAAACGGGCTTTATTTCTCTGTCCAGTGGCGTCCCCAGTTCAAGTTTTGAACCATGGAAAAGCCTCCCTTACCAAGGGGGTGGTGGTGGGATCCTCCTGATTTCCTTCGCTGCGCAACATTTCGAGTTTGGGTAGAAATGGCAGGGATTCCCCCTCAGTCTCCCCTTGGTAAGGGGGGAAGTTTGTTTTTTCATCAGTCGTCGTCTTTAATCAGCTCGGCGCGCAAAATTACCGGGCGACGGGGGAGTCGCGATACCACTTCCCCTTTAATTACGGGCGATCGCGATTTCCTACGAGGTTTTCGCTGAGCCTGCGCTGGCGGATTTTTGGGCCAATTGGTGTCTCCGTCGTCAGGCCAATTCGTATCGCCATCGTCGGGCCAGTTCGTGTCCGCTGGCTCCGGCTGGGGAGCAGTTTGGGGCTGGGATTTTTTAGGCTGGGATTTTTTGGCTTCAGACTTGATCGCAATTTCCCTAGCCGTTTCCTCCGCGATTTTCTGCGCCGCACCAAAAGTTAGCTCTTCAGGATCCATCGGCGGCGTTGTCCAAGGATTCTCAACGGCAGGCATCTTCGGAGCCGCGCCCATTTCAGAAACCACCAGCAGCTCTGGGGCGATCGCCGCCATCTCCCAAAAATCCCCATCAACATCAATAGCCAAAGTGGCGATCACCGCAGGCTTAACTTTAGGTGCTGCAACTGCGGGTGCTTTAACTTCAGGAGCCTTTGCTGGAGGCGCAACATCTGGCTGCGCTTTTGCTGCTGGTTTGGTGGATTTGGGTTGGGCGATCGCCTCCTTTTTCTCTCGTGTTTTTTCCCGCGTACCTTCCTCCGCGTCAAATTTTTGGACTTTCTTACGCTGATAAACCGGCTGCCCAGTAGACTTTGCTCCCGTCTTACCCTCACCGCGATCAAACTTGCGAACCTTCTTACGCTGATAAACCCCCTTCCCGGTGGCAACCGGTTGACTCGCTTTTTTAGGTTTGACTGCCTTGCCTTTAGCGGGCTTTGACGGAGTTACATCAACGTCGGCTTTCGGCTCAGATTTTGACTCAGAAGTTTCAGCGGTTTCCGTAGCTTTGACCTCAGTGGACTTAGCCCCCGTATCCGAAACAGCGATCGCCCCGCCCTTCTCCTGCTTTTCTTCCTGCGCCTCGGTCTCTTCCCCAACAGAGCCCGTTAACTTCAACTGAAGGGGGGCAGCTTTTAGCCCGGTGACCCGTGATCGCACCGCCCCCACCAACGCCAACATCCCTGCGCCCTGGGGCAACGCCGCCATTTCCTCCGTTGCGCCGCTACGCAGTTGCAGTACCTGATAAGCCAGCGCCCCCAACAAACCCAAAATCGCAAACTGTCCCAGGGCGATCGCCCCCGTCACCTGCCCCGCACAGACCCACAACACCAACCCATAAAACAGCCCCGCCCCCGCCAAAATCACATCGTAGCGACGGCTCAGCGCCGGAAACGTCCACGCCAGCCCGTACCAACTCACGCTGCCCAGGGCCACTAAAACCGCCAACACCTTTGCCAACATCACACTCTCCAAGACCCGTGCAACCTAGACACCCCGCCGTTTACCACCCTCGTAGTGTTCGGTAAATACCCCTTCATGGTAAAGGCGATCGCCAACGATTATAGGAAGCAAGAAAACCAAAAAAACAAGCTCAGGCAGCAGCACCAAACCTGTTAGCAATCTAACCCACCGTTAGGTTTCACAAGCGCAATTTACGATTCATTTCCACGGAACCTGTCCTAGAAATTAATCAGAAAGCGCCAGTTTAGCGCCTGCTCCCCTCGCCTAAGCCCACAAAGCCAAACCAAACAACAATCGGAGCACCATAAAGAATGGCCAAAGTCGTTGGAATTGACCTAGGTACCACCAACTCCTGCGTTGCCGTTATGGAAGGCGGTAAGCCAACCGTCATTGCCAACGCAGAAGGGTTCCGCACCACCCCCTCCGTGGTGGCCTACGCGAAAAATGGAGACCAACTGGTGGGGCAAATCGCCAAGCGCCAGGCGGTAATGAACCCTGAAAATACTTTCTACTCCGTAAAGCGCTTTATCGGTAGCCGCTTCGACGAAGTTACCCATGAAACCACTGAGGTGTCCTACAACGTTGCCAATGTGGGCGGCAATGTCAAAATTGAATGCTCCAATAAAGGCGAGCAATTTGCCCCTGAGCAAATTGCTGCCCAGGTGCTGCGCAAGCTTGTGGATGACGCCAGCCAGTACATTGGCGAGCAAATCACCCAAGCCGTTATTACCGTTCCCGCCTACTTCAACGACTCCCAGCGTCAAGCGACGAAAGATGCCGGTCGTATTGCAGGCGTGGAAGTGCTGCGGATTATCAACGAGCCCACCGCTGCTGCCCTGGCTTACGGTTTAGAAAAGCGCGATAACGAAACCATTTTGGTCTTTGACTTGGGTGGTGGTACCTTCGACGTTTCCATTCTGGAAGTGGGCGACGGTGTCTTTGAAGTATTGGCAACCTCCGGTGACACCCACTTGGGTGGTGACGACTTCGATAAAGTAATCGTGGATTACCTGGCTGGTGAATTCCAGAACGCCGAAGGTATCGACCTACGCAAGGACAAGCAAGCGTTACAGCGTCTGACCGAAGCTGCTGAGAAGGCCAAGATTGAGCTATCCAGCGTGACCCAGGCAGACATTAACTTGCCCTTTATCACCGCGACCCAGGACGGTCCCAAGCACTTGGACGTGACCCTAACTCGCGCCAAGTTCGAAGAGTTAGCCTCTAGCCTAATTGACCGTAGCCGCATCCCCGTTGAGAACGCCCTACGCGACGCTAAGCTCAGCAAAACCGACATTGACGAAGTGGTCTTGGTCGGTGGTTCTACCCGAATTCCCGCCGTTAAAGACTTGGTGCAAAAGGTTCTGGATAAGGAGCCTAACCAAAGCGTTAACCCTGATGAAGTGGTTGCCGTGGGGGCTGCGATTCAGGGTGGCGTCCTCGCCGGTGAAGTGAAGGATATTCTGCTGCTAGACGTAACGCCGCTGTCCTTGGGTGTGGAAACCTTGGGTGGCGTAATGACCAAGATTATTCCCCGGAATACCACCGTTCCCACCAAGAAGTCCGAGGTGTTCTCCACCGCTGCCGACGGACAGACCAACGTGGAAATCCACGTCCTGCAAGGTGAGCGGGAAATGTCCAACGACAACAAGAGTTTGGGAACCTTCCGCTTGGATGGTATTCCCCCGGCTCAGCGTGGGGTACCCCAAATTGAGGTGACCTTTGATATTGATGCCAACGGTATTTTGAGCGTGACGGCGAAGGATAAGGGCACCGGTAAGGAGCAGTCCATTAGCATCACCGGCGCGTCTACCTTGCCTGATGATGAGGTGGATAAGATGGTCCAGGATGCGGAGCAAAATGCCTCTGCGGATAAGGAGCGTCGCGAGCGGATTGACCTGAAGAATCAGGCTGATTCCCTGGTATACCAGTCTGAGAAGCAGATGGAAGAGCTGAAGGATAAGCTCGAGGAAGCTGATAAGACTGCCGTTGAAGGGGCGATCGCCGCACTGAAAGAGGCGGTGGAGCAAGAAGACTACGATGGTATGAAAGCCAAGACCGAAGAGCTTCAGCAAACCCTATACGGCATCACCAGCAAGATGTACCAAGCGGCGGGCGGTGAGGCTCCTCCTGAGGGTGCGGCTCCTGGCGGCGCTCCCGGTGGCGAGGCTCCCGGTGGTGCTGCTCCCGGCGGTGCTGCTGACGATGATGTTATCGACGCTGAGTTCTCCGAAAGCAAGTAGTCTCCTAGAGAAAATCTGAGTGATGCCTAATTGAGGGCCAGCACTGAAAATTAAAGCCCTGCCGAATTAACGGCGGGGCTTTTTTGTTTGCTTAATTTGTTCTGTGGAGAACGGGGGAGCCCAAAATCCTCGGCTATGCTGGGCTTAATTATTGCTCTACCAGGGTTTTAACCATGGCTGAAACCTTTGCTCAACAGCGCGATCGCCTAATCCAAACGGCACAGGAAACGGAAGCAAAACTGCCGGTGCGCAACGACGAATGTAAATCGCGATTTTGGTTTCAGTCCGGTCCCACGGAGTATGTGTATCTCTTTTTCCATGGATTTACCGCTGCGCCCTACCAAAGCGAGGTGATGGGTAATGAGCTATCGAAGGCGGGCTATACGGTGCTGTCGCCGCTGATGCCGGGACATGGGGTGGCGGGAGATTGGGATTTGGAGACGTTGCCGCCGCTGCCAGAAACTGCCGAGGTTTATCAGTCTTTTGGGATTCAGTGGTTAGAAGAGGCAAAAAAGCTAGGAAAAAAAGTGATTGTCGGCGGGCTATCAGGGGGGGGGACCCTATCAGCTTGGCTGGCGTTAAATCGATCGCAAGATATTTATCGCGTGATTTTATACGCAGCCTATTTAAGCTCTAGCAGTAAAGTTATTGACCTGTTTATTCAGCGAGGGAAAGGGGGATTTTCTTGGGACCAACGGATTAAGAAATATCGTCCTGGCTATAATTTCTTTGCGATTCCGGCGCTGGCAACGTTGTTGGATATGGGCACAGACATTTTAAAACAGGATGCGAAGGGACCCTGTGCGCCGATTTTTGTGATTTCTAGCGAGAGCGATCGCGCCGTGGGAAATGGCGATCATCGCCGTTTATTTGAGGATGTCAATCGCTATCAGCCCCTGGCGTGGTATTTGATTTTTGACCGAGTTCACGATATTCCACACACGATGATGGTGCCGTCGGAGGGAATGGATCAGGCATTTTTGCTCACCCGATTAACCCGCGCCTTTGGGGAAAGTTCGGTGACCTGGGAGGAGGTGCGGGCGATCGCCACAAAACTAGACCGGGACACCACCTTTGATCAAGCGGTGAAGCAGCTAGGTTTAGCGGGCAAAGTGTCAGGGGATATGAACGCCGCCATGACCATGTTCGACAAGCGCACTTTGATTTTGGAAGACAATTAGGGCGCTAAGGGGTGACGACAATGCCCTGGCTTTCGCGGGCAAATCGGTCTACGGCACAGATGGCGTAGCGCCCCGCGCTCAGACCAATTGATCGGGCATCGGGGGGCAAGATTTTCACTAAATCCCAGCTGTTGCCCACCTGTTTATAAACGGTCCAGTGGCGCACCCCAAATTGCCCGTCCCATTGCACCTGACCGCCGCTTTCGCTGGTAACTTTCGGCGGATCCAACGGGTCTACGCTGGTGGGGTTGAGCACTGGCGGTAGGGCGAGGGTGTTGTAAATATTCCGTCCCAGGCGAGCGCCAAAGCCGGCACGATTTTCCATGATCGGGTCCGTGTTGTAGAAAATATTGCCCACAGAATTTTCATTGCGATTGCGATCGCGAGACAGCCCAATTTGCTTTTCAAATTCGGCGACGGACCAGCCGGAGGATCCCAACTTCACCAAATTATTGCCCGCAATAACCGGAATTTTTCCCTGCCCATTTTTGCGGCTGAGGCTGCTCCACCAGTCCAGCAAGGTGCGATAGCTTTGCCCCGTTTGGTCAATACGCCAGTAAAGCTGAGGCGCAATATAGTCCACCCACCCCTGCTGCACCCAATATTTCGGGTCCGCAAACAGGGCATCGTACTGGCTAAGTCCCTTAATGCCTGTGGGAACGCCGGACTGGTAAATGCCAAAGGGGCTGATGCCAAAGGCTACGTGGGGTTTTAAATTGCGGATGCCCTTGGCCAACTGCTCCACCATGCGGTTCACATTATGTCGCCGCCAGTCTTCGATGGTACGCCCGCCACCCCAGGCGTAATAGGTGCCGCGATCAGGAAAGTCGGTGTCGGCAACGGGGTACGGGTAAAAATAATCGTCCAGATGCACTCCGTCAATGTCGTAGCGCTTCACCACGTCCATAATCACTTCGTAGGTGCGATCTCGCACGGTGCGCAATCCGGGATCCATCCACCGCTGGGTGCCATAGGTGTGCACCGCATCGGGCATGGTGGCTTCAATGTGGGGCGCGACGCCTTTGGGGGCATTGGTGGACGATCGCGCCCGGAACGGATTAAACCAGGCGTGCAGCTCCATATTGCGCTTGCGACACTCGGCGATCGCAAACTCCAGCGGGTCATAATACGGCGACGGCGGCCGACCCTGGGTGCCTGTCAGCCAGCGACTCCACGGTTCCAAATTAGATTTGTAAAAGGCATCCCCTTCTGGACGCACCTGTAAAAATACGGCGTTAAATTTCAACGACGCCAGCCGGTCCAAAATGGTGGTCAGCTCCAGCTTTTGGGCCGTGCCGGTCATGCCCTGCTTCGACGGCCAATTTAAATTCCACACCGACGCAATCCACGCCCCCCGCAGCTCTCGAGTGTGGCTAACGTTAACCACCTGAGGCGCAGGCTCTTCCACGTCGAGCACGTAGGGCGAGTCGATGGACGGATAGCGATTGGTTTTGACCAGTGCCTGATACAAAATCGCCGCCACTTCCCCACGGGTGGCCGGGCGATTGGGCTCCAGCCGATCCAGCCGAGGGTAGTTCACCACCATATTTTGAGCCGTTGCCGCCGCCACCTGATTGATGCCGTAGTCGGGAATATCGGAGGCGTCTTGGTATAACCCTTGCAATTCGCTGGCGCTGAGGTCGCGATCGCCCAAGTCCAACCCATTAATCAGCGCCACCCAAAGCTGCACCCGAGTAATATTCCAGTCGGGGCGAAAATAATTATTGGGATAGCCACTAATAAAGGCAGTTTCGTAGGCCTCTCGAATAGCCGAAGCAGCCCAGTGACGGCTCGGCACATCGCGGAAGGTGATGGCATTGCGCACTCTGGGGCGGTCAAAAGCGGATCGCAACAGGGCGGCAAACTGGGCACGGGTCAGGGCGCGATCAGGCTGAAAAGTACCGTCGGGAAATCCGCTAATAATTTGGCGATCGCTCAGGGCCGTAATAAACTCCTCTGCCCAATGACCTCGAATATCTGACAGTTGCGCCATAGCGATCTCTTTTCCTTAAGCATCCCGTGTGGTTAAGTCCTAGGGTAACCAACGAACGGAAGGGCGATCGCATATAGTGACAAAACCCTTACGAGGTGCTGCCTTTGCCCTCCGCAAAACTTACGATAAAACTGGCTAGAACTGGCCCAAAAACCCATCAGATAACCTGATAATATCGGTTGGGAAGAGAAGCGAATTCAATTCTGCTCACGTCGTACAATAAGGGCGACTTAAGGAAGCAAGGTAGTTAGAGACAACCGCCCAATCCCCCAGTCCCGTTTCTAGTTCAGTTTTATTTTTTAGTTCGAGCCGAGGAGAGACCCCCATGCCGCAAGCGGTTGGTTCACTGGAAACAAAAGGTTTCCCAGCAATTTTGGCCGCAGCAGATGCCATGGTCAAAGCCGGCCGCGTTACCCTTGTGGGCTACATCCGGGTAGGAAGTGCGCGGTTTACGGTCAATATTCGCGGCGATGTGTCGGAAGTGAAGCAAGCCATGGATGCGGGCGTTGCGGCGGCGGAAACAGCCTACGGCGGCACCTTGGAATCGTGGGTGATTATTCCTCGTCCCCATGAAAACGTGGTGGCCGTGTTGCCCATTGACTATAACGATGAGGTGGCTCCCTATCGTGAAGCGGTGGAAAGTGCACGGTTTTTACCGTCTCGCTCTTAATGAATGACGTTTGATACTAACGCCTTAATGGAGCTGGTCCCTGGGGCGGCATAGTGGGCAGCTTTGTTTTGTTATGGCTAATTTTACTAGCACTGACTGAGCCCTTACTGATACCTGCGCCCACACATAAAGGGAAGAATAGATAGGATTCCCAGGGCGCTGATAGCGATCGCGAAAGGTACTGGATTTCCCCCGGACAGCATGTCAGCCCCAGAACTACCGGTCCAGGTGTACAGCGCCGTGCCGGGGATAATCCCAATAAAGGTGCCAACGGCATAGGTGCGCAGGGAAATTGGTGTTAGTCCAAATAAAAAATTCACCACGTTAAACGGCGAAATCGGCGCAAATCGCACCGCCAAAACCACCGCTAAGGGCGATCGCCCCAGCCGGTGGTTCAGTTTTTGCAGCCGTGATGAGTGTCCCCAGCGCTTAATAATGTGATCGCGCAGAAGAGTGCGGGCTAGGGCAAAGGCGGCGATCGCCCCCAAAGTAGCGCCAATTACCGACCACAGGGTGCCGTAGAAAACTCCAAAAACAACCCCTCCCGCCAGCACCAACACCGTCCCCGGTATCCCCACCGCCGTAGCCACCACATGGGCTCCAATAAAACCTACCACCGACCAAGGACCCAAATTTTCCAGCCATCGCACCAGCTCGTCGCGATTAAACAACAGGTGCCACGCTGAATGGCAGTGCAGGGCGATCGCCGCGCCAATTCCCAAACAGACGAAGAGGGCGATCGTCACCCATCGCCCCCTTTTAGCCTTATTAGAGTCTGCTGATAAATCAGCAGACCCTACCCGTTTAGCCGGAGTTTTTTTAGCTGAAGTTTTTCTAATCGGTTTTCGCCGCTGTTCGAATCAACTCTAGGGACTGTTACTTATTAAATCCCAAAACTTTAAATTCCAAAATTAATAGTAGTCAAAGTCTCGCCCCATTGCTTCCTATTAAAAGGACACGGATTAAAAGGGCACGGACTAAAAAGACACGGATCATAGAGTACGCGAGACTTTGGCATCTAATGCATAGGCTGCTTAGGTTAACGAACCTCCACAGCTAGATCCGCATCCAGCGGTGCAGCCATAGCAATAATCATCCGTTTGCACGGTCTTGATCAAATCCAAACTGTCCGCTTCCAGAAAATCTGCCACCTTCAGCGCTTTCCCAGTTTCATTTAGCGCTGGCATATCCTCCATCTGCGTAAAATCACAATCAAATACATTGCCGTGATAATCCACCGAAAGTTGACTACGGCACATGAGCCCCGGCACCGTCACCCCATTGAAGTTGTCCGACAAAAATCGCAGGTAAGGATTTAACAAACCGCTGCGCTCGAAATACCGCTTGCTGCGCCCCACCGGCAAATTGGTGATGGCATAAAGCTGATTAAAAACAATGTCGAAATGCTCTTTCAGGTGTTTTTTATAAGCCGCCTGCAAGCCTACCTGATCCGGCGTTAGGGAAAAATCCTCCGACATAGGAAACGGTGGATTATAGACCAAGTCAATATTTAAATTGGGGTCAGACCCGTACCCAAGCTTATTGAGCCACTGTAGGGCTTTGATGGAATTGTCAAAAACCCCGTGTCCGCGCATTTTGTCCACGTTGTCTTGCAAATAGCACGGCAGGGAGGCCACCACGTGGGCCTGATGTTTTGCAAAGTATTCAGGCAAGTCCCCGAAGCCATCCACAAAGTAAATGGTCAAATTGGATCGGACGATAACCTTTTTTCCCCGGCGGCGGGCTGCCTCCAAAATGGGACGAAATCCGTAGTTCATCTCCGGCGCGCCGCCCGTCATATCCACGGTTTGGATTTGATCAAACCGCTCAATCAGCTCCACCAACTGGTCGCAGGCATACTCCGATAATTCCTCTGTTCTGCGAGGTCCTGCTTCCACGTGACAGTGGGCGCAAGCCAGATTGCACTTTCGTCCCAAGTTGATTTGCAGGGTGGTGATTTGCGTCTTAGTTAAAGGTCCCTCTAGTCGTTCCTCGAAGGAAGGAAAAGCGTAAGACTGGGGCGCTTGAACCGTTGAGGTGACCATAAACTATTGACTGATTCCTAAGCTAGTAGAGGGTTACTGTTCCCCAGCTTAGTAGAATCCTTAAAAATCGTGGGGCGCTCTCCCCCAATCAGTGATTATTTTTTCAAATCGTTATTAAGTGATCGGCAACCACTACTTTCTCTCAAGTTAGTTTGATTGGTCCGCTGCTTCGTATCGTCAACTGGGGGCTGTGCTCAGTGTGGAACCTAAAACCTAATGGAGGCATGAGGTTGCATCCTGGCGTCATTAATCAGCATGGTGAGCAATAAACTGCATAAGCTCTTGAGGACACGCAGTGATGCCATTACCGCCAGCCTCCCGAACTTGTGCCGAGAACTGGTTTGCAGCTTTAGGTGATGCGTAAATGAAAATAGGAGCCCTGACCCTACTTGATCTCAGGCAGCGAACCAGCTTAAGACCGGCAGTTATCCAGTAAGTGTCTCCTTCCTGGCGTGCCATATCTGAAATTATGATGCTGGGGACAAAAGAAGTCTTGTTTAGCAGCAATAAAGCAAGGCGAGTGGACTTCACGGTAAAAACGCGATACCCATCTTTCTGCAAATGATTGATTTCGAGAGCGTTGTTTTCCATATGATCGTCAACCCAGAGAATTGACTTCTTCATGGGGGTCCTTCTTCTGTATCTCATGGATATTTCCCCTGAATGGCTCTCTTACGTGAAAAGATTTTGTAAAGCCTGTTGAAACCTTAAATCAGACGGTTCAAATGCAACAAGCAGAGCACAATATCCAGTGATTTTTCAAAAGACTTGTACTGTCTCTCCATTTTAAGCAAGCTCGATTTGGGAGTCATCGCCGATCATAAAGCGCAGGGCTTTGGGACGCTGGGGAGTGGCCGTGAGCTTAGCTCGCTGCCCCACAACGCTGTCAACAATACGCTGATGGATTCCGTCGATTACGGCTCCGCGCAAAATTACGCTGTGGTCCAGGTCTACGTCCACCAGTCGCGCACCATCGGCGATGCTGGTGTAAGGGCCGATGTAGCAGTTCTCTAGCTGACAGTTTTCGCCGATGACCACCGGACCACGAATGGTGGAATTCTTCAGGGTTGACCCGGCGCCAATTTCAACGCGACCAATCACCTGGCTGCTTCCGTCCAGGATCCCCAGGTTTTCCTTGCCCAGGGTGGTGTCCAAAATGACCCGGTTTGCTTCCAGCAGGTCATCTTTCTTACCGGTGTCCAACCACCAGCCCTCTAGCAGTCGCGAGTCCACGAGCTTATCCGTGTCGATGAGCTGTTGTATGGCGTCGGTGATTTCTAGCTCCCCTCGGGCAGAGGGTTTGATGGCGGCGATCGCCTCGTGAATTATGGGACCAAAGAAATAAATTCCCACCAGCGCTAAGTTCGACGGTGGATTCTTCGGCTTCTCCACAAGCTGTAAGACCCGTCCAGACTCGTCCACGGTGGCGACCCCAAAAGCACTGGGATTTTCCACCCGGCGTAGCAAAATGCAGCTATCGAAATGCTTTTCCTTAAAGGGTTCCAAAAATTGGCTTAGGTCTGCCTGGATAACGTTGTCTCCCAGGTACATCACAAAAGGATCGTCCTGTAAAAAGGGGCGTGCCACTTTGACGGCGTGGGCCAAACCCGCTGGCTCATCCTGGAGAATGTAGGTAATTTTTGCGCCAAATTGGTCGCCGTCGCCGGTTTTTTGGCGGATTTCCTCGCCGGTTTCCGGGCTGATAATAATGCCAATATCAGTGATGCCTGCCGCTACCAGACGTTCAATGCCGTACCAAAGGATAGGCTTATTCGCCACCGGCACCAGTTGCTTGGCTCCTGTGTAAGTTAATGGGCGCAGTCGGGTGCCGCGTCCGCCAGACAAAATTAGTGCTTTCATAAACGGTTCCTGTGGAGTTGGGGCGGGGAAAGTTGAGCGACCTTACCGGCGCAACTTATGGGGATGATCGCTGTAGGTATTCTGCGAGCATTTTTCGTAAACCCTGACGCCAATGGGGGGCTGGTTGCCCGAGCTTTGCCGCGATTTTTTCTCCCGCCAGCACTGAATAAGACGGGCGTTGGGCGGGGGTGGGATAATCGGCGGTGGTGATGGGGACCACTTGCTGAATAGCGAGGTCGGCACCCAGGATTTTGGCTTCTTCGAAAATGGCAACGGCAAAGTCGTACCAGCTCGCTGCGCCGCTGTTGGTGTAATGGTAAGTTCCTGCCAGGTCTTCGCTTCTTTGGGGGATTAGCTGGGCGATCGCCCCCGCCAAATCTCCAGTCCAGGTGGGGCTACCGATTTGATCTGCTACCACCCGTAGTTCTGGGCGATTTTCCCCCAGCCGCACCATGGTCTTCACAAAATTACCGGTGCCGCCGGTGCCGTAAACCCAGGCAGTGCGAATGACGGCGCTGTTCTGGGGGGCGGTTTGGGCGATCGCCTGTTCCCCTGCCAGTTTCGACGTGCCGTATGCACCCAGGGGATCGGTGGGGTCCGTTTCCCGGTAGGGGCGACCTTGGCTGCCGTTAAATACGTAGTCGGTGGAAACGTGGAAGAGGAATCCTTGGCGATCGCGGGCCACCTGCCCCAAAATCCCCGGCGCAGCCCCGTTCACTGTCTGGGCCAATGCCATTTCGCTTTCTGCCTTATCCACCGCCGTGTAGGCCGCCGCATTGACAATGACATCAGGCTCCAGCGTCGCCACCTGGTCGTACAACGTCTCTGTTTGGCTCAAATCCACCACGGTGCGATCGGCGATAATCACCTCTCCCAGCGGTGCCATCAAAGGCTGTAGCTCTTGCCCTAGCTGCCCTTTCGCTCCAGTCAATAAAATTCGCATCTCTGTCAGCCCTATACCGCAGTGGCAGCCTTGTACTCAAATAAGTCAGCTTCGCCCAGGGACTTACCAGCTTTGTCTTTTGCCGACAGTTGCACCTCACCGTCAAAGCCCCAGTCAATGCCGATATCAGGGTCATTCCACAGGATAGAGCGTTCGTGGGCGGGGGCGTAGTAATCAGTGGTTTTGTACAGCACCTCAGCGGTGTCGGAGTACACCACAAAGCCGTGGGCAAAACCGGCGGGCACCCACAGCTGATGTTTATTTTCAGCGCTTAGCACCGCTCCCACCCACTGTCCAAAGGTGGGCGAACCCTTACGAATATCCACCGCCACATCAAAAATTGCTCCGGCAGCGGCGCGTACTAATTTTCCTTGGGCCTGCTGAACTTGATAATGCAATCCTCGCAGCACCCCTTTAGTGGAACGGGAGTGGTTGTCCTGGACAAAATTATCGGTGACGCCTGTTTGGTCAGCGAATTTTTGTTGGTTAAAACTTTCGAAGAAAAAGCCGCGATCATCACCGAACACCTTCGGCTCAATCAGCAGCACTTCGGGAATTGCCGTAGCGGTTATTTGCATAGGGCTAGGTCCAATCGGGATGAATGGGGAGGCGTCAAAAACGAGTTGAGCCTACCACGGATTGGCGATCGCCCCAGGATTAGACCAGCCCTTCACGCATTAGAGATTAAAGCCCAGATGACCATGCACCTTTAATCAGGGCTTAGGGCATAAAGATTCACACACCCACGCCCAAAAAGCGTGGCTTTAAGTGCTGTCTCTAACGCACCGTCTCTAACGCACCGTTTCAAAGCTATCTGCCCGAGATTTAAACTGCCCAAGGAAGATGTCCAATACGGAGCGCTTACGGGTCTTAATCCGCGCCGATACCGACATCCCCGCCTGAATATCAAACTCGGTGCCGTTGTTGGTGACCAAACTTTGGGTATCCAGCTCAATGGTTAGGGGAAAGTGATAGGTGGGAATTTCCTGGGTGGGCGGCAGCGCATCAGAGCCAATGGATACCAGCTCCCCCTCGATACTGCCGAACTCCAGCGCCGGGAAGGAGTCCACATTCACTTCAACGGGCATGCCAGCCTTGATAAAACCGATGTCTTTGTTGGTGACGTACACCGAGGCCACCAATTTGCCGTCGGGAATAATGCTTAAAATTGGCTCCGTTGGGTTGGCCACATAGCCCGTACCGCTGGCTTGGATATCAAAGACTCGACCAGCTAGAGGCGATCGCAGCTCCTGGTAGCGCAAAGCCTGCTCTGCCCGGATAATCTGACCTTCCACCTGGGCAATTTGCCCCCGCACCCCGGCAATTTGGCGACGGTTATCCAACGATGTCCGTGCTAGCTGACTGTCAATATCGGCGATCGACTGGTTGTTAGCGGCAATACGGTTTTCAATATCCGCAGCCCATGCGGCCTGCGTGGAGCCAATTTCCTGACGCTTACCGCGAATGGACGCCAATAGCCGGCCTTCCCGCTCCTGCAAGCTGGCAATTTGCCCCTCAATATTGGTAACGCTTTCGGCGTTGCTCAGCACCGTTTGTTGCTGCTGCTTGTATTGCAGTTCAGGAATGGCGCCTTCCTGCACCAAGGGCTCCAAGTCCGCCACGATGCCTTCATTAATTTCTAGGCGCTGACGGTTTTGCTGAAGGCGCTGTCTCAAGGCAACAACCTGCACCCGCACATCAGCCACGTCCTGATTCAGCTCGTCCAATTCCGAACGCAGTTGAGCCACCCGCAGGGCTTGGGCCGCCCGATTCTCCACCAAACGACTGCGTTGGCTGGGCGCTGGAGGCGTTTCCCCGCGCAGCAAAGAGCGGTAGTAAGCATTTTCCGCCACCCGTACCTGACGGTTTCGGCGCAGGTCGGACACAGCGCCACCTGAGCTAATAGTTCCCACATCCGTGCCAGCCGCTTCTGAACGCAGCACGTCTAGCTGGCGCTGTAGGGAAGTGCGGTTGCGCTTTAAAGAATCCGAGTCTGCTTCTTGTCCCGTGGGGTCGAAGGTGACCAAAAGCTGTCCCTCTTCCACGCGATCGCCGTTCTCCACCAAGATTTCGCGAACGACGCCTCCGGACGGAGCCTTAACTTCACTGGCTCCCTCCTCCGGCTCCAGCTTTCCGTTAGCTGGCACCGACTGGTCAATTTGGGCCACTGCCGCCCAGGTGATGCCCGACACCACAACGGTCATAATTGCCCAAATAAAGGCGCTAGTTAGAATTGCCGGGCGCTCCAGCAAAACCGGTCTTTCTTCTTTTCCGACAAATGTTCTCAACATGGGATTGTTTCCAAAGTGGGCACAAAAATGGCGATCGCCGCTGGGCTTTGCGTCTTAAACTTTTTGCTTTCAATATTGTTCGCTTTAAATATTAAGAGAAAAGTTGGACAAAAATCCCCACTAGCGATGCTGGGCGAATTGGGATCAATGGGTTGGTAGTGTACTTCCTTGACGACGCCATAAACTGCGCAAGGTTTCAAAGCACCAAGGGCGTCCAATAAAACCTTGGAAAGCACTTTAATTGAAGCTGCCTTCCTGCTGTTGGAACAGGCAATAATAGCGCCCCTTGGTTTCCATCAGCTCCTTATGGGTGCCTTGCTCCGCCACCACACCTTTGTCCATCATGATGATGGTGTCGGCGTTGATAATGGTGTTGAGACGGTGGGTAATAAAGAACACCGTGCGGTTTTTAAATTCCACCGCCAGGTTATTACACACTTGACGCTCGGAATTATAGTCCAGGGCACTGGTGGCTTCGTCTAGGATTAGCATTCGCGGATTTTGCAGTACGGTCCGGGCGATCGCAATCCGCTGACGCTGTCCCCCCGACAAACCGGTACCCCGCTCACCGACCACGGTGTTGTAACCGTTGGGCAACTCCATAATAAAATCGTGAGCCACCGCCACCTTCGCCGCGTGAATCACCTCTTCCACCGTAGCGTCGGGGTTGGCCAGCATAATGTTTTCCTGCACCGTCCCCGTAAACAGCAGCGTATCTTGCAGCACCATTCCAATTTGTCGCCGCAGGGAGTAGAGCTCCACCTTAGCGATATCGTAGCTATCAATTTGAATCCAGCCCGCGTCCGGTGCATATAGACGCTGAAGCAGCTTCATCAACGTACTCTTGCCGGAACCACTTTCACCCACAATGCCCACAAAGGTGCCCGTGGGAAAATCCAAATTCACATTGGATAGCTGTAACGGTCCCGAATCGCCAAAACGGAAACACAGCTCAGAGAATTTCACATGTCCCTGTAGCTCCGGCATAGGAATGTTGTCCCGGTCAGCTTGGTTCGACTCGGGCTCACTGTCCACAATGTCCGATAGACGCTCCACAGAAATGGTGATTTCCTGCACCTGCTGCCACGCTCCCACCAGCCCCAGCAGGGCGCCAGTGACGTTCCCCGACAGGATTCGAAACGCAATAAGCTGACCCAAGGTGATTTGGTTGTCGATAACCAAATATGCCCCCACCCACAGCAATGCCAGGGTGGACAAGCTATTGAGAAACTCCGTGGCACCATTAATGGTGGTACCGGTCATGATGGTTTTCAGGTTCGCCTGAATCATCTTGGAATAGCGTTCTTGCCACTTCCACAGGGATTTCAGCTCGATATTTTGCGCTTTAACGGTTTGAACGCCGGAGATAACCTCCACCATGTACGAGTCCACGTCGGCGCGACGCTCTGCCTGACGACGAATGAGCTGACGAATAATGGGCGCGGCTATCAGGATGATGCCTCCCAGGAATGGCACCACCGCCAGGGCTACCAGGGTTAGCAGCCAGCTGTAGAGCATCATGACGACGATATACACCACGGAGAACACCGCGTTTAGAAATACCGTCAGCGCCGTACCGGTTAGGAAATTACGGATGTTATCCCGTTCGTTAATACGACCAGCCAGCTCTCCCACCCGTCGCCGGTCGAAATAGCCTAGGGGGAGCCGCATGAGGTGGCTGACGATCGCCGTACCGATGCTCATATCGATACGGTTCATGGTGTCCACAAACAAGTACGTTCGCAGGATGGTAAGCACCCCTTGGAACACGGCCACGCCCACCATGAAGAAGCCCAGGGCATCCATGGTTTCGATGCTGCCTTGCCCCAGCACTTTGTCGATGACCACTTGGGTAATCAGGGGCTGCCCTAAACCAAATAGCTGCACAAAGAAGGATGCCAGCACCACTTCCACCAGCACTCGTTTGTAGGGGGCAAGCCAGGGAATAAACCAGTTCAGTCCGAATTTTTCCGGCAGGTCCTCAACGGGGGGCTCAAGCAAGAGCACCAGTCCTTTGCCCTCTTCCCAGGTTTCGGTGATGGCTTTGGGGGATACGGAGCGCACCGCGTCTTCTTCCGGCGAGGCTAGAATGACGCGTTTTTCGGAAATATCGTAGAGAACGGCAAAACTATCACCCCACTCCACGATCGCCGGCGCTCGCAGTCGCGGCAAGGCCTCAGAGTCTACCTGGACTAACTGGGGGCGGAAGCCGACGCTTTGGGCGATCGCCCCGCAAACTTGCATAGAAATCAGTCCCGAGGCTTGGAGCTGATCTTTCAGGATTCGCCGAACCTTATCCTTACGGAACTGGAGCCCTGGCACAAACTGATCCAGCATTTGGAAGCAAGCCAGCGTCCCTGCCACCGGTCCTTTACCTTTCACATGGGAATAGGATTTGGGGCGGGTGTTGAGTAGTTCTTCCGGGGCAATTTCCTGGGGGCGAGCCGGCGCTAGGGGCACTTCGGCAGTGGTAGCCGCTTCGGTGGCGGCGGCGGGGCTGTTGGGAACAGGAGGGGCGATCGCCGGGGTGATGGTGGGGGCTTCCTGGGGCGGCGCAGGGGTTTGCAGGGGCGTTGCCGCTGGGGAAGTGGCAGCTTGCCCATCCCGCTGTTGCACATAGCTGGCGCTAAAGCCCAGTAGCCGCGCTTCGTCGGCATTTTCCACCACCAGGGGATCTTTGCCGTCCCACTGGAGCCGTCCACCGGGGGAGGTGGTGCCGGTGCCGGTGGTCACTTCCCCGGCGCTCACTAACCAAGCCATTTCTGGATTTTGTAGGCGCGATCGCACCTCTCCGTCGGTAACCGGTCCTTCAGACAGATGCAGCACCTGTCCTTCTTCGGCGATCGCCAGCACCGTTTCTTTCACATTGGTGCGACGATCTGCCTGGCGCTGTAGCTCCAGGCTCACTAGCTCAAAGGTTTCGGCCAACGCCGTACGCTGATGCCAATGGTCACGAAATACGCTCTCATTTTTGATACAGTCCACAAACTGCACCGCCGGTATGGCAATACACAGGGACTCCGTGGATGCCAACGCCGTTTCGCAGCCCACTCCCCGAAGCAAACTGGACCAGCCCATAATGGTGCCCGGCTGGGCTAGCTGCAAACTGGCGGGCTTTTGCGATCGCGCATCAAACCCCAACAGACGCACCTGCCCCTGGTACAAAATCAACACCTGAGCCGGTATTTTCTTCCGCTCCAGCATGGGCTGCCCCACCCGATAGCGGAGAATTTCTGCCCCCTGTAGCAGGTTGGTTTGAGCTGTTTGACTCAGCTGATTAAAGGGCTCCAGTTTTGTCAAAAAAGACTGGATTTGTTGAGAAAGAGCAGCTTGAGTCATAGTGAGAAAAGAGGCAAGGCAAAGCCCAAAACCAAACAGTAAAGGCGCAGCTAGCGCGAAGTTGGCGGTAATAACAGAAAAATTATTACGGTCAACTCAGTATTTCGATAGATGTGATAGCAGGACTCTATCAAACCGTGGGGACGTGTGAACATAGCGGAAATGTTCCGCAAATGTTCACCGCTGCCCTCTTAGATTTTCCGCAGCCTGGGAAAGCAAAACCAAGAAGACAGAATCTTCGGCGGGTATAAATTCAGCGGGCATAAATAAAATTACGCGGCGATTACGCGGGCTCCGGTGTTAATTCCGATACCGGAGGCAAGGATTCGCGGGTGGCGTCGTCGCCTGAGTCGTTGGCAATGGGTGATCCATTTTCGTTGACAACGCTAGGTTGTCCCAACGCGTCCACCTGTTGCCGCAGCCACAGGTTAAACATTTCGTCCAACAGTTGGCGGCGCATATTGTCGTCAAGCTGGGCGGGGATGGCTTGCTCGAGACGCACGATGATAAACCAGTTAGCGATCGCCCGAGGAGCCCATAGCTGACCCGGCTGGCTAACGGACAACATTTTGGCAATAAACGGATGGGGTTGATTAATGGGCACCGGTCCCAAAATCCCCTGGGTTTTTGATTCAGGACCTTCAGAATATTCCTGAGCCATTTCCGCAAAAGACGCTTCGCCCTCTTCGATGCGGTAATAAATTTCTTGAGCCAGCCCTTCATCGGTGACTCGAATTAGGGAATACACCACTTTATCGAGGCGTCCCTTTTGCTCCATAAAATAATTTTCCAGCTTTTTGGCAAAGGTTTGGAGCTTAAATTTTTCTAGCTTGACCGGGCGGGTGGCAATTTCATCCAGCCGCTCGTGGGGCATATTGTTTTCCTTTTGCCAGTGGGCTAAGTCTTCGTCGGAAATTAGCTTGTTTTGCGATCGAAAGTCATAAAGCGCTTTCAGCTTTTCTTCTTCCGATAGTTCAATATCAGCAATCACCTTATCAATGGCGATACCCCGTAAAAAGTGAGGCATAAGCTGATACTGGCTCAAGAGCTCCAGCAAATCAGCCGTGGGAATAATTTTGTCGCCAACTTTGAGAAGCTCTGCCATAGGGTAAATTGCGGTCCCAACACAACCTTAAGAATTAAGTGTCTCGCCGAGGGGTTCGGGGATGAGCACGTATATTTTGTGGATATTTTAGGATACCACCGCTGTTTACAGCCTTCAGGATGGTCATCGCCATGATCCCTGACGCGGCGGGTGATTTTTCGGTTCCGGTGGGGGGGCAAGGGCAAAGATGTTGATAAAGCTGTTTCGTTTGGGAATTGTGATTCACACCGTTCTATGGGCGGCGGCGATGGTGCCGAGTTTGGGGGCGGCGTTGATGTCGGTGATGCTATTTGATGCGCCGGGCAGTGAGGAAAATGTGGTGTTGTGGGTGGTGTTTTGGTCTGTGGCGACGCTGCCGGTGGTGTTGATTGTGGCGCTGGCGGCGGGCTGGGCGCTGTGGTTTCAGGGGCTCCGTGGGTGGGGCTTTGGGCTGAGTTGTTTGCCCTATGTTAATGCTGTTGTTTTTGCGATCGCGATAGTTGTTCTGGACTCTTAGGGGAGTGCGCCTATTAACGTCTGAATATTAGGCGCAGTGGGGACTTCACGCTCTAGTCAACGTTTTTCCTCCCTAGAGCAGCTGGTGGGGCCCGCAAGGCGAGACCTGGTTAAAACGCTTAGTGGATTTATCTGAGCAACAGGCTTGCAACGCTTGTCAAATGTTGGACATCATGGATAGCTGCTCGGATCCTGTCGCCCGTTCACTATGCGCAACTGAGAGTTTTACAGACCCGACTTATTCGCCGTACTGCGGAGATGTTGCCTAGTCGGAAAATATAAGGTGGCAGTGCCAGTCACAATTTCTTGGATGAACTTTCGGACAAAAGCAAATCATTTGGCTGTGGTTAAATATGAACTAATTAATAAGAATTAATTGTATTAGTTCCTAATATCCACGTTCCCATGACTCTCCTTCTTTCAATGCCCGAGTTCTGGAGTCAGAACCCGGAAATTGCTGCAACAGTGCAGAAGGCGCGGCAGCCTTGGACAATGCCCTTGAAGGATGCCAGCGGCAAGAGTCAGGGATATCGTCAGTCGATAAATTTGCGTCCTGGGCTTAACGTACTGATCGATGATTTCACGCTCCAGGATGATTTGCTAATAGAAAAAGGTGAGCGGTTAGTTTGTTCGCCGCGATTTTGCCTGGAAATGAGCTTTATGCTTTCTGCGAGTAACCCTAAGAGCTAATTTATAAAGTAAATCTTAATTAGCTAACCTGCGCATCATCAAG
>ERZ1740067.117-NODE-117-length-62967-cov-7.332671_pt1 | contig 62967 bp, 53 predicted proteins | sample MGYA00581736_ERZ1740067 | MGnify/ENA primary metagenome ERZ1740067 (study PRJEB43018, sample SAMN04849236) | marine metagenome | isolation source: floating plastic debris | place: Pacific Ocean | collected 2008-08-27 | study: EMG produced TPA metagenomics assembly... | reverse complement strand
CGTAAAGGCCATATAGGTCAATGACGGATTTACACAAGCCGCTGAGGTCATAAAGGCCCCATCCGTAACATAGACGTTTTGGCAGGCATGCACTTGATTGTATCCATTTAAAACAGAGGTTTTGGGGTCACGACCCATACGTGCGGTTCCCATCTCATGAATGCCAAGGCCTAATGCCCCAGGATTATCAAACTCTTTTACATCCCTAAGGCCTGCTTTGGTAAGCATTTCTGCTGCCTGCTCCTTCATGTCTTTCCGCATCTCCCACTCGTTCTCACCAAATTCAGCATCAAAGGTAACCGTTGGTAATCCCCACTGGTCTAGCTTGTCATAATCTAAAGTCATGCGGTTCTCCTCGTTTGGCAATACCTCACCAAAACCACCCATTCCGAATGTCCATCTTCCTGGTTTGAGTATAGCATCTTTCAGATCTTTGCCATGTGATAGTTCTGCAATAACATCTTCCCAATCACCTCGACTTGCCCCACCTTGATACCCATAGCCCCTTAAGAATTTATCGGTATTGCTGTCGCCGCCAATATTTCTGAATCGCGGCAGATATATCCCATTGGGTTTTCTTCCTTTGTAATATTTGTCTTCAAATCCATCAAACTTTCCGCCAGCGCCAACACCTAGGTGATGGTCCATGATGTTTCTTCCTAGCTGGTCCGAATCATTCCCGAGACCATTTTCAAAACGATCGGATTTTGATTGCATCAAAATCGAGGTTGAAGCGATGGCAGAGGCACATAAAAATATAACCTTGGCTTTGAATTCGAATTCTTCTTTGGTAACACGGTCGATAATCTTGACTCCAGTTGCCTTTTTGGTATCAGGGTCATACATGACTTGATGTACTATGGAATCGGGTCGTAGGGTCATATTTCCAGTAGCTTCTGCTGCAGGCAAACTGGAAGAAAGACTACTGAAGTAGGCTCCAAATGGACATCCCCGTATACAACGGTTTCTAAATTGGCATCTTACCCTACCGTTTCCTTCATACTGTTTATCACTATTAATGTGGGCAACGCGTCCGGCGGTAATTACCCTACCGTCAAAATGTTCGGCAACTTTTTCGCGAACATGCTGTTCCAGACAATTGAGCTCCATCATTGGTTCAAAAACACTGTCGGGTAGTTGCGATAGTCCCAATGGCTCTCCCGAAATACCCACATAGCGTTCTACATACTCGTACCAAGGGGCAATATCTTTATATCGTACCGGCCAATCGACACCGTGACCGTCTTTTTTGTTGGCTTCAAAATCTAGGTCGCTCCAACGATAACTATGCCGACCCCACATTATGGATCGCCCTCCGACGTGATAACCGCGCATCCAATCAAAACGTTTGGTTTCATTGTAGGGGTGGTCAATATCGTTTACAAACCAATGTTTCGAATCTGCTCGAGTTGTGTATCCCGTTCTATTTTGCTTTTCTTGATTCTTTAGGTCTTCTTGAGTCGGTTGTCTTGCGTGGGCAAAATCCCAGGTATCCATATTGGCTGTGACGTAATCTTCACGGTGCTTAACCATTCGCCCACGTTCGAGAACCAAAGTCTTCAACCCTTTTTCACATAATTCTTTAGCGGCCCAACCTCCACTAATCCCGGTTCCAACAACAATTGCATCATATGATTCCTGTTCTTCGTTGTAATAAAATTCACTCATTTAGAATACCGTTGTTTATTTCATAAAAGTATTAAATATTAAATTAATTTTCTACATTTAATCCTTAGTGAGATTAAGAAATTCGCACTATAACGTTATAGTGGTTGTCAACCTTTTAAATACTTAAAATACCAATAAAATGAAACGAAGAAAGTTTATTAACCGAGGTGCCACGATGGGCACGGGTCTTCTGTTTTTGGGAACCTATGCCTGTAAACAAGAAAAGAAAAAAGAGACCCCTGAAGTAGAGGAGCAAGCAGAAATTGTATCATCACCTGAGTTATTTTTCAAGCTTTCTTTGGCGCAATGGTCCATTAATAAAATGATTCGTGAAGGTGGTGTTGATCCCTACACCTTTGCCGAAAAGGCCAAAGCACTTGGTTTTAATGGTCTGGAATATGTGAGTGGGTTGTACTATCCTGAACTTGAAGCTGCTGGTTTTTCCGAGGAGGCCATGAAAAATTTTGTGGACAAAAGTAATGCTGAGGCAGAAAAGCACGGAATGGAAAATGTTCTTATCATGATCGATCGTCAAGGAAACTTGGCTGCTGCTGACACTTCAGAACGCAATGCCGCGGTCGAAAACCACTATAAATGGGTTGATGCTGCTCAAGCAATGGGATGCCATTCCATACGTGTCAATCTAAATGGCAGTACCGAACAAGAAGAATGGACCAATGCCTCTGTAGATGGACTTAAGAAATTGGCCACCTACGCCCAATCAAAAAATATCAACGTAATTGTTGAAAACCATGGTGGGTTCTCTTCTAACGGGGCGTTGTTAGCAAATGTTATGACCAAGGTGGCCATGGATAATTGCGGAACATTACCAGACTTTGGTAATTTCTGTATGGAATGGGCCGAATGGCCCGAATGCAATGACTGGTACGATAGGTATAAAGGAACGACCGAACTTATGCCCTTTGCCAAAGCAGTAAGTGCAAAATCACATGATTTTGACGAAAATGGTAATGAAATCAACACCGATTATGTGAAAATGCTTGAAATTGTAAAAAATGCAGGGTATACAGGATATATTGGTGTAGAGTATGAGGGAACTGAAATTGGTGAAGAACAGGGAATTATCGCCACCCGAGACCTTTTGGTCAAGGTAGGGCAGCAAATGTCATAACCGTATTTTTCAATGCGTTCTTTGTTCAACCAGCTTTTTGATTACAATTTTTATTGTAACAAAAAAATTATAGAAAAGGTAAAGACCCTAAAATCACCTCCGAAAAGGAGCGTAGAACTGTTCAGTCATATTTTGAACACTCACCATATTTGGAACAAACGGCTACTTGATGAGGAATGGACATGTGACGTTTGGGAACTACATGAAGTGAACGTTTGGGAAGATATCCACTACGAAAACCAGCGCACCACCTTTGAAATCATTACCAATACGGAAGATTATACAAAACGAGTCGATTACAAAACGACAGAGGGGCGGGTTTTTGCCAATGAGTTGAAAGATATTTTGTTTCATATCATTAATCATTCAACATATCATCGTGCGCAAATAGCCGTAGATTTTAAAAGGGAAAAGATGGCATTGGAAGGGTTTGACTATATTCATTACAAGCGATAATCCAGCGCCACGCCCTATGAATCGCTCTACAAAATTTCAATTGTCGTTCATGATGTTCCTTGAGTTTTTTATTTGGGGGGGCTGGTTTGTGACCTTAGGAACTTTTTTAGGGGATAACTTAAAGGCGTCAGGAGGAGAAATTGCCCAGGCTTTTTCAACGCAATCTTGGGGTGCTATTGTCGCTCCTTTTATCATCGGGCTTGTTGCTGATCGATATTTTAATGCAGAACGTATTTTAGGGGTCCTTCATCTCTTAGGAGCCCTTTTCCTATATCAAATGTATCGGGCGAATGACTTTTTTGTCTTTTACACGTATGTTCTTGGTTATATGGTCTTATACATGCCCACTTTAGCTCTGGTGAATTCCATTTCATTCAATCAAATGAATAACCCAGCGAAAGAGTTTTCATTGATTCGGGTGTTTGGTACCATTGGCTGGATTATCGCCGGCTTGACCATCAGCTATATTTTTGTTTGGGATGCTCCTGAAGCTCGGGCTCAAGGAATGTTAAAAAATACATTTTTAATGGTTGGGATAGCGTCGGCTGTTTTAGGGTTGTTTAGTTTCACCTTGCCGGAAACACCACCGAGGGTTTCCAAAGAAGACAAAGTGAGTTTAGGAAAACTCTTGGGTCTAGATGCTTTGAAACTTTTAAAGGATAGGAACTTTTTGGTCTTCTTTATGGCTTCCATTTTAATATGTATTCCTTTAGCATTTTATTATCAAAATGCGAATCCTTTCCTGTCTGAAATTGGCATGGAAAATCCCACGGGAAAAATGACCATTGGTCAAGCTTCAGAAGTACTATTTATGATTTTGTTGCCTGTTTTTTTTACCAAGTTCGGGTTTAAGAAAACCATTTTGGTGGGAATGCTCGCCTGGATGATCAGATATCTTTTATTTGCCTATGGAAATGCCAACGAGCTGACCTTTATGCTTATTTTGGGCATCGCACTTCATGGCATCAGTTATGATTTTTTCTTCGTCTCAGGTCAAATTTATACAGATACCAAAGCAGGAGAACAATATAAAAGTGCTGCTCAGGGTTTGATTACCTTGGCAACTTATGGGGTGGGGATGCTAATGGGTTTCTGGATTGCCGGTAAAATAGCAGACATGTATTTGTTGGCCGAAGGCAACCATATTTGGGAGACTATTTGGGTGTACCCAGCTCTATTTGCAGCCGTGGTCTTTGCGCTTTTTGCCCTAATTTTCAAAAATGAGAAAATTGAATACAAAAATTAAACAACAGTAAACCAACTAAATATGGAAAGTATCAATAAAAACAAACTTTTTTGGGCCGCTTGCATTTCTCTCGTGGTCACCTCGATGACCTTTGCGATTCGAGCAGGTATATTAACCCAACTTGGTGTTGATTTTGGCATTAATAATACGCAATTGGGCTATATCAATAGTATGGCCTTTTTGGGCTTTCCGCTGGCCATGTTGGTAGGAGGTCTTTTGTATAACACATTGGGCCCTAGAAAATTATTGGTTATCGCGTTCATTTGTCACTTGGTTGGTTTGCTAATGACTATTTATGCTGGTGGCTTTTGGACACTGATCATCTCTACCTTTTTTATTGGTGTAGCGAACGGATCTGTTGAGGCCGCCTGTAATCCGATGATCGCTGATATGTATACCGACAACAGAACTGCAATGTTGAATAAATTTCATGTATGGTTTCCAGGAGGTTTGGTCATAGGTTCTTTGGTCTCTAAATTTATGACAGACGCTGGAATGGGATGGGAGTTACAAATTGCTTCAATGTTTATTCCGACTTTGATCTATGGGTTTTTGGTCTTCACCCAAAAATTTCCGGAGAGCGAGAACATCGAGTCCGATACGTCATTAAATATTAAGGCATTGGGCGATCCTTTGTTTCTATTTATGATTGTGTGCATGACCTTGACGGCAACTTCGGAGTTCATTCCACAGCAATGGGTAGAAACCATATTGGGTAAATCTGGGGCAAGTCCAATGCTGGTCTTGGCTTTGGTCACTGGAATTATGGCCTTAGGAAGGTTCTTTGCGGGTCCTTTGATACACAAGCTCAATCCTGTAGGGGTGCTTTTTATGTCTGCCATTATAACGGCAACGGCCATTTTCTTTATGAGTAGTGCAGAAGGGGGAATGATTTATGTCGCCGCCGCTTTGTTTGCCCTGGGGGTTTGCTACTTCTGGCCTACCATGATCGGTTTTGTCTCTGAGTATACCTCAAAGACGGGCGCCTTGGGGATGTCGTTGATGGGGGGTGCGGGAATGTTTGCGGTCTCTATTTGGAATCCGATTATTGGATCACGGTTGGATATGGAAAAAGCGAATGCACTTGGTACCGGGCTTTCAGGGGATTTAGCTGATATTGCAGCCGGAAGGGCCGTTCTTGGTTTTATGGTATGGTTTCCTTTAGCATTGGTTGTATTATTTGGAATTCTATTTTTCCTTAGAAAAAAAATAGAAGAAAGAAGGTTGGTCTTAGAACATCATTAATTTAGATAATTAAAAAAGTAACAATGCCAAAGAAAATTAGACTCGGAATTTTAGGAGGGGGCGGAGATTCACTCATTGGAGTGCTTCATCGGGTAGCTGCATTTATCAATGACAACTACGAACTTGTTGGAGCGGTCTTTAGTCCGGTACATCAAGAAAGTTTGGATTTCGCCAACGAAATTGACATCCCTAGCAATAGAATCTATCCTGATTTTGACACACTGATTGAAGAAGAATTAAAACTGCCAGAAGACGAGCGTATTCAGGTGTGCTCTGTGCAGACCCCTAATTTCTTACACTATCCCATGGCAAAAAAGCTATTGGACAATGGCTTTCACGTGATTTGTGAAAAACCAATGACCATGACCTATGAGGAAGCAAAATCACTACAGGATTCCCACAAAGCTTCTGGAAAGATATTTGCACTTACCCATACCTATACCGGTTACCCCATGGTACGGCAAATGCGCCAGATGATCAAGAATGGGGAGTTGGGAAAAATCCATAAGGTCGATGCCCGGTATTATCAAGGATGGATCAACCCAATTATCCATGATAAGGAAAAACGTTCTTCGGTCTGGCGTTTAGACCCGACCAAGGCGGGTATCAGCTCCTGTATGGGTGATATTGGGGTACATGCCTTTAATCTTTTGGAATTTACGACCGGACTACAAGTAAAATCATTGCTGTGCGACTTTAATTATTTGTACGAAGACAATGTTATGGATGTGGATGGCACTGTCTTGGTCCGAATGGATGATCATGTTAAAGGAGTAATCCGGGCTAGTCAAGTTGCGACCGGGGAAGAGAACGGTTTGGCCATTCGTATTTATGGTGAGAAGGGTGGTTTTGTTTGGGAACAGGAAAGACCGAACTTCTTGTATTTCTTTACCGAGGGGAAACCTTTACAAGTGTACAAACCAGGTCACCCCTATAATTCGAAATTGTCGTTGGATGGCACAAAACTACCACCAGGTCATCCCGAAGGTATTTTTGATTCTATGGCGAATATTTATCTCGGAGCGGCAAAGGCCATTCGTGGAGAGGAATATGATGATGGCGAATTTCCAACAATGGAAGATGGAGTACGCGGCATGAATTTTATTGAAGGTACGGTACATTCACACAAACAAGGAAATGTTTGGATAGATATGGACTAGTTATCCTCCTGTCAAAACACAAAAAAGGCCGCTTTATGCGGCTTTTTTTAACTCTTTTTTAAATTTTGGGTTTCGATTTAAAACTTCCAAGGTACCGTAGGTTTCATGATTCTTGTAACCCATTCTTGATACCCTGTCCGCCAATGGTTATAGTGAATAGCATTAGAAAAACAAGGAGTGGTGATAGAATGATGGCAGGATGTTTGAGTTTCATTAAACGCAATCCAACAATCGAAACGGCCAGGCAGATAGTGCGCGTTACTTGGTAAACCGTACTTTCCTTAGCAATGGAGCCATTGTTGTAGTTTGTTTTTAATTAAAGATTTCTGATTTCGCCAATTGCCTACTTATGTTTTTTAAATCATGACCAGTACCATCTTTATTTGAAGTTCCAAAATAGGCGATTACTAAATCCCTACTTGGTGAAATATATAAACCTTGCCCATGAAAACCACTTTTATAAAAGTCACCATCGGCCATTGTAAAGTCCCATTGATATGTGGAGAAAGCGGGTTTTTCACCATCTAAGAGAATATTAAATGGAATAGAAACGGATGCTTTCAATAGATTTGGTCTGCCTGCTTTCTGAATTTTATCCAAAAAGGCCTCGCTAATTACACTCCTAGGAGTCGAAGGTGTAAACAAGAGACCAAACCTACCTAGGTCCCTCAGGGTGGAACTTATGCCCCCATATACGGCCATGATGTTCCTTTTGGGCGTTAACATTAGACCGTCATTCTCTGCACCTATTGGTTGCCAGATTTCTTTTTCCAATATATCTGTATATCGCTCGCCTGTTACCTTTTCAATGAGCCAAGTGAGTACGAAAGTATTGATTCCAGAATAGTCATTGGATAGTCCTTGTTCTTTGTACCTGTTCATTCTTACAATGGCTTCATAAGGATCATTTGGAGTTTCTTCGGTGGAGGGTGACCATCCAATAGCCCCTTCAAATCGCATGTAGCAGGAGTTAAGGTCATTGTACGTTTCCATACCATTTTCAAATTCCCAGCAAATTCCAGAAGCCATATCGAGTATGTTGGAAATTAATATGCCGTCCCAAGCGGTATTTTTTAACTCTGGAATGTATTGCTCAATAGATGTATTTGATTTAATCAATCCTCTATCCTCATAAATACCGACTAAAGCAGCTGCAAAGGGTTTGGAAACCGACATGCAAAGGTGCTTTTGATTGGGATGCATTCTAGGATACGCTTCAAAGACTATCTTCCCATGGTGTATTACCAACAAACCATCAACCGGCATCTCATTGATATAATTGGCCAAACTGATTTTCTTCTTTTTGCGGGATACCTGAAATGAGTCAATAGAAGGTTTTAGATCAAGGGGCAGTTTTCTAGTGTGTTCCGGCTTTTTAATCGTAATATTGGGATAAAATTCTGAAATGTGGGTATAGACGTATCTGGATAGGTCTCCCCCTTCAAATTGACTTGTCAGATTGAATCGCTGATGGTACTCTAGCTTTGTAGATACTGATTTTTCAACCTGGTTTTGAGAATAAACCAATTTAACTGTTAGCAAAAACAGTACTGCGCTTGTTTGGATTTTCTTCATGGTAAAATAAACTACAATGTCGACCGTTATAAACTACTTTCAATATGCTATGGCCATGGGAATTTTTATTCCGTCAAAATTGATGCCCCTCCCTTTTCCACTACAAGATTCGTTCGGTTCTGTGAGACATAAAATCTAGATTTAAAGTATTATAGTGATTACTTTGTATATAGGCTCGTTGATTTTATTTTTTATGGTTTTTGGAAACCGAATTTTACATAGATAAGTTACTCTTTATAAATCACTCTAAATTTTTGATTGGTGCGTTTCCAGTCTTCTTCGGTAAAACCAAGTGCTTTATCAAGTGTCTTTGTGCCAATGGCCCTAAAATAAGCCTCGAAGCCCGACGGGGAATAGCCAAATAACAGTATTACTTCTTCTGTGCCATTATTTTGAAACCCATGCCATAGGTTTCTTGACACGTAGATAAGGTCTCCAACATTCCCTTGTTGTGTGGTATGACCCAAAGTAATTTCAATACTTCCTTTTTGAACGAATAGAAATTCTTCCTCGTTTAAATGTTTATGAATAGGAACGGCATCTCCAGGAGGGATTTTTTCGGTGAGCAAGGAAAATTCTGGTGTGGATTCCTCATTTTTTGCGATTTTAATGGTTACCTCGGCCTTACGTTCGTTGCCGATATACCATGTTTCCCCTTCGCTTGCCTTTAAAACCATTCCTTCGATTTTTTCAGTGGAATATATTTTGGAATAGGCCGCGGGTATTCCCGTCAAACATAGGCCTGAAAACAATCCCATTTTGCGGATAAAATCTCTTCTATTATCTTTCATGATACCTATTTTGAAATAAACAATGGCTAGCATTGAATTTAGTTGATTTTTGGTTCTTGTTGTGTTCTACAATGAACGCCACCACCGCCCCAATTAATGGGCAAGGCATCCATTGTCACGATGTCTTGGTTGGGAAAATACTTTTCTAGGATCTCACGGAGTTTTTGGTCTTTCTTTTTCTCGGATTGCGGCATACCCTCTTTCCAATATTCTGATGCAATCACCACCCCATTGGTAATGGTGAAATTGGCGTATTCAAGCGCAGGGACCCACACCACTGAATCTCCTACAACTATTTTCTCTCTTGAAGCCTCATCTAATATCCCATGGTAAAGGTCTTCTGTCATCACCCATGGAAAGTCATAAAGTGAATAATCAGGGGCTTCAATGGTTTCTATATGGTAGGGATGGCCATTGGGTTGTTTGGCTTTTTTTAATTGCTCCAATCCCTTTTGAAGCACTCGGTAATCGTGGTTCAATAGCGCGTTCTTATCCTTATCCTTTTCTGAAATGATGGTGGCAAGGATGGTGGTGTCATTTAAAAAGCGCGTTGTAACATCGATATGTCCGTTGGCACCATTTCCTATAAAGTTATCGACCTTAAAAAGCGGTTGGTCAATGGCTGGAAATTCATCCAACCATATGATTTGGGCCTTTCCCAACTTTTCCAAGAGAATTTGTTCTACCTCCTCTAAACTTCTGTTCGGATTTCGTTGGTTTGCTAATGCCTTATAGGCAAGGATGGTGTTGCTGCTCACTTCCAATGCCCCACCTTCAAAAAATAAGCCTGTAGAATCTTTTTCATACCCATACAACCCTTGTAGGGTATTGGATAAGATTCTCCGAAAATCACCTTCACATCCGCCATAGGCCTCGGTATTACCATAACAGCTCCATTCAAAGTCCAATATTTTGTTTTCCTTACCATCGGTAATAAACATGAGCGGGTCGCGCATCCAAGAGGATTGGTAAGGGAGTCCAATAAATTCGATGCTATCTAGATTGGCATTTAGTTCTTTAAGACGGTGTTTGCCAACCGTCATCAAAGAATCGTTATCAAATACAACCTTGGTTTTAACATACCTTGAGAGGTTGGCTATGAGGGCCAATCTCGTTTCTTCATCCGGAGTGGAATTGTACCTTTCGTAGTTAAAATCGGTCCAGATGGCTTCATGCGGCTCCCATTCAGGTGGGTAGGTGAATTTTATTTCCTCTTTTTGTGATGTTTTACAGGAAATAATAAGTAATCCAATGATTATAAAAATGTACTTCATTTTGGGTTGGATTTGATACTATTAATAAACTTTTGGTTGCGTTTGGTAGCGGCAATGCATCCCGCCTCCATCTTGATTCAGGGATATGGGGTTGATTCCGATGATTTTTTTATTTGGATACAAGTCCTCAAAAATGGCCTGGACTTTAGCATCTTTAGCACTAATTACTCCGTTTTCATCTCCATATTGCGGTAGCATAATGACATTGTTGGTCAAAAGGTAGTTCAGGTAACTACTCGCATAGGCCATTTGAAGCGTATCTCCTCTCGCAACTTTGAAGTATTCCAAATCCTCATCTGACCACCGATCCCCAACAATCATAGTTTCTGTTTTGGGGTCGGTGTGGGGCACTTTTATGATTTGATATTTATTTCCATGGCTATTGGTAGCTGCGGAGAGTATTTCAAAATTTTTGGAAAGAATTTGATAGTTCAATTGATTGATAGGGTGCGTGTCTTTTTTGGCTTGATTTACCCAAGCCAACAAAATGGTGGAGTCATTGGCAAAACGCACAAACTCATCGGTGTGCCCCCCTGTACCGTAGCCAAAGTATTTTCCGGTAATGCGATTGAAATTGTGGGGGTCGTCGGCTACTCCAGAAGGCAACCAGATGACATTTTCGATACCACAACATCGCTCATAATCCGCTTCTATTGCTGCTTTGCTCAGATGTGGATTCCGTTTCAGGGTGATGTCTTCCACTTGTATCACCGTTCCTTGCCCATCGGTTTCAAAGGCACCGCCTTCAATGGCCACTATGGAGGTGATGGTGTCGATTTTAAGCCGCTGCGCGATTTCGCGATCTATTTTCTCATGGGCTCTTGCGCGTTCTGAAATGGAATCTGGAAGTACATTGGCGTAGTTTGTATATTTAAAGTCCACCACTTTGAGTGCTCCTTGTTGCGTTGCAAAAACAGGTCCTGGGTCCCTGTACCAAACATCGGTCGGGGATTGATACACAATGGAAATGTTGGTGGTATCGATACCGAGAGCTAAAAGTGAATCTTTGGCATTGGGCGCCAATGAATCATGCTCAACAATCAAATTCAATTTTACATGTGGATGAATGGCGCGAATCATTTCAAGGGTAACGGTATCGTTATCCATATAGTTCTCAGCGGTCTTGTACCCTAACCAAATGGCTTCATGCGGCTCAAATTCCCCTGGGATTCTAATGGAATTTGATTCTACGGATTCTTTGCTTTGGCAAGAAATCAACAGACCAAATATCAGTATCGAAATAATGGTTTTTTTCATTTTACTGTTTTTAAGTTATTTGTCCACCAAATAGGGTGTACAGCTGTATGGACGCCTTCGTTATTTGTTCGCTATATCCCAGATAGGGAGCTGCAACTTGGATACCTTGCTCAAGGATGACCAACAGACCCACTTTGAGCATTGTTGGATGTATTTTTCCGAGTGCTCGGTGTTCAATCCACCAGAAAATGGGAATGGGCAGCATGGCGAATACAAAACCGAACAAATCAAAATTCCCTTGGAAAGGAGGGAAGTAATAGCGCAATCGTACCCAAGCTACCCATAACAGAATGGTGGTGGCCAATAACATCAAGCGTTTATGGATATCCGGTTTTTTACGCATAATAATTGCAATAATGATTAAGGCACCCACGGTCAACGAGTCAAGAACAGTGCCCAAAAATGTTTGCGCTCCTAGACCTATTCCTGTCTCAATTTCCCGAGTGGCCGTTACAAAACCAACGCGTTGTAATGTGATGACAATTCCAATCGATACAACTATACCCAACCATCCCAACTTCATATGAAGTTTTGGATTGGCACGATTGATAAGAGCAGATTGAACCAAAAACAAAACCAACCAAGAAGCACTGAAGAAACCATGGATGTGATAAATAGGGTCAAAGGACTTGGCTTCGGTCAGTGGACGAAAATAGGTGGGAATAAATCCAATAACTGTAATTGCAATACCAAGAATGGCAAAACGCAAATAGTGTTTTGATAAACTCGAATTTAGCCTTTTATGAATTGCTTTTGCCACCGTATTTCCGATATAGTTTTAGTTTTTGTCCAATACTCATGAGGCTACCTCCCGATGTAGTCTCCAATTCCCATCCTTTCTTTTTTTGAGGATAGCCAGAAATGTATCTTCAAGTTCTTTGGGTTTCCCTTGGTCATCTGTATAGTAGGTCTTGCGCCTTCCAGAACCGTAAGCAACTGAATCACTTACGATTACGGTCTCCATGGGATACACGGATACACTATCATAGGGTATACCCCCACGTTCTTTGGCTATTTCGGCCATAGCCTGCCATGAGACCGTGCCTGGATTGACCGTCTTATAGTTCAGGGGGATACAAGCAGCCAAATTTTGATATTGTTTTTCCTTAATTGTTTTTATATAGAACATTCTGGACCGTTCTATTTTGTCATATTCTTCCTTGAGATTTGAATTTGGTTCTTGGCTGAAGGAAAAGGTAGCACTAACCATTAGGATTATTAGCAATACGATGTTTTTCATTTTCTTTTGGTGTTTACAATGGGTCATTTAGTTTTCAAAAATTACCGTATTGGGATGGAAATTTTTCCATGCCCATTGGTACACTAAGGTGGTGGGCATTGCAGCACCCATATTGTCTTCTGCCCACGCAGTTAAGCCCGATTGGTCAAAATAGATGGTAATGGTTTTACCCGCCAATTGATATTCCAAAGGAGATTCTTTTTTAAAGAGTTCTTCCAATGGGAAGTAGAAGGATGCTTCTGCCATTTCAATACCTATTCCAAGGTTCTCAGGTTGATGTTTTTCAGCCATATGGAAGTTACCTTCTTCAGGTTGCCAAGAGGTATAATACGGCCTTGCAAACACCAATGAAGGGAAGGCCGCCCCGGTAGTGTCTTTGTTGATTAAGACTTTGGTGTTGGGATACTTGCCTTTCCAGAAACCCCATGTGGTTTGAACCGTGGGACGTAAGTTCAGCTTGGTTTCCTTAAGGTCACCGTGAATTGCCTTGTTCGATAATTGGTTCCATACCGAGCCTGTTTTTCTATCCACCATCAAAAGGTTGTTGTTCATAAGGGCTCTGCCGAAATCAAAGCCTTGCGTGTCCCCAGAAATAGTGCCTTCAAACAGTTGGGCCGAACCCACCAATCCACACCAGGTCACCAAGTACTGCTCATCGTTCAATGTGAGGTTGGCTACTTCAAACCCTTCCAAATACAATAGCGGTAATGCTATTTGGGTATCCTCAAGCGTAATTCCCATGACGAGATCCGCATCGTTCAAGGCCACCTTATTGGGATCGGCAAATTCAAGTTTGTCCAATCCCCGATACACGGGCATGTTAAATGCCTTTGGTTCTTGACCGGGCCATTCCTGGGCTACCAATTCGATGGTTTTCGAGTCCATGGTTGGAGTTTCTTCCTTATGGGTGTTTTTTGACTTACAGGAAATGATAGCTAGAAATACAATGGAGTAGTAAATGGGTTGGAATCTGTTCATAGATATTTATAATTTGCTATTATTTTGATTGAACCCTTTTGGACTATTTAGCTGATACCTTCTTGAGTTTTTTTCTAAGTCGAAAAGCGATAATTGTGGGAATAAGCGCTATCAACAATCCAATCAGCAATCCTGTTCCACCAATAAAAACTATGGGAACATTGGTGTCAATGTCATGCCGATGGTTCCATATCTCAACGATTTTTCCGTCCTGGATTCGAAACACGTTTATTATTGGAATGCTCCCGGTTCCAAACATGACTTTAGCCATAAAAGAATCCGCTTTATAATTGGCTGTCCAGCGTGTGGCCACCAAGTCACCTTCTGCTATTTGGTAATCGATTTTAGAGTCCCAAGAACCACCTTCCCAAAACCTATCGGCAATGATTTTCTGTTCTATTGCTGGTTCGGTTACCCCTTTTCGGTCTCCTATATCATGAACTATGTATTCCTCCGCTACGTAATCTGTGTACTTGTCTGTATTGTTGGTAAACCAAAGGTCCTGGTAAAAATTGCGGGCGATTTCTTTATTTACTTCTTCTGGAGAACCTCCTTGTTTATCATGGGCTTGGCTTATCATGTGGTGGACTATTTTCCATTCGCCCGCCATTTTTTGATAGACTCTTAAATGATTAATCATCCGATCTTTCATTGGACTGCCATCGGGCCATTTTTGTCCAGTTCTGATATTAACTGACCTTGCCAAAGCTAGATTGGGTCTTGGAAAAGTAATATCCGGGTCCTGATAGTTGTTTTTTCCAGACATCACAAAGTCAAGACCGAAGATGGTTTCGAGTAAGGTTCTCAGTTCGGTTTTTCCCTGGACTCGGTCCCCAAAAGCATTGGTCCAGTCCACTTCTTCTGCATAGCATTCAAGTACCAAATCCACATCTTTGGCATCCCAACCGGCATCATATTGGGTAATGGATTCCTTGATGACCTCGATATCGGATGTTTGTGCGTAAGTCGATAATGCTAGTGAGCAGAAAAGAACTCCGATTGAAAAAAGCTGTTTTGTTTTCATCTTTAGCTGGTTACCACTTTAAATTGGGGATCTGCATCGAGTTTCAAGCCGTAAAAGGCATTGACGAGATACATAATATTTACCAAGGGTGCCAACATCAAAACATCTTTCCATTCTAAAACATCAATAACAATGATGAAGAATAAAATGGTCAAAATAGCGGAACAAATAAGGGCAACCTTGCGCAGCCATGGTTGTAAAACCTCGCTTTTGAGGTACATTAAGAAGAGGCCCGTAAAGAACATGAGGTTCCCAAAATTGAAGGTGATGATGGCCATTTGGTTGGCCATGCTGGCCAATTCGAAAGGGGTATTGCGATAGCCACCCAACATCAAGGGATAGGTCCATAAAATAATAAATTGACCTATGGCAACAATGGTCCAACCAATACTCTTGTATTGTAATGCAAAATATACTGCTCCTATGGCGACTAGAATCATAATGAGGAATTCTGCCCGCCAATGTCCGCTGTAAATGGTCCAGTTGTCATTGATAAATTGAAAGCGTTCGGCAAGTCCTTCAGGACCTGTTACCATTAAATAGATAAATATTCCAATAACGATGTTGATTAAGAGTGATCCCATGGACCAACAAATTTTAGCTGTTTTCATACGATTGAATTTTGGTTATTACGGAAGTGAAGCTATCCAGAAGTCCCTTGGATGTTTATCACCTATCTCCCAAAACCTATCAGATATGTAACATTGGCCTTAAAAGCCGTAAAATGGAGGCTTTTATGGTATTTAAACTGCTTGAACTGTAGGTTTGCTAGGTCTTGGCAAGATGTTTAGAAGGACTTGCCCCAAATTTTTGGGTAAAGCATTGGGTAAAATAGGAAACGCTGTTAAAGCCACAACTGTAGGCAACTTCAGAAACGGTAAGGCTTTTATCGGCAAGTAAATCGACAGCGCGTTGTAAGCGGATGTCACGGATAAATTCACTAGCGGAAAAATGGGTCAATGCCTTGAGTTTTCGATGCAGTTGCATGCGACTCATACCCATTTCCTGTTGAAAGGCTTCCACGGTAAATGCGGAATTGGAGAGGTTCTCATCTATAATCTCAAGTGCTTTTTTGATAAAAGCCTCTTCCGGGGATTTTACCCTGATTTTAGAAGGGGCCAATCGGAGGGTTTGTTCATATTTTTCTCTAAGCTTCTCGCGCTGGTCGATAAGGTTCTGTACGCGTACCTTTAGCTCTTCATTATCAAAGGGCTTCGTCAAAAAATCATCGGCTCCTGTTTTCAATCCATCCAATTTGGTGTCTCGATCGGCTTTTGCCGTGAGCATAATGATAGGAATGTGACTCGTCTTTTCATCCGCCTTAAGGGTTTGGCATACTTCAACGCCGTCTGCTTCGGGCATCATAAGATCCGTAATTATAATATCAGGAATAAATTGTAACGCATCTGTAATGCCTATCTTTCCATTAATCGACTGTTTTACTTGAAACGTATGTTCCAGTAAAGAGCGCATGTGGTTGCTGAGGTCGGGATTGTCCTCCACAAGCAAGACTACTTTTTCGGAAGTTTGAACATCGTTGTCGGCCTTGGTTAAGGTCTCTGGTTTTGTTACCTGGGAGGGTTGCACATTTTTATCCGTTTCATGCCCAATTTGATGGGGTCGATACGCCGACTTATGGATAGGAAATTTCAAGGTAAAGGTGGTGCCTTCACCCAACGTACTATCCACGGAAATATCACCATGGTGAAGGAGGGCCAATTCTTTAGATAAGGTAAGGCCCACTCCGGTACCAGCAGTATTGGGCGCATTCTTTGCACTTTGATGAAAGCGTTTGAAAATAAGCCTGAGGTCTTGTTCAGCAATACCAGGGCCATCGTCTTCAACGGAAACTAGGGCATGCCCATTTTCCGTTAAGGCAGTGATACGCACCTTTCCTTCTTCCGCTGTGAATTTAAACGCATTGGAAAGTAGGTTGTTTAGGATTTTCTGCACCTTATCTTCGTCAAAAAAGGCCGTTTCGGGAGCTTTTTCAAATTGGGTGACAAAATGGACATTTTGAGTTACAGCAAGGGATTCAAATGAGGCACTTACTACCTTAAGGAATTGCTTTAAATCCCCCTCTTGTACCTGTAATGCCAATTCCCCAGCTTCCAATTTGGAGAGGTCCAACAGCTGATTGGTCAAATTGGTCAGTACCTTGGCATTTCGATGGATAACGGACAGCGCATTAGCTGTTTTTGTATTGTTTTTCTGCCCCATAAGTTCCTGTAATGGACTTAAGATAAGGGTCAGCGGAGTCCGAAATTCATGGGAAATGTTGGTAAAGAAGTTGGTCTTTAACGTATCGAGTTCTTTAAGTTTAGCATTTGCCCGATTTTTTAGCTGATATCGGTTATACACGACACCAATAATGACCAAGAGCAGGAAGGCTGCTAGGATGAGATAATTCCGAAGATTGGTTTGTTTTTGAATTTTAAGGGCGGCAATCTCGTTTTCGGCACTCAATAAATCAATTTCTTGTTGTTTTTGTTCGTTTTGGTACTTCTCCTCCATTTCTGCGATATTTTTGGCTGAAGTTGCAGAAAGTAGGCTGTCGTCCCTGGCTTTTACGATCTCTAGGTATTCAAATGCTTTTTTGTAATCATTGGTCGCAGCGTACAAATCACTTAACCTTGATAGGACCCAAGTTTGCATATTGCTTTCGTCCAGAGCATCAAACTTGGATTTGGCTTCTAAAAAATATTTTTCGGCATTGGGATAATCCTTCTTTTTATAATAGGCGAGCGCTAACTGACAGGTGGAATGGGCTTCAGTAGAACGCGAATTGATTTCTTTTGCGATGGATAACGCTTTTTCATACTTCGCTATGGCTTGATCGAACTCTTCCAATTCTACATGGACTTTAGCTAGATATTGTAGTGTATGGGCCATCATGGTCTTATCATTGACCGCTTCAAAATGAGCTAGTGCCAGCCCAAACAACCTTCTGGCCTCTGCAAATTCCTTTAAATTGACTTTTAGAGCTCCCATTTCAGACTGCACTAAAGCGGTCATACGTTTTTCCTTTCCGGCTTTCGCTGCCTCCAAGGCTTTTTTGTAATATGCATCACTCTTTTCGTAATCCCGCAACAAATCGTAGGTGGTTCCAATGTTAAGGAAAGATTTTGCCCTTTTTCTGAGGTCAGAAGCATTGTATTCCAACGCTTTTCTATCAAATCCAATGGATTTTTCATAATTATTACGGAAATAGGCCGTATTGGAAAGAATCGTATAGAATTGAGTCAAGCTTATAGAATCTATGGGAGTCTTTTGGGCAAGTTCCATCCCTAAAAAAGCGATGGAGTCTGCTTCATCCAATTGCTGAAGGGAAGAAAGTGCGCTTCCTTCGCCTATATAGGACTCGATTAGGCCACTTTTTTGCCCAATTTCCTTACCAACCGCTTGGGCCTTTCTATAGGTGATTAGGGCGCTATCTTGATAACCTGTAGTTTCAAAGTATTCCCCTTTCGCCAAAAAGCCATCAAGTTTCCCTTTTTGGTAATTTATGACAGAAGATAGTTCTAAGGATTTTTCCAAATATGTAACAGCTTTATTCTGTTCTTCGAATTTTAAGGCTTCATAGAGCTGTAATAAAGTGGCAACTTTGCTGCTGTCAGCTACTTGGGTATTTAGAATTGAAGTGAGAGAGTCAACTTGGGTTTGGGCCGTCAGGGAAAGTCCAGTGAAACAAAAAATAAAAAAGATGAGTCCCCTGCCAAGCATTGACGATTGTTAAGACCCTTAAATTAAGGAATGCTGTTGAAAAATAAAATGTATCGTTGTGTTTGGCTGTGTAAACCTCAAAAAATTATATTTTCCAGGTTTTGAAGTACAGATATTAACAAGGCTGAATTAACGATAATACGCTACCGTTCAAACACTTTTTCAAAGCGTTCAAAGACCACAATCATGCTTTCCAAAGGCCTTCTGTTAAATTGAGCCAGTTCACGCGTATAATATGCCCAATGTACCTTTTGCCAATGCTCCAGGCTTTTATCGCCTTCACCTTCAAGTCGCGCATGTTCGGCGTGAATCGCAAAATAGGGAATGAGTTTGACCGAGGTCGTACGACAGATGCATTTTGCATCGCCATTCCAGTTGGTTACGACAAAAAAATCTCCAATTTTTGGTAAAGGTTCTTCTCGAAGTTGAAGCCCTAAAAGGGAATGTGACGTTGCTCTTTTGATATCTTTTACAACCAGGTCTGCCAGTGTATCAGCGTCTTTTTCGTTATCCCCGAAATAGCTTACACTGGGCGATAGTGTGTTGACAAATTCTTGATGTTGGTCTAAAAAGTCGCCCCAAAGACTGCGGGCCGAATCGTTTTCCATACAATTTGGTTGTTAGGCAAATTTACCCATTTTAAACTGTTTGGCGGCATGGTTTGCAGCCCTCGCCGTAAAGGCCATATAGGTCAATGAAGGATTCACACAGCTCGCCGACGTCATAAAGGCCCCATCTGTCACATAAACATTGGGCACATCGTGCAGTTGATTGTTTTTGTTGGTTACCGAAGTTCTTGGATTCCAACCCATTCGGGCACCTCCCATTTCGTGAATTCCTAGGCCAGGTCCGGTTTCGGTATCGTAAACATTGATTTCTTTAAAACCAGCAGATTTGAGCATGGTTTCCGCTTCTTGTTTGATGGCTTCACGCATCTTGTACTCGTTTTCTTTAAACTCAACATCAAAGTCAAGTTGGGGCAGCCCCCATTGATCTTTATGGTCTTTGCTCAACGAAACCCTATTGTCGTGGTATGGCAACATTTCACCAAATCCGGTCATCCCGATTTGCCATCCACCTGGTTTTACTATGGCGTCTTTTAAGTCCTTGCCATGGCCTATTTCGGCGACCATTTTTGACCAGTCTTGGCGACTTGCTGCCCCTTGGTACCCAAAACCTCTTAAAAAACCCTTCCGTTGGGTCTTTTCATCAAGGTTTACAAAACGCGGAATGTAGAATCCATTCGGTCGTCTCCCTATATAATATTTATCCAAGTGGCCATCAACTTTTGCCGAAGCACCCAATTGATAGTGGTGATCCATAATATTCCGTCCGAGCTCGTCATGGTTATTCCCCATGCCATTAGGGAAGCTTTTCGATTTCGATTGCCAAAGAATACCGACCGATGCCATAGCTGAGGCACATAAAAACACAATTTTCCCCTTGAATTCAAGTTTTTCATGGGTTTCCGTATCAATAACTTTGACCCCAGTGGCCATTTTGGTCGTTTCATCATAAACGATTTCATACACAATGGAGTTAGGGCGCAAGGTCATATTACCAGTGCGTTCGGCCGCCGGAAGTGTAGAGGAATTACTACTGAAATATCCCCCGAACGGGCACCCCCTCCAACAACGATTTCGATATTGGCAAGGGCTACGACCTTCAATCTGGGCGGCATTTTCAGTGATGTGTGCCACGCGACCAATGGTCAATAATCTCCCATCATCGAACTGTGCGGCCATGGATTCTTTCAAATCCAGTTCGGCACAATTCAAGTCCATCGGGGGGTGAAACTGGCCATCTGGCAATTGTGGTAGCCCTAATTTTTGCCCACTTACCCCAATATATGATTCAACTTTATCGTACCAGGGGGCAATATCGGAATATCGAACCGGCCAATCGACTGCAATACCTTCCTTCAGGTTGGCCTCGAAGTCGATATCGCTCCATCGATAACTTTGTCGCCCCCACGTTAATGAACGTCCACCGAGGTGGTATCCACGAATCCAATCGAATCGTTTCGTCTCCTGATATGGATGTTCCAAGTCATTGACGAAAAAGTGTTTTACATCCTCACGAGGGGCCCACCCCACCCTTAATTGCTTTTGGTATTTTTTCTTATCCTCCCGAGATAGCTCGCCCTTAAAGGTATAATCCCAAGGGTCATCGTGCATGGTGGGATAATCTTGAAGGTGGTTTACCATACGACCACGTTCCAAAACCAGGGTTTTTAGTCCGTTTTCGCATAGTTCTTTGGCGGCCCAGCCACCGCTGATTCCTGTTCCTACGACAATCGCGTCATAGACCTTATTCGGATTAGCCATATACTGCTTTTTTAGTGCGGGAATCCCTATATTTATGGCAGCCCGCTGATAGGAAGATGAATGGCTTCATCTGCTTAAATATAGCGGATATATCTGAGAACCATATACACTTAAAAGATGAAAACAATAAAAGGGCCAGCAGTCTTTTTAGCACAATTTGTGGATAGTGAACCTCCGTTCAACACTTTGGAAGGCCTATGTGAATGGGCTTCAGGCTTAGGGTACAAAGGCATACAGATTCCCACTTGGGAAAAATTCTTGATTGATTTGGACAAAGCTGCTGAATCACAGGATTACTGTGATGAGTTAAAGGGTAAGATCAATTCTTATGGCCTCGAAATCACGGAGCTTTCCACCCATCTTCAGGGGCAATTGGTTGCGGTTCATCCGGCCTATGATTTGATGTTCGACAATTTTGCTCCAGACGAGCTAAAGGGCAAGCCGAAAGAACGTACCGCTTGGGCCATCGATACGGTCAAAAAGGCGGCCACGGCCAGTCGCCGATTGGGTATTCAGGCACATGCTACTTTTTCAGGGGCTCTGATATGGCCATTTGCACACCCTTGGCCGCAACGGCCTGCCGGACTGGTAGAAATGGGTTTTCAGGAATTGGCGAATCGATGGATGCCCATTCTCAATCATTTTGATGAAGAAGGAGTAGATGTTTGCTATGAAATACATCCGGGAGAAGACCTGCACGATGGTGATACGTTTGAACGGTTTTTGTCAGCGACCGGTAATCACAAACGGGTCAATATTTTGTATGACCCAAGCCATTTTATACTTCAGCAACTGGATTACATTACCTACATCGATCATTACCATGAGTTCATAAAATCATTTCACGTAAAAGACTCAGAATTTAACCCTACAGGCAAGAAAGGGGCCTTTGGGGGCTATAACGATTGGGGAGACCGTGCGGGGCGTTATCGATCTTTAGGCGATGGGCAGATTGACTTTAAGACCATTTTTTCAAAATTGACCCAATACGGATGTGATGTTTGGGCCGTTATGGAGTGGGAGTGCTGCATTAAAAGCCCGGAACAAGGTGCCCGAGAGGGAGCAAAATTCATTGCCAACCATATTATTGAGGCGACAGAAAAAACCTTTGACGATTTTGCTGGGGCAGAAACGGATAAAGAACAGTTAAAGCGAATATTAGGATTATGAAAATAATAAAGATAGCACTTGCCATACTATTGGTCGCGTCGTGTGCACAACAGAAAAAAGAGCAAAAGGCCGAGAAAACGGTTATGGAAGAACCTGTTGAAAAACAACAGAATGAATGGGAGGTATTGTTTGACGGCACATCATTCGACGACTGGCATTTTTACAACTCAGGAGGTGTGGAGGCCCCTTGGAAATTGGAGGATGGAGCCATGGTATTCTATCCGCCTGAGGAATATCCTGAAGGGATGAGCTACAATATTGTTACCGATAAGGAATACACAAATTTTGTGCTGTCGCTGGAATGGAAGGTTTCAGAAGGAGGTAATAGTGGTATTTTCTGGGGTGTTTTGGAGGATGAAAAATTTGGACAGCCGTATCAAACCGGGCCTGAGATTCAAGTGCTTGATGATGAACGTCACCCTGACGCTAAAAATGGGACTACCCATCAAGCCGGGGCACTTTACGATATGATTGCACCATCTGAAAAAGTAGTCAAACCTGCAGGGCAGTGGAATGCCGTAGAACTTACCGTTAACCATCAGACCAATGAAGGTGCCGTGGTGTTGAATGGCACCAAGGTTGTAGAGTTTCCTGTTCATGGCGAAGCATGGGACGCAATGGTCGTTGATTCTAAATTTTCGGATTGGGAAGGCTTTGGGGTATATCAAACCGGTAAAATCGGACTTCAAGACCATGGCGATATGGTAGCTTATCGAAATATTAAAATCAAAGAGCTCTAAATGAGATATTTCTGTGTATTCCCATTTTTGGTTTTAGCGGGTATGTCTGCCATCGGTCAGAATGTCAAACAGAAAGAGCCTACCACACCAGAAGAGACTGAAATATATGAACCCGTACCACCCAAAGTGGTGGTCAATGAAAATGACATTCCCAGTGATGCGATAGTGTTGTTTGATGGTAGTGGGTTTGATGAATGGGTAAATGTCGCCGATGGTAGCGAGGCACAATGGCACTTGAATGGTGATGGCAGTATGACCGTAAAAGATAAAACAGGTGATATTCAGACCAAACGAAATTTTGGAAGTGTTCAATTGCACGTGGAATGGAAATCTCCCGCCGATGTACAAAAAGACGGACAGAATAGGGGTAATAGCGGGGTGTTTCTTCAAAATCGTTACGAAGTTCAAGTGCTCGACAATAATGACAATGACACCTATGTAAACGGTCAGGTAGCATCCATTTATAAGCAATCGGTTCCTCTTGCCATGGCTTCCAAACCTTCTGGAGAGTGGAACAGTTATGATATTATCTTTCATGCCCCAGTGTTTAATGAAGCTGGCGATAAAACGAAGTCGGCAACCATCACGGTTATCCACAATGGTGTCTTAGTACAGGACCATGTCGAAATCAAAGGGACTACAGAATATATTGGTTGGCCCAAAAATATTGCCCATGGTAGGGCACCATTAAAACTTCAAGACCATAGGGATAATAGCCGGGTAAGCTATCGCAATATTTGGGTGAGGGAAATAGATTGAAAGTGCATGATTAGAAAATACTGATTTTATTTTTTGTTCCCAGCTTAATTATTTCACAAGAGATAGTATCATTCAAAAAAATGGGAAACAAAACTAGATAGTTTGCTAGGTGTTTATTCCCAATACTGTAAGACCTGTAAGAAACCAAAAAAGAGAAAAAAGAAGAAGTGATTTTTTAACAAATGTCAGGTCATCTTTGGACAGATAATAAATTCTATAAATTTGCGAAAATCAGCTATCACTTATGATTCAATCCATGACGGGTTATGGGAAGCAAGTTTTGCAGCTTCCCAACAAGAAGATTACCGTTGAGTTGAAATCCCTCAACAGCAAGAATCTTGATATCAATGCCCGAATTCCACAGGCGTATCGTGAAAAAGAATTGCTTCTACGAAAACAAGTAGCGGAAGCTTTGGTTCGTGGAAAAGTTGATTTTGGGCTATATGTTGAAATTACAGGCGTAGAAACATCAGCTGAAGTGAACCACGGAGTTGTTAAGAAGTATATGGAGCAGTTAGCGGAAATTGCGAAGGGTGATGATCTTAAATTGCTTGAAATGGCCCTTCGTATGCCTGATACCATGAAGACGGATAAGGATGATATCGACCCTGCTGAATTTGACAAAATTTCGAAAACCTTATCAAAAACGTTGGAAGCGTTACAGCGCTTTCGCTTGGAAGAGGGTCAGGCATTGGAACAAGATTTCAAATATAGATTACAACAACTTCGTATATTATTACAACAAGTTATTGGCATTGACCCAGAACGTTTGAACTCGATTCGAGAACGACTTGACAAAGCCATTGCGGATTTAAAAACCGAAGTAGATGAAAACCGTTTTGAACAAGAGTTGATATATTATTTAGAGAAGTACGACATCACTGAAGAGAAAGTTCGCTTAGGTAATCATCTAGACTACTTTGAAACAAATCTAAATTCAAATGATTCCAACGGAAAAAAATTGGGGTTTATCTGTCAGGAGATTGGTCGTGAAATCAACACTATCGGTTCTAAATCAAACTACGCACCAATGCAAAAATTGGTGGTTCAAATGAAGGATGAGCTAGAGAAGATCAAAGAGCAATTATTGAACGTATTATGAGTAAGGGCGGCAAGTTGCTTATCTTTTCAGCACCATCAGGTAGCGGTAAGACCACAATTGTTCGATATCTTTTAGAGCAGCCTGAACTGAACCTTGCCTTTTCTGTTTCGGCCACTTCCAGGCCTAGAAGGGGAAATGAAAAACACGGTGAGCATTATTATTTTATGTCAATTTCCGAATTCAAGAACCATATTAAGAAAAATGATTTTTTGGAATGGGAAGAAGTATATCGAGACAATTTTTATGGTACTCTTAAAAGTGAGGTTGAACGGCTTTGGGCCAAAGGAAAGAACGTGATATTTGATATTGATGTGGCAGGAGGGCTGAGGATCAAAAAGAAACATCCCATCAAAACTTTAGCGGTCTTTGTAAAGCCGCCCAGCGTTGACGAATTAAAAATTCGATTGAAAAAGCGCAGTACAGAGAGTGACGATAAAATCAATATGCGTATTGCCAAAGCATCCGTTGAATTGGCAACCGCACCTCAATTCGATAAGATTATCAAGAACTATACTTTGGAAGATGCGCTTAAAGAGGCCCATCAAATGGTGGCAGATTTTGTTGGGGCTTCGCGGAATACCTCTGGTGAAGAATAATATGTACCGGCTCCTTACTTTTCAAAGAAGTTGGGTATTTGATTTATGAAGAATCATCAAAGAATGAGCAAAAATATTGGTCTTTATTTTGGAACTTTTAATCCCATTCACATTGGGCATTTGGTCATTGCCAACCATATGGCAGAGTTTTCTTCATTGGATGAGGTTTGGTTTGTAATTACCCCTAAAAGCCCGTTTAAGCGAAAGCAGACCTTGCTCGATAACCACCATAGATATCAAATGGTATTGGAAGCCATTCAAGACTATCCAAAATTGAAGTCGAGTACGATAGAGTTCAAGCTTTCACAACCCAATTACACCATAGACACTTTGGTTCATATTGAAGAAAAATATCCCGACAATACGTTTTGCTTGATTATGGGTGAGGACAATTTAAAGGGTTTCCATAAGTGGAAAAATTATGAAGCCATTTTGAGGAATCATGATATTTATGTGTATCCTAGAATTTCAAAGGGTGCAATAGCGCATCAATTCAAAGACCACCCAAAGATATTCCGGGTAGAAGCCCCCATCATGGAAATTTCCTCAACCTTTATCCGTATGGAGCATCAAAATGGTAAGAACATTCAACCATTACTTCCCGAAAAGGTCTGGACCTACATGGACGAGATGAATTTTTATCGATAGGCCAACCCATATTGGGCTGGCCATTCATTTTAATTAAGGGTTGCCTTCTTGCTCATCAATGAATTTAATATCCCTGGTATTTTTTTGAACAGCAACTGCCGCAAAAAGACTTAACGTAAAGGACATCCCATAGAAGCCTTTCTCACTTAAATCCATATCGGCATTCCATAGTCCAATAACCAATAATAGTATTGCAGCAATGGTCGTAAACCAACTTATGCCATAGTAGGCTTCGGTAACCGGAATCCCTTCCTGTCTATCCCTAACACTTTTTTGTACGGACACCACCGAGAATAGTCCAAAGAGCAATAAAGTAAAGTAGTATCCTTTTTCATTGAGCCACATATTGGCATTCCATAGGCCAACGCAATACGAAATCATACCAATAAACAACGCGGTCCATGATGCTGAAACAAATGCCGATGTAGGCCTTAGGTCGAACTTGATCTTTTTTTCAAGTGATTTCCCATCCTTTTTTAAAGATTGAATTTCCATAATTGAAAATTTAGAATTAACAAGTGCAAAGTTGGAGAGAAGATGTATTGGGTAAAAGACAAGATTTTATGATTTATTACGATATAAAAATAGTTTTATATAATTTAAAAAATTGAATTTCAATAAGTTATATTTATATAATATTACGATAAAATGAGTGAGGTAAAAGCTATTTTTCAGGTATTGACCCGTTCTGAAAAAAAGGAATTCCTAGCATATCTCAAAAAAAGAAATAGAAGGGGGTCAACCAAGAACATTGCATTTTTAAAGCTTTTGGAGGAAGGGACAACAAAAAATCTTGATGTTGAATTGTATGGTTTTCCCTCTAAGGCTGCCCTTTCGGTTTTGCAGAAGCGGGTTAAAGATACCCTGATAGACTTTTTGGCCAATAGGTCTTTTGGAAAGGAGTCCTCTGAAGAGATGGAAATCTTAAAATTACTTCTGGCTAGCCGAATCTTATTTGAACAAGGTGTGGTAAAAACGGCAATACGTACCCTTGAAAAGGCAGAAATTAGGGCCAGTTATATTGATGCACACGCAACGCTTAATGAAATTTTTCAAACCAAGATTCAATATGCCCATTTAAATCCCAAATGGCAACTTGGTTCTATTATAAGTCAGTTTGAAGAGAATCAAAAACTTTACCAAAGGGACATTCATTTAAATATGGCCTATGCCACCATAAAAAATGAGATAAAATATTCCGCGAGAGGGTCAATCAATGAAATTGTCATCAGGGTTTTTCATGAGTTCTCCCTTGAAATCAGCAGTGATTTAACCTATAAATCGCTGTATCAACTCATGGTTATAACAGCGTCCACAGCAAAACTTCAAAACGATTATTACACCGTTTCTGAGTACATAGCGGATATATTTAATGCCATGAAGGCTAAAGGCCCAGTTCCCCAAAAGTACCTCTATTATTACAGGAATATGTTGTATTTAATGGCGGTTACGGAATTCAGAAATAAACGGTTTTTGGGTTCAAGAAAGATGTTGAAGGATCTCAAGGAAACCTCCAAGCAAGGACAAAAGAAGTTCTCGGAGGTTTTTATCGAAAAGGTCGCGGTATTATCTGCCCTGGTTGAACTATATACTGGAAATATGAACAAGGTTGAGAAAATTTTAGCTCAAATAAAGCGACATTCCTTAAATAAAGATTTAGTGCTTTTAATGTGTTTGTTCCAACAAAGCCGATTTTCAGATGCCTATGGTATTTTAAAAGGTTTAACAAGGTCAGATGATTGGTATTCCAAAAAGATGGGGTGGACTTGGGTGCTCAAAAAGAACATTATTGAATTGTTGTTGCTCATAGAATTGGATAAACTGGAGTTGGTCATGAATAGGTTTGAAAATTTTAAAAGGAAGTTTGCTAAAAAACTCCAAGAGGAAGGTGAAGACAGGGTCGTGACCTTTGTATCCTTGGTAGAAAAATTTTATGAAAACCCAAACCTTGTTAAAACCAAAGAATTTGAGCAATATGTTCAACGTTCTTTTGAGTTTGTAGGGAGGGAGCAGGAAGATATTTTTGTAATGAGCTTTTTTGCATGGTTAAGGTCAAAAATGCAAAATAAGGACTTGTACACCGTTACCTTGGAAATCGTTACTGTTTAAAAGAACTGTTTTATTCCAAACGAGAGTAGGCTTTACTGTGCCCTAGATTTTAGATTTGACATATTCGATGTGGTATTCAATGGAGCCTTGGTATTGGGCAGCCTTATCTTGAAAGTTGTGCCTTTACCTTTGCCATCTGAAAAAGCTGAGATATTGCCTCCGTGTGAATCTATGATTTTCTTTACCATATATAATCCCAAGCCAGTACCTTCAACAGTGCCATCAAAACGCTCGAACGGTGTAAATAGTTTGTCTAAATCGTCAGCAGTCATACCTGAACCATTGTCAATGATTCTAAAGTCGACCATATCATCATTTATATTCGCTTGAATCTTGATAACGGGCATTTTTTGATTGCCCATATATTTTATAGCATTATCCAAGAGGTTCTCAAATACTTGAATGATTCGGTTTCTATCACCATATATATTGGGTAAATGCTTATCTACGATGAGATTGGCCCCTTTTTCTTTTAAACGACCGATAACCAAATTACCGGCTAAGTCCAGAATTTCCTTTGTATCCAGTACTTCTAGGTTATTTTCAATCTTTCCGAGTTTCGCAATTTTTGTAATGTCCGAAATAAGATTGTTCATGGTATCACAAGTTTCGTCGATATAGGTAACATACTCCTTCATACCTTCATTCTGCTCCATATCAACCTCCATTGGAATGAGGCTGGCAATACCTTTAATACTATTCAAAGGACTTTTTAAATCGTGCGAAACTGCAAATGCAAATCGCTGTATTTCTTCATTTTTAGTGGATAGTTCGTCCGCGACCTCTATTAATTTTTCTTGCTTTTGTTTGAGTTCTATGGTTCTTTCGTCAATGTCCTTTTCAAGACGAAGTTGATAACGTTCCATTTTCTTAACACGTAACTTATGTGCAACCAAGACCATTATCAATAGTATTGAGATTATGACCATTCGGAACCACCATGTCATCCAATATGGAGGCTTGACCTCAATGTGAAGTTTTGTTTCCTCTTGATTCCAAATACCATCTGAGTTCGTAGACTTAATACGCAACAGGTAATTTCCTGGACTTAAGTTGGTATAGGTCGCGCTTTGATTTTGCCCAACATAGTTCCAATCGTTTTCAAAACCCTCGAGAAAATAAGCATAGTTTACCCTTTCAGGATGTCTATAGGTCAGACTTTGGAATTCAAAATTCAGAACATCATAGCTGTAGTCCAGTGAAATAGAATCAACCTGACTAATATCGCGTTCCAATACGTTGAACCCATCATTTGGGCGTACGGGTTTGTTGAAAATCTTCAGTTCTGAAATATAGAGTTTTGGACGATTGATTCGTTTCGAAACCTCTTTTGGCTTGAAAATATTGAAACCATTACTACCACCAAACAGTAGCTCACCTGAAGAGGTAAGGTACGATGCTGCGGCATTGAATTCATTGCTCTGTAAGCCATCATCCATGGTGTAATTGATAAGATCTTTATTTTCAGGGTTATAGCGTATAACTCCTTTTCCCGTTCCAAGCCATAAAAATCCTTCTCTATCCTGCACAATTCCTCTTATGGCATCATCTAGCAGCCCATCCATCTTGGTTAAAGTTGAAAAACTATCAGAATCGGGTAGGTATTTGTTCAGCCCCGCTTGGGTTCCAATCCATATATTTCCATTATTGTCCTGTACCATGGTATTGATAAAGTCGTTACTGAGTCTGCTTTTATCGTTGAAACTGTGATAGTGAACAGGAGTCCATTGATCATTCTTTTCGACCAATTTGAATAACCCCATGGTCTGGGTACCTATCCAGATTGTTCCATTGTTGTCTTCAAGTAATCGGGCTACCGTAGCGGCCTCGGACCCGTCTTTTTCCGATCGTAGACGAATATGTTCATGACCTCCACTTTCAGGGTAATAGACATGAACCCCACCAAATAGGGTTACTATCCAAAAACGTCCTTTCCGGTCTTGATGGATATCAATAACATTATTGGAACCTAAAAAGGAATTTTCTTTGGTCCATACTTCAAGCTCTTTGGTCTTTGGGTCGAAGATAGAAAGTCCCTTTGCCCAAGATCCAATCCATAACCTTTCTTTATCATCTTTAAACAAGCATAGTACAACATCGGTATGTAGTTTCCTATTTGTCAATGAATATTCTTGAAAGGAATTTTTGGAACGGTCCCAATAGTTCAGTCCACCTCCATCGGTACCTATCCAAAGATTGCCATTTTCGTCTTCCTTAAAACAGTTTACGATATTATTACTTAATGAATTTGGGTCAAATGGGTCTTTTTTAATATGAGTAAACTTTCTGTATTCAGGATCAAAAAAACTAAGTCCATTTTTAAAAGGTCCCATCCAAACAACACCGTTTTTTGCCGTTAGCAAAGACCATATGGAATTACTTGATATATGATACGGTTTGGTAATATCTTGTTTGTAATGAGAAATTATACCATTACTTGAGGTGTATATGAACAACCCATCGTTCTCGGTTCCCAGCCAAATGTTTTTATGGACATCAATAGCCAGACTTAATATGGAATGACCTGGGGATATTGATATCTTCTTAATCTCAAATGAATTATTGTTTTGTATGGTTAGTTCGATAAGTTCGCCTTCATGAGACCCTATGAGAAACCCATTTTCATCGGACTCAATGGCAGAACTTAAGTTTTGGGGATTTTCAATTTGGTGTAGTACCTGTAGATTGTGGTTTATTAGATAAATCGAAGCCTGGGTGATGATTAAGAGCTTTTCATTTTCTACAGGAAAAACCTCTACGATATAGTGATTGCTCGGCCCGCCTTTTTTTATCTCATCAAAAATGATCTGTTTGGTTTCGCCGGTATTGATTTCGTAACGATATACCCCGCTATTGTCCGTACCAAGCCATAAGTAATTATTTGTGCGCGCCACTGCACCGAAATATTTAGATTGTAAAAACTGAGCTTCTGGCTTAAAGGGGTACGGTGTAATTTGGTTTAGACTCCTGTTATAATGATTAAGACCTTGGTTTGTGCCAATATATAGCTCTTTTTCTTTGTCTTCATAGATTTTCTCTACATACCCGTCGGTAAGGCCTATTTTTCCATCATGACTTCGCTCAAAGATCTGAAAATTGGTTCCATCGTACTTATTAAGGCCATTTGGTGTACCAATCCATAAAAACCCAAAGCTATCCTCAAAAATTTGTGTGGCAGAACTTTGAGACAGTCCTGATTTAATATGTTGAAGTGAGAATTTGGATGAAGGATTTTGGGGAAAGCCCGAAAAGAAGGGGTAAATAAGTAGGTAGAATATTATAAGGTTGAATTTAATCTTCATATTAATGGTTGGTCAGGGCAGTAATTTTGTTTTAAAAGTACAAAGGGAATAGAAATAATGCCTAAACAGAAATTTTTGTTGGCAAGGCCCTGTTAGTTGTGGTCTAATTTCATGCTAATCAAGCGTTTTATCATGCAGTTCGCGAATTAATTTGATATGTTATTTATGCTTATGAACCGTAAGAAGACCTTTTTGCTCTATCCAGGGTTACTTTCAATAATTGCTTCTCAAAATAATAATTCCCAAAGGCCATATTCAAAATTAGGATAAGGTGGTGGTGATTTGGGAAAGCCATTTTTAATATCACTGTAACTTTCAGCAAACATTTGCTTACCGGCATCTGCAAAGCCCTTGCTATATCCAAGCGGAAAAGACATAATGTATCATGCCTCTTCATTCAATTTTTAAAACAGTCTACTGTTCTTACGCCTAATAGGAGCGAATAGTAATTTCTTACAATACTTTCTTAAACAATGGAGCGTCTTTAAACATGCTGTTTGAAATAAATCTCTTAATATCCAATAATTAACCTCACCTTTGCACCGCAATAATTAAATACATACAATGAGTAAAGGAACAGTAAAATTCTTCAACGACACCAAAGGTTTTGGATTTATCAATGAAGAAGGTGCTGACAAAGAGCATTTTGTGCATGTTACTGGATTAATCGACGAAATTCGCGAAGGTGACCAAGTTGAGTTTGATTTAGAACAAGGTAAAAAAGGATTGAATGCGGTGAACGTAAGGGTCATCTAAATTCAAAAAACCATTGAATAAGGCCCATCTACAAAAGATGGGCTTTTTTATGCATAAAAAGTAGCCTTTCGTCAATTAATGAACTATCTTACTAAATATAAATCCATACATGGCAAAATCACAACAAACCTTTAGTAAAAGAGAGAAAGAAAAGAAAAAACAGAAAAAGCGCGAAGAAAAGCAAAAGAAAAAAGAAGCGCGAAGGGCCGAAGCCAAGGAAGGTGACGGAGGTATTCCGTTTGCCTACGTAGATAAATACGGGAATCTTACCGATACGCCTCCCGACCCGGCAGAGAAAGAAGAGATTGATGCTTCCGAAATCGTATTGGGCATTCCTCAAAAGGTAGAAGAAGAATATGATCCCATTCGAAAAGGTAAAGTGGCCTTCTTTGATCACTCAAAGGGCTTTGGTTTTATAATGGATACAGAAACGCAAGAGAAACATTTTGTTCATGTATCAGGTTTAAATGATGAAATCAATGAAAATGATAAGGTCACTTTCGAATTGGAAAAAGGCCCAAAGGGAATGAACGCTGTTCGGGTCAGTCTCGAGAAATAAAAAATGTGCAGTTCTTCAAGGTTTCCATTTGCACAAACGGTATACGATTGCGTTGGTGACTAAACCGAATAATTCTTTTAAGATTAAAAAGTAGCTAAAGACGATCATAATTGCCTATTAGGTTCTCCCAATAAAGTTTAAAGTAGCCTTTTAGGGTTGTTCCCAAGCCATTTGCATAGCCTTAAAACCTTGATAATCGTATTCTTTCAAGTCTTCTTTGTTAAATGGAAAATAGTCATTTTGTCCGAAAAACGCCTCTGTAAGTTCGGCGAAATACTCTCCTTCACTGGTCAGCGCATAAGCTGCGAAAGCCGTAGAATAATTCCCATTTCCTAAATCGTATTTGACGTCCTTATAGAGTTCCGAATTAAAAGCATTTTGATAGGCTTCTGTTATTGCAGCTCTTTTTTTACTATCCTCAGGCATTGAATGATGATAGCCATGAGCCAGTTCATGTAGCACTAAAAAAGGTTGATTTTTGTTTGTCCAATTAATAAAATTTTGAACATTGGATATTTCAATTGCACCTGCTTTCTCCAAAATGTAACCGTTTTGAGATAACCAATATTCTGAAGGATGAAATACGGCTGACCCATTGGATGTATTCCAATCAACAAAAATATTAACATTCAAAAGTTGGTTTAAAATAGTATTGCTCAAATCTAGCTCGGTTACTTCAATCAATTTTTGTTCCAGTAAATCCAATGCCTGTTGCGTAAGTACTTCGTCGTTTTTAAAGGCCTTGTCTTGAACAAAGCCATTAAATCCTACAAGGTCATAATTGGTGTAATCGTCTACCTCTGAAATTTTTTGGTTTTCCGATTCGGAATTTAATGAACCCTCTTCTCGAGAGCTTCTTGTTTCTTCTTCAGGAGAACATGAAATGACGATAAAAGACAAAAAGTATAGTAGGTAAGAAAGTCTCATTGGGATATGATTTGATTAAAATTTGAATTGATAATAACACCTAATCAATCTCATTTGTGAGAGTATAAAACGTAAGAGGTTATTAGAAATTACGTATTCTTAACAATTCACTTAAAAAATACCCTACTTGACTGAAAATTATTAATGTGTAGATGGGTCAACCTGAAGTTGGGTAAAAACGAACGTTCTTTCAGCCGTACCTCATGGCGTAAAGATTGACGGGTGCAACACAATCAATGTATTATCTAAAGATTTCTTCAAGAATATCCTTTTAAATAACCTAAAGTTGAGAGGAATAGGTTTGGAACTAGAATAATTGTATTACCGGTTTGCTAGCACTTCCAATTTTTCTGAAACAACAATCTTATACATGGCACTTACGGGTACCTTTTTGTCTTCAATCAATACATGGGCTCGTGTAGCCTTGGAAACCCGCTCCAAATTGGCTATGTATGATTTATGGGTGCGTTGAAAGTTTTCAGATAACAAGGTGTTGATATGAATCAGGGTATCAGATATCAAATACATTCGGGTATCCGTAAAAATTTTCAGATAATTCCCGAAACTTTGTAGATAACGAATAGAGGCAAAGGGTATGGTAGTTGGTAAGCCGTCATGTTTTATGGATAACTCTTCCGTTTCTGACTTCGTATTGGGTACAATACCATTCGAAGCTGAAACTTTGTTTATGGCTTGCAAAAAGCGTTCAAGTTTGATAGGTTTCAATAAATAATCTACCACACCAAACTCATAACTTTCCAAAGCATACTCCGAATAGGCTGTGGTTAAGATGACTTTGGGAGATTTTATGACAGAACGTAAAATACCCATTCCATTAAGTTCTGGCATTTCTATATCAAGAAAGATAAGGTCAACTTGATCGGTCTGGATGAAATTGACAAATTCAAAGGGATTACCTGTACTCAACACCAATTTGAAGTTGTTTATTTTAGAACAATACTCTTCTAGCACCTCTCGTGCCAACAATTCATCATCTACAATGGCAATTTTAATCATATAGTTTTAACACAGAATCTGATACGTCAATGGACAAATGTACACGATACGTTTTTTCCTCATTATTGATTTCCAATAGATGGGCATTGGGATACAATAAACTTAATCGTCTTTTTACATTTTCAAGTCCCATTCCTTCCCTATTGGATTCGGTAGTGTGGGGAGGCTTTGAATTTAGTACCGAAAAATGAAGTGTAGTCTGCTCTAGAGAAGCCGAAACATCAATGGTACTTTGCTTATTGGTACTATGGGCACCATGTTTAATGGCATTCTCCACAAAGGGAATAAGTAACATGGGAGCTATCCGAAAATCTAATAAATCACCTTCGATTCCAAATTCAATGGTACACCGTTTACTCAGTCTTTTTTCTTCGAGCAACAAATAATTTTCTATAAATTCAAGTTCCTCTTTGACTAGAACGGTTTCTTTTTTAGAACTCTCCAATTGATATCGCATTAATTCGGAGAGTTGCATTACGACCTCAGGAGTTTCTGGCGATTGCTGTCTAGAAAGGGAATAAATACTGTTTAAGGAATTAAATAAAAAATGTGGATTTACTTGCTCTTTTAAATAATTGAGCTCCATTTCTTTTTGTAATTTTTCTTTCTCGGCATTTTCTCTTCTAAATATCATATTTCTTCTTAAAAAGAAAGCGGCCATTCCGGTGCCAGTGGTATATATAAGAAAAGAAGACATTTTATATATACCTATCCATTTTGGATATGCCTTTAAGAATGCACCAAGAAATATGGTAGCAATAAGCAACAAACCATAGAGTACATAGCTTTTCTTATCATAAACAAAAGGAATGAGGATAAAATGGTTTACCCATATAACACCCATAATAGTCACTGCATAACTTAATTGCCAGACATAAAATGAATATGTGGTATCATATTGATTTCTGAATAACCATCCGCCCAGTATTTCAAGTAAGGCGACCAATAAAAAGGCAGCGATATTAATGAGAATGGTATGTTGTAAAGACTTTTTGACCATATATACCTGAAAGATAGTATCAAAACGTACAAATCGTCATAATTCCTTTATCAATGCGATATATCAATGACGAAATGACTTCGTCACTTAATTATTGTATTTGTCATCTTTAAGAAGGTAACCATGGCCTTTGCGATATTTTTATCCAACATCCCATAAAGGGGCTTTCACCATGAATTCATACCTATGAAAAACATAGTAGGACTACTTCTTATACTATTTCTATTTCAATCGTGCAAAGACACATCAACAAAGCATGCAGATAGCCCAAACAGCTCAACATCAAAATATGAGACCTATAATTATTCTGGATTTACAAAGGAAGAGATTTATGGATTCCATAAACGGATTTATGAAGGAGGCAATTGGACCGAATACGGCGATTTGGAGCGGTATTTTTATCTAAACTTTTCCCAAATAAAGGAACACTCTAGAATACTTAGGTCCGATACTCCAAAAATTCTTGAAGAAGCCCCAAGAGATGACGTGAAAAACTTTATCACGTCAACAGATTTAAAAAAAGGGGGCGGACTATCATTAAATGACTATGTACAACAGGTAGAAGTAAATGGGTTAATCATAATTCATAAGGGTAAAATCGTCTTTGAGGGTTATCCAAGGATGTTCCCAACCGATTTACATGTGAATTTCTTAATAACTCAAGTATTTGTTAGCACCTCAGTTGCTATTTTGGAGGATAATGGTGTAATAAATACGCATAAACCCATTGATGATTACTTTGACGGGCTGAAAGGATCTGGTTGGGATGGTGTGCCCATAATCGATATTCTCTCCATGAGTTCTGGAATTGAACGAGTACCATTAGAAACGTTTGAGGCAAGTTTTTCTCCTATTAAGGATTTAGCTATGGCAAAATCAGCCAAGCCATCAGGCACTGAGTATCAATTTTCTAATGCTGATGCCATGGTACTAATGTTACTTGTTGAGAAAATGAGTGGTCTTACCTTCAGCGATTTTGTGGAACAAGAAATATGGAAAAAGATTGGAGCGGAACATAGCGCCCTTATTGGAAGCAATACCAATGGAACCTCTCTCGCTTACCTCGATGGCATGTCCACGACACTTCGAGATTTGGCTAGGTTTGGCCTTGCTTTTACACCTAGTGGCAGAAAGAATGCCAATCCAATAATTTCTAATGAACACTTATCCAAAATTCGAGATGTCAATAAAAACCTCAAAAAGAAATCGCGATATACAGGAGAAACCGTATACAGCAGCTATCAATGGGGAGCTGTCTACGAAGATGGTGATTTATATAAAGGCGCTCATGGCGGACAAGGACTGTATATATCGCCTTCTAAAGATTTGGTCATCGCGTATTTCGGAACGGCAAATACCCATCGTGAAAGCAATCAACTCAACGTTATTTCTCGACAGCTTTCCAAATCAGGATTATTTCATCTGGAGTAAAACAATTCAGAGAGAACTTTCGCGAATAGCTTGAAATTAGTAAACAAGTAAAATCATTATTAGAAATGAAAAATATAACAAGACCGTTACTTTTAATTCTTCTTGCCCTAACAAATATTGCCCTTGGGCAAGACAGTGATGTTACTAAATTATTATCGAGTGGAGAGGGGTCTCCCTTAGTCGTACCGGAAATTCGAGTAGTTCCCATAAAAGATACCAATACAGAAAGAAATTATGAACTGTATATAGAGCTACCAGAAACGTATTCCGAAAATACTAATAAAACCTACCCTGTCCTTTATTACACCGATGCTACATGGCATCGTGAAATATTATCTGCCTGCCAAGAATTCATCATTGAAGAGGTAATTCTGGTTGGAATTTCGTATCAATTAGACATCGACGAAGACCTTAAAAACGAAGTAGGAGCGCATGTGAGTCGGTTTCGTGATTATTCGATAAGCGAACACAGTAATCCTGAAGTTCAAGCCAAGTATCAATCAGGGCAGGCCAATAAGCATCTCGAGTTTATTCGCAATGACGTCATTACTTATGTTGATAAAATGTACCGCACGGACCCCAACAGTCGTACCTACTTTGGATACTCCCTCAGCGGTGAATTTGGCGCGTATATCCTTTTGACGCAACCGGATACTTTTAACAACTACATTATTGGAAGCCCAACAGTGAGAGGTGAAGTGGATCACTTAACGGAATTGAATACTCAATTTGGACCTTACGAACGATCCAATAGAAATTCAAGTTTGAATGCCAATGTTTTTATTACGCATGGTTCATTGGAAAGTGGGGAGGTAGTAGCACCTGTAGAGGCATTCATAAAACTATTAAATGATCGAAGAGATCCCGGTTTATCCGTGTATAAAGAAGTGATTGATGGTGATCATAGTACGGCATTCCCTACAACAGCGGTTCGCAGTGCGACTTGGTTGTCATCCTTAATGCATCCCATTTCAAGTCTTGGCAATAAGGTTTCATTTTGGGAGATGCCTCTGCTAAACAATGCATTTGTCACTACCACTCCAGAAGACAGAAAAGATGGGATATCGGTTGACACTTTAGCGGTGAATCATAAAGACCAAGAGGCAATCCGCCAACTATCTCAAGAGATTTTTAGTGGTACCTATGGGAATTACGATGCGTTGCTTATTTCACATAAGAATGAATTGGTCTATGAATCGTATTATAGAAAAGGTCGTATCAATTCACCACACGGACAAGCCTCAGCAGTAAAAGGCTATACCAGTCTGGTATTGGGGAGGGCCATTCAAATGGGTTATTTAGGCATGGACGATCTCGACAAACCTTTGATTCATTTCTTGAACGATTTAGATCCTTCGAAATTGGCTCCTGGTGCGGAGAAGATTACGCTTCATAAGGCCTTGACCATGCATGGAGGATTGACCATAGACCAAGAAAAGTGGAAAGACTTTGAAAACGATACCGTTCGCTTAAAAGGACAGGGGCTGGTTCAGACCCTTCTTGAACAAACGGAACCCATTACTAACGAGACCCAAACCTATTTGTACGGAAATTTTAACCCCATGATGGTAATGACCGTTGTTGATGCCGTTGTACCTGGATCTGTCGAAGATTTTATAGAAAATGAATTACTTCATAAACTGGATATTACCGATTATGAATGGTCAAAACACGCAAGCGGTTTACCACAAGCAGGGTGGCAAGCCAGTTTCAAATCGCGCGACATGCTTAAATTTGGATACTTGGTGCAAAATAAGGGCAAACTCAATGGAGAACAGCTTATTTCCCAGGCCTATCTAAAAAAAGCAACCAGCGGTCTCGTCAGTCCTGCAATAGACTGGATGCCCAAAAATTATCGTTATGGTTATTTTTGGTACCATACGCCCGTCACCGTTGGTAACAAAAGTTATGATATGACATTGGCCTGGGGCGGTGGTGGACAACGGGTGATGGTCGTAGAAGAACTTGATTTAACCATAGTTGTTTCGGGCTTTGACCGTGAAGATGAGAAAATTATGAAACCTATTTTTGAGACCGTCGTGCCTGCATTTGTTAAGGACTAATTTGCGCTTTAGTTATTCATTGAATAAATAGACGCGTTAAAGGAACAATGCGGCTATTTAACCTAAGATGTATTAGTGATAAAGGTACAGCTAAAGACTTTGCGCATTCGTGTTTAAGCTGAAGTATAAGATCATCGGAAACGAAAAAGAGTCCATTGAACTGGAAAAAGACGCGGAAAGAATGAACTTTACAACGAACTACTAAAAAATGGTTATTTAAACCAAGATTTACCGCGACATGCTCTAATAAGCAAGAAATGTCAAATAATAGAATTTATCAAGGAGTTTGATGATTACTAGGTGAACACATTGTTGAATGTATTAGAAGATTAATTTAAAATATCCACCCCTAGAAATTTATCATCCTTGTTGTAATACCATTTTCGGGTCTTGGGCAATTGCATTCCGTTTATGTTTTCCAACCCATTAAGCAAGATATATTCCCCATCATTTTTTGATTCATCATGAAAGAATTGATACACTTCCATGGCATAGGTTTCTGGATTAAAATAAAAATACCAAATATCATCACCTACCTCGGTATCGTAGGTAACCTTTAGTTTGAGATAAGTTTTGTTTTTGAAGGTCGTCTTCGTTACCTTATCATCAATATAGGTCCCTTTATCCTTCAATTTCATGGGTAATCCGTAGAGATATGCATAATAATCGCGATACATATTTCCTCTCTCACAACTTAATCGAAACTTTTCCCTATCCTCTTTAGAAAGGTTGGTGGAACCGTTTAATGAAATTTCACAAGTATCGCCATGTACTTTATAAGTATAGCGATCACTATCTTTTGAAACCTGAAGTTCAAATATTGACTTGGGAAAGTCAAGGTGAATTTTGCTTAACCTATCCGAAGAGCTAGGGGTTTCCATTTTAACCTGAAAACTTCCTTGAAATGATGACCAATGATTGTTTGGGTCATGAAAGGCAATGGCCTTATCCAACAATTGTGAACCGATCATTTCTTGTGCCAAGAGAGTAGCTTTGGTAATAAGCAAGAGAAAAAGAATAGTGTAACGCATGACTTTTGTTTACCCAAAGCTATGCATTCTTCTTTTACAGCATGAAGATTTAATCGATACGGGCGGGTTCTACGGAACTATCATGTTCTAGGTAATACAGCTCCAAAAGGTCCATCGTCGCCTTTATCATGTCGCGACTTTCGGTCAATAGGGTAAAATAGAGTCTTGTATTCTTAGGGCTGGATTCTTCGGTACGGGTTCTAGCGACCTGTTTTTCAATTTTTTTATTGACCAAATTCATGTAATCGTTTTTGGTGGATAGCACCTCACCTATACGGTCAAAAGTCCGATTCTTGAAAATATCGGTCGTTTCCTCAAAAAGTTTGGCCAGATGAATGTCCAAATCCTTTAACTCTTTGATTTGATTATACTTTAGCTTTTTATGGTTATTGTTGACATGCGTAAAGCCTTTTTTTGAAATGAGTTCCAATGATTGGTCCAGATCTTGTAAATAATCCAATAAGGTAATGTAAAAGTTACTGGCGCCGCCGACACTTGACTCATCAAGGTTCTTGATAAAGTAAAAAATGCTGTCTTGTAAATCCTCTAGCTCTCGAGACATCTTCGCGACCCCTTTGTTATTTTTCTTCAAGGCTTCGAGGTCATGTCTAGCCAAGCTATTAATGGCCCCGGTATAGATTTTATTGGTTCGCTTTATCATGTTGCCAATATTATCGGCACTTTCTTCAATTACACCCTGAATACTGCTACTTTCTGCCCGGCGCAGGCTGTCTTCAGCCTTTATGACCTTTGTCTTTTCATTGTGTGCCATATAATTACGAAGCAACAAGGCTGCGGCGACAAGCAATAGTACAATTACCGATACAAAACCGCCCAAATGCAGAATATAGGCAATGATAGCGGCTGCGGTGAACGCCGAGAAGGCGGTAAAGAACCATCCTCCGATGACATTCAACACGCCTGCAACTCGATAAACTGCACTCTCAGCACCCCAAGCCCTATCGGCCAAAGACGTTCCCATGGCAACCATAAAGGTCACATATGTGGTGGAAAGCGGTAATTTCATAGAGGTGGCAATCGAAATTAAAACACTGGCCACCATCAAATTTACTGCTGCACGAACCATATCGAAGGCAGGCAAATCTTGTACTTTACTTTTGGGAACATAAGTGCTGGGCGCCTCAAATTGTTTATCGATTTGTTTGCCGAATGATGGGGGAATTATGGCAGAAAAACTTTCGAAGGCCGTAACACTGAATTTGACGATTTGACGAGATAAAAAATTGGGTTGAAAGCGTTCTTCACCTTCATCTTGTCGCGCCAAATCTACACTGGTTTTTACCACGCTTTTTGCTTTGGAGGAAAACCATAAAGTAATGACCATAACCGCTCCTGAGGCCAATAACAGAAGGGTAGGGGTTTGAACTGCAGCGGTCAAGCCCTGCATATTGAATTCAGTCGCTGAAATTCCTGAGCCGGACCAGTCTTGGAACGATTGTAATGCTGCGATGGGCACACCGATAAAGTTTACCAAATCATTTCCAGCAAAGGCCATAGCCAGTGCAAATGTTCCTAAAACGATGATGACCCTGTAGACATTCCACTTTAAAAAGCTTGCAAAAATCCAGGAAACCAGGGTCCATAATAATAAGTTGCCCAATAAAAAGAGTTCGGTCGATTCATAAACAAAAGCTACTACTGATGGGTCAAAAATTGCTGCACTTTTTAATCCTTTCACTAGAATAAAATAGATAATGGCCGTTATGGCGATACCGCCAAAAATGGCTTCAACCCATTTGGGTTTTTCCTCAAATTTGAACGAAATCAAAACCCGTGAAACGTATTGCACTACTGCCCCAATGGTAAAAGCAACAAAGACCGAGAGAAGGATTCCAAAGATGATTTCAGTGGCTTTAGCTGTATTGATATATCCTCCTAAATCTGCGAAAGAGCCATCTGCCGCAATGATTTTGACCAAAGAAATGGCTACTGCTGCACCCAAAAGTTCAAATACAATTGATACTGTGGTCGAGGTGGGCATTCCCAGGGTATTGAAAAAATCCAACAATAGAATATCGGTAATCATGACTGCCATGAAAATGATCATGATTTCAGCGAATACAAATTCAGTCGGATTAAAGATGCCCTTTCGCGCTACTTCCATCATACCACTAGAGGAAATGGCACCAAATGCAATACCCAAACTGGCCACAATCATTATGGTTTTGAACGAGATGGCTTTTGAACCAATGGCGGAATTCAAAAAATTAACGGCATCGTTACTTACACCAACGACCAAGTCGGTAATGGCCAAAATAGCCAACGCAACAACCATGAAAAGGTAGATATTTTCACCCATGACAATCGAAAAGTACGCAAAAATGATACTATAATTCTTTTACTAGGTTAAAATAAAGTTATGAAACACCTAGAGTTTGAGGTTCAAACCAACATCTAAGAAATATGATAAGAAAATATGAAGACTAGGGTTGGAGACTTTTATCAGCTACCTTGTTCAGGGGTTCAGAGACTTCTGTGAATGTCAAGCTTTTCGTTTGTTCTGAAAGTGGCGGCAATGACTCTTCAATGATGATAATTTCATCGCTTTTCATCTTAAGTTCAATTTCCTTCGATTCGTAACCAAGATAGTTCACTTGCAATAGATAGGTTCCGCATGGAATACCGGTCATTTCAAAGTTGCCATGAAAATTGGTTTGTGTTACGAAAGAAGTACCTTTCAATCGAACATTTGCAAATAACAAAGGTTCTCCTGTGAGATTGGTATCGGTAATCTTTCCGTAGATAGCGCCTGACGATTGACCCATTGCCAATTGGCTTATCACAAAACCGAAAATGAATAATGATCTTATCATAATTTGGCAAATAACGTAATGCAACGTTAACGAATGGTTATGTGCAGGTTATTAAAGTATGGCTGTTTTAAATTTTGAGACCCTACGCCTCCCTCTTTTAAACGTCGCAAAAATGTATCTTGCAAACTTTAAATTTTCTTGAATGCATTGGGAGCAGCTATTGTCCTTAAAACGCTTTGGTGATACTGAAAAAAGACTTCGTTCGACGCAAGACGAGACCCGGTTGGGTTTTGAGGTAGACTATGACCGTATTATTTTTTCATCGGCTTTTAGAAGCTTACAAGATAAGACCCAGGTTGTTCCCTTGCCGATTCATATGGGTACCCATAAAGACTTTGTGCACACTCGATTGACGCACAGCCTTGAGGTTTCCGTAGTGGGTCGAAGTTTGGGCCGCATTGCCGGGAAAGCCATTTTGGAGAAGTATCCCTACCTAAAAAAGGAACATGGGTATCAATTTAACGATTTTGGAGCGATTGTAGCCGCTGCTGCCCTTGCCCATGATATTGGCAACCCCCCTTTTGGGCATAGTGGTGAAAAGGCTATAGGAGTATTTTTTGAAAATGGTGAAGGACGTAAGTATCAATCGATGATGACCGATGCCGAGTTTCAAGATTTGGTTGATTTTGAAGGCAATGCCAATGGATTTAAATTACTTACTGATTCCAGAAGTGGCGCCCCAGGAGGATTGCGCTTAAGTTATGGTACTTTGGGAGCCTTTACAAAGTATCCCAAAGGTTCGCTCCCCAAAAAACCCACTAAACAGATTTCAGATAAAAAGTTCGGATGTTTCCAGTCTGAAAAAGAATATTTCTTGGATGTGGCCCATGACCTGGGATTGTTGCCAAAGGAAAATGATTTTGCAGAACGATTCCATCGTCACCCGTTGACCTATTTGGTTGAAGCTGCAGATGATATCTGTTATACGATCATCGATTTTGAGGACGGCATCAATCGTGGATTTATTTCAGAGGATTTTGCCCTTGAATATCTGATAAAGTTGGTCAAAGACCGAATCAATACCTCAAAATACCATGCGATGAAATACTCTGGTGATCGCTTGAGCTATCTGCGGGCTTTAGCCATAAGTACGCTGATACAAGAAGCTATCGAGATATTCATTGCCCATGAGGAAGCCATTCGAAGTGGTACATTCGAAACCGCCTTGCTTGATAAAAGTCAGTATTCGGCCCAAATCAATGACATTATAAAATTGAGTGTCGAGAAGATTTATCAATCCCACGAAGTGGTGGAAAAAGAGCTTGCAGGATATACCATTATTGGAGAACTGTTGCATGTTTTTACCCAGGCCTTGATTGCTAAAAAAGAAGGGAATCCCAGTGCTTACGATACACTTTTGATTCGAACACTACCAGAACCCTATCAGAGTGTTGAAGGAAGCACTTATGAAGTGCTACTGCAAACCTGTAGCTACGTGGCCAGTCTATCAGACAGTGCTGCTGTTCAAATTCATCAACGTATTGTGGGAGGGAGACTTTAAAATTTATAGCCCAACCCAATACCTAATGCCTGTTTGAACTGAATTCTTGGTTTCCCCGGATTGATAACATCACCTGCATCATTAAAAATTTGATCAAATTTGATGTCGTCATCATAGATGATATGGGTTCCTATATTGGCGTTGATATATTCGTTAACCTTAAATTCAAAATTGAGTTCCCAATCAACATCGACATTGCCAAAGCTTCGAAGGTAATCGGTATAGAGGTTAAGGCGGTGCTTCATTTGTACATTTTTGAGTACCTGGGTTTCCCACGCATGGGTGAAGAGAAACCCGAATTCAATAAAAGAGTTTTCACCGGGAGATACCCCGAAAGCACCTTTGGATGATAGATCTTCATCAAATACAAATGTCGCCTTGAGGGTGGTTGGCGATATGTAGATGTTAACGGAATTATCTGGTTTGATGTATGAGGTACCTGCACCAAAAAATACATACCCTGGGGCCATAAAACGGGAAATGGGCGTATCTCGGTCAGGATAATTAAAACCGTTTGAAAATTGGGTGTTAAATTTTGCTTTTGCGGAATAAAACCAGTTGGTCAAGGTATCTTTTCTAAAACCGAAGGTAGAGGTAAATCGAATAAGGTCTTCCGTTTTTCGGAGTTCCTGGCCCTCTTGTACATTAATGCCATAGCGAAAACGCAATTCGTTTTCCCAAGTGAGATAGCGAAACTTGTAGTTTCGAACAAACGCAAGATTGGCCAATGCTGAAACGGAATTTTCTCCACCGGCATTCCAATTGACAAAGGCCACTTCATTAATATTTAAACCAAGATTGTTTTGTTTGACCCAAAATGTAGGGGGTACAAATTTCTTTGGTTTTTCACGTAAGACCGAGGTCTTGTTCAATCCTGTTTTTGGTGCAATCCTGCGAACACCGTATGGTGTTATTTTTAACTTATTTTGGGGCCACCGGATAACAATGGTGTCAATTTTTGTGGTGTCTTGCTCTAGGGACAATGTATCTTGCGAAGCACTCGTGATGACCTGAGCAAAGCCCAAGGCGCTAGTAAAAAAAAGTAAAATAAAGAGTATGCTAAACGATTTGTTCAAGGTATGCGAGAATACTTGTATTGTTCAGCTCGCAAATATCATACAATTCTGGAATTGTACCATGCGTAATAAAATCATCTTTTATCGCAAAAATCTTTATGGGCGTGTGATACGCGTTTGCGTTGGCATAAGATATAATCGATTCACCAAATCCTCCGAGCTCACAACCGTCTTCAACGGTAATGATGTGTTCGTAGTTTTCAAAGACATGTTTGAGCAGCTTTTCGTCCAATGGTTTTACAAAGCGCATATCATAATGTCCAAAAAGTGAGGGTGATGTATGGTTTTGGATTAGGGAAGCAATGTTATTCCCAATTGGGCCAACGGTAAGAAAAGCAATTTTACTTCCTTCTTTCAACACTTTGCCTTTGCCAATGGTTATTATCTCAAAGGCCTGTTTCCAGTTCAAGGTAGTTCCGCGTCCTCTAGGGTAACGAATGGCCAAAGGATGGGGTAGTCCCTTTTGGGCGGTGTACATCATATTACGTAATTCCATCTCATTGTATGGTGAGAAAACAATCATATTGGGAATGCATCTTAAGTAGGCCAAATCAAATACCCCATGATGTGTAGGGCCATCTTGGCCTACTAGCCCAGCTCGATCTAGGCAAAAAATGACAGGTAGGTCTTGTAAGGCTACATCATGAATGACCTGGTCATAAGCGCGTTGTAAGAAAGTGGAGTAGATATTACAAAAAGGGACTAATCCTTCTGCGGCCATTCCCGCAGCCATGGTTACAGCATGTTGTTCGGCAATACCCACATCAAATGATCTTTCTGGAATTTCTTCCATCATGAATTTTAAGGAACTCCCAGTGGGCATGGCGGGCGTGATACCTACGATATTTTTGTTTTGCTTGGCCAAATCGACAAGGGAATGCCCAAAAACATCTTGAAATTTTGGTGGTTTTTTTTGATTGGTCGAAGGGGTTCTTTCTCCTGTTAGGGCATCAAATTTTCCTGGGGCATGATACGCAACTTGATTTTCCTCAGCTTGCTTTAGTCCCTTTCCTTTAGTGGTGATGATATGTAACAGACGTGGCCCTTCTATTTTTTTTAAGCGTTTTAATTCCTTAAGAAGTTTTGGTAGATCATGACCATCAATAGGTCCTGAATACTTTAAATTGAGGCACTCGAAGATATTTTCATCTTTGGCGATACCCTTTTTTACGTTTGTCAGGTATTTCTTCAAAGCACCAACACTGGGGTCAATGCCTATGGCGTTGTCATTAAGCACAATTAAGACGTTCGCTTTGGTCATTCCGAGGTGGTTCAATCCTTCAAAGGCCATTCCGCTCGCAATAGATGCGTCGCCAATCACTGCAATATGTTGTTTACGGATGTCTCCCTGTATTTTTGAAGCTAGGGCCATTCCCAAAATTGCTGAAATTGAGGTGGAACTATGACCTGTTCCAAACGTATCATACGGACTTTCATCCCTTTTGGGAAAACCGCTTATGCCATCCAACTGTCGGTTGGTTTCGAAAATCTCCTTTCTTCCGGTCAGTATTTTATGTCCATAGGCCTGATGGCCAACGTCCCAAATTAATCTGTCGATTGGCGTCTCGAAAACATAGTGCAGTGCTAAGGTCAATTCGACAACCCCCAAACTAGCCCCCAAATGCCCTTCTTTTGTCGCTACGATATTGATAATGAATTCACGTAGTTCTTTGACCAAATCAACTAATTGCCCTTCGGACAATTGTCTTACCTCATCAGGGGTATTGATTTTTGCTAATAGGGTTGACATCACCGTGTAAAAATACCGAATATCATCACGTAATTATCCTTTGGTTTGTAGTTTTGGATTTTGGAAATATGGTATGGTAAACCCATTTGATGATAACTATTTCATGAAGCGTGCTCTTCAAGAAGCTGAAGCGGCCTTTGAAGCCGGGGAGGTGCCCGTTGGTGCGGTAGTAGTGGTAAATAACCGTATTATTGGCCGCGCCCATAATTTGACAGAAAGATTAAATGATGTGACGGCACATGCAGAAATGCAAGCGATTACGGCGGCTTCCAATTTTTTGGGGGGTAAGTATTTACATGGTTGTACCCTTTATGTGACCCTCGAACCCTGTCAAATGTGTGCAGGTGCTATGTATTGGAGTCAGATCTCAAAACTGGTTTATGGGGCTAGGGATTTAGAGCGCGGTTATGGGGTTATGGGTACTACACTGCACCCAAAAACGGAAGTGGTGAGCGGTATTATGGAACATGAAGCGGCAGATTTGTTGAAGCGTTTCTTTATTCAAAAACGTAATTTGAACTAGCCCCCCAACTTTTTTACTTACAAAAAAAACCCTGACTATTCAGTCAGGGTCAATGCGTAATCAAGAATACAATATCGCTATCAAATGATTTGAACCTGTCCGGCTACCAAACCTTTTCTTCCTTCTTCTTCTACATATTCTACCTTGTCTCCATCATTCAACTGTAGTCCGTTGAGTGCTGTAACATGAACAAAAATATCTTTGCCCGTTTCGTCGTTGGTAATGAACCCATACCCTTTGGACTCATTGAAAAATTTTACTGTACCAGTCATTAAAATAAAAAAATGTGTTAAAGTGCGAAAGTAACCTTTTTAACTAAGCTTAGTTTTAATTTGACTTTAAATCCGACAAAATTTATTGATTATCAGTATTTTTTCGCTCTTTTTTCCTCATTTTCATAATGTTTTCCTCATTTAGCATATAATCTTTCATCTTTTTTCCTTTGCTTTCTTTGATAAGAAATAATGGCATTGCTACCAAAAAGATTCCCAACGTACCATAACCGATAAACTTATGTCCGCTGGGTTCATCGGTTTTCTTTAATTGGAAACCGTAGATAATGGCGGCAAACGAAGCAATGAGAATAGCAACAATGAGATATTTCGTTTTCATAGTTTACAGGTTTATCGGGAATAGTTAATCAGTTTTCTACGATAGGCTGTCAAAAGTTTGGATTTTGATACAAAGCCCAGATATTCTTCTTCTTTGATTACTGGAAGGTTCCAAGCCCCACTATCCTGAAATTTTTGCATGACCCGCTTCATACTATCCGCTTCATAAAAAATATGTTCTGGTGCTGAATGCATAAAGTCCTTTACCCGTGTGCAATCATATTTTTCAGCATCGAACATAAATTCCCGAATGTCGTCCAATAAGACAATGCCAACCAATTTTTTGGCCTCTAAGACTGGAAAAATATTTCGGTTCGATTTGGAAACTGATTTGTGCAACATATCACCCAGGGTCATCTCAGGATGTACTGATTTAAAGTTGGTCTCAATAACGTCATCCAAGGTCATCAGGGTTAAGACGGCCTGATCTTTATTATGGGTAAGCAAGGCATTTTTCTCTGCCAATTCTTTGGTATATATGGTATATTCTAAGGTGTTTTTTGTAATGAGATATGAAATGGAAGCTGTAATCATGAGTGGTACAAAAAGTTCATAGCCTCCCGTGATTTCGGCTATCAAAAATATGGCTGTTAGTGGCGCATGGATTACCCCGGCAATCAATCCGGCCATACCAATTAAGGTGAAATTACTTTCATTGACCTGAAAGCCAAAACCTAGGTTGTTTATGATTTGGGCCACGACATTTCCCAAAGCACTGCCCATAACCATTGTTGGGATAAAGATGCCCCCTGCCCCCCCTGCTGCAAAAGTAGTGGTCATGGCAATCGCCTTAAAAATGGTGATGCCAAACAATAGCGCTATAACGACCCAAGTGTTGTTGAGGTGTTGGTCAAATGGGGTCTGGCCCAGTGCGCCAATGGTATTTCCATCCAAGAGATTATTGATAAAACCAAAGCCCTCGCCATAGAGGGGTGGAATAAAATACAGCATGACCCCTATGGCGATTCCGCCGAAAAGCAGTTTATATTTTGGACTTCGAAATTGTTTAAACAGAGATGAAATCCAGAAATACATTTTGGTAAAATAGACCGAGGCCACTCCCGTACCCAACCCCAATAAAATATAGAACAGGGTGTCATTGAGTTCAAAACCTTTTGAAAGGGTAAAACTGAACAGGGTTTCATTGCCCAAGAAAAAATATGAGGTCAAGACCCCTGAAATGGAAGCTAATAATAACGGCAAGACCGATAGCATGGTCAGGTCTAAACTAAAAACTTCAACGGCAAAAATAATGGCTGCTATAGGTGACTGAAAGATGGAGGCAATAGCCCCTGCTGAAGCACAGGCAATCAATAGTGACCTTGTCTTGGCTTCTATATGAAAGAAACGACTCAGATTTGAGCTTACGGCAGCACCTGATTCCAATGCCGGACCGAGTAATCCCACCGAACCTCCAAAGCCTACGGTCAAGGGTGCAGCAATAAGGGGCGAATAGATTTTTTTTAGGTTGAGCATACCCTTGTTTTTAGAAAGGGAAAATAGAATCGAAGAAACGGCATGCCCTAAAGGATGTTTATGGACATATTTGACGTACAAATACACCAAAGTCAGCCCAATAACGGGAAGTATAAAATAGAGTTGATTTTGTGAAATGATGATACCGCGTTCTAAAAGGGTCTCTATGAAATAGGTGAGGTTTTTAAGGGTTACAGCCACCAAACCTGCTAAGAATCCGACCAGGACACTCATCAGTTGCACAAACGTCTTGTTGGAAATATTCTTATATCGCCATTTTAAGAATCTGCGGAGAAGTACTTTTGGGCTTGCCATTTTAAACTGGTTCAACCAAAATTATTGAAAATACACCTAGAATGGCATTAAAATGATAAAGGTTATAAATCCAAATTCAAGTGCAACTCTTTTAGCTGGGCTTCGTCAATAGTAGCTGGCGCATCGATCATCACATCACGGCCACTATTGTTTTTGGGGAAGGCGATAAAATCACGAATGGTTTCCTGCCCACCTAAAATGGCTACCAGTCGGTCCAATCCGAAGGCAATGCCCCCATGCGGAGGGGCCCCGTATTGGAAAGCATCCATTAAAAAACCAAACTGTGCTTTGGCCTCTTCTGTGGTAAACCCTAAATGTTTGAACATGATGGCCTGGGTCTCCTTGTCATGGATACGGATGGAACCCCCACCGATTTCATTACCGTTCAATACCAAGTCATAAGCGTTCGCACGTACCGCTCCGGGATCTTTGTCCAACAGTTCCAGCTGCCCTGGTTTGGGTGAGGTAAAGGGATGGTGCATGGCGTGGTAATAGCCGGTTTCTTCATCCAATTCCAACAAAGGAAAATCAATGACCCAAAGTGGGGCAAACTCATTGGGGTTTCGTAAACCCATGCGTTCGGCCAATTCCATTCTAAGTGCGCTCAGTTGGGCACGGGTTTTAGTGATCTCTCCAGAAAGCACCAAAATCAAATCACCGGCTTTTGCACTGGTCGCGTTGGCCCAATGGGCCAAATCATTTTGGTCATAGAATTTATCGACCGATGATTTAAAACTTCCATCGTCATTGCATCGGCAATAGACCATACCCTTTGCGCCTACTTGGGGTCGCTTGACCCAATCAATAAGTTTATCGATGTCTTTTCGGGTATAGGAATTTCCACCGGGCACGGCAATACCCACCACCAACTCAGCGGAATTGAAGACATTAAAGTCCTTATGTTGGGCAACAGCATTCAATTCTCCGAATTCCATTCCGAAACGAATATCAGGTTTATCGTTCCCATAGCGTTCCATGGCCTCATCAAAGGTCATCCTTGGAAAACTTTCGATATCCACTCCTTTGATTTCTTTAAGGAGGTGTTTGGTCAATCCTTCAAAAGCATTGAGGATGTCCTCCTGTTCCACAAAAGCCATCTCGCAATCGATTTGGGTAAATTCCGGTTGTCGATCCGCCCGTAAATCTTCATCCCGAAAGCACTTTACGATTTGAAAGTACTTGTCCATTCCCCCCACCATCAACAATTGTTTAAAGGTTTGTGGTGATTGCGGCAATGCATAGAACTGCCCCTCATTCATTCGACTGGGTACCAAAAAGTCACGCGCCCCTTCGGGTGTAGATTTTATTAAATAAGGGGTTTCCACTTCAATGAACCCTTGACCTGAAAGGTATTTTCGGACTCCCATGGTTACGTTGTGGCGAAAAATGAGATTGTTCTTAACTGGATTTCGGCGAATATCCAGGTAGCGATATTTCATACGGAGTTCGTCACCACCATCAGTTTCGTCTTCAATGGTGAATGGAGGCAACAAGGCTTCATTGAGTACCTTTATTTCTTCAACCAATAGCTCTATTTCACCTGTTGGGATATTGGGATTTTTAGAGGCCCTTTCAATGACCTTCCCCTTTACTTGTATTACCGTTTCACGACCTAGTTTTCTAGCACTTTCCAAAAGGGTAATCGGTGTTCGCTCTTCATCAAAAACCAACTGCGTAAGTCCATATCGATCCCTCAGGTCAATCCAGACAACAAAGCCTTTATCCCTAAGTTTAGAAATCCATCCACTGAGCACGACACTTTCATTGGCATGCGATAAACGCAATTCACCACAAGTATGGGTCCGGTACATAAAATTGAATTTAAAGCGGCAAAGTTAGTGAGTTCAAATGGAGCGAAAGCAAGGAATCATCATAGTTTTCTCGACCAATTACATCGTTTCTAAAACCATTGATACATTTCTTTTGTTACCTGGCCAACAAGGAAAATATTATTAATATCTAAAAATCAGATACTTATGATTTTTATGTAAATTTAATGTAAATTAAAAGTTATTTAAAAATTTATTTTAGGTAAAATATTTATTAGATTTGTAACGTTAATGTAAATGAAATAATCATTTAAAGTGTGATGTTATGAAGAAAGGACTACTTGTAATAATGACCCTCTGTTCGGTATATATGCATTCCCAAAAAGTTGAACCGACCTTTGAAAAGGATGGAAAAATGGTAAAGGCCACTTATTTCCATGATAATGGAGAAATTGCCCAAGTGGGATTCATGTTAAATGGAAAGCTCCATGGTGATTGGGCAATGTTTAATGCTGAAGGCACTAAAATTGCAGCTGGCAAATACGATGACGGTAAGAAACAAGGTATCTGGCATTTTTATGAAGGCGATATGGTCAAGGAAGTGGAGTTCGTTGACAGTAAAATTGCCGCGGTACGTGACTGGAATGCTGCTGATGGCGTTACGGTCAACTAAAAATTTTATTTTAAAAATGAAAAAGCCCCTGATAATTCAGGGGCTTTTTTTATGCTGCGCTTCTCAACGTTTCTCTTTCTTGTTGTCTTTTGGTATGGCTTCCCCTCATTCGAATCTTGATTCTATATACGATATTAAATAATACAGGTACGATGATCAAGGTGAGGAATGTCGCTACGATCAATCCAAAAATAACGGTCCATGCCAAAGGCCCCCAGAAAATGACATTGTCTCCCCCCACGTAAACTTGCGGATCAAATTGCCCGAAGAGTGTAATAAAATTAATATTCAATCCTGTTGCTAGGGGGATTAAGCCCAGTACTGTGGTAATTGCGGTTAAAATAACCGGTCGTAAACGGGCTTTACCGCTTTTAATTATCGTTTCGGTGACTTCTTCACGAGTTAACAGTTCATCGTCTGAAATGCCCAAATTTACTTTTTTACGGTCGATGAGAATTTGGGTATAATCCAACAACACCACACCATTGTTGACTACAATTCCCGCCAAAGAAATAATTCCCATCATGGTCATCATGATAACAAAGGGCCATCCTGTTGCCACAAGGCCCCCAAACACCCCAATGAAACTCAAGAAAATAGCTATCATGATGATCGCGGGCTTTGAAATACCACCAAACTGAAATATCAATATGAGCATGATAAGTCCCAATCCTGAGAAAAAAGCACCCATTAAAAAGGCCTGCTGTTTTGCCTGTTCTTCCAACTCACCTGTGTAATCAATCTTAACCCCGCTAGGCATTCCCTTAAAGTTTTCCATTTCCTTTTTTATCTGGTCCACTATTATTTGGGCATTCCCCCCAGGCTTTAAACCAGAATAAACGGTAACTACCCGCTCACCATTTCTATGTTTAATGGCGTTAAAAGACGAGGTGTTTTTTCTTGAGGCTACAGCTGAAATCGGAATCTCCTTAATTTTTCCAGTGTTCTGATCCTTAAAGATGATATTTTGGTCGAACAACGCACTGGTATTATACCTCAGGTCTTCATTGAACCGAACATTGATATCATAGTCTTCCCCGTCTTTCTTATAAATACCTGCCTTATCACCAAATATGGACCGTCTAAGTTGTTGGGCTACCTGCCCAACAGAAACTCCCAACTCACCAGCTTTTTGGCGATTTACCACAACCTCCATTCCTGGATTCCCTTTATTTACATCAACCTTTAGTCCTTCCATGCCTTCAATACTCTTAGAGTTAATAAAGGTTCGCATTCGTTCGGCTACACTGATAAGGGTGTCATAATTCTGTCCTATTAACTCCAAATTGACTGGATATCCCGCTGGTGGCCCTACCGCATCTTTTTCCACTGAAATGGTCACACCTGGGTAGACATCGGCCAAATCATTTTGAATTCGAAGTCGAAGTTCTTCGGTATCCAGACCTTCTCTGAATTTAAATTCTTGCATAGAAAGGGTAACTTTTCCACGGTGTGGCATTTCTGCCGAAGAACCACCCTCGGTAAAGGGATTTTCAGCACCTCTTCCAACTTGCGAAACTCCCGTATCAACCAAATAATTCACTCCGTCTGGTTTAATGTACTCTTTGTTGTCAATGATATCGTAGATGCGCTCTTCAATGTCTTTGGTCAACAAGTTCGTTTTCTCAATATCGGTACCCTGTGGATATTCAATATATACATAGATTTCTTTAGGAGTGTTATCTGGAAAGAACTCTACCTTGGTCCTTTGGCTGCCGACTGACCCTCCAAATGTGGCAAAAGCGGCAAACAATAGCAACATGGTTACACCAAAATACCAATACACGTTTTTACCTCGAAGCGCATGGGTCAAACGTTTTTCATACCAGTTTTCAAGGTTTACAAGGCTATTTTTTTGAAATCGGGTTGACCATGGTTTTAGGGCGTATTTATAGACCCAAAACATGACCGCGACCACCAACATTAAAGTACCTAAACCGCGTACAGGTCCACCTACTACCATAATAAATAGACCAAAACCACCCAAAAGTGCACTTATTCTTATAAGTTGTTTGCGAGTAAGGTTTTTTTCCCCCACTTCCATGAATTGAGAAACCAACATTGAATTCATGAAGATGGCCACGAATAATGATGAACCGAGCACAACAGAAAGGGTAATGGGGAAATAAATCATAAATTCTCCCATAATACCTGGCCACATACCTAGCGGAACAAAAGCGGCAACGGTCGTCAGTGTTGAAATAATTATTGGAATTGCAATTTCACCGATTCCTTTTTTAGCGGCCTCTTTGCGTGACATCCCTTCTTGTTCCATTAATCGATATACGTTTTCTACAACTACAACACCATTATCCACAAGCATTCCAAGCCCCATGATTAATCCGAAAAGTATCATGGTATTTAGGGTATAGCCTAAAGCAGATAAAATCATAAAAGACATGAACATTGACATAGGAATAGCAAACCCTACAAAAAGTGCATTTCTGAACCCTAGAAAAAACATCAAAACGGTTACTACCAGAATAATACCGAAGATGATATTGTTTACCAAATCGTCCACTTGGTTCAATGTCGTACTACTACTATCGTTGGCAAAGGTGATCTCTAAGTCTTCAGGTAAAATATCTTTCTGGGCTTCTGCTACGATATCCCGAATCTTTTCAATTGCGATAACATCGTTTTTGCCGGATCTCTTCTTAATATCCAACATCACCACACTTTGACCCATTTCACGCGCATAAGTGTTCTTGTCTTCTTCGGTGAAGGAGACCTCGGCAATATCTCGTAGATAAACGGTACCATCATCAGATTTTACAACAAAATCGTAAAGCTCAGCGGGTTTATTTATTTCACCGGTAATGCGAATGGTTCTGCGCTGCCCACTAGTTATTAGGTTACCTGCCGACATCGTCATATTTCCATTGTTTATGGCATCAATGATTTGCTGAAAGTTCACTTTTGCCGCCATCATTTTATTAATGTCAACTGCTACTTTTACTTCCTTTTCTTGGGCGCCACGGATATCTACCTGCTTTACTTCTTCAAGGTTCTCAATCTCATCTTCAAGATATTCGGCGTATTCCTTGAGCTTTTCAACAGGATAATCTCCCTTCATGTTTACATTCAGAATAGGGAAGGATTCGGCCAGGTTTAAGTCGAACACATTGGGTTCAACCTTTGCTCCATTAAAAATGGGCCAATCTTCACTAGCTTTTTCTGCATCTACCTCATCTTTTACCTCTTGTTTTGCGTTTTCAACGGTAATGTTCTCATCAAATTCGATGACTACCATTGAATAGTCTTCTTGAGAGGTAGAGGTCATTTCAACAAAATTGCTGACATTCTTTAATCGCTCCTCTAGCGGGTCAGTTATCAATCGTTCGATATCTTCAGCGGTATTGCCCGGGTAAGGGGTGCTCACATATATCTTAGTCTCCACAGCTTCTGGAAATTCTTCCCGAGGCATGGCGAAGTATGATGAAATTCCAATGAACAGAAAAATGGCAATCATTACATAGATGACCGAAGGGTTATCAATGGCCCATGAAGAGAGTCGAAATTCTTTGTTTGCGTTCTTTTTTGCTTTGTTGTCCATGTTATGGTCTTTTAACGATGGTTTTTAATTATTTGCAGTGGTTTCATAGTTTCGGACTTTTACCATTTGGTTGTCCCGCACACTTCGTGCACCTTCAACAATGATTTGATTGCCCGACATCAGGCCTGATAAAACCTCTACATAATCTCCTTGGGTCTTGCCCAATTGAAGTATGACTTTCTTTGAAATCATACTATCTTCTTTGTCATTTTCTTCTACCAAATAAACATATTGTTCACCAACGGCATTTTCAGAAACTACACTTTGCGGAATCAAAATGGCACTCTCATTGGTGTAATCATTGATTTTGGTGATCGCGGTTAAATTAGGCTTAATCGTACCTTCTTTATTCGGTACTGGAATTTCAACTTTGAATGAACGGTTCCCGGGATTTATAAAATTACCGGTCTGTCGAATTTTCGATTGAACCGTACTGCCCAAAACAGGAAACATTACCTCAACCGATTTGCCCTCAGTAACATTGGCCAAATGTGCCTCTGGCACCTCAACTTCAACGTACATATTGGAAAGGTTGACGATTCTGAATACCTCAGAACCCGGTCCAGGGGAAACCACGGTACCTTGATCTTTGATAACATCGTCAACGATTCCTGTAAATGGCGCGCGCAATGTAGATTTTCCCAATTGGCTTTCCATTTGCGCAACAGCACTTTCTTGCGCCTTATATTGGGTCTTGGCTTGTAAGTATTGAATTTCTGAACCGATGTTTTGCTTCCATAAACGTTCTTGACGCTCAAAAGTCGTTTTGGCCAAATCCAATTGCGTTCTCATTTGGGCCAACTGGCTTGATAATCCACCGTCATCAATGGAACCGAGAATTTGACCTTTCGAAACCCGTTGACCTTCTTTGACATAAACACGGGTTAACGTGCCTGCCATTTCAGGATATATCAAAACGTTTTGATCGGTCATCACGTCACCCTGTAACTCCAGATAATGTTGGAATTGTTTTGCTTCTAGGGTCAAGGTCGATACCAAGGGTAATTTCACATCTCCACTGATGGCCAAAATGGCGGAGTCCAATAATTTTACCTGATTTTCAATGGCCTTTAGGTTTTGGTTCAATTCCGTTCTTTTGGATGATAGGGTTTCTATATCGGTGGAGGCTATAATGTCTTCGACCGAACCTGTCGTCTTACTGCCACAAGAGGCCGCCAAGATGGCAAGTATTGATAATTGAAGTATTCTTTTCATTTTGATTGATTTACTTATTTAAAATATTTTCTAATGCTGTTTTTCTATTGATGACATCGACCATGGATTGTAGGTATTCTTGTTGGGTGCCATAGAGTTGCGTCTGTGCTTGCCGTAATTCAAAACTTGTGGCCAGACCTTCTGAATACTTTACCTGGTTTTTGTTTTCGATACGTTCGGCCAATGATAAATTGTCTTTTGACGTTTGGTATTCTTCGATGGACAGGATGTAATCGCTTTTGGCACTCTCAAGTTGTAAACGGATTTGTTCTTCGGCCTCTGTTAATTGGGTCTTGGCCTTTTCATAGGCAATTTTGGCCCGTTGGGTACTTGCACTTCTACCCAATGAACTGAAAATAGGTATGTTTAAATCAACTCCGAAGGTGGAGAACCCAAACCAGTCTTGGCCATCATCAAAGAAAGTAAACTGGTCTCCAAAAGACTGCCCTCCGTAATTAATGAATGCATTTAAACTTGGTAATGCCCTGCTTTTGGCCAATTTGAGTTCGAAATACCTTTGCTCATTTAAGTTATAGACCAATTTGTAGTCAACATTATTTTCCATATTAAACTCAGCGTCCAGTAGGCCATAATCAATTTTGCTCTGGGTAAGATCATCGAGGTTTTCTGTCAAATCAGTCGGATTTTCCAACGGGATTCCCATCATCAAATTCAACATTTGAAGTGTAATTTTCTTTAAACGTTTGGCATTTTTCAGTTGGTTATCAACAGACGAGAGCGTGATTTGAAGTTGGTCTACACTTTCTTCGTCTCCGAGACCATTTTCAAAGATTTTTTTGCTTTCAAAGAGATTTTTTTCTAGCGTTTCTTTATTATTTTCCAAAATGGAAACACTTTCTTCAGCCAAGAGTACATTGCCATAGGCTTCAACCACGGCTTTGCGCACCTCTAAATCGGTCTTTTCTTTGTTGTTTTTGCTGTAACTCAAGAACGCTTTTGTGGCTTGAACCCCAACGATGTATGATCCATCAAAAATTTGTTGCCTCAAAGTGCCCGTGGCAATCAATTGCTGTGGTTGCCCAAACACTACTTCTTCAAAGTCTCCCGGTTCGCCTCCAAAAAATTGGGCAGGTATCTGTGCTACCGGTTGCTTTAACTGGTTTTGATAATTAACTGCACCAGAAATTTGAGGTAGGCCGGTCGCAATAGTTTCCCATTTTTGCTTTTGGGCATCGACCATGTCCCTACCCGCATTGATTGATTTATAGTTATGTTCAAGGGCATATACAATGGCTTCATCCAATGAGAATAATGTTTTCGCCTCCTGGGCTTTCAACGGAATTGACCATAGTAAAATGAGTATGCCTATTTTGATTACTGTTCGCATTTATTGTTGGTTTGAATTGATGATTTCGTTTAATATTTTCCTTCCTTTTGGGGTGACAATGCCCCTCAGGTGATATTCTAAATAATAGTCTTCCAGTTCAAGTTTAGTGAACATGGAACTGGGGAATAAATCCAAGTCCCCGAGACTTATCGCTCCTGAAAAATAGATTCGGGCGACAAACTGCACGTCAAGGTTTTCTCGATAAATTCCAATTTCCATTCCTCGTTTTACATTGTCCACAACACATTCTTGCATTACACAGAACTCTTTGTCCTTTAAAGAACTAAAAAGCTTTGGGTAATACTTTTGTAATTGATACTGTGGTGAAGCCTTTTCATTTTTTAACCGAGTCATGACAAACTTCTTTATCTCGTAAAGCTCCTCAATTGGGTTTTTTTTGAGTGCTACGATTTCATCGATACCGTTGGAGATTTCCCAAAACAATCGCATGGTTGACTCTTCTACCAATTGTGTCTTGTTCTCAAAATGACTGTAAATCGTCTTTTTTGAGATGCCCATCTCATTGGCTAGGTCATCCATAGTAACACTTTTGAACCCTAGGTTCAAAAAGAGATCGGTCGCCTTATTTAGAATTTCAGTCTTCATTTGAATGAGCAAAACTAAATCGGAAACTTTAAAAACAAAAAAAGTTTCCAAAGTTTTACATTTATTTAACGTCGTTCAAATTTCCTTGAATAGGACGAAAGAGGCACTGAGATTTGGACCGAAGTGGTATTTTTTTGTTTGAAATGATAAAGAAACCACTGAACTGTAACATTCGGTTGGCCCGAAATTGCTTATTGTTCTTCATGATGGTCTTGTTTTTTTGCTACAAAAGCTTTAAACGCTGACTCTCCCTCTGATGACCAAAATTCATCATAGTATTTCCACTCCGAAAAGTCACGACGAATACCATTGCATGATTTATTATTTCTTGATTTCATCTTGGCTTTTTTATGGCTCTTTCCCGGTCCGTTGCCTCCGCCAAAACCAAAGATTATTTTAGCCAAGACCAGAATCCCGAAGGCCTGCCAGTACGTAATTGTGGTTAGACCGAAAACGTCTGGCATTAACCAGTTCCATAAAAGCATCACCACATATCCGATTAAGAATGTCAGTGCTATTATGAAAAGGGTAAAAACGAGCACTTTTACTCCTTTGCCCACATAACCTCTTACCTTATCTTTCATTCGGTTTTCCAATTCATCTTTATAATCCATATTATTTTAATTTATACGTTGTGTTTATTTCTAATTTGTTTTAATAAAATCGACATGGCCCGATGCCTTCTTGACATTAATGTGCCTTCTGGAATACCTGTTTCTTTTGATATTTCGCGGTAGGAATATCCCTCAAAATCGATGGCCAGAATGATATCCCGATAATGCGGTTTTAATCGCATGATGGTTGTTTTGAGTTCATTAACCAAGTATTTGGGGTACCTATTCCGTTCAGTACCATAGAACCGTTCGGCAAAGTCTGTCCAGAGCTGGTTGAGTTCATTTTCGTCATAGGTAGGTTCTCTTTTGGTTCTCATTTTGTCAATGATTCTATTCTTTAGGGTACGATACACAAAGCCCGGTATGTTATTTATGGGCAATGCGTTCTCAGGTCTTGAAAAAATTTTCAGGGCGACATCTTGAAGAATATCTTCGGCATTGGTATCAGCTGTATTTTTAATTCTAGATTTTATATAGCCAACAAGCGCTTGGTACTCTTCTTGAAAAAATGCTGATAATTGTGATTGGTTGTTGTTTTCCGGAAGCATCCGCTTGCATTTTATTCCCTAATTCAACTTTAAAGACGATGGATTTTAAATCCATTGCATTTTTTTGAACTTTTTAGGCAACTGTTTGACGTGAACAGGATGGAATTGTAACAAGCAGTGTATTTTTAACCAAAATTGACCACATGCAAACGTTGGAATATTATCAAAAGGAATTCATTTCATTTCTTGAAGAACAGGAGTACATCAAAGAGCCAAGAAATCTCTACGATCCTGTATCTTATATCTTGAATCTTGGGGGAAAACGCCTGCGACCCGTGTTGACCTTGATTGCTGCAGAACTCTTTGGTTCTGATTCTAAAAAGGCACTTCCAGCAGCGATGGCCGTTGAGGTATTCCATAATTTTTCTTTGTTGCATGATGATATTATGGATGATGCCCCTCTGCGGAGGGGAAAGCCAACGGTTCATGAAAAATGGGATGTAAATACGGGTATTCTTTCAGGAGACGTGATGCTTATCAACTCTTATGAACATCTTGAGGGCTATAACCCCGATATCTTAAAAAAACTGTTTTTGTTGTTTAACAGAACAGCGGTAGAAGTATGTGAAGGGCAACAATACGATGTTGATTTCGAAACGCGTAACGACGTAAGTATAGAAGAATATCTCAAAATGATTGAGTATAAAACCTCTGTATTGATCGGTGCAGCCCTGAAGATGGGTGCCATTGTGGCTGGAGCACCTGAAGACCAACAAGATTTAATTTATGACTTCGGCAGAAACTTGGGCATTGCCTTTCAATTACAGGACGATTATTTAGATGCCTTCGGAGATCCAGAAGTATTTGGTAAACAAGTCGCTGGCGATATTATTGAGAATAAAAAGACCTATCTCTATTTAAAGGCTCTTGAATTGGCCAATGCTGAAGATAAAGATGCGCTACAACAGCTTTTTGAAAGCCATCCTGAAAACCCGGACGAAAAGGTAAAAAAAGCTAAGCACATTTTTAGTACCTCTAGTTCTGATAAGGCTACTCAAGAAGCGATAAAGCAATTTACAGAAAAAGCATTTGAGTCCCTGAACAAAGTAGAGGCCCCAGCAGCCGGGAAACAATTATTAAAAGCAATGGGCAGGAACCTCATGGAACGAACGAATTAATTAGAAGTAACTTCAATGACGAAGTTATCGATATAGAGTTGTATATCCTCTTCTGTGGGATTTGCAGTTGCTCCTATTTGTAAACGTTCATACTCTACCGGAGTTTGTAATTCAAATTCAATATTTTCTTCGGCAAATAAATCTTTAAAAATAATTTCGTTTGGCATATTGGCCCCGCTTTGTGAGCTGGTTAAATTTCCATTAATGAACAATTGGTTGCTCCCATCATTGTCAGGAGACATTTTCATTGTCCAACGTACTTCTACCCACTCATTCCTAGGAAAAACTACTTGATTTTGAGCTATTGTTTCGAGCCCTATTTTACCACGTTCAATAGAAAGACTATTGTTTTCTCCCGATAGCATCAAACGAACCCCGGGACATTGGTTATTGGGTACTGAGGGATCCCAACAAGAGCAACACTCAACATCAATGAGCAAAAGGTTTTCAATATTGGCTTCGCCCTCAATAAAGAAATGTGCCTGAATGGTCAATGTTTGACCTTCTGATATTGATAACCCATTTTTTTCCAAATCAATTTTGGAAAGGATTTCATCAGTGCCCGAAGAGAAAATAGAAAGTGCATAATTCCCTTCATACACCTGTGAAGTGCTTAAATTAACCTGATTTTCACCGTTGTTTGGATTTACACGTTGTATTCCCGACCATCTTGAATTGTCTTCTGGAAATAGTGCTTCAAGGTTTCCACCCACATCTTCGAAATCCTCAGAAAACAAAAAAATCTGTGTATCAGTTTCTTCTGCATCCATAACTTCTTCCGTATCGTTTGTATCAGAACACGATATCAGCAAGAAACACAATAGAAATATAAATGGTCGCGGCAGCATACTTTGAAAACGAGCTCCAAAGGATGTTATTGTGGAAAAAAGCGCTTAACCAATGCTTTGATAAACGGCCAGGGTTGGGGTGCGGCCATAATAAATACTTCTTCGTAAAATTTGGTATCCTCGTCCAAGAATTTGAAAATAAGTTGTGGTCTTCTTTTTGCAAATAGTTTGCCGAAAAGAGAGGCTCCCAAATGATTGTGTGAATGAAGAATATCGGGCAAGAGCATATCGTAAAACCAAAAGCGGCTTTTTTTACCGAAAGCTTTCAGGGGTTTTCCCA
>ERZ1740067.116-NODE-116-length-63817-cov-8.804649_pt1 | contig 63817 bp, 54 predicted proteins | sample MGYA00581736_ERZ1740067 | MGnify/ENA primary metagenome ERZ1740067 (study PRJEB43018, sample SAMN04849236) | marine metagenome | isolation source: floating plastic debris | place: Pacific Ocean | collected 2008-08-27 | study: EMG produced TPA metagenomics assembly... | reverse complement strand
GGGCAAACCTACGACACTCACAAGGGCACGGACTTCGCGGTGGCGAGCGTCGCCGAACTCGATCGCGGCGTGAACGCGCTAGCCGTCGCCGACGGGACGGTGCTGCGGCTGCGCGACGGCGTGCCCGATCGCCGCCTGCGTACCGCCGCCGAAATCGATGAAATCGCCGCACAGGGCATCGAGTGCGGCAACGGCATCGTCATCGACCACGGTGACGGCTGGGAAGGCCAATACTGCCACCTCAAGCAGGGCAGCGTCGCCGTCGCTTCGGGCGATCGCGTCCGGCGCGGCGAGCCGATCGGCCAGATCGGCGTCTCCGGCAAGACGACCTTCCCCCACGTTCACCTCACCCTGAGCCGTAACGGCGAGGTTATTGACCCAGCCTCCGGTCAACCGACCGCCAACGGCTGCAACCAAGCGGGGCAATCCCTTTGGCTCGATCCCGAAGCCCAAACTTATAAGCAGACAGGCATTATTAGCCTCGGTTTCGCCGATCGCCCGCCGACGGTAGACGACCTTTGGGACGGTGTTTTCGACGCGCCGCAGATCGACACCGACGCCGAGGTACTGCTGTTCTGGGCGCACTACTACGGCGTCGAGGCAGGCGATATCGAGCACTATCGCTTGACCGATGGCGCGGGCAACCTAATTACCGACTACGAGCAAACCATCGAAGCCAACAGCATCAACGGCCTGGGCTACGTCGGTAAGCGCAACACGCCAAATCGCCCGATCGTGCCGGGAACCTGGCGCGGTGAATACAGTCTGACTCGCGATGGCGAAACGATCGCCAGCAAACGCATCGAATTCGAGGTACGGCCCGCCCGCTAGGTTCCGCCGCTCCCCAGACCTGTGAGGTCTTGGAAACCCCAAAGGTCTGGGAGATTAACGAGACAGCTACACCCCGACGAAATGCACCCAGAAGTTGCCGTCGGGGATACACACGTCCTCGATTAGGCGGTAGGAATAGTGGAGGTAGTCACCAGGCAAGTCGGTGCGATAGCCGCTCGCGAACCACTCGCCGTAGGGGTCGTGGACGTAGAAGCCCTTCTCGTCGTAGCCCACCAAGACGAGGATGTGGCCGAAGGACGTGAAGTAACCGTGGACGATCGCGGGCTTGCGATCGGCCAACCAGTCTTTGACCTCCGAGATTGTCGCCGTAATCCGAAAGTCGTCCTTGCAGCCGTAGTCGTTCATGATATGGGCCAGGTCGTACGGATCGTGGCGGCTGTAGCCGTTGGCGATCGCGTAGCGATACAGCTCGTCCTCGAACTGGGCGGCGCGGGTGCGCTGGGGCACGCGGAAATACTTTAAACACATCGCCAGCGATGTGACGTTACACGAGCCTGTCGGATTCTCGAAGTTGTCGAGCTGCGACAGATACGGCACTTCGAGCTTGATGGCGCGCGGTCGCGGTTTGGGGTAAAGCAGGCCGTCCGGCCCCTTGGCGTTGCCGGTAATTTCGACGTGTTCCTCGAAGCCGTACCAGATGTCGAACCCATCGATCGGGCCGTCGCTGAGAGCAAAGCGCAGGTGGCGGCGCTCTTCGGTAAACGTGTCGATCGAAAACTCGCGGTTCGCCTCGACGATAAATTTCTCCGCCTCTTCGAGATCGGTCGATTGCAGCGGGCGTTGCTTGAAGACGGTCTTAGTTAGCGTACGCAGCGTTAAGGGCATGGCACCACAGTCGTATCGAGCAAAGGACTAAACGAACGGAAAATCGAGCGCCGATCGCGGCGAAGGCAAATTCGGACATCCTGCCCGTACGAGCAGACGGGCAAGCCTGGGCAGACCTGGGCAGATTTGGACAAACCCGGACATCTCGCCTTCGTTCGAGCATAGCCCTTCAGCGCGGCGATATCCTAGCTTTACGGTGAATAGCGATCGACTTCGGCAGTGTATCGCGCGGAATGTGTCGCGTATATTGCGGTTGCGGTTTAGATCGGCGGAGTAAGCTCCGAGAATCTAAACCGCGTACCGTTGCCCCGCATCTTTCTGACGCAACGCCAAACAACACGACCGTTTTTAGGAGATATCTGCACTGTCGGCAATCTACCAAATCGTGCCAGGATTTCGGTGGTCGTTGTACTGCCGCTTCTGGAGATTCTGCGCTGCTTGCCGCCATTTGCCAGCGCCCAAACCCGGACGAAGCAAAGTCGAGCGACGTCGAGCCGCCGAGCGAAGCTAGGTAAATCTGGGGCAGCACACCACCAGCGAAGTTGAGTGATGTCGGGTAAAGTCGGCAGAACCGGCCAAATCGGCAGAATCGACCCTCGAGACCGAGGAAAACGTTCGCAGCCTGCCTGCAACGCCGCGCCTGTAGGCCATCAGGAAAGTTCGACCCACTCCCAAACCGTAATGACCCAACCTCGATTGAGCTGGACAGATTTCTTCGATCGCCTGCTGAAGCGCGATCGCAAAAAGTGGCGTCCCCACCGTGGAAGAATCCACATCATGGGTAAATATCGTCTGATTCAGAAGGGTCTGCCTGCTTTTGATTGGAGCGATCTATCGCACTGGCTGCTGACGATCGGCTGGGGATCGTTTTTAGGTCTGATCTGTCTGGCGTACTTGGCGATCAACGTCGTCTTTACGTTCTTTTATGTTTTCGACCTCGGCGGCATCGCTGAATCCGGCGACAGCGCTGTCAACGCCTTTTTCTTCAGCGTGCAGACGATGGCGACGATCGGCTACGGCGCGATGTATCCCACCAGCGGCTACGTCCATACTCTGGTAACGATCGAGGTTTTAATCGGCATGTTGTGGACAGCGGTCGCAACCGGTTTGGTACTTGCCCGCTTTACGCTGCCGACCGCGCGGGTCATGTTCAGCCGCCATGCCGTGATCTGTTCCTACAACGGCGTTCCGACCCTGATGTTTCGCGCCGCCAACCAGCGCAGCAACTTTATCGTCGAAGCGGTCTTCCGCGTCACCATCCTGCGCCCGGAAATCTCGCCGGAAGGCCACGTTATCCGACGCCTGCACGACCTGAAGCTGGTCCGTTCCGAGACGCCGGTGTTCTCGATGTCGATGACGGTTATGCACCCGATCGACGAAGATAGCCCGCTTTACGGCGTCTCGCCCCAGGAGCTAATTGCCTGGCAGACCCAGATCGTCGTGATGCTCACCGGACTGGACGAAACCGTCTCCCAAACTATCCACGCCAGCCACTTCTACGCCGTTGACGACCTGCAATGGAACCGCCGGTTTGTCGATGTCATCAAGCTACAGCCCAACGGCGATCGCCACCTGGACTACACGAAGTTCCACGACACCGAGTACGTCTTCGACGCCGACTCCGAAACCGAAGCCGTCTTCCCCTCCATTCCCGAATTCCAAAAGCCGCTCGATTTTTCCGATCGTTCCAAGCGAGATCGACGAACCGATCGAACCAGACGACCCGGCCAGCGCTCTAGCAGCTCCGACCGGCCCGATCGACCCAAACGCCCGATGCCGCCCAAACCGCCCAAGTCGCCTAACCCCCCCAAACTGCCGAAGTCGCCTAAATCGCCCAAATCGCCCAAATCACCCAAGCCTCCGCAACCGCCCAGACGATCGCGCCGTACGGAGTCGATCCGCTGATCCCGTCGCCGATCTCACCGCCAATCCCAGCCACCCCCAGCCTGCACCATCGCGAAGTGAGTTTGTTAGCCTGATAAACGGTCGTTGTGCCGACCCACGATCGTCACGTTTCCCATTCCCTACCCCACTTATCATGCGTAACGCTCAGCCCCCCGTTCAGAACTTATCCGCCCTCATCGGCGGTGTCGTCATCGCTTTCGCGATCCTGCTCGCCCTTAGCTCCTTCGTGATTATCAACCCCGGCCAAGCGGGCGTGATTAGCATCCTCGGAAAAGCCCGCGACGGCGCACTGCTCGAAGGCATCCACATCAAACCACCCCTCATCTCGGCGGTCGATGTGTACGACGTGACCGTTCAGAAGTTTGAAGTCCCCGCTCAAAGCTCGACACGCGACCTGCAAGATCTCAACGGGCGCTTCGCGATTAACTTCCGCCTCGACCCGGCCAAAATCGTCAATATCCGTCGCACCCAAGGCACGCTCTCGAACCTGGTTGCCAAAATCGTCGCGCCCCAAACCCAGGAGGCGTTCAAAATCGCCGCTGCACGCCGCACCGCCGAAGAGAGCATCACCGAGCGGGCTGCGCTGAAAGAAGACTTCGACATCGCCTTGACCGATCGCCTGCAAAACTACGACATCATCGTCCTCGACACGAGCGTGATCGACCTGAACTTCTCGAAGGAGTTCGCCAAAGCCGTCGAGGAAAAACAAATCGCCGAGCAGCAGGCCCGCCGCGCCGTCTACGTCGCGCAGCAGGCCGAGCAGGAAGCCCAGGCCGACATCAACCGCGCGCGCGGTAAAGCCGAGGCGCAGAAGCTGCTGGCCGAAACGCTGAAAGCCCAAGGGGGCGAGCTGGTGTTGCAGAAAGAGGCGATCCAGGCGTGGCGCGATGGCGGCTCGCAGATGCCGAAAGTGCTGGTGATGGGCGAGAAGTCGGGCTCGCTGCCGTTTCTGCTGAACCTGGACGATATGAACTAGGGCCGTCCCCGGCAAAGACTTCAGCCGCTTCAGAAGTCCGGCTTTTCCAACTTTTCCAAAAAGCCCTACTTCTCCGCCATCATCGGAGAGACCGATTCTTCGTCATGAAAAGAGGGAGCCGATCGCGCGATCGGCTCCCTCTTCTGCTTTCTTTACCAGCGCGGCCTAAGCTACCGCGACATCCTGAGGCATGCGGCGACAACCGGCCAAACCGACCGTCGCATCCTGGCGATAGGAATCTTGGGGCGTCCAGACGCTGACGCTGCGATCGCCGCCGATCCAATAAAGGTAGTCCACCGATGGGTCGTACTCGAGACCGACGCGCAGGTTCGAGAAATCGTCCTCGCAGATCTCAAACCCGAAGCGTACGACGAGCTGCGCTAGCAGGCATTCTGGCGTGTAGGAATGCTCGCCCGCCGTGTCGCGCTCGTCCCAAAAATTGTTCAGCAGACGAGTCAGCTTCGGCAAGACTTTTTCCGGCAGGCCGTTACGGCTTGCAAACAGGATCGCTGGGTTACCGTCAACAATGAAATGACATTTAACGCTCATAAAAAATTTTCGAGTGTAGATCTAGTCGGGCGGGAAATTTCGTGTGAATTTCGGCCGGGGATCGCGGATACCGAGCGATTTCCCAGCGTTATTGCTATCGCCGTTTCGGTTGATGTACCTCTATTCTCGCAAATTGCTTTGCGGATTTACGACGGCGATCGCGATTTTTGCCGGGGTTTTGCGCCCCTTGCGATCGAATCCTCGCTTAATCCTTGGCTTTACAGATTCTTAATATTTTTCGCGAATTTCAGTTAAGATAACGCGATTCTCGAGCTTGCACCAGATTTCTAGGAGGCCCGACTTCTACGGGGAATCCACGCAGAAAATTAGCAAATCGCGCGAAGAGCCGCCATTCGTTAAATTTGCAGTCTTTGCCTGACAAAGGCCACAGCCACTTTTCTTCCAAGTCGAGTCTTCTTCAAACGGGCCCTGGAATTAGCTCGATAACAGACCCTCAAAATGCCAGAGCCTGTTAGCAATTCGCGTCAAAACCCGCGCAGGGCAGCCGATCGAATGTCCGATCGCCAAACTGTGCTGGAGGCGATCGCCGGGTCTATAGCAATCATCGATTGGGTTGAGACACCGAGTACTGGAGACCGCGTTTCGACTCCGCTCAACGCTCCTTAAGTTTTTTGGCGAATGTCCTAAGCAAATTGGGTTTTGCTATAGACAAGCGCTCCAGATGCGATCGATAACAGCTCTCCATCCTGACGCGCCGGTCTACACAGACGGAGCCTGTAGCTCGTCGAGCTTGCGCCGGATGGCCTGGATATCCTGCCACATCAGCCACTTGGGCTTGCCTTTTTCTCGCGACGGATTTCGTAGCAGATAGGCCGGGTGAAAGATCGGCATGCACAGCCGCCCCTCCCACTCGAACCACTGGCCGCGAATTTTGGTGATGCCGCGCTTGTCGGCGATCGTCGCTTTAACCGCCGTCGCGCCCGCTAGCAGAACGATCTGCGGGTCGACGAGGCGGATTTGCTCCAGGAAAAAAGGCTTGCAGGCGGCGATCTCGGCAGGCGTCGGGTTGCGGTTTCCCGGCGGACGGCACTTGGCGACGTTGCAGATATAAATCTCTCGATCGGTGCTGAGGTTCACCGACGCCAGAATTTTCTCCAACAGCTCGCCCGATCGCCCGACAAACGGCAACCCCTGCTCGTCCTCGTTTTGCCCCGGCGCTTCGCCGATGATGGCGATCGGGGCCGACGGATTGCCGCGCCCGACGACGGCATGGGTACGCCCTTCGCTCAGGCCGCAGCGCTGGCAGCGATCGCAGTGGGCCGTTATCGCCGCGATGCTGTCGTAAGTTTCCGGCGGGATCGGCACGCTGGCACTGAGGGGGATCGCGTCGAAGTCCACGGCTTCGGCGGGCACGACTGGGTCGATACCGGCACTGCCGAACAGATCGAGCTGAGAGTCTGGAGCCATGATTGAGGAGCGGGAGCGGAAAAGCCGGATGTAAAGCCGCAGCGTCACTGCTAGGTCGTTAAACGAAGCAGGCTGGGGGATTTATCGTCCCATACATCCCATACGCTCCGGCGGATTGGGGCGAATTGGGGCGGATTGGGGCGGTTGGGCCGTTTAAGGCAAAGGGCGATCGCCGTTTCTCTAGGGGCTGTCATCAATTAAATTTGCAGTCCTTACACAGCGAGAGTTCCAGCCCCTAGTTTTATTTTTGGGTCGGGCGCTCAACTGCTTTTCCCGCAAAGGGTTGGACGCTAATTGATGACACCCTCTAGAGGTTCGATGACATCGCCACCGATCGCGCCCGCTGCGCGAGCACCACGCCCACCGCACCCAGCACCGACAGCCCGAGCAGCCCCGCCAGCGGATTGCCGTCGAGGCCCGTCAGCCATTCGGGAACCGCGCCGGTGTAGCGCACCAGGCTGCCCGCCGAAACCAGATAGTAGGCCCAGACCAAACCACTGTGGAGCCCGATCGCGCCACCCAGTCGATCGCGCCCGATCTCTTTCATCCAGCCCAGCAGCAACCCGAGCACGAACAACCCAAAAAACTGCGGCAGCGTCGCCAGGATTCGCTCGAGCGGGCGGATATAGTGCAGCGCGGCAAAGATGCCCGCATTCAACGGCAAGGCAATCGCGCTGCGGTAGTCGCGGCGAAGCTCGTCCCACATCCAGCCGCGAAACAAGAATTCTTCCGCGCAGCCGACCGCGATCGCCAGCGCGCCCCCTTCGAGCAGCAGGCCCAACAGTCGATCGAGACTAGCGTCGGCCAACCCCGGCCACGCCACCCAGCCCAAAGCGGTCTGCACGCTAAAAACGAAAATCACGATCGCCCAGCCCAGTCCGAGACCTCGAACCAGCTCGATCGCGCTTTGCCCGCTCCAGACGACGCCGTAGCGCCGAAACGGCCTGGCCTCGCCCCACACGCGCCGCCCCCAAAACCAGGACAGCATCACAAACTCGGCGTAGAGGATTGTCATCGAGGCGATCGACACCGCACCCGGATCTTCGACCCAGCGATAAATCGGTACGGCAAATGGCAGCCACACCAGCACCAGCGCGATCGCCATTGCGGCAATACGCGCGATCGCGGGCAGCCGGGCGAGCAAAGCCTCTGGGGGCTTAGAGGGCATGGAAATGACCCGTTGCGAAACAGCGTCCCAAAAAGCTAGCACGAGCGCCGTGTTGCGCTCGTGCTAGCAAGCTCGAGTCGAGTGGACGGGTCGAGTGGGGGGCTATTCGTCCGGCTCGATCGTGCTGGTCAGGCCGTGACCGCGCAGGGTTTCGCAGTAAAATTCCGCATGTTCCATCGCGCAGGTGATCACCAGCGCCAGCCCGTTTGTGTGAGCCTCCATCATGATGCTGACGGCCTGAGGCTGGCTGAGGTCGGGAATGGTCTGCGTCAGGGTCTCGACAACGTGCTCCATCGAATTGAAATCGTCGTTATGGAGCAAGACCTTATATTGAGGAGCGTGTTTGCGAACGGTCGATCGCTTCTTAATCGTTTCGACTGCCACGACTACATCAGAAAACTTCAAGGGTTTACAGTTCTTTAATGTAGTCGGCTTGCTCGCATCTGTCACGAAGGCGCGCGGCAAACGCTCCGAACGCCGATCGCGGCTTAACAAGCTTTAACGATCGCCCATCGAGCGCGACTTTTTTTCCTCGCCCCACGACCGTCCTATGACCGTTGCTCGTACTATTTGCCTGGGTTTTCTCGGAACGATCGCCATCAGTGCTCTGCTGCTGATGCTGCCTTGGTCGATCGCCGACGGTAGCTGGGGTAGCCCGCTAGTGTCGCTGTTTACCGCCACCTCCGCCACCTGTGTCACCGGCCTCGCGATCGTCGATACCGGCACGTATTTTTCCGGATTCGGGCAGGCCGTGCTGCTGCTGACGATCCAGATCGGCGGTTTGGGATATATGACCGCGACGACGTTTCTGCTGCTGCTGCTGGGCAAGCGATCGCGCCTGCGCCACCGCGTCGCCGTTCAGGAGTCCCTCGACGCTGCCGGGCTCTCCAGCGTCTCGCAGCTCGTCACCTCGACGATCGCCCTAACGCTAATTTTCGAGCTCACTGGGACGTTTCTGTTGATGGCGAAGTTCGTACCGGAGTTCGGCTGGGGCCAGGGGCTCTGGCAGGCGCTTTTCCATAGTGTTAGCGCTTTTAATAATGCCGGATTCAGTCTATTTCCCGACAGCCTGGTGGGCTACGCCGTCTCGCCGCCGATCGTCTTGACGATCTCGGCACTGATTTTTTTTGGTGGCATCGGCTACCAGGCGATTATGGAGGGCTTCCTATGGCTGCGCGACTGGGTAAACCCCAACGTCAGCCGCTTCCGGTTTTCCATGCACTTTAAGACCGTCACCAGCACCACGGCTTTTCTGCTGGCGATCGGCTTTCTCGGGTTCTATGGCACCGAGCTGCACACCGGCGCGATGACTGGCGAAAGCACAGGCGATCGACTCTGGCTGGCACTGTTCCAGTCCGTGACGACCCGGACGGCGGGCTTTAATTCGATGGAAATCGGCGCGATGAGCACGGCGGGGCTGTTTCTGACGATCGCGCTGATGTTTGTCGGCGCGAGCCCCGGTAGTACCGGTGGCGGCCTCAAAACCACGACGCTGCGAATCCTGGCCAACTGCACCCACACCGTCTTGCGTGGCGGCGACGACGTGATTTTGTATCGGCGTCAGGTTCCTAAGGAAATGCTGATGAAGGCGTTTGCCGTGGTGATGGGCTCGCTGACGACCGTTATCGTGGCCGTCGTGGCGATCGCGATTTCCGATCCGGATCTGTCTTTCGTCGAAGTATTTTTCGAGTCGGTCTCGGCCTTTGCGACGGTGGGGCTGTCGATGGGCATCACCGCCAAGCTCTCGACTTTTGGGAAGGTAGTGCTGATCTGTTTGATGTACGTGGGTCGGGTCGGGGTACTTTTACTAATGGAGGCGATGCTCGGCGATCCTTGCCCGAGTACGGTCGATTATCCCGAGGAAGACCTGCTCGTCGGGTAGCCCGCGCCCCACGCCCGACTTCCAGCTTGCCCACGAACACATGAACATCGGATCGCTGAATCTTTTTCGCTCGTCGCAGGACGCGACGGTCAACCAACAGTTCGTCGTCATCGGTCTCGGGCGGTTCGGTCGGGCAGTCTGTTCGACACTGCACGGGCTGCGCTACGAGGTGCTGGCGATCGACCGCGACGAAAAGCTCGTCGACCGGGCGATCGCCGATCGCGTTGCCGATCACGCCGTCCGCCTCGACAGCACCGAGCCCTCTGCGCTGAAAGAGGCGGGCGTTTTTGAATTCGATACGGCGATCGTCGCGATCGGCAACTACCTGGCCGAAAGCATTGTCACCACCCTCAATCTCAAAGAGGGCGGCGTCTCCCAAGTGGTCGCCAAAGCCTCGTCGGCCACTCACGTCAAATTGCTGAAAAAAGTCGGAGCCGATCGCGTCGTCTTTCCCGAGCGCGAGATGGGCTGCGAACTGGCGCGATCGCTCACCCGCCCGCGTATCCTCGATCGCTTCGAGCTCGACCCCGAACACAGCATCGTCGAGACGATCGTTCCCGAGCGCTTCGCAGGCAAAACCCTCGTCGGCTCGAATATTCGCCAGCAGTACCGCATCAGCGTTCTAGCCGTCGGCGACGACGAGACCAAGTTCGATATCAACCCCGACCCGCTGCACCAGCTCCACGCCGGTGAGCTGATGGTAATCCTTGGTTCCAACGAAGATATCGATCGATTTACAAACTGTTAGCGCCCTTGGAAATAAGCAGCTAATTCGGTCGTAGGGACGCATGGCAATGCGTCCGGGTGTCGATGTCGAGCGGATGATATCGCGGGCGCACTGCCGCGTGGCCCCTACCCTACAAACTGGATGTTTATTTTGTTGGTGTGCTCTAGGTCGGCACCAGCTCACCCGGTCGAAGCTTCGACCACTTGCCCGACTCTTCCACGAAGCTGGCGCAGCCGACCACGTCCCACTCCATTTCGATCTCTTCCGAGTGGGTACGGATATTCACTTCGATCGTCGGTTCGGTGGCCTCGAACGTCGGACAGTTCGTCAGGTGCGGCTGGCCGTGCTGATGCTCCACAGCGTGATAAGTCGTACAGCGATCGACGTAGCGGCAGTTCACACAGATACACATAGGTTCCCGTGATATAAACGTTAGGCTCGATTTCTTCCTATCCTAATCACCTCGATCGCAGATTGTCGAAATCGCTCGATCTATCCACGAATTACATCGCACTACATTCGGCTTTGAAACGTTTCGCTACCTCACCGCTCTCGCCTGAAAACTGGCCGTTTGCCCTTGAAGAACTTCCCGGCAATGCCTGCCTAGTCGGCGGAGCCGTGCGTGACGCCTTACTCGAGCGTCGCGTCGAACGGCTCGATCTCGACTTCGTGCTGCCCGCCCGCGCGATCGATATCGCCCGCGAAGTCTCGGTCTGCCACGAGGCCGGTTTCGTCGTTCTCGACAAAGCCCGCGAAATCGCCCGCGTCGTCTTCCCCTCCGCCACCGTCGATTTCGCTATGCAGGAAGGCATGAGTCTCGAAGCCGACCTGCACCGGCGTGACTTCACCGTCAACGCGATCGCCTACGACCCGCGCGCCGAGCGTTTTATCGATCCGCTAGACGGTCGCCGCGACCTGGAGCGCCGTCACCTGCGGATGGTCTCGGCAGACAACCTCCACGACGACCCGCTGCGCCTGCTGCGCGCCTACCGTCAGGCGGCCCAGCTCGGCTTCGAGATCGACGCCGAAACCCGCGCCACGATTCGCCAGCTCGCACCGGAACTCTCGCGCGTGGCCGCCGAGCGGATTTGCACCGAACTGGGCTACCTGCTCGCAACACCCAACGGCACGCACTGGCTCCGGCGCGCGATCGCCGACGGACTGCTCGGCCAGCACCTGCCCAGCGCCACGGCAGAGCGCGCCGCGCGGCTCGTTAACCTCGATCGCGCGGCCACCTCCATCCGAAACCGCGATCCGCAGCTCTACACTTCGATCGCGACTTCTCTTCGATCTACTCTGGAAACAACACCGCTGACGATCGCGAAACTCGCCTCGATCGTCGATGGCGATCGCGACACCGTCGAGCGCGAACTCAAGGCGCTGAAATATTCCAAGCTGGAGTGGCGCTCCGTGCTCGATTTGCGCCAAGCGACCTCAGCCACTCCCGACGCCGACAGCGTACGATCGCTAACAGTGCGCGAGCTGTTTTTCTGGTTTAAGCATCTGGGCGAAACGTTTCTCGCCTGGTACGTCTGGGCGATTGCGCAGGGCATCGACGACGACGCGATCGCGCCGCTGCTGGAGATGTACCGCACCCCCAATCACGACATCGCCCACCCGACCCCGTTCGTCAACGGACAAAAGCTCGTCGAGGCGCTAAGCCTACCGCGCGGCCCGATCGTCGGCGAGCTGCTGACCGAACTGGCGATCGCGCGAGCAGAAGGCAAAGTCGAGACGCAAGATGCGGCGATCGAGCTGGCACAGACCTTGTACGGCGACGCCGTGCGCTGAGGTTTGCAAATCCCCCAAGCGCACGGCGGCAATACGAGATCCGGACGAGCGGAAATTGCCCGCATCGTAGATTTCTGATTTTTCGTCTGAATTTTTCGTTCGCTGTTGCTACGCCAGCGCCGATGACCCGAGATCTGGCGGCACGTCCTGAATGCGACCGTTACCGACGGCGCGAATTGCTTCGGCCAGGTCGATATCGCCGGTGTAGATCGCCCGCCCGACGATCGCGCCCGTCACGCCATACTGCTCCAGTGCAATCAATCCCAACAGATCGGACACCGAGCTAACGCCACCCGATGCCACCACCGGCACGTCGATCGCCTGCGCCAGCTCCCGCAGCGCCTCGCGATTCGGCCCGGACATCGTGCCGTCGCGCTGGATGTCGGTGTAGATAATCTCCGCCGCGCCGTAGCCCGCCATCCGCTGCGCCAGCTCGGTCGCCATCACCTCGGAGGTCTCCAGCCAGCCGCGCGTGGCGACCTTGCCATTGCGGGCATCGATACCGACGATGATGCGTCCGGGGAATTCTTCACAGAGCTGCTCGACCAGTTCCGGCTGCTCGACGGCCACCGTGCCGAGGATCGCGTACTGCACGCCGGTCTCGAATAGTGCTGCCACATCGTCGCGCGATCGCAGGCCACCGCCCAGCTCGATGGGGATATCGAGCGCGGAAGCAATCGCCGCGATCGCTTCGCGGTTCGTGGGCTTACCCTCCTTCGCGCCGTCGAGATCGACCAGGTGCAGCCGCTGCGCGCCCGCCGCCGCCCACTGCTGCGCCATCGCCACGGGATCTTCGCCGAAGGTTTCCGACTTGTCGTAGTCGCCCTGGTACAGGCGGACGCAGCGGCCACCGAGCAGATCGATCGCGGGGATGACGTTCATAGTTTCAGCAAGAGACAAACCTTAGGCGATCGAGTATATCGGCTGGCGTCGAACTTGATACGGTAGAAATCACGCCACATGCAGCCGTTAGATTTATCTACCGTAAGAGAATTGAACGCAGAACAACTCAAGCAACTCGAACAGGATCTTTGGTCGGCGGCGGACAGTCTCCGCGCAAACTCGGATCTGAAGGCGTCGGAGTACGGAACGCCGGTACTGGGGCTGATTTTCCTTAAGTTTGCGGATATCAACTATCGCCGCCATGAGGACGAGATTAACGCGGAGTTCGAGAAGCTGAAGGGCGGCTGGCTGGAAAAGCCGATCGAGGAGATCGCGATCGCCAAGTGTGGGTTCTATCTGCCCGATCGTGCCCGCTATCAGTATTTGCTGGATTTGCCGGAAAGTGCGGACATTGCCGGAGCGATCGAAAAGGCAATGGAGGCGATCGAGCAGTACAAACCCGAACTCGAAGAGGTGTTACCGAGAGAAGAGTACAAACGCCATTTTGGGAACGATGAAGGCGGCCACTCAATCGACAAGAAATACATTCTGATTGAGCTGTTGCGGAAGTTCGACAACATCCCGGACGAGGCGACGGGGGATGTGTTCGGCCAGATTTACGAGTATTTCCTGGGTAAGTTTGCGCTGGCGGAAGGTCAGGGCGGGGGGGAGTTTTTCACGCCGCGATCGGTGGTGCGGTTGATGGTGGAAATCATCGAGCCCCACGGCGGGACGGTGTTCGATCCGGCCTGCGGGTCGGGGGGAATGTTCGTACAGTCGGCGGATTTCATCGCCAAGCGGCGGGCGGAGCTAGGGGCGGCGGGGCAGGATACGAGTCTGTATGTTTACGGTCAGGAGAAGCAGGGCGAGACGGTGAAGCTGGCGCGAATGAACCTGGCGGTCAACGGGTTGCGCGGCGAGATTGCCCCGGCGATTACCTATTACGCGGATGTGTTTGATTCGTTTGGTCGGTTTGATTACGTGCTGGCGAATCCGCCGTTTAATGTGGATGATGTGTCGCTAGATGGGGTCGTTAACGATCGCCGGTTCAATACTTACGGTGTGCCGCAGCGCAAGACGAAGAAGACGACGAAGAAGGGCAAGGAGAAGGACGCGAAAGAGACGGTTCCGAATGCGAATTATCTCTGGATCAATTTATTCGCCACGTCGTTGAAGGAGCCGGATGGGAACTATCCGGGGGGTCGTGCGGGGTTGGTGATGGCGAATTCGGCGTCGGATGCGCGGCATTCGGAGGCGGAGATTCGTCGGACGTTAATCGAGAATAATCTGATTTACGCGATGGTGACGTTGCCGTCGAATATGTTCTACACGGTGACGCTTCCGGCGACGCTGTGGTTTTTCGATAAGGGCAAGACGGACGATCGCATCCTGTTCATCGATGCGCGCAATATTTTCACGCAGATCGATCGGGCGCACCGGAAGTTTTCGGAGGAGCAGATCGAAAATATCGCGACGATCGGCCGGTTGCACAAGGGGCGGCGCGAGGAGTTTGTGGGGTTGGTCGATCGCTATTTGGCGGCGGGGATGGCGGCGCTGGCGGAAAATCGGGCGCGGGTGGATACGGTGGCGGCGCAGGCGGAGGGGTTATTGGATGAGTCGGGCGCGGGGGCGATCGCGGGGTTGCGGTCGGCGTGGTCGGGGTTGGATGAGTTGGAGGGGGTGTATGGGGCGTATTTGGATCGGGGTGTGTTGTCGGTGGACGATCGCAATGGGGCGCAGCGGGAGTTTTGGGGGCGGTTTGAGCCGTTTTTTGCGGGGTTGCGTGGGGCGTTGAAGGGGGTCAATCGGGTGGTGCGGGGTTATGAGAAGGGGTTGGATGGGAAGCGATCGGCGGATCTAAAGGGGTTAAAGGGGGCGTTGGAGTTGTTGCATGGGGAGGTGCGGGGTGCGGAGGTTTGGTTTGGGCATGTGGGCTGGTTGCAGGAGCGGTTCCCGGCGGCGCGGTATGAGGATGTGGTGGGGTTGTGTAAGTTGGCGGGGTTGGATGAGGTGGAGGAGCAGGATTTTTCGTTGAATCCGGGGCGGTATGTGGGGGTGGTGATTGAGGAGGATGGGAAAACTGAGGAGGAGTTTATTGAGGAAATCGCAGACCTCAACGAGCAACTTACAACGTTAACCGCAGCTTCAGACAAACTCACCAAAATCATCAACTCTAATATTTCGGCAATGTCGGAGGACTTATGAAAAGCTGGAACGACACACCATTTTCAGAGCTACTAATCGAAAGCCGAGATGGTGAATGGGGAAAAGGAGAACCAGAAGTTGGACACCTAGAAGCTGTTCTTATTCGTGGAACCGACTTTGCCAACATTAACGATCCAGGATTAACTTTGCCTCATCGCTGGATAAAAGAGCATTTGGTTGAGCGAAAAAAACTTCAAGCTGGCGATATTGTTTTTGAGATGGCAGGTGGTACATCAAAACAGTCAACTGGTAGAAATGCAATTTTAAAGGCTAATTTTTTTAATAATCATGCGCCTTTACCTGCTGTTTGCGCTAGCTTCAGCCGTCATTTAAGGCTCGATCAGTCAAGATTTTTTCCCGAATTTATCTACTATTTGCTTCAAGGTCTCTACCGCTCGGGCTACATGGGCGTGTTTCACGTTCAGCATACGGGGGTTGCTCGGTTTCAGTATTCGTCATTTAAAAAACATACCGTCCTCAAGATTCCACCGATCGCGACCCAACAAAAGATCGCGGCGATACTGACCGCCTACGACGACCTGATTGAGACGAACAAACGTCGCATCGCCCTACTTGAAAAAATGGCCGAGGAAATCTACCGCGAATGGTTCGTCCGGTTGCGCTTCCCCGGCTACCAAAACACCAAGTTCGTTAAAGGCATCCCCGAAAGTTGGGAAACGAAAACAATTGGTGAACTTTGTTCAACTGTAACTGATGGCTCTCATGCTAGCCCTGCATTTGTAGAAGATGGAAAGCCAATGGCATCTGTCAAAGACATGCACTCAAATGGATTCAATCTGACCTCTATTAAAACTATTTCAGATTCAGACTTTGAGAAGCTAAAGAAAGGGGACTGTCAGCCTTTAAAAAATGATGTTTTAATCGCAAAAGATGGAAGCTACCTAAAGCATGTATTCGTTTGGTCGGGAGACTATGAAATTGTCATCTTGTCATCTATAGCAATACTTCGTCCTAATCCTGGAAAAATAAAACCATATTTCTTTAGTCAAGTATTAAAGCAAGATTCTACAAAATCTATGATGAGCGGCTATGTCTCAGGATCTGCTTTGCCTCGAATTATTCTTCGAGACTTTAAAAAAATGAGTTTGCTAATTCCTGTTCGTGATCTAGTAAGCCGTTATGAAGATTTAGCATCCACGATCTTTCAGCAGATTCATACTTTACTTAAGGCAAACGAAAACCTTACAAAAACTCGCGATCTCCTCCTCCCGCGCCTAATCTCCGGCAAACTCCCCGTCGAACACCTCGACATCCAAACACCCCCCAGCATGACCCCCTAAAACCCCATGCCCAACTACATCAGCGAAGACCAAATCGAACAAGCCACCCTCGATCGCCTCCGCCACCTCGGCTACCAAACCCTCAACTGCGACACCCCCAAACCCGACAACCCCAACGACCGCAGCAACCGCACCGACAAACGCCACGTGATATTCAGCGATCGCCTCAAAACCGCCGCGATCGCCCTCAACCCAGACATCCCCCAAACCGCGATCGACACCGCCCTAAAACAACTCAGCGATCGTCGCCCAACCCAAGACAAAACCGACGCCAACCGCCAACTCGATCGCCTCATCCGCGACGGCATCCCGAGCGAATACAAAGACCCCCAAACCCGAGAAACCAAACACGATCGAGTTAGGGTCATCGACTACGACAACCCTGGCAATAACCAATACCTCGCCGTCTCCCAACTCTGGATACAAAGCACCGGAACCCAAGCCAAAGCAGGATACCGCCGCCCCGACATCCTGCTTTATATCAACGGCCTACCCCTCGTTTTTATCGAACTTAAAAACGCCAACATCCCACTCCGCAACGCCTATAGCGACAACCTCACCAACTACAAAAACGACATCCCCCAACTCTTCCTCACCAACGCCCTCTGTGTCCTGAGCAACGCGATCGAAACCCGCCTCGGTAGCATCACAGCCAACTGGGAGCGTTTCTTTCAATGGCTACGCCCCGACGACGAAACCGAAAAAATCGATCGGCAACAAATCCGCGACACCCAAACCAGCCTCGATCGGCTAATCGACGGCCTCCTCACCCCCGCCAAACTGCTCGACTACCTCGAAAACTTCATCCTCTATAACGATCGCCAAGGCAAAATCCAGAAAATCATCGCCCAAAACCACCAATTCATCGGCGTCAACAAAGGCTACGCCAAATTCCAACGCCGCCACGAATTCGACGGCAAACTCGGTGTCTTTTGGCACACTCAAGGCTCCGGAAAAAGCTACTCGATGATCTTCTACGCCCGCAAAATTTTGCGGAAATGCCACGGGAACTACACCTTCCTCGTCGTCACCGATCGCGACGACCTCGACGGCCAGATCTATCAAAACTTCCTCAACACCGCCACCGTCAACACCGCTGACGCCGCCCAGCCCAACAACAGCCAAAAACTGCGCGACTTCCTGCGTCAAAATAAACGCCTGATTTTTACCCTGATTCAAAAATTCCGCTACGACAAAGGCAAAAAATACCCCGCACTCTCCGAGCGCAACGACATCATCGTCATCGTCGATGAAGCCCACCGCACCCAATACAAAACCCTCGCCGAAAACATGCGAGCAGGCTTACCCAACGCCCAATACCTCGCCTTCACCGGCACGCCGCTACTCGGGCGCGATCGCAAAACCAACAAATGGTTCGGCGACTACGTCTCTGAATACAACTTCAGCCAGTCGATCGACGACGGCGCAACCGTACCGCTGTTTTATAACAAGCGCGTCCCCCAAGTCCAAAACCAAAACGAAGACCTCAGCGAAGAATTTTACGAAATCGTTGAAAACGAAAACCTCAGCGATGCCCAACAGGAAAAACTCGAGCGCCAATTTTCTAACACCCTTGCCGTGATCAAACGCGACGATCGGCTCGAGACGATCGCCAGGGACATCGTCCAGCACTTCCCCCAGCGCGGCTACCTCGGCAAAGGCATGGCGATCGCCGTCGATAAATTCACCGCCGTGAAAATGTACGACAAAGTCCAGCGCCTCTGGAAAGCCGAAATCAAACAGCTACGCGGCAAAATCAACGCCAGCGCCAACGACCTGGAGAAAAAGCGCCTCAAACAGCGCCTCGATTACATGCGCCAGCTCGAGATGGCCGTTGTCGTCAGCGCCGAAAATGGCGAAGAGGAAAAATTCGCCGCCCAGGATCTGAATATTCGCCCCCACCGCGATCGCATGACCCAGGGTGACATCGAAGCCGACTTCAAAAACCCCGAACACCCGCTTCAGCTCGTCTTCGTCTGCGCCATGTGGCTCACCGGCTTCGACGCCGAAACCGTCTCGACGCTGTATCTCGACAAACCCCAAAAAGGCCACACCCTGATGCAGACGATCGCCCGCGCCAACCGCGTCACCTCCCACCGCGTTAACGGCATAGACAAGAAAAACGGCGAAATCGTCGATTATTACGGCGTCTTCGGCAAACTCAAAAAAGCCGTCAAAGACTACGGCCAGGGCAGCGACGGCCTCGACGATCTGGGTGATGACGTGCCGGTACAGGACAAATCGGCTCTGTTCGATCTGCTCGACGAGGCGATCGAGCAAGGGCGGGCATTTTTAGCCGAACGCGAAATCGCGATCGATACCGTCCTGGAAACCGACGCGATCGCCCCCCTCCAAGACCTCGGCATCTTTGACAATTGGGTTAACATCCTACTCACTACCGACGAATGGAAACAGTCCTTCAAAGTTTTCGAGAATACAATCTCTAGTTTTTACGAAGCCTGTAAACCCGAAGTCCTAGGAAAACCAGCCGTCCGTAAAGTCGCCCTATTTCAATATTTGCGCGGCATCCTCGATCAACATACCCAGCCTCAGAATACCGATAGCGCCACCCAAAAAATCAACAAACTCCTCGATGATAGCGTCGTGGTGGACAGCCCACCAAGCGATCGCGCCCAAGAGTCCACCAGCAGTTACAAAATCAAAAAACAGGGCAAGATCTGGGATCTGAGCCAAATCGACTTCGAGCAACTCCAGCAAGAATTTCGCCAAACGCCCTACAAAAACATCGAGATCGCCGACTTGCGAGCCTTCCTCGAAGACAAGCTCGCGAAAATGCTCGATCGAAACCGCACTCGCCGCGACTTCGCCGATCGGCTCCAGAGCATCATCGACAACTACAACGCCCAAAGCAGCGACGCTGACGCCAACTTCGAGGAACTGCTGAAATTCGCCGAAGCCCTACGGGAAGAGGAAGAACGCCACATCCGCCTCGGCCTCAGCGAAGACGAACTCGAAATTTACGACCTGCTGCGCAAAGCAAAAATGACCCAAGCCGAGGAACAGAAAGTTCGCCTCGCCGCCAAAGTCCTGTTGCAACGCCTCACCGACGAACAGCCGAAAGTCTTGGTGCAAGACTGGTACAAAGACAGCCAGACCCGCCTGAGCGTTCGCCATCAGGTCGCTACCGTCCTCGCCGAGCACCTACCCAAAACGGCGTACACCAAAGAGCAGTTTTTTGAAACGCGCGACAAAGTGTTCGATCTCACGCTGGATTTGGCGATTAACAGCCAAAAATGGGCGGCATAGGTTTAGACGGGCTGCGGCACGGGCATCTTGCGGCCACACAGCTCGGCCAGCGGCGCGAGTTCGGCCATCAGCGCGTCAAAGGCTTCGGGCGTTAGCGATTGGGGGCCGTCGGACAGCGCCTTCGCCGGGTTCGGGTGAACTTCGAGCATCAGTACGTCCGTTCCCGCCGCGATCGCCGCTTTTGCCATCGACGGCACGAGGCTAGACCAGCCGGTTCCGTGGCTGGGGTCGATCGCGATCGGTAAGTGCGTCAGCGATCGCAGCACGGGAATCGCCGAGAGGTCGAGGGTGTTGCGGGTGTAGCGGCGATCGAAGGTGCGGATACCGCGCTCGCAGAGGATCACGTTGGGATTGCCCGCCGCCAGGATGTACTCGGCGGCCATCAGCCAATCTTCGATCGTCGCCGACATGCCCCGCTTCAGGAACACCGGCTTGGGCTGCGCGCCGATTTTTTTCAGCAGCGAGAAATTCTGCATATTGCGCGCACCCACCTGAAGGATGTCGGCAACTGCGCCAATTTTCGGGATGTCCTCGGCGTCCATGACTTCAGTGATGATGCCCAGGCCCGTGGCTTCGCGGGCGGCGGCGAGCAGATCCAGGCCGTCTTCGCCATGACCCTGGAACGAGTAGGGCGAGGTGCGGGGCTTGTAGGCTCCGCCGCGCAGGAACTGGGCTCCGGCGGCTTTGACGCGCTGGGCGACCTCGACGATCGAGGCTTCGTTTTCCACCGAGCAGGGGCCTGCCATCGTCACGAGAGGTTCGTTCTCACCGAAGCGCACCTCGCCGTTGGGGGTCGGCACGACGATCGTACTCGGCTCGTTCTGGCGGTATTCGCGGCTGGCGCGGGTGAAGGGCGCTTCGACGCGAAGGACGCTTTCGATCCAGGGGCTCAGTTCTTGGATGCGTTCGACGCTGAGTGCGGCGGTGTCGCCCACGAGGCCAATGACAACTTTGTAGCTGCCGACAATTTTTTCCGGTTCGAGCCCCCAGTCTTCAAACTCGCCCGTGAGTCGATCGATCTCGGGGCTGGGCGTTCCGACTTTCATGACAACAATCACGATCGAATCTCCTGAGGCGACTGGTTGATTATCTCAATGAAGCCCAGTGCTGAAGTGCGGGCGCTCGGGCGCGTCAGCGGGGGCTTTCTCGTTAAAACTACCGTAACGACTTTTGCGCGCAGCGGGGCGCGGTCAGCGGCAGAAATTCGGCCCGATCGGGTACGGGAAGGCGAACGTTAGTTAGAACGATCGAAGCGATCTCAGGCCGGTTTCAGGCCGATTTCGGCTCGCCCGCGCTGGCGAGTTCGTAGTGCTCGACCACCGGGAACGAATCGTAGAAGCCGTGCAGGAGCTGCTTCCAGATTTCGTACTTCGGCGACTGGCGGAATCCCTCGGTGTGGTCGGCCATGCTTTCCCAGCGCAACAGCAGCAGATCGCGATCGGGCGTACCGACACAGCACCGCAGCTCGTGGGCGAGGTAGCCCACCATCTCCGCAATCAGCGGCTCCGCCCGCGCAAACGCCACCTCGAGCGCCGCGCCCCGCTTGGATAGGCAAAATCGCCGTTTCTAGAACTGCCACCGCTGTGCGTCTCCCGGACTGCGATCGAGCTTGTTGCCGCGCCGTCTTTGCGGCGATCGCGACACAAGATCGGGAATGCTCACCCCAATTCATGTTTTTCCGTTAGGGCAAATGCTCAATAATGGCTCCGAGGACTGGATAGTTCTCGAGTCATTACCTAAGTTAAAGCTCCTTAAAGCTTCCAACCAATGCCTTTACCGACCAAACTCACGACGCTCGACGGAGTCGCTCTTTCGGAAGATGTCGTCGCTAACAAAGTCGTGCTGTTCGTCAACGTCGCGAGTGCCTGCGGCCTGACGCCCCAATACAGCGGTCTCGTCGCCCTCCGCGACGAATACAAAGATCGCGGGTTTGAAATCGTCGGCGTTCCCTGCAACCAGTTCGGCGCGCAGGAGCCCGGCAGCCCCGAAGAAATCAAAGAGTTCACCAGCAGCAAGTACGACGTGGACTTCCCGCTGCTCGAGAAGCAAGACGTGAACGGCGCGAACCGCAGCCCGCTATACCAGTTCCTGGTCGGTGAAGGTGACGACATCGCCTGGAACTTCGGTAAGTTTGTCGTCAGTCGCGACGGTGCGGTGGTCGAGCGCTTCGAGCCGACGGTCGCGCCGGACGATGCGGGCCTGAAAGCCGCGATCGAAAAAGCCCTGGGCTAGGTCGCGATCGAGCGCAAGCCTCAAATCGGCACTCCCATTAGAAGCCGGGTTTTTGGAAGCCTCGATCGCGGCTTGCGAGAGAGGCTTCCAGAAACCCGGCTTCTTCTGTTTCTGAGAGCAACAGAGCGGTCGAGAACTACGCAGAGCGGTCGAGAACTACGCAGAGCGCGATCGCTAGCTGCCTTTTAGCGCCTATTGGAAGTTGCCGCGAAAGGACTTATTGCCCACGAATAGCACCGGCCAAATCGCTGACAACATGAGCTTCGTGGCAAACGACTGATTGAAGTTCGTTCTAGAAAAACCTTTCCACAGCGTGCTGCCGCCCCAGAAGTACAGGGCCAGGATTCCGAAGGTCAACACAAATTTTTTCATCGTTCGTTGGAATATAGACAAATAGATACAGACGGACGGAGTTATTGAGGCCGACCGCCAGATGCCGACCGCCAGACGGGCTGACCGTCGTCTTTACTCTGACTCCAATTTTAACGATTGGAATTTCAGCCGACAGACCCGGCGATCGCCGCAAGAAGAGCAGCAAGCGATCGCGCCCCCTACAATGAGGCCCTCTCCCGCAGGCTGTTGCAATAGCGACGACCGATCGTGTTAGATTCATATCCATCCAAAGCCCGATGAACTGGGGCTTTCAGGATTGTCGAATCTACTCGGGAAACGCGCGAAACTGTGGGTTATAACGTCGGTCTGCTCGGTCTGGGAACGGTCGGAACGGGAACAGCAAAAATTATTCTCGATGCCGTTGGCCGCCATCCACTGCTCGAAACCGTTTCGATCTCGCGCGTGGGAGTCCGCAACCTCGACAAAGCGCGCGACGTTAAGTTTGCAGACGGCGTGCTGACTGACGATCTCGACGCGATCGTGGCCGACCCGAGTATCGATATCGTCGTGGAACTGATCGGCGGCGTCGATACCGCGCTGAAGTACATCCTGGCGGCGATCGCTCACGGCAAACATGTCGTCACTGCCAACAAAGCCGTTATCTCCCGTCACGGCGACGAAATTTTTGACGCCGCCAACGCCAAGGGCGTCTACGTGATGCTCGAAGCGGCGGTCGCGGGCGGCATCCCCGTATTGGCCCCCCTCAAACAGGCACTGGGCGTCAACCGCATCAACCGCATCACCGGCATCATTAACGGCACGACCAACTACATCCTCACCCGGATGAAAGACGAAGGTGCGGACTTCGCCGCCGTTCTCGCCGACGCCCAGCACCTCGGGTACGCCGAAGCCGACCCCACCGCCGACGTGGACGGCCTCGACGCCGCCGATAAGATCGCCATTCTTGCCTCGCTCGCCTTCGGTGGCCGTATCCAGCTCGACGACGTGTCCTGCGAAGGCATCCGCAAGATTTCCGCTGCCGATATCGCCTACGCCAAGAATCTGGGTTTTACCATCCGACTGCTGGCGATCGCCTGCGGCCACCGCCCGGACAGCGGCGCGATGCCCGACGAAATCGAGCTGCGCGTCCACCCGACGCTGCTGCCCGCCCATCATCCGCTGGCCACGGTTGAGGGCGTCAACAATGCCGTACTCGTCGAGGCCGACCCGCTGGGCGAAGTAATGCTCTACGGCCCCGGTGCAGGCGAGGGCGCAACCGCAAGCGCGGTCGTTTCCGACATCGTCAGCATCGTCGCCGCCCTGGGAACCGAGACGGCCCAGCAGGCCAGCGCCGACAACCCCCTGCTGCGCTGGGATCGCGACAGCTATATCCGCGTTGCGCCGATGGCCGATCTGGTGTCGCGCTTCTACGTCCGCATCCTGACCCAAGACCGCCCGAGCGTGATCGGCCATATCGGCATGACCTTCGGCCAACACGGCATCAGCCTCGAGTCGGTGGTGCAGATCGACGTCCACGATCGCGGTGCGGAGATCGTCGCCATTACTCACGAAGTCCGCGAGGGTGAGTTCCGCAAAGCGCTCGACGAGCTGCTCACCCTCGACGAAGTGTCGGATGTGCCCAGCGTGCTGCACGTTTGGTAGCGCGAGACGGCTCGAAACGGCTCGAAACGACGGCCCGCAACGACGGCCCGCAACACTGTATTTTTTGGCGTGGATTTTTGGCTGCGAACCAGCGGAACCTGGATTAATCTGACGACCGTCGCGCTGGGGACGGTGCTGGGGCTAACGCTCGGGCGCTACCTGACGACGCAAATGCAAAAGACGATCGCGCAGGGTGTCGGCCTGGTGGCCTTGTGGATCGGGCTGCAAATGGCCGGAGCGCTATCGGAGGCGGGTACGGCACGTATCGACGGGGCGATCCTGGGGCTGATCGCGATCGCGGTGGGCGGCGCGATCGGCGAGGCGCTGGATATCGAAGGGCGGCTGGCACGGCTGGGCGATCGGCTGCGGCGCAGTATTGGCAGCGGCGGGCGCTTCACGGAAGGCTTCGTGACGGCGAGCCTGCTATTTTGCGTCGGGCCGATGGCGGTGCTGGGCTCGATCGATAATGGCATCTCCGGTGACAACACGATCCTGGTACTGAAGGCGAGCATGGACGGGATCGCTTCGATCGTCCTCGGCAGCATCTACGGCGTCGGCGTCGGATTTTCAGTGTTGCCGGTGGTGGTGTATCAGGGCAGCATCTCGCTGCTGGCCGGTTTGGCAGCGAGCGCGTTCCCCGACCCGACGAGCGATCCGCGCGTGCTGCTGCTGACTGGGGTGGGCGGCCTGATGGTGGCGGGCATCGGGCTGAATTTGCTGGAGGTGGGGAAGATTCGTCTGGGATCGTTTCTGCCCGCGCTGGCGATCGCGCCGCTGTTGCAGCAGCTTGCCGCGAGCTTGTAGAAGATTATCGATAACTTCACGTCGGCGGCTCGCCACTCAGCGCCAAGTATTCACATCGTTCCTGCGCTCTGCGTAGGAATGCATCCCCAGACGCTCCTGCGTCGTCAGGTTGTGCGGGCTCGCGACGCGGGAGCGTCGGCCACGGCGTTCCCACGCAGAGCGTGAGGAACGATGCAAGCCGAAAGACTTGCCTAACCGTTCTCCTCGAACAGACTGCAAATATTACAATTCGTAAACTGAGGGTAGTCTTTCGGAGGTTTCTCCATGCAAATCCTCAGTCAAGCCGTCAACTGGCGGCAGCTCGCGACGATCGGCGAACTTGAAGACTACTTTGCCGAAGATCCGACCGAGTTCCAGCAGCAAATCGAGCGCAATATTAGCGATTTGCAGGCGATCGAGTCCGTCGAACTAGATAAGCTGGCGCTGCTGCGAATGCTGGAAATCACCAACGGCTGCATCCAGTGGGGATTCCGCCGCCAGGACGACACCTGCCTCTCCGTCGAGCAAACGCGTGAGTGTATGAAGACCGTGATGGGCTTTATGTACGACATCAAAATCGTATTTCCCAGCGGCGAGATGGTGGAATTTTCGCCGCCGATCCGCGAGCTGATCGAAGGTGGGCGCGACCTTTATCGCCAAGCCTTCAAGCAAAATATCGAGGGCGCAGAGCGGTGCTACTACGCCTATTCCGCCGCGCAGTTCCTGGTCTACGGGCAGGCACGGGTCGAGGCGGCAAAACGGCGCGTCCGTCAGGAGTTCGAGTGGCTGTTTACGCCGTATTACCTCGATCGCAGCGCCAAGTACGTTGCGCCCTACCTGGCGGCGCTACCGGCGGAGGTTTCGGCTTAGGGAGTGGCGCGATCTGTGGCGCGATTGGCACGCGATTGCGTCGGAGCGAGCTTTTTGCGATGGTATCCGTCTAGCGCATCGCCGTCGATCGCCCCACTTCCAAAACACCGCCCAGCGTGAAACACCACACCGTTCCGACGCTTTCTCCGCCCTGGCTCTGGCGATCGCGCCCGCTCGATCGCGCCAGCGGCTCGGAAGTCTTCGTCGCGCTGGGCTTCGATCGCGAGCCCATTGCGACGCTGCTCGAAAGCCCGACCCGCGCCGACGATCCGCGCCTGTCGCGTTATTCGATCGCCGCCGGACGCCCGCGCCAGCTCGACCAAACTATTTCGGTCGGCATTCCACCCGTGGGCGAAATTTTCCCTTGGCTGCGCGGTTTGGGAGCGGGGACGATCGAGCTTGGCGACGCACCGGAACACCTGCCCTTCGTCGGCGGCTGGCTGGGTTGGTTGGGCTACGACGCCGCCTGGGAAATCGAGCGCCTGCCCCGGCTGCGCAAAGACGTGCTGCCGTTTCCGGTGGCCTACTGGTACGAGCCCGCTAGCTTTGCGGTTGCCGACGAGCTACAGGATACGCTCTGGCTAGCGGCGACAACGGAAGGCGGGCTCGATCGCCTCGATCGCGACTGGCAGAATTTCCTCAGCGGGCGCACGTCACCGACCCCGATCGTCAATCCCGAACCCGCGACAACGGGCGAAATCGCTCCGAACTTCGTCACGACCCAGGCCGACTACGAGGCGATGGTGCGCCGCGCCAAAGACTACATCCGTGCAGGCGATATCTTCCAAACCAACCTATCGCTGCGTTTCGGCCACGCCACCGCCGCCAGTGGCTGGCAGATTTACCAGGCGCTCCACCGCATCAACCCCTCGCCGTTCGCGAGCTACTGGAAAACGCCCTGGGGCGAGATGGCGAGCTGTTCGCCAGAGCGGCTGGTGAAGCTGCGCGATCGCCGTGCCGAAACCCGCCCGATCGCCGGAACCCGCCCGCGCGGCGCGACCCCAGAAGCCGACACCGCCTACGCCGCCGAGCTACTAGCCAATCGCAAAGAAAACGCCGAACACATCATGCTCGTCGATCTGGAGCGCAACGACCTTGGGCGTGTCTGCACCTGGGGCAGTGTCGCAGTGGACGAGCTGCTGGTTATCGAACGCTACAGCCACGTGATGCACCTGGTGAGCAATGTTGTCGGCGAGCTGGCGGCTGAACGGGATGCGATCGACCCAATCGTCGCTATGTTTCCCGGTGGCACGATTACGGGCTGTCCGAAGGTACGCTGTATGGAAATCATCGAGGAGTTGGAACCGTTGCGGCGCAGTTTGTTTTATGGGTCGTGCGGCTACCTCGATCGGCGCGGGCGGCTCGACCTGAATATCCTGATTCGGACGCTGCTGAAGGTCGGCGATACGGCCTGGGGTCAGGTGGGCGCGGGTATTGTGGCGGACAGCGATCCGACGCGGGAGTGGTTCGAGTCGCTGGCAAAGGCGAAGGCGCAACTAGCGGCGATCGCAGCGGTCGATCGGGCACACTAAAAGCGTTGCTCGAAGAAACGATCGAAGCAGGCGGCGATGGCGTACAACCAGTTCACACTCAAAGCGCTGCTCGACGATTTCGACCTGGAGCTGCGCGAGTGCGCCGATTTATTTGCTGCGGTGTCGCCCCGCGCTGCCGGTGAAATGTTGCAGGCGCAGCTCCAGGAGAACGTTTCGCTTGTGGTGGGCGTGAACACCGAAAAAGCGCGATCGGAGCTGATTATCGCGCCGATTTTGTCGGAGGTGCGGCGGCAGTTTGACTATCAAATCGGCTTCTTTTCTGGGGTGGAGTTCAATATTGCGCCGGAGCCTGGGATTGAATGGGTTTTGCCACTTTTTGCTGAGCGCCGAGAGCGATCGTCTGCAAGTCAAAGCGCCAGTGGTCGCACTGGTGGAGGCGAAGAACGAAAACCTGCGACCGAGTTTGCCGCAGTGCATCGCCGAGATGCTGGCCGCGCAACGGTTTAACGCGCAGCAGGGCAATGACATCGAGACGATTTACGGGGCAGTGACGATCGGGACAATTTGGCAGTTTTTGAAGCTGGAGAAAAATCGCGTTTCGGTCGATTTACGTGAGTATTATTTGCCCGACATCGAGCTGATTTTGGGCGTGCTGGCGCTGCCGTTCGGCCAAGATTCAGCAAGGCACGCGACAACTTAAGGCTTAAGATTTTCACAGTTTCCACTCATAAAATCGATGCTAAAAAACAAGTTCGTGCAAGCTGCTGCTGTCGCTGCTTTGGTCTACATGCTCTTCCAAATTGTGACCTGGGGTCTGGGTTCGTTCCTGAGGGTCGTCGAAACGTTTGCGCGCTGGTATCGCTTCAACGGCGCGCCTTGGGCGGAAGAGACGGCGATCGCGGTGGGACTGTTGTACCTATTCGTCGCGGCGGTTTCGAGCAGCAAATCGAGCTAATGTCACGCGATCGTCTCAGCCGCCAGCGCATCGATCGCGGCCACCATCTCCGCCGAGCCCCAGCCCCGGTGTAGCGTCGCCCCGATCGCCGCACCGCCCGCGCCGACGCCCTCTTTCACGAAGCCGCGCTCGTACGCCCGCAGCGACTCGTAGCGCGATGCCGATAAATCGAGCCCGGTGGCTAGCAGCGGCGCACCGATCGCCTCGGCCAGCTCGATCGCACCTGCCGAACCATCTTCCACGACCCAGCGCGTCGTCCCGACGGCCACGCGATCGCCGCTCCAGCTCGAATTTCGGCGTGATGCTAGCCGCTGACCCAGTTCCCAGACGGTCAGCATCTGCGTCCCGCCTGCGAGTAACACGGGCACGCTCGACCCGATCGCGATGCCCGCCACCACTGGTTGCATCGGATCGCCAACCGCCGCAACGGCACTCAGCGGATCGCCAGGGTCGAGGTCGCCGCGTCGCGTTGCGGCCTCGAGACCGCTGCGAACTAAGTCCTGCTTGAGGGCGCGATCGCACTGCCGCTGACTGCTGCCGACGAGCTCGCTGGACTCGATTCCCAGCGCCGTGAGAACGCCCAGGGCCGCAGTCGTGCCGCCGACGACACACTCGCCAACGATAAGCCACTCGGCCTGCTGGCTCCACTGTTGCCCTAACTCCAGACCGGACAGGAAGAGCGCTTCGACGGTGGCGCGATCGAGGCTGCGACCGCTGGAGACGCAGAGCGCAGGGGGCTGACCGAGGTCGATCGCCGGGGGGCCGAGGGGGTAGGCGAGTCCGGCGTTAACGGTGCGGATCGGCCAGTGCAGTGCTGCCGCGATCGCGCGGGAAATCAGGACGGGGGACGCACCGGCGACCAGGGGCGGCAAGGGGTAGCGTGGGTCGGGGCGGTGGCCGCCACTCAGAAACTCCAGGTCGGCGTTGGCGGTAAACAGGCGATCGTGTGGGGTCAGACCAGCAGCGGAAATATTGTCAACGGTGGCCGTGGCGGTGAATCCAGTGACGCAGCCGAATAGCGGCGCGCGGCCTCGAACGCGATCGCACCAAGCGCGGGCGGTTTCCGTATCTGCGTGAATCGCGATCGAGCCATCCTGCCACAGCGATGCGGGGGGCTCAGCCATTAAAAGTCGAACTCGTCGTCGCTCTCTTCGTCGCCATCGGGCTTGTCGCAATCGGCTCGAGCCGGTTCGGATGCCTCGTCGTAGTCGAGGTCGAGCAGCACCTGGATCCACGCGGGCGGACGCGGGATCGGGTTGCCGAGGCGATCGAGCAGCAGCAGCGCCAACAGATGCACCACCAAGACGTATACGGCGCTGTTAATCACGATCGTCGCCATCGCGGCCCACTGCACGAAGGCCAGGCTGGGCTGGACGAACATCCCGAGCTGCTCGAGCCCCCAGTTCAGCAGCTCCGTCATCTGCACCGTAAAGTACGTCCACAAATCCTGGTTGAGAAAGACCGACAGCAGCCAAATCTTAAAGACGACCCCAAACGTACCGAAGATCGTGGCGATCGCGGTCGAGACCCACCAGCGCGCACCCCGCTTCCAAAGCAGCCCGAGGGTGAAGCCCTGCATACCGTAGGGAATCAAAAACAAAACGCTGCGCGCAGGCCCCATCAGCACCGACAGCAACAGCCCCGATACTGCCGTCGCCATCAGGGCTTCGCGCTTCGTCCAGCGCAGGTAAACCAACGCGATCGGCAGCGGAAAAAACAGCCGTAAAAATGGGCCGAAGGGAAAGTAGTAGTCGATCAGCCAAATTAGGCTGCCCGTACTCGCGAGAAATGCCGTTTCGACGAGCGCCAGCGCGGACGAGCGGCGGGCCTCGATCGAATTACGCGACACCGGGAGCGGAGATTTCGTCGTCATGGCTTGAATATCGTGAGGTCGCGCCGAACCCGATCGGTTGGGCCAGTTCAACTCAGCTAGCTCAAATCAGCTAGCTCAACTCAGCTAGTTCAACATCCGCTCCAGATTAAAGAGATCGGGGATAAGGACGGTGTCGCGATCGCGCTCGATCAATCCTTTTTTTTCTAGCTTGCTCAGGACGCGCGTAACCGTCTCGCGGGCGAGGCCGCTGAGGCTGCTCAGCTCGCGGTGGGGCAAGTTGGGGATACGCATCCCACCGCCGTCGCCCTGCTTGCCCTGGCCTTCTGCAAGGAACAGCAAAATATCGGCCACGCGCGAAGTGCTATCCGACTCGCGCAGTCGTAGGCGGCGGTTGACCTGGCGCAGGCGGCGACCCATTAGCTGGGCGAGGCGAATTCCGGCCAGGGGCTCGGACTGCACCAGCGTGACGAAGTCTTGGGCGGGCATATTGCCGATCGTCGTCGGCGCGAGGGTGATCACGTCGGTCGATCGCGGCACTTCATCGAGAGCCGCCATCTCGCCGAACACTTCACCCGTGCCCAAAATATTGAGCGTAATTTCCTTGCCGTCGAGGTTGTACGTCCGGATTTTCGCCCAGCCTTCCAAGATGAAATAGACCGAGCTTCCCCAGTCGTTTTCCAGCAGGATCACCTGGTTGGGCGGGTGGGCGCGTGCGACGACGTGGGAGAGGGCATTGGCGATCGCCTCTTCGGGCAACCCCTCGAAAAAAGGAGTCTCGCGAAGCTGGGCTTCAATCTGCTTCGAGCCACCGCGTGGGTTTTGTCGGTCGTCCATGATCGGGTTGTGAGTATTTGACTCGCTAGGGTGTGGCCCACCGGGCAGTACGGAGCGTCGATGCGGAGGCTGGGCCGCGCCGGTTCGGGCCGCCCTACGAGAGAAAAACCTGCTCTCGAAAGTTACTGCCACATATTTTACTGTGTCGGCACGATCGCAAAGGGTACACTTGCGCGATCGGGTAAATTGCGTCCGATACGCGGCGATTTCGGCCCCGCAATTGCGCTCACCGCCTTCGGGCGGTCGCGACCCGGCAATCCCTCGGCAGTGTTTCGATCGCAATCTCGATCGCAACCCCAGCAGAAGCGAGACGCGGCAGCAAGTTCGTCGGGCGATCGAGTCCGCGCAAAGCATCCCTCCAGTCTTCGGGGGTTTCTTTTAGAATCGGGGTGAATTGAAGCGCGCGGCAGTAGAGCGAATCGCGAAGAGTTGCAGCGAGTCGCCCCGAGCATCGCCAACGTGGCTCGCTAACACTGCTTGGAAGAATTCACCGGGCGGGCCTTGCGTATCACCATTGCGTACTTACGTTAACCCACTGAGTTCAGGTCGGTTGGCTATGGCATCGTAGATCGAAATATCCTGGGGATGTCTGCTGTCGGTCTGCGGCTCGCGTTTTCGCATCTGCCCGCCAACCGCCGCCTCGATCGCGCCGACGTTCGCTCCGCTTGCCGATCGCTCACAGAAGAGGAACGCTCGTGACTTCCCGCCCTGAAAATATTCAAGCTCTCCTTGACGAAATCGATGCGATCGTCGGACGCGCCAACGAACAACTGCGCGACGTTCCCGCCGAGGCGATGCCCCAGGAGCTGGCGTTGCTCGAGCAAATTCGCGGCTACCTCAGCCAACAGGGCAGCGCCCTCGCTTCGCCCGATCGCCCGACCGACGGGCCGCCGCGCTCCGAGCCGCCAACCCGCACCGACACTCCGGGCGCTGTTGGCGGGTCTGGCTCCACTACTAGCAGCACCGGCATCGACACGCGCCAGCTCGAAGATATCGTCCGCAGCGCCCTGAGCCTGTCTCCCCCGACCGCGCCACCGACCGTCTCGCCAGCGGCCACCCCGCGCGAGCTCGCAGACACCAAAGAGTCGGCCCTCGCTCGCGACATTATGACGCTGCACGCGGGGCTGCTCCAACCGCTGCGTAGCGACTTGGAGAACCTGCGCCAGGAGCGATCGCAGCTCGCCCGCGATATCGAGCAGATGCAGAATCAGGCGCAATATCAAGGCAGCCTCGCCCGCCAGCAGGACAACCAGAAGCGGACGATCGAGACGTTCGTCGGCGCGCTCCAAGACCGGCTCCAGCGCGCGATCTCCGACCAGTTTGGCGGGCTGCTCCAGGCCCTCGAGTCGCGGCTCGTTAATTATTTCAGCAGCTATTTCGGCGATCGCCCGCCCCAGAGCGTCAGCGGCTCGCCGGTGGTGCTACACCCCGCCCAGCGCTTCGAGCAGGTGCAGCGCCTCCAGGCCGACGCCGATCGCCTCATCCTCGAACTCGATAGCAAGCTACAAACGAGCCTAGGCGCAATGCTCTCGAACGTGCACAGCTACGAAACTTCCTTGGCGGCCAGCGTCGAAAATATCCACCGCCTCAGCCAGCAGGGCGAAGCGATCGTTCGGGCGCTGGTAGAGCGATCGGCGCAGATGCTCGACGCGGAAGCGCCCGGAGCGCAGCTGACTGGCGAGGCCCTAGAAGCGACGATCGAAGCGGATGGCGATCGCGGTGAAGTTGTCGATTTAATTGAGGTCGATTTATCTCGAGAAGACGCCAGCTCGGGCGGCGCGATCGCCGAGGCCGCGATTGCCGCTGCAACGCCCGCCGCCGCCGCGCCTAAATTCGTACCGCCCCCAACCCGCATCAGCGCTCTGACGGATTTGATAGAGTCCGATTCCGAAGCTGCGATCGATCGCGACGATATTGCCGACATTGACGAAGAACTGCCGTTCGGAGAGTTCGTCCTGGCCGATCTTGCCGAAGCCGAGCCCGCCGAAGCTCAGTCCGCCGAAGCCCAGTCCGCCGAAGCCCAGTCCGCCGAAGCCGGGCCGACAGAAGTCGAGCCCGCATCGGAAGCGCCCGCCGCTGAAGATTCGATCGTCGAGCCGTTTGCAGAGTCCGAATCAACCGCCGAGGACGTCGTGGAATACTCGACCGAGGAAGAGATCGTCGCCGATATCGAAGAACCCATCGAGGAAGCGCCAAGCGAGATCGAAGATGTCGCACCCGTCTCAGAAAACCACACCAGCGAGATCGAAGATGTCGCTCTGGATATCGCCGAAGACTCGGCTATAAACTCAGCCGAGGGCGCTACCGAAGCTCCAATCGAGGACGCTGCCGCAGAACTAGTCGATCTGGTGGAACCCAGCGAAGAAGCGCGGGGCGATGCGATCCCGATTGCCGCTGCCGCCCTGGCCGGAGCCGCCGCGATCGACGCCCTCAATCGTCATGAGTCTCCCGAGCTAGCCGAATCCGAGCTCGCAGAATTTGAGGTGGCCGAGCCCGAGCCGACTGACCCTGACGCGCCGCCCGAAACAACTAGCGTCGAGTGGGCGATTGAAGAAGAAAATATCGAGTCGGTCTCCGAGCCGATCGAAGCAGAACCCGCCGCGATCGACGAGCCCGTGCTGCCCGCCGACGACGCCGACGACGCCGATGCCCAGGAGCCGATCGCGGCCACTCAAACCGGGCTCGACAGCCGCTGGCTCGACGACTCGGAAGACCGTAACGATGACGATCGCGAGCCCCCATCGGAGGAGATCGCCTTTGCCGCGCCCGCCAGCAGTAGCGACAATGACGACCTGATGGGCGAGCCGATCGAATTCGAGCTAGAAGACGAGCTGGGACTGAGCGTAGCCCCACCGCCCGATCCAGTAGGAAGCCCCGCCCGCACGGCGGAAGAAATCGCCCGCGAACTCGGCCAGCGCAGCCCCAACGAAGAACTGGATATTCTCGTACGGCCTACGGCGATCGAGTCAGGCCTCGCGCCCTTCCTGAATGATTTTGGCGATGAGGAAGACGCAACGGGCGACGCGATCGAGATCGGCGAAGACGAACCCCTCGATGCGTTTTCGGCGATGGCCCCAGAAGTGCCCTTAGAAGACAGTGATGATATTAGCGAGAGCGGCATAGCTTTCCCAGCCCTCGATCCGGCAGGGCGCTCCGTTCAACTCGATGACGAGTTTGAAATTGTTGAAGAACTTGACGCAACTGACGCCGCTCGCTCGGGAGATTTAGGCGTTATTCCAGCTGGCGACTTCGCCATGTTGGCCGACCCTTGGGGCGAGGGCGCGATCGCCGAAGATGCAGCCCCCACAATTATCGAAGCCAGTTCTCAGGAGGAGTCACTCGAGCTGGCCGAAGATGCCCTTGCCGGAGCGGACGACGACGATCTTGCCAACCTGGTGACCCAGGTTCTCGGCGATTCCGAAGCGGATGACGACGACACAACTGACTTCGAGATCGTTGAGGTCGTCGAAACCGGCGCAGACCCAGACGGCCTCAGCGCCGACCCGTGGGGCGCGGCTAGCGCCTCGGTCGAGGCGATCGGCCAAACCCGTCCCACACAAAGCGCAGAGGAAGAAACCGAAAGCAGCTTCGAGTTCGACCCGTCTGCCTTCGGTGCGCCGGACGCAGACGACAGCGAATCGGACAGATTGGACGATTTGGTTGGCGATTCGGGCGATTCGGGCGACCCACTCCCCGGAGAGACGATCGGCCTTACCGGCAGCGGGACGCCCCCCGGCTCGCTCGACGCTCCCTGGGGCGAGGCGATCGCCGAGATGGCAACGGAAACTTCGATCGAAGTCGAGCCCGATGACTCAGACGAATTCGGCTTTGGCGACGCGGCAACCGACGATCTGAGCTTGCTTAGCGTTGCGATGACCGATGACGGCGGCGCCACTGACGATGCCGACTGGGACGAGAGCGACGTTTGGTACGACGAAGAAGACCCAGCAGACAGCGGCGCGTCAGTTCCCCAGGAGTACAGCGCCGCTGCCTTCGCAACGACGATCGAAGTCGATCCCGCTCCCGCCGACCCCAGCCCCGACCCCAGCGCGCCGCCGCAAAGCCCAGACGTACCTGCCAACGAAGACTTCCCCGCCGCGGACCTGGCGGCGCTCGAAGACGGCTTCCCCGCTGAAGACTTCCCCGCTGAAGACTTCCCCGCCGAAGACCTCGCCGCTGCAAACCTGGACGAAGATGACGACCTCGACGACAGCGAAATTTTTGGGATGCCCGTCACGGGAATGCCCGCGGGTTTCGAGCTAGAAACCACGCCGGAGGTCGAGGCGATCGACCCTGTGCCCAGCGAAGCACCGATTGCAGACGCGGCAGGCGTAGAGTTCAGTGGCGCGATCGAGCCAGAAAGCCCGCCACCAGAAAGCCCTCTTCAGGAGAGCCAGTCCCAGGCCAGCGATCGCGCCAGCCCCCCGACAGTCGCTAAAGTCGCGGACTCCGCCGCGCCTATTACAGCGGGCGAGCGCGACTTACTCGCCGACCTCGATCGCGAAGCCGACAAGATCGATGCTCGCCTCGATGACGGTGACCTACTCAGCCTCGACACTGCGGCCCGCGACGCGACCTCCGATGCCGAGCGATCGCCGCTCGATTGCGCGCGCCCCAAAACGTCAGAAATAGGGCAGAATGAGGACTCAGATTTGAATCTGTTTGAACCGAACGTCTACATGTCGTCTCCCTCGTTGCCCGATCCAGAATCACTGCTGCCGTCCGGCTCATCCCAGGCGGACGGTAACGATCTGGTAAACGAACTACTTGTCGAACTCGAGTCGGAGTCGCAGGTCGCGCCTGCGTCCGAGACGATGTCCGAGGTTTTCGATTGGTTCGAGGACGACGCGTCCGACGACACGCAGCAGTCCCGCAGCCGCGAAGCCGCCGACGACATCGATCGCGCCCTGGCCAATGCCAGCCCCGACGATCGCCGCGTACCGAAACTCGACGATCTCGACTTCGAGACTTCAGCCAGCGACGACGAATCAAGCAGTCAAATCCCGCCGTCGCGCGGGGGGCCGCCGGGGACAATACCGGACGAACGAACGGCCTCCGACCCAAAAGCGCAGGGGGCTGAGGTCTCGAATCCCCCTACCTCAGCCCCGAATGAATTACTGGCCAGTCAGCCGATGTCAACGGAAGACGCGGCATCCGCACCGCCCGAGCTAACGAACTCGTTTGCTTCTGAGGTTCTAGAAGAGCCGCAAGCATCAACTGAGACCGGCAAGCTAGACGCCCCCAGCGCCGACACCCCGGCAGTTGACAGTCAGCCAGCCAGCGATACTCCCGATTTCCCGGAGTCACCGCGTCCCAAAGCACGCCAGAAAGCCGCCCTCAAGCGGCAGTTTTCCGAGCTTCCCGCTCTCGATGAGTGGGAAGCCGTTTCTGTTTCTGACCTTCCCGAACCGCGATCGCCCGAACTGCCATCAGCAGAATACTCGGAGCCCGAACCGTCAGAACCCGAACCCTCCGGGGTCGCGCCGACTGCGCCAACCGAGTCCGACACTCCTGAGATTGCCTCCGACTCGATCGCGCCGGACGACGCGTCAGACATCACGCTTCCCAAAACGCCAACCGCCGTCTCCGAAGACCTCGGCGAGCCCGCACTCGACTGGGCGATCGATTTATTCCCAGAAGAAGCTGGCCTGAGGCCCGAGGCCGAAACCGACGATCGCGCCTCGATCGCCCCCGATGCCCTCAAAATTCCCGAGCCCGATCCGGAGGTCGAAGCCACGATCGCCCGCCTCGAAGATCGAATTTCCGATAGCTTCCCCAGCATCAGACTCGAAGAGCAGCCTGAAGCTCGGGCAGAATTCGCCGCGCCCGAAGCAGATGACACCGACAGCGCGCTCGACCTAACGGCGCTGACCCAGCAAGAGCGCGACGCGATCGCTCGCGACAACCCCTTCGACGATCTCGCGACCGACGCGCCGCCGACCTCAACCGAGGCTGTGCTCGAAAGTGGGGCCGATCCAACCGTTCCCCCAACCGCCGACGAAGAAGAAGCGCTGTTCGACGCAATTCTCGATATCGTCAACGGCCTCTACGAGCCCGACGCTCCAGATGCCGATCGCAGCTCCGAGACCCCTGTCGAAGCCGAACTGTCCGCCAGAACCGGCCTCGAAGACCTCGAGCGCGATTTAGAAGCAGCGATCGTGGCCGCCGTCGGGGAGATCGACCCCGCCCTCGCGCTAGAAGACCCCTCACTCCAGCAGACTGAAAACGAAGACCTCGACCCAGCCGAGATGTTCGCGGCGATCTGGGAGACGATGCCACCGACGCCGACGCCCAGCGATCCGCCCAACGATCGCTGGTATCTAGCTCTGGCCGTCGAGACAGACGAGATTTCGGCGATTTTGCTCGATCGCCACGCCGATCGCCACTATCCGCTGCGGTGGCCACACACGAGCCAGCCAGAGCGGCTGCCCTGCGCCGTCTATCTGCCGCCCGAAGCCACGAGCCCGAACGACTGGCAAACCGGCGAAGCTGCCCTAGATGCCGCCGATCGCCACGACCTGGCCGACCCTCGCGAACCGGGAATCCTGCTCCACGACTTTCTGGACTGCCTGAATGCGGGCATCTCCTGGCGCGACGATCGCGACGCTTTCCAGCCGATCGTCCGCTGGTCGGCGCGCGATCGGCTGGCGCTCTATGAGGTGCGCTACGCCCTGCGCCTTCTGCTCGAAAACGTCCGCACCGAGGCTCGCGTGGAGCTCGGTGGCGATCCAGCGAGCGGCTCCCTGCCCGAACTCGCCGGAGTGTGCGTCAGCCAGCGAGCCGACAGCAGCGCCGCTTATCGCTTTAATCTGCGCGAGGCGATCGTCGAAGCCGGACTCGTCAGCCATCCCGGCCAGATAATCTTCGCCGACCCGATCGCAGCCAGCCTGCGATCGATCGTCACCCAAGCTTCCTCCACAAGCTCTCGCGACTCTACAGCTCCCGAAGACTTCCCAAACTCCAAGCTGCGCCACCAGGCAGTCCACACGCCAGTTCGCACGCTGGTCGTCTCCGGCAGCGCCGACGCCCACCATTTCTACTTCCAAGACGGCCCCAACGACGCCGCCCGCGCCCACCATTTCTCCTACGGCAACAGCGCCATCGAACTCGACACGATCGCCAGCCTCCTGCTCGCCGACCCCACCCTCTCGCTCGCCATCGGCGGAGATCGTCCCGCTTCAGCTTGCCCCGCCCCAGCCAGCCCCAAACCCGGCGACCCCGACCTCGCCGCCCGCATTTATCTACGCCAGTGGCTTCAAGAGACGCCGCAGCGCCGCTCTTTGCGCCAGACAGCCCGAGACGTCATTCGCGCCTTCCAGGGCGATTCTGCCCGCGCTCGCGTCCGCTGGGCCGATATTTCCCTGGAGATCTCGCGCACGCGCTTCGAGACGCAGGTGCTCGTCCCCAAGATCGCCGCCCTCAACCGCGAGCTCAACCACTTTTTCAGCCTCGTCGGCCTCACCGCGACGAGCATCGATCGCGTCGTTATCATCGGGCGCGCCCGCCACTGGCCCGCGATCGCCACCTGGCTGCGACAAAAATGCCCCAACGCGACCCTAGAGCGTGCCGACGCCCTCCCCCCAGCAATCGGCCTCGCACGCACCCTAAGCGAGCGTCGCATCAGCTCTAGCCGCGACCTTCCCGCTCTCGACCTCGACCGCCAGCGCTACGACGACTACTTCGTCGTCCACGAGCTGCTACGCAACCTGCCCCAGAGCGCCACAACTGCATCCGCAACCCAAAGCCTCCTGGAGCGCGCCGGTGTTCCCAGCGCGATCGCCAAGCGCCAGATCGCCGCCCTGCTCGATAACCGTCTTCCCCCCGGCCTGATTCCCAACGCCCCCCTCGATCGCTGGCTCGATCGCGACTCCCTCGAACACCCCGTCTACCAAGTCCTGCGCGACTCACCCCTCTTCGAGCCCGTCACGGCTCCACCGACCCGCAGCGACCTCGCCCCCAACGAATCAGGCGCTCCGATACGCTACCAGGCCAAATTCCAGCACGTCGCTTGGATGGTGCAATATCTTTATTGCCTGACGATATCTAGCGCTCAGAATTTCCAAGATCCACTGTGTTTGACGCCGATCTCGACCGAACTTCGCGATCGCAGACCACGATCGCGAAGATCCTAAAGCGTAGCCGTTGCTACACTTCGCCCTGGGGGCATTGTTCTTCGCTAGCTCGTGTGCTATCCATGTATGAGCGTTAATAAACGTTACGGTGGCAAGAGATCGATGTTTTTCTGAAACGTCGGGAACATTTGCCGCTTCAGCACAGACTAGTTAGTGCGTTAGCTACGGGCTCGACTCTCGATTCAATTGTTTGCAGCGCTCTTCTCGCTGCGCTGTGGAACATTCGAGGGTTCGAGGGTGTCGATTCTGGTAACATCAGCCGCGATCGACGCGCATGTAGTTTGTTAAGCGTACGGTAAGACTGAGAGCCAACGTACAGCAGAGCAACTGGGTTTCTCTCCTTCGGTCACTCGATCGACAGTCCGGGGCAATCCATCCGCATGTACGACTGAAATCAAGCAAAAGCGAGGAAGAGGAGCTAATTTAAGTGACCGGAACAAGTTTCAATCAAGCATCCAACTTGATTATCGGGGACGACGCAGCCGAGCTGCTGCGCCTCGGTAGCGTTGGAATCGTTGCAGGCTTCGGCGGCAACGACACCATCGAGGGCGTCATCAACGGCATCGCGCCCGGCAGCACGCTATTCGGCGGGATGGGTAATGACTTCCTGACGAGCAAAGGCGTGGGCGACCTGGCCTACGGCGGGATGGGTAACGACATCCTCGTCAACGAGTCCGGCCAAGCCACCCAGTTCGGCGAGATGGGCAACGACACCATCTTCGGTGAAGAAGACCAAAACACGATCTACGGTGGCGCGGGTAACGACAGCATCTTCGTCGCTGAAGATCGCAACGTCGTCTTCGGTGGCGACGGCAACGACACGATTCGTGGCGGCGAAGGCAACGACATCTTCGCCGGTGGCGCTGGCAACGACTACCTAATTGCCGCACAAACCAGCGACGACCCGAGCTTCCTGTTCGGTAACGAAGGCAACGACATCCTGGTTGCCGGCCCGAACGCCGACTCGCTGTACGGCGGTCAAGGCGCGGACTCGGTGTCTGCAGGCAGCAGCTCGAACGCGAGCAACATGTTCCTGAGTGGTGACAAAGGTGGCGACACCATCACCTACCTAGGCTCCGGCGATGGCGTGATTCTCGACGGCGACCGTTCGGCTTCGCTGACCTCGGCAGGCACGGACGCCGGTGCAGACGCCTTTATCGTCGGTGCTGGTGCAACCAACCTGGACGTGTTCGGTGGCGCGGGTAACGACTCGCTGTTCGGCACCAGCGGCGCGCTGGGCGCGAACGCCGAAGTGTTTATGGGCCAAGGCAACGACTACTTCGCAGCAGTCAGCTCCGGTTCGAGCAGCTTCAGCGGCGACCTAGGCAATGACTTCGGTTCGATTACCGCAGCAGGCAACGACACGATTCAAGGCGACCCGGCCACGATTGGCACCGACGCCAGCGCTGGCAACGACGTCCTGGCCGTGAGCGTGGCCGGTGGAGCCAACGTCATCTACGGTGACGACACGGCGAGCGGCGCTGCAGGTAACGACAGCATCGTCACCTTCGGCGCGGGCAGCAGCCTGATCGTCGGCGGCGGCGGCAACGACACGCTGAACTCGGACGCGAGTGCCGGTGGTGACACGCTGGTTGGCGGCGCGGGTAACGACATCTACACCTTCGGTGCGGATGACGTGATTCCGTTCGACAGCCTGGGCAACAACACCTACATCGCAGGCGCGACCGCGACGGCGCAAGACACGATCACCGTTCAGGCGAACGATAGCTTCACCGGCGGTGCGACGTTCTTCGTGACGGGCGAAGCCGAGCTGATTAAGACCATCGACAACGGTGGTGTGATTGCCAGCGACGAGAAAGACCTGATTACGATTTCGGGTTCGGCCAACGGCTTGACCAGCCTTGCAGGCGACGACGACACTCTCCAGGGCAACAACATCGTTGCTTCGGGTTCGGTGTTCGGTGGCGCGGGCAACGACGTCATCAGCTTCAGCGGCACGGACGTGGCCGGTGGTCTGGTCGATGGCGGCGCGGGTAACGACTCGATCGCCTTTACCAACGGTGCGGCAACGGTCAGCGCTTCGGTTGATGGTGGCGCAGGGGATGACACCCTCGGCGTTGCCGGTGTGTTCTCCGGTTCGGCTTCCGGCGGCGACGGTGTTGATGTGTTCAGCATCGGCAGCATCGGCGCGGGCGCGACCCTCGACGGTGGTGCGGGCGCTGAGAGCATCATCATTCCGGGCCTCGGCACGGCAACGGGCGCGGCACTGGTTGAAGGTGGCGCGGGCGACGATACGATTTCGGTCGGTTCGGGTGCGGTAGGCACAACCCTGACGCTGACCCTCAGCGGCGGCGACGGTAACGACCTCGTTTACGGTAAGGCTTCCGGCGGTGACAGCGTCTCCGGTGGTGCTGGTAACGACACCCTGTTTGGTGGCGGTTTCGATCTTGATGCGGCGGCAGCTGGCTCAAGCATTTCGGCGCGTCAAGACACGCTGACCGGTGGTGCGGGTGCTGACGTATTTATCATCGGCAGTAACGCTATCGGATTTACGGGTTTCACTGTCACGCCTAACGGCTCGACTGTCTTTGGTCAAAGCAACTTTATCTCCACGGGTACGAGCAATACTGCGGTAGGAGACTCCTACTACAACGGTATCGACCACGTTGATGTCATCACTGACTTCAACCCTGCCGAAGATGTATTGGTGTTCAACAACCAAGGCGGTATCACCGGAGCGACGGCTGGCGGTACGAACCTCCTCGAGTTCAGCGGCCTTGCTGCGGCTTCCGGTACGAGCCTCTTTGAGGCTGGCTCGATTGCTTACCTGTCTGATACGCCAACTCCGATTGGTATATTTGCAGGCAACGATCCTGCTGCTGCTGGTACTGCCAACACCTTCGGTCTAGTTGGAAACGCGGCTGGTATTCCTGCTGGTACGACCTTCGCGTTGGCTGGTACACAGGCCGGTGCCCTTGGCCAAGGCTTCACGTACGACACCAACACTGGTGGTCTGTACTTTGGTGGCAACCTGGTATCGATCTTCTCCAGCGCGCCGGCTCTGACCGAGGCTAACCTTCAAGTCTCTGGTATTGGTGTCAATCAAACCGGTATCACTATCATCTAGTGAGAGACACCAAATTCAATAGCGACCAATAGTCGCGAAATTCTGATAGCGGGCACATGTTCATGTGCCCGTTTTTTATACTGTCCACAACATCTCTGGCACCAAGATTTTGAGTTGCGAGCAAGGCCAGTCGACGCTATCCGAGCCTCAGGGTTTTGCGACTTCGCTCGCCTTTTCTTTCGTCTTCGCCTTTTTCTCGGTCTGCGGGATCGCCAGTTCTGTCCGTGCTCATCGACGATCGGCGCGCGCGCTAAATTCACCGTCTCGACAAGCTTGTTGCCGTCAACAAACGTCGTCGGGTAAGGGATATTGTGGTCGGGCGTGCGATTCCTCTACAACAGCGGCACGATGGCCTGAAACCTGATACCTTTGGCAATCTATGAATAGTCGGGCTTAGCTTCTTTAGACGGAGGCCAGCGTGAAACTGCAGATTTTTGGACTCACGATCGCTGCCCTCTCGATCGCCAGCGGCTGCGCGATCGCCCCGCCGCCTGCACCCACCGCCCGCGCTCAACCCCAAGCGCCCCAAGCCGAATTCAAAACCGAAGCCGAAATCGAGCTGGGCGTTGTCCAGCGGAGCCTGAAAATTCGGCAGGTTCTGGCTGAAACAGATCTCGGCGAAATCGACGAATGGTGGCGATCGCGCGGTATCGGCGACCCGCACAAATATTTGCTGCCGCCGATGCTGGCTCAGCTCAGTCTGACGCCTGCTGAGGAGCAGCAGCCGATGTGGGATCTCTGGCTAGAAGTCAATCGCGACAAGCGCGACCTTTACCACTTCCGCAGCATCTACGACGTGCGGCTGTTTTTCCTGTTTCGCGAGGCGCTGCCCGAGCCGGTGTGCGAGGCATACCGCAGCATGCTCGATCGCCCGCGCGTCTTTGAGTGGCAGGAAGGCGGCACGGAAAACCACATCTCGCAGCAGTTTGTCTCGGGGCTGGCGCTAATGGACGGGAGCGGCTTCCCCGTCGGCGCGCCGCACCTGACGGCGGTTATCGAGGCGTGGCTGAGGGCAGAGGTGGCGAAGTACCTGACGATCGGCCAAGGCGAGTTCCATTCCTCGATTTACTACGGCTATACGATCGCGGCGCTGATGAATCTCTATGACTTCGCCGAGACGCCGGAGCGCAGGTTGCTGGCCAAGGCGGGGCTGGACTGGCTGGCGACGAATATGGCGCTGCGGCTGAGCTGGGGCACGGCGGGCGGTGCGGAAAGTCGCGGCTTCGATCGCGAGACCTGGGACAGCGGCCTGACGGCAATGGCTTGGGTTTGGTGGGGCGAAGATGACGGCCTCAATCGTGTGACGCGCGGAATGAGCCGCGACAGCATCAACCTCGCCGTTCTCGCGGCCACCAGCGACTACCGACCTCCGGCGCACCTGCGATCGCTCGCCCGCAAAGAACTTCCAGAACCATTCCAGCTCCAGGCCAGCCACCCCGCCTACTATACCTACAGCCATGGCAGTCAGTTCTGGGAGACATTCTACGCCACTGAAGATTTCACCCTTGGGACGTTGGTGATGCCGGGTCGCCGTTACCAAACCAGCGGCACGATTAACGCCCAGTACGCTACGTATAAATTGGTGGTGCGCGATCCGGGTGGCGTTGAAAATGCGGTTGTCAGTCTTGGCGGTACGTTCCACGGGGCGGGGGCGACGGGACGCAGTCCGGGCGATCGCTATTTGCAAGAGAAAGGCGCGACGATCTACCAGCTTCGGCTGAACGAGGCCGATATCGAAGCGGGCGTTCCGGCGCGATCGCATTTGGTTTTGCCGGAGCGCTACGGCGAAGCGCAGCGGATCGGCGACTGGTACGTGTGGCGGGTTGAGAATGTTTGGCTGTGTGCGCGGGTTTGGGGCGATCGGGTTGAGTCGGTTGCGGCACTGGAAGAGCCTGAGGGCTACCGGGCGCTGGCGGCGATCGGAAACGATACAGCCTGGATCGTGGATGTGGCGTCGGTGTCGGAGTTCGCGGCGCTGGAGGACTTGGGACGGGCGCTCGGGGCGACGGAAATCGACGATGCGAGCTGGGAGAGCGATGGCGAGTTGGGCTACACGAGCTTGACGGGCGATCGCCTGAAGTTGCGCTATGACACGCCAGTTGGGGAAGCGACGGTGAATGGCGATCGACGCGAATATACGAACGATGCCCCGGTGTTCGAGAGCGCGATCGTCAATCAAGCGTTGGGCAGCGGCTTGCTGGAGGTGCGCGATCTCCGACTGGGGCTGTGGCAGCTCGAATTTGGGGCGGTGGAACCAGTTTGGACGGGTGATGAAGTCGAAGATTGAGGGCGAGACAAGCCTCACAGTTCCCGGCCTAGAAGCCTGTGCCTAAGCCGCCTTATTTACTGCGTAGAGGCTGCGTAGAGGCTGCGCCAACGACTCCGCTCAGTGCTCGTTGAGTTATCGAATTTCATCTGTGGACAATTGCGGGATCGCGTCATCCGTAGGCGACACGTGCGTGGTATCTTGAGGTGTTTCAAACGGCTCGATCGCCTTTACGGTCGGGCAGTTTGGGGTTCGCCGCGCGGCGGTCACATCGACTCGCGCGGGCTCGATCGCGAAGTTTGCGGGCCGCTTCTCCGCCCCGAAACTCGTCGAGCCGAACCCAACTTCAGAAAGTCCCGCGTAGAGTGCGAACAGTCTCCCCATGATCCACGAAGTCTTTATGCCCGCCCTCAGCTCCACGATGACCGAGGGCAAGATCGTCTCCTGGAGCAAGGAGCCGGGCGATCGGGTTGAGAAAGGTGAAACCGTCGTCGTGGTCGAGTCGGACAAGGCCGACATGGACGTGGAATCCTTCTACGAAGGTACGCTTGCGGCGGTTGTCGTTCCCGCTGGCGGTACGGCTGCAGTCGGCGCAGCAATCGCGTTCCTGGCGGAGACCGAAGCCGAAATTGAAGAAGCCAAGCAAAAAGCTGCCGGTCTCGACGGTGGTGCAGCGCCTACCGCCGCGCCTGCCGCTGCTCCCGAACCCGAGACTGCCGCTGCGCCCGTCGCAGAAGCCGCAGCTCCCGCCCCGGCAGCCAAGAAAACGGGCCGCATCATCGCTTCGCCACGCGCCCGCAAGCTGGCTAAGTCACTGAAAGTGGATCTAGCGACAGTGAACGGTAGCGGCCCCCACGGTCGCATTGTCGCCGATGACGTGCAGCTCGCGGCGGGCAAAGCACCGACGCCGCCGGTGGCCGTAGAAGCGCCGCTCTCGACCGTGCCCGCTGCCCTGGCCGCTCCTCCGGCAGCGACTACCGCACCGCTGGCTGCACCCGCTGCCGATGTGGCGCTGAGCGTGCCGGTTGCGAGCGTGACGCCGCTGACGACGATGCAGCGCGCCGTGACGGACAATATGAACGTCAGCCTCGGCGTGCCGGTATTCCGCGCTCGCTACACGCTCGCCACCGACGCTTTGGACGCGCTCTACAAAAAAATCAAGCCGAAGGGCGTGACGATGTCGGCGCTGTTGGCGAAGGCCGTGGCCGATGTCCTGGTGGCGCACCCGCTGCTAAACTCCAGCTATAGCGCCGACGGTATCCGCTACCCCGAGAGCATCAATATCGCGATGGCAGTGACGATGCCCGATGGCGGTCTAATTACGCCGGTGCTCAAAGCGGCAGACCGGCAAGATATTTACTCGCTGTCGCGCACTTGGAAAGACCTGGTGTCGCGTGCCCGCAGCAAGCAGCTCCAGCCGGACGAGTACAACAGCGGCACGTTTACGATCTCGAACCTAGGGATGTTCGGTGTCGATAGCTTCGATGCGATTCTACCGCCGGGTCAGGGTTCGATTATCGCGATCGGCGCGTCGAAACCGACGGTCGTGGCGAAGGCGGACGGCACGCTGGGTGTCAGCCGTCAGATGACGGTGAACATCACCTGCGACCACCGCAATATCTACGGCGCGGACGCGGCGGCGTTCCTGAAGGATCTAGCGGACAAGATCGAGAACGATTCGCAGTCGCTGACGATGTAGTTTCGCGAACTCAAGTAAAACTAGCCAAATCGCCCGGTGGGGCTGCACCCTGTCATTTTAATGGCGGGGCGTTTTTTGCTGGTAAGTTATGGCTACCGATTGGCGGGGAAATTAACGGACTCGATCGAAAAGGCGAGCGGTTTGTCGGGTTTGCCAGTCATCTCGACAGCCAATATCCAAAACCGAAATTCCGGAGGCCGTCAAGCAGCGAGGCGAACGGCGATGGTCAAACCAGGAGCGTTTCAGTAAGAGCTGAGTTGCCTGGCGACCGATCGGGATTCGCGGACGATATTGCCATTGGTGTTTGCTGACTGCGATCCCGCACCTTACAAAAACCTTTAGAATAAGGCACGGTATTTTCGCGGCAGTCGGAGCACTGCACGTCATCCCAGCGAGACGTGCGTCGGCCCTGCCCCTCAGTTCCGACCGTGCCTCGTTAGCTTTTGGTGAGTAATTTATGTCTGTTTTGGCAGCAATCGGCGTGTTGGCGCTGTTGATCGCCGTTCACGAACTCGGCCACTTCCTCGCCGCGCGCCTGCAAGGGATTCACGTCAATCGCTTCTCCCTCGGCTTCGGTCCTGTATTGCTCGAGTACCAGGGCGAGAAAACCCAATACGCCGTGCGCGCTTTCCCCCTTGGGGGGTTTGTCGGCTTTCCCGACGACGATCCCGACAGCACGATTCCCGACGACGATCCCGACCTGCTGCGCAATCGTCCGGTATTCGATCGCGCGATCGTCATCAGCGCGGGCGTGATTGCCAATCTGATTTTTGCCTATGTCGTTTTGGTCGCCCAGGTCGGCGCGACCGGCGTTCCCGATGGCTTCGACTACCAGCCCGGTGTAGCCGTACCGCAGGTGATTTCGCAGGACAGCCCCGCCGGGAAAGCGGGCCTCAAGTCGGGCGATACGATCCTGTCCGTCGATGGCGACGTACTGCCTGCCAACCAGGACGCGATCGTCGAGCTAAAAAACGCGATCGAGCGCAGTGCCGATCGCGAGGTGCAGTTTGAGGTGCAGCGAGGTGGCGAGATCCTAGACCTGACTGCCATGCCGGAAGCGACCAGCGATGGCCTCGGCCGCATCGGCGTCCAGCTCGCGCCAAACGGCGAAGCGATCTTCCGCCAGCCCAGCAACCCGATCGAGATTTTCACCCTCGGGGCTCAGCGCTTCCAGTCGATTTTCGTTGGCACGGCAGGCGGCTTTTACCAGCTCGTCACGAACTTCGGCGAGACCGCCGGACAGCTCGCCAGCCCGGTCAAGATCGTCCAGCAGGGCGCAGTCGTCGCAGAAGATAACGCCACAAATCTGCTCGTCTTCGCCGCCGTGATCAGCATCAACCTGGCGATCGTCAATATCCTGCCGCTCCCGGCCCTCGATGGCGGCCAGCTTGCTTTTCTGATTGTCGAGTGGCTGCGCGGCAAGCCGGTTCCGACACATATTCAGGACGGCGTTATGCAGTCGGGTCTGCTGCTGCTGTTCGGCCTCGGCATCTTCTTGATCGTCCGCGATACGACCCAGCTCGACTGGTTCCAGCAGCTTACGCGCTAGACGAGCGATCGTGACGTCAACCCAGTCAGCCCCAACCAAGAAACCGCGCCTAACGAAGAAGCGCCGCGCCCAAGCCGCACTCGAGCGTCTCGGGAAGCTCTACCCCGACGCCACGTGCAGCCTCGACTACGAGACGCCGGTGCAGCTCCTGGTGGCGACGATCCTCTCGGCGCAATGTACCGACGAGCGCGTCAACAAGGTAACGCCGGATCTGTTTCGGCAGTATCCCGACGCGCCCGCGATCGCGGGCGCGACGCGCGAGGCGATCGAGGAACTGGTGCGATCGACCGGGTTCTTTCGCAATAAGGCCAAAAATATTCAGGGAGCCTGCCAGAAAATCGTCGCGGAGTTCGACGGTAAAGTGCCGCAGACGATGGAAGAGCTGCTCCAGCTTCCCGGCGTCGCGCGTAAAACGGCCAACGTCGTGCTAGCGCACGCGTTCGGCATCAACGCGGGCGTCACGGTCGATACCCACGTCAAGCGTCTGACCAACCGCATCGGCCTGACGAAGTACACCGATCCGGTGCGCGTGGAGCGCGACCTGATGCCGCTAATCCCGCAGCCGGACTGGGAGAATTTCTCGATTCGGCTGATTTACCACGGGCGAGCGGTGTGCAACGCGCGCAAACCAGCCTGCGATCGCTGCAACCTGATTGATATCTGCAAGACGGGCATAGCGGCGCAGAAAAAAGCGGCGCGGGTTTAGGCAGATCTCAGAAACTGGGTTTCTGGAACATTTTTTGCATTGGCGGCTTGTAGAAAACCGGTTTCTCGTCGGAGCGGGCGAATCGGAGCTATTCCTTCAACCGAGGAATCAGCGAGACGAAATTGCAGGGGCGATGGCGGTTGTCGAGTTGCCACTTGAGGATGTCTTCCCAGGCGTCTTTGCACGCGCCAGTCGAGCCAGGGAGCGCGAACAAGTAGGTACCGCCCGCTAGACCTGCCGTAGCACGCGATTGGATTGTGGACGTGCCGATGTTTTTATAGCTCAGCCAGCGGAACAGCTCGCCGAAACCGGGGATTTCTTTGTCGTAGACGTCGCGGAACGCTTCGGGCGTAACGTCGCGTCCGGTGACGCCCGTACCGCCTGTGGAGATCGCTACGTCCACGTCCGGATTGGCAACCCAGCGCTCGAGGCGGGCGGAAATCTGAGCGCGATCGTCGCGGACGATCGCCCGATCGACGATCGCGTGTCCGGCGGCGGTCGCCAGCCCGACGAGGAGGTCGCCCGACTTGTCTGTTTCGAGAGTGCGCGTGTCAGAGACGGTCAAGATAGCGATATTGACGGGGATAAACGGGCGCGATTCGTCAATGGTGGACATAGAGTTGATATTTAAAGAGTGCTGGCCCGGTCTGCGGCTTTGGCGAGCGGGTCTCTGGTTTGCAGATCTTAACGCAGGCAACAAGTCGAGCGCGGCATTCTCTGCTTCTTTAGCGTCCTCTTTTGGCTAGCGTGCGGCCTGGGCGCGGGCGGCAGCGATCCAGCGGAGAACGGTGGGGCGATCGGGGACGAGGTCGCGGCGCTGGGTGGTGGCGACGAACAGGCGCACGAGCTGGGGATAGAGCCGGTGGATGGGGGCAGCGGCGAGCTGCTCGGGGCTGGCAATCCCGGCATGGAGCAGGACGCCCGCGTGGCGGCAGCCGACTTCGGGAACGGTGGCGAGGCGCGCTAGGGCGACCCACTTGCGGACGTGCTGCGGGTGGCGCTGTAGATCGGCGGCGAGACGATCGCTCGCGTTGCGGTCGGGGCAGCGATCGAGCAGATCGCGGGTGCTGCGGATGCCGCGATCGCGCAGGGCGACGAGGGCATCGCGATCGAGCCCCGGCAAGTCGGCGATCTGCCAGTTTCCTGGCGAAAGCGGCTGGGGTGGGGGCAGCGGGCGCGGCGGGCGAGTCGAACGCGGGGCGCGGCGGCGAGGCATGGCGAAGAACCGGACAGGCCGGGATGGGATAGGATTGGGCTCTAAATCGAATTTTGGGGCGATCGGGCGGCGGCGATCTCGCTGCGCGATGCCTCGGGTCTATGCCGCACCCCGCTAAAAAATCTCGCCGATTTAAGGCTCGCTATCGCGGCAACTGGCCGAGCATCGCCAAGCGGACGCGCCGGATGACCTTCAATCGCTGCATCCTCAATCCGCTGCACCGTGCCGCTGCCGTCCACCACCTGCGCTATCGGGACTGGTTCGGCGCGATCGCCGGTCGCGAGCGTCCGGGCTGGGACGTGGTGCCGCTCTGTCGAAAGTGCCACGGCATCGTCCACCGGCGGCAGCTTTGGTATTCCGCTCCAAACGATCCTCGGCGTAACAATCGCCAGCGCTTAGCGGCGCTGTGGCGGCTGCGGCTGCGTTTTTGGGGCTGGTGGCTGTTTTTCCACGGCGGCTGGTTGGTGCTTGTCGTGCTAATGGCGATCGCTGGGTTGGCTCTCTTACGCTAGCGGCGCGCTGGCGAGCGTTTTCAAGGCCACTGGCCTGTCGTGCCGAGTCAGCTTACTGCTCGGCGGCACGCATTGCGAAGGCTGGGGTGCTGATATCCGCGATCGTCGCGTCTTCTTCGTCGAGGTCGTCTAGATCTAAATCGATGATGGCGGGCTCGGTGGAGGTCGGAGCCACCTGCCGAACGTCGGTTAGTTCGATGTGCAGTCGCGGGCCGGATTTGGCAAGCCGGATTGTCACCGCGCGCCCGATTTGCAGGCGATCGAAAGATAGACCGTTGGCGTAGGTTCCATTCTTGCCGTGGTTGACCGCCCACCAGCTCCCTGCCTGATAGCGCAGTTCGAGGTGTCGGCGCGAGATCACGGCGCTGTACAAGATGACATCGCTATCGGGAGAGCGGCCAATGTGAATCGGGACGTCTCGATCGAAAACCCAGCGGCGAACGGGTTTCGCCTGATGGGGATGGAGCAGCGCTACAGCAATCATGATGGAGAAGTCGGCGCACCGCCGACCGACGGACGAACGATCGCGATCGTTCGAGTAGATACACGAGTCCAACCTAGCAGGCAAAACGGATGCGGGGCTGGGGGTTGCCCCCACGTCAGTTCAAGCGCCGCCCTTGCCGTTCTTATGTTTCCTGCCGCGTCGGACACTCGACGGCGCGTGCGGGGTTCGCGCTCGAGGAGTCGCCCGATGCCGCACGAATTCGGAACCGGAAGCTAACGAGGTCGCCTTTGCCAAAAACGACGTAATCGCCGTCTTTCAAAGGATAGCGCCGACCGGGGATCAGCGCCGCGTGGTTGACGAAGGTTCCGTTCGAGCTATTGGTGTCTTCGATGTAATACTGGCCGCGATCGTAGCGAATCAGGGCGTGGGCGCGCGAGACGATCTCCGCTCGGGGAAACTGGGAGATGTCGATATCGGGACTCGCACCCTGGTGGGGTTTGCCGAGCCGCCACACGAAACCGTGGGGGTCGAGGTTCAGGTACTCGCCGGTGCCAGTGTGGGTGAGGCAGGCGAAGCTGGGCAGGTGTGGGTCGGGATCGGCGCGATCCTGGGCAGATGGAGCGGCGGGCGAACTAGCGGGCAAGTTAGCGGGCAAACTAGCGGGCGAACCAGCGGGCGAATCGGTTGGTGCGAGCGCCGCCTGTGACGGAAGGTCTGTCGTTTGCAGCAAAGTCCTGTCGAGTTCGGCGTGACAGCGACTGCAGCGCTGGGCCTCCGGAGGGTTGGGGTGGTGGCATTGCAGGCAAATTTGAGTGCCCGCGAGGGAAGTATTCATGGCGTTTTGGGGGTGAGCGCTCTTCGGGTTGCAGGCAGCAGGCGATCGCGACAGAGAAGTGCCGTCGCCTGCGCTTCTCCTCTGTACTGAGCGAGCGGCTCGATACCCGACGAAAATCGGAAAGTCGAGGCTCGCGTCGTTCGGGAGTGGCGGGCGGCTCGGCAACGGCGGCAGCTTCTGCTGGCGCAAGATCGCGAGAGCAGGTTCGGAAGATGTGAGACGAGATGCACCCCCGTGGCGGTCAGGCATCAGCGGTTAGGCGTCAGCGGTTAGGCATCAGCGATCTGAGCCGAGTCGATTGCAGCGTCGGCGTCGAGCAGCCACCACAGCTCCCCGCTGGCCGATCGCAAGCGACGGGACGGATACTGACGATCGTCGCAGGTCTCGGCAAAAATTGCAGCCAGGGCATTTTGCTTGTTCGCTCCGGCGATCGTCAGCATGATATTTGCAGCGCTTTTAATGACGGGAAACGTCAGCGTCAGGCGTGGCTCGCCGGACTTCTCGCCCAGTGTGGCGCAGCGATCGCTCACGTCCAGCGCGTCGGTGTGAGGAAACAGGGAAGCGGTGTGGCCGTCGTCGCCCATCCCCAGCAGCACCACATCGAACACGGGCAGCGCGTCGCCTTCGAGCTGGAAGAATTCGCGAACCGTCGCATCGAAGCGATCGGCGTCGGCGGTGGGGTCGTTGCCGTCGGTGGGCGTAATAAAGATGTTCGACTCGGGAATCTCAACGCGATCGAGCCACGCGGCCTTCGCCATTCCGGCGTTGCTATTTGGATCGTCGATCGGCACGTAGCGCTCGTCGCCCCAGAAGACGAAAAGCTTCTCCCAGGGCAAATTGACGGTTGCGAGCTTCTCGTAGAGCGGCTTGGGCGTGCTGCCGCCCGCGAGTGCGATCGTGGCGCGACCGTTGGTGTCGATCGCGGCCTGGAGCGCTTCGAGGGTCAGCGCAAAGGCCCGCTCGAGCATGGCGGCGCGATCGGGAAAGACTTCGATATGTTCGGTCATGGCGATGGCAGGGCGCAGTTGCGGTTGCGACGGAATATCCGAGGAGGTTCTCGGCGGATCTCCTTCGAGACTAACGAGATTCGCCGGGAAATGCCTCATCATTTTCACGACTCTTCGCAACTCGATCGAAACCTTTCGAGTATTGACACCCAGAACAACCGAGACGGCTGCGCGACGAACAGCAACTCAGCCCGCCTGCCAGGTTCCGTGAAAGCCAATCGGCACGACCTCTGGCAGCGCCAATCGACAGACTGCGCCCTCTTCTAGGCGATCGGCGCTGGCGATCCAGACTTCGCTGCGGCACGCCGCCGCCACGAACACCGGAAACACCAGCCAGTCCGACTCGCCCGCACCCGGCGCGACGATCGGCTCGGACGGATACACCCGATCGCCGCAGTCCAGCACTGTCAGGCAATCGGGATTCACGTCATAACGAGCGATCGCGCCGAACAAATCTCCAAACGGCTGCCCCTCCGGACGGTGCGTCGTCACGAACACCGTCTCGGTTTCGCCACCGACCGCGCGCGGCGCAACGACGGGAAACTCGCAGCGGCGATCGATGCGGGTCTCGCGATCGAGGCAGCGACCAGAGGTGGGGTCGATCGTGATGCGCTCTAGCCGCGCCGAAGCTTCGGTTTCGATCGCGCCCTGAGACACCTGCCGCAAAAACTCGTTCGTCGTGAAATCGTCATAGCAGGCCAAATCGATAACGATCCGCCCCGACCCATCGACAAAACCATTGGCGAAATGCCACTGAAACCAAGGGCCGGTTTCGCCGCGCGCCACCAGTTCGAGGGTCTCGCGATCGAACACCAAAATCGTCGTCGCGCGATTGCCAGACCAAACCATCGACTCGCCGTAGGTCTTCAATCCTGCCACCACCTCCAGCGGGTTCGCCGACACGGGCGGCACGCAGAAGACCAGATAGCTTCCCGCCAACACGAAATCGTGGAGCATCGGTAGGCCGGAGAGACCTAGCTCGCTGAGGGGGTGGGCTTGCCGATCGATCGGCGTCCCGTCGGCGCGGTGGCGATAGAGCATCAGCGCCGTATTCGCGCCCGGGACAACGCCGAAGTTGAAAATCTCGCCCGTCTGCGGATCGCGCTTCGGGTGGGCAGAATAGCTGGACTCGGAGATCGCGGTATCGAGTTCGCGCGTCGCCAACGTCTCCAGATCCAGTGAATAGGGCGCGCCGCCCTCCCAGAGCGCCAGCAGCCGGTCGGGCAGTGCCAGCACCGATGTATTGGCGCTGTGCTTGACCGGGCGCAGCCAGCGGTTCCAAAACGCTCCCGGCGCGGTCGTGCCGTAGTTGCCATAGAGCAGCGTCCCGGCGCGCTCTTCTTCGATATAGCCCGATGTTTTGACGAACTTTTGCGTTGCGGTGGCGTAGGTTCCCGAGTCGTCTTGGTGAAAAGCGATCGCCGCGATCGCCCCGTCCCCATCGAACCAGTGACCGTTACGCCGTCCGCCTCGCTCCAGCCGCGCCGCGCCGTTGCGATAGAGCCTGCCGCGCAACCCCTCGGGAATCGCGCCCGCCAGCGTCTCCAGGCGCGTCACGGGAAACTCGCGGGCGGTTTCGCCGACGGCAGGCCACCAAGCGGGGCGATCGGCGGCGGGCTGGTTCGGAGTTTGAATCGAGTCGGGGGCAACAGCAGTCATCGGGCTATCGACGGTAGACATCTCATGCGAATCTGCGCGAATCACCCGACCGTAGCTGACGAAACGGTCGCGCTACGGAAGCGAAAATTTGTCGTCTTGGTAGCGCAGCTGTCCCGGCTGTTCCGGATTCTCAAATGCCGAGCGCCGACGGGTTCGCACGAGTCCAGTATCATCAATTCAGACTTGCAGCGCTAGCCGCGCGCGTCTTGCCATTTGTCGATCGAGGCTCGATTTTCTTCGTATGGCTATCGAATATCCCGACCATCTGCGCTACCTCGACTCCCATGAGTACGTCTCCATCGACGGCGATATCGCCACGATCGGCCTCAGCGCCTTTGCGATCGACGAGCTGGGCGACATCGTCTTCTTAGAGCTACCCGACGTGGACGACGAGATCGAGAAGGGCGACTCGTTCGGCTCGATCGAGTCCGTCAAAGCGGTCGAAGAAATGTACGCGCCGGTCTCTGGGGCCGTCGTCGAACGCAACGAAACCGCGATCGAAGCCCCGGAGATCCTCTCCGAAGACGCCTACGATCGCGGCTGGCTCCTAAAAGTCAAAGTCACCGACACCAGCCTCGACGGAACCCTAAGCGCTGGAGAATACAAGTCCCGCGTCTCCGGCGAATCTTAAGATCTTCTGATACGGGCGCACCGCTGCGCGCCCTGCAACATCACGCCATCACCGGCTTCTCCTCGCCTGAATCCAGCCCGCCAACCCCACGCCGAAAACCCCGATGACCTGGTGGAACCGCCTCCAACGCAACCCCCTCGCCCGCGCCGGAATGCTAATCCTCGGCTGCTTCTACGCCCTGGCGATCGGGGCCGGGTTCTTCGCGCCCTACCACCCCGTCACCGACAGCCAAGCCGACGGCTCCCTGCTGCCGCCGACCCCAATCCACTGGACGCACGACGGCAAATTTATCGGCCCCCACGTCTACCCCGCCTCCCAAGGTCCCACCGACCTGGAGACCGGCGAGCGAGAACTGACGATCGACACCGACAGCCCCACGCCCTTGCGCCTGTTCGCCAGCGGCTCGTCCTACAAACTCTTCGGCTTTATCCCCGCCAAGCACCATCTATTCGGCGTCGAAGCCCCTGCTCGCATCAATATTTTCGGCACGGATACTCAAGGCCGCGACCAGTTCAGTCGCCTGCTCTACGGCGGGCAAATCAGCCTCTTCGTCGGCCTCGTCGGCATCTCGATCTCGTTCCCAATCGGCCTGTTCGTCGGCGGCATCTCGGGCTACTTCGGCGGCTGGCTCGATAACCTGCTGATGCGAATGGCCGAAGTCCTGATGACGATTCCGGGCATCTATCTGCTCGTGGCGCTTGCCGCCGTCCTGCCCGTAGACCTGACCAGCGCCCAGCGCTTTTTGCTGATCGTCACGCTGGTGTCGTTTATTCAGTGGGCGGGGCTGGCGCGAGTGGTGCGCGGCCAGGTGCTGTCGATTAAAGAGCGCGAGTTCGTCCAGGCGGCGCGGGCGATGGGCGCAAACCCGTTTTACATCATCGTCCGCCACGTGCTGCCCCAGACGGCAACCTACACGATCGTCTCAGCGACGCTGGCGATTCCCGGTTTTATTGTCGCCGAGTCGGTACTGAGCCTGATCGGCCTGGGCATCCAGGAGCCCGACCCGTCATGGGGCAATATGCTCTCGACGGCGACGAATGCCTCGATTCTGGTATTTCAGCCCTGGTTGATTTGGCCGCCTGCGGTGGCGATCGTGCTGACGGTGCTGGCCTTTAATCTGCTTGGCGACGCGCTGCGCGATGCCCTCGATCCGCAGAACTTGCGGCGATCGTAGCCTGCCGCCGGTGAAACGCTTCTCTCTGCTCGGCGCGATCGCCCTGACCCTTCTGCTCTGGGGCTCTGCCGCCGTCGCCACCCGCATCGCCCTCACCGCCTACAGCCCGACCCAGATCGCCGCTTCCCGCGCCATTATCGTCACCGCCACCCTGCTCGCCTACGCCGCCCTGCGACGCATCCCCCGCCCGCGCCGCGAAGACTGGCCGACGATCGCCCTGGCAGGCGCGCTGGTCGTCACGATCTACAACCTCGCCTTCAACGCCGGACAGCAGACCATTACGGCAGGTTCGGCCAGCCTGCTGCTCAACACGATCCCGGTGTGGACGACGATCCTCGCCCTGACGTTCCTTGGGGAGCGCTGCTCCTGGCAGGGCTTGCTCGGGATCGCGATTAGCTTCGCGGGGACGGCGATCGTCGCGCTGGGCGAAGGGCAGCAAATGCAGGTGAACTGGGGCGCGGGACTGGTGGTCGTCGCCGCGATCGCCCAGGCCGTTTACTTCGTTATCGCCAAACCCTGCCTGAAGCAATACCCGCCCATCGAGTTCACGATTTACACGCTAGTCGCGGGGTCGATCCTGCTGCTGCCGTTCGCCGGGGGGCTGACCGAGGCCGTCCGCAGCGCATCAACTGGGGCGACGCTGGCGATCGTCTACCTCGCGATCGGCCCCGCCGCGATCGCCTACTTTTCCTGGTCGTACGTGCTGTCTCGGATTCCCGCAAGTCAGGCAGCGAACTTGCTATACGTCGTGCCGCTCCTGACGCTGGTGATGGCCTGGATCGTGCTGCGAGAAGTTCCGAGCCCGATCGCGCTGGTGGGCGGCGGGCTGACGATCGTCGGCGTCGCGATCGGGCGTCGCGTGCAGTAACGGGTTTACGAGCGACTCTGAGGCCGTGCCCCCAGCCCCCCCTACTCGTCCGCCACGCCGAATTCGCGGCGGAGCGTCTTGCCGAAATATCGAACATCGAAATAGCGTGTTTTCACGCGCAGAATTCGCGACTTCAGGCTGACTTTTTTTTTCGTATCGTCTCTGAGGAAAAGCTCGCTCAGGCTGTTGCCGTGCTGAACGTAAATACTGCCAGGGAATGGAAGTGGCTCGAGATGTTTGCCGAGTCCGGCCAGGGTGTCGATAATCGTGCGGTGTCGGTAGCGATCGTTGTAGCAATCGACGATTTCGGAAAACTCCGGCTTATCCCACAGCTCGTCATCGAGTAGATCGAGGGCGGGGTATCGCTTCAACAAGTCATAGTAGGCATCGAGGCGCGTCAGGATGCTAGTCCCACACAGGCGATCGAACCCCTTGCGCATGGAGCGAATCCACTTAGAACCCGGATGGTAGCGGTAGCCGCAGTGGAAGAACCAGCCCAGAGGTGTGGGCGTTTCGCGGGCGCGGCGCTCGGTGAATTCGACCAGGCGGCAGCTAATTAGATCGTCCGCATCGACGGTCATCACGTAAGCATCGCGATCGCCGGTTTGGTGGAGATGCAGCAGACCGTAGGTGACTTTGGCGCTGCGATCGCGCTCGCGAGCGCGGGTCGTTTTCCGGGGATCGTCGAACTTCTCTGGCAGCGGAAAGTTCACGGGCAGAAATGTAACGCCGTCCGGAAGCTGCAAATCCGGCGACTCGTTGCCGACGATAAAAACCTGGTAGCGATCGCTCGTTTGCGCGTAAATCGAATGCAACGTTCGATCGAGCAAATCGCTGGTGTCTCGCCAGGACTTCGACACCCTTTTGCTCAGCAGGGGAATGATAAAAGTCAGCATCGTAAATGTGCGATCGGTGGGGGCCGTCAGCATGTGGGGTGAAGTCGGGGCAGAGCGCCAGCATGGGAGCGACCTTCGGTTTAGTCCGTGACGGCGGTCATCTCGAGAACTCTACCAGCGGCGGCTCGACGTTCCGGATCGAGGCTCGATCGGCAGGCAAGTGCAAACGAGGGATTGTTAGGATTGCAGGCGGAACGATAGCCGCAATCGCTCGATCCGCCGCGAGCGCGCCGCTCCAGATTTTGCCATCGATTTTCACCCTCCGTCCATCACTTCTCGATCGCGCCCCATGAACTATTCTGTTTCCCACGAATTCGGACTCTATACGCTGGGCAACGATGTCGTGTACGACCAGATCGTGGCATTGGTCAACAGCATCCGCTGCAACGTCGATCGCGAGATCCCAATCTGTATCGTTCCTTACGACGACAGGGTCGCCCGTCTGCAAGCTTACATCGACCGTACCGAGAACGTGATGCTGTTTTCCGATCGCGACGCGATCGCGCGGTGGGAGAACTTTGCCGACAAAACCTGGGCGGCGCACCCCAAAGCCGAGGAGACCCCCCAAATCGTCGGCGTCCGCAAACGCGCCCAGCGCCGCTACGCTGCCTTCGAGGGGCCGTTTGAGAAATTCGTATACTACGACGCCGACTCGCTGGCGATGAAGCCGCTCGATGCACTGTTTGCCAAGCTAGCGGAGTTCGAGTTTGTCTTCGACGACTGGGAACCGCGCAAGCCCGACGCCGTTGCCGCCCTACGGCTCGATCGCGTCGAAGCCTCCGGCGAATACACCCGCGAGTTCCTGCGGCCCCGGCTGCACTGCTCGAGCTTCTTTGGGGCGCGGCGCGGCCTGTTCGACGCCGAAATGCTCGATCGCCTGGCAGAACTACTGGTCGAGCAGCGCGAAATCGAGTGGATGCCCGCGATCGCCGAAGCGTTTATGTTTACGTACCTAACCCTGCGGGCGGGCTACTCGCAGTTCAACTTCACCGTGGACGGTAAGTCCGAAGAAGTGACGGGCAACTGCGCCGACGCCGACCCGTTCGTCGAGGTCGATCGCGTGCTCTACAACGCCGACGGCCACAAGCCCGTCCACCGCATCCACTATATGAATTTCTCTTCCAAAACGTTCCAGCGGCTGTGCGACGGCGAACAGACGGACATTCCGTTCCAAAATATGTTCCTGCACTATCGTTTCCTGGGCGAGCCGGAGAAGCAGAATCAAATCCTGAAGCCGCCTAGCCTGGCCGTTAAGGTGCAGCGTAAGGTGAACGCGCTGACGAAAAAGGTGCGCTCAAAAATCTTTAGCTGACCTCTCGTTACGCCGCAAACCGCTGTAGACCGCCGCGATCTCCCTACTTCCAATCGGCGTTGGCGCGATCGAGCACGTAGGCCGCCACGTCACGGATCTCCGCCGCCGAGAGCCGATCGCCGTAGGCCGACATAATGCCCTTGCCGTTGGTGACGAGATCTTCGATCGCCTCGCTCGTCTCGGCACGATTGCGCTTTAGCGCCCGCGCCTTCAGGTTCTTGCCTCGGCGGATGATATTGCCGCCGTTGACGTGGCAGCCCGCGCAGCTCGTCTCGAACACCGCCGCGCCGTTGCCCAAATCGGCGTCCGGAGCAACGGCAAAATCCGCCGCGATCGCCGGAGCCGCCCACCACGTCCCCACACAGACCGCGATCGCCAGCCAGAAGAGCGCCGATCGCAGAGCGTGCCGTATCCATGCGATCGAGCGAGTGGAGTGTTCCAGCTTTAAAAGAGTCTGCATGGCAGGATGGCGTGGAGTGAAGCGATGGTAAAAACAGATTGAGGCGATCGCGTCGGAGCTTGTTTTCAGCTCGATCGACTGCTCCCATTTTCTCCTCTCCCGCCCCTTTCCTCCCCGACGAGGGTGACTTTTTCTATGTTGACTCAAACGATTCGACGCTTCTCGCAGCTCTCCGCGTTGGTTGCCCTGCCTGCCGCGCTGGCGCTGGCCGCCCCCGCGATCGCCGCGCCGCTGCCCGAAGCCCGCACGATCGGCCAGAAAAGCGAAGCCGCCGAAGCGCTGTATCCGAGCTTCGCGTCGCTGTTTGCGATCGAGACCCTCGAAGGTTTACCGCAAATGGAGGGCGTTAACCTCTCAGCAGAACAAGCGTCGCAAATTGCCGCCCTGCTCGATGACGCCCGCATTCAGATCCAAACCATCTTCACCGCCGAGCAGCAAAACACGCTCGTCGCCGAACTCAATCGCGGCGAAGACTTCAATCTGGCAATGGAGGCGATCGGGCTCTCCGAAGCGCAGGAGTCAGACTTGGAGTTTATCGTGCAGTACTTCGGCTTTCAGGCGGGCTCGATCCTGACGCCGGAGCAGCAGCAGACCATCAGCGAGAACTTCCAGGCATCGCGCTAGAGCGTCGTTACGGCGCAATTTCCGGGCTGTTTTCGGGGGCGGCTTCGATTGTCCCCCCAAGGACGGCGCACTGCTGTGCGCCGCGACCAAAGATCCTGAATTTTATTTCTGGTGCAGCGTTTGAGGTTTGCGCCGCTGCGGAAATAGAGGACGATACGGGCGACCTTCCCTGCCTTCTCGGTGCGCGCGATGCCTCGCCAATCGTCTCGATCGTCTCGATTTCCCTGGAAACGCCTTGCACTCCTGGCACTGCTGACCGGGCTCTCATTTGCGATCTGGGCGAGGCTGCGACATTCGACCACCGGCGACGCACCCGCCGCTGCATCACTGCTGCCGCCCCTGCCCCAAGATCCATATATCCGCGTCGCCTTCAACCACAGCGAGTCGAACCGCTACACCGACCCATACCGCCAGATCGAGCGGCTTGGCGATGACCTGGAGGCCGAAATCATCGGCGCGATCGCCTCGGCGCAAACCGGCATCAATGTCGCCATCCAGGAGCTTCGCCTACCCGGAATCGCGGTGGCACTGATCGAGCGTCACCGGGCGGGTATTCCCGTGCGCGTCATTTTGGAAGACTCCTACAACGAATCCTGGCAGGAGCTAACCGCGCGCCGCAGCGACCTCGACGATCGCGCCAGATCGCGCTACGACGAGCTAACCCGCCTGCTCGATATCGACGCCGACGGCAGCGTCACGCCGGACGAGATCGCCCAACGCGACGCGATCGCCATGCTGCGCGCCGCCGGAGTCCCAACGATCGACGACACCGCCGACGGCTCCAAAGGCAGCGGCCTGATGCACCACAAGTTCGTCGCCGTGGACGGTCGGCGATCGATCGTCGCCTCTGCAAATTTCTCGCTCTCGGGAACCCACGGCGACCTCGATCGGTTCGGCAGTCGCGGCAACGCCAACAACCTGCTGGCGATCGACAGTCCCGAACTGACGGCCCTGCTCGACGGCGAGTTCGCGCAGATGTGGGGCGACGGCGTCGGCGGCGAGCCCGACAGTCGCTTCGGCGTAAAAAAAGCCGATCGCGGCATCTCCAACCTCGAAATCGGCAGCTCGCTGGTCTCCGTACGGTTTTCGCCGTCGTCGGCCTGGATTGAGGAAGCCGCAACGACCAACGGCCTGATTGCCGCCGCGATCGCCCGCGCCAAGCGCCGCATCGATATCGCGCTGTTCGTCTTCTCCAGCCAGCCGATCGCCGACGCGCTCCGAATCCGCAACCGAGGCGGCATCGAAGTTCGCGCCCTAATCGACCCGCAATTCGCCTTCCGCGACTACTCCGAAGGGCTCGACATGCTCGGCGTGACGCTGCCGAACGAGAACTGCAAAATCGAAGACGGCAACGCGCCTTGGCAAACCCCGATCGCCAGCGTCGGCACGCCCGACCTCACCCCCGGCGACGTGCTGCACCACAAGTTCGCCGCGATCGACGATCGCCGCGTCATCACCGGCTCGCACAACTGGTCGAACGCCGCCAACCGCAACAACGACGAGCTGGTGCTGGTGATTCAAAATCCGACCGTCGCGGCGCACTTCAGCCGGGAGTTCGATCGGCTCTACCGCAACGCCCGCCTCGGCCTGCCGGAGCGCATCGCCGATCGCATCGCAGCCAACCCCTGTCCCTAGACGATCCCATAGAAACTGACGTTATTCTTAGAGCACTGTCGGTTCTCGCAACAGCACTCGCAACCACCCAAGATGCTGACCTACACCATCGACCTCAATCCCTTCGTTCGGCTCAGCGATCACCAGTTCGCGCAGCTCTGCGCCAGCCATCCCGACATCAAATTCGAGCGCAACTCCCGAGGAGAACTGGTCATTATGTCCCCGACTGGCGGCGAAACCGGCAACCGTAATATCGAGCTGTCGGCAGATTTTGTCGTTTGGAATCGGCGTAACAAGCTGGGCTACCTGTTCGACTCTTCGACGTGCTTCAAGCTGCCCAATGGCGGCAACCGCTCGCCCGACCTCTCCTGGATTCGCCGCGATCGCTGGGAAGCGCTGAGCCCAGAAGACCGCGAAAAATTCCCGCCGATCGCGCCGGACTTCGCCCTCGAACTCAAATCGCCGAGCGATACGCTCAAAGACCTGCGCGAGAAAATGGCGGAATATCAGGACGCCGGGGTCGAGCTGGGCTGGCTCATCGATCGCCAAGCCCGCACTGTGGAAATCTACCGCCAGGGACGCGAGCCGAAATTGCGCCAGTCTCCGGGAAGCCTCGACGGAGAAACGGTCTTACCGGGCTTCGAGCTGGATTTGAGTATCGTTTGGTAATGCGGTTGGCAATGCGGTCGCGTGTCGCTAGATCCCGCGTCGATCGGTCGCTAAAATAGCGGGCACTGTCATCGATCGCCCCGCTTGCACCCGCGAGATCGGCGATCGCCCGTCCGCCGTGACCAAATCCACCACCAAAACCTACTACGACGAACTCGGGCTGCACCCTTCTGCGACCGAGCGCGAAATTCGCCGCGCCTACCGCGAGCTGAGCAAGCGCTACCACCCGGACACGACAACGCTGCCGGTGGCCGTCGCCACGCCGAAGTTCCAGCGCGTCAACGAAGCCTACGCGACGCTGAGCAACTACGAGCGCCGCTTAGTCTACGACGCCAAGATCCGCTACTCGCGCGTCATCGTCGCCCAGGCCGCTCCCGACCTACGTCGCCCTTCTGCCGGTGCTGCGGACTCTCCGGGCTTTATCGATCCCATCGATCGCCCGTTGTCCTCGGGCGAAGTGTTTGCGTTATTTTTAATGGGCGCGACGATCGTCGGCTGTCTGGCGCTGGCGATCGGCATTGCCGTACTGCGTGGCGATCCCTGGTAGCCGAGTCCATCGTCTCGCTCATCGACTTTACTCCCCCGCTTCTATGCCTTGCCCGCCCGAAACGCCGCTCTACAATCACACGCTCCCCGATATTGAAAACTGGCTGAGATCGCTCGACTGCAAGCAAGACGAGAGCGACCTGAGCCATTGGAACATCGAGCGCAGCAGCTGGCGGGCAGAGCTATGGATGGAAGTCGATTGCCTGACGGTGTCGTATCTCAATGCGGCGGCGGACGGCTCGAATATCGAGCGATCGTTTAAGTATTCGCTCAGCCGCCAGGACGTCGAAGCGGCGGTATTCTCCGAGCCATAAACTGTCTCAGATAGACCGAAATTTCACAGCATATGACTGCATCGAGCCTCCCGACTGCTGACGCGACCGAACTCGCGGCGATCGACAACAAATACTCCAACCGTCACATCAACCTCGACCCCGAGGGCTATTTCCTGATTTACATCGATCGCGAGGCCGGACTGATTTGTGCCAAGCACTTCGGCAACACCGTCAATGAAGCTGGCTTCGCCGTCGATCCGGAGACAGGCGAGGTGCTGTCCTGCGATAAGCCACTCCAGCAAGAACATACGAAAATCTACACCGGACGTACGGCCAAAGAGCTAGGCATGGAAATCACCGAGAAGGCCGACCCTCGCCCGGTAAGCTGCCTCGATCACGCGCTGTATCTCGGTCGTGAGTTCGTCCGTGCGGAGATCGCGCTCATCGAAGGAAGTGAATATATCCAGGACTAGCCAGTCGCTTCACCCCTGACAGATCTCTGCTCGAGCTAATACCTCGCACAGCCTGCATCTACCCACCGAAAGAGAGGGTAAATGCTCCCAGAGAAAGATGTTTTCGCTAAGCGATATCGGTAAATTAAAAACATCGAACGAATCGAAACAGCGCATTCTTCTTCGCAAGGAACGCTAGCGAATCGATAGTTCCACACACTTTTGAAAAGGGTAGAAATTATGAGTACCGAGAATCGCATCGAAGCCACCGCCAAAAATATTGAGGGTAAAGTGCAAGCCGCCGTCGGCGAGCTGACCGGCGACGCGCAAGACCAGGTTGAAGGCAAGACCAAGCAAGCTGAGGCGACCGCCGAACCTGATTGACGGACAAAAGTGATTAGAGGAGCTTGTAAAGCCTGACAGTGTGG